>Ga0126381_100004651_pt1 | contig 14974 bp, 8 predicted proteins | sample PanSoiMetPlot_28_FD_96465 | JGI IMG/M metagenome (GOLD analysis project Ga0126381, IMG submission 96465) | Tropical forest soil microbial communities from Panama - MetaG Plot_28 | ecosystem: Environmental > Terrestrial > Soil > Tropical forest > Bulk soil | place: Panama | collected 2016-02-17
GACAACCACTACTTTGCCTTGACCCAGAGTGGTGCGCTTTGGGATTCGCTGGCGCAATCTCGAGCCGCCGGTGTTTTCGTGCCAAGTGAAATCGCGGATCCCAAGATGGAATTGCTGATTGTCTTGCCTTGAGGTATCCGTCTGCATAGATTCACATCGGGGGATCCTCTGCCGCGTAGGTCGAACGCTCGGATTTGTTTTTTGGTAGCCTCGCGCTTCCCCTAGGTCGCGCCCCGATAAGCGCTAACTTAAGCAGGACCCGCGAGAGTCATCTTCCGGTCCGGCAGGGCATTCGGGGTAGGCTCGGTGTAGCCGACGATTCTCGAAGTGATGCGGAGAGCGATGCGGCATTTTATTTTCGATAACGCCTGTATCAGAAAGTCCCAGGGAATGGTAGGTCTTGCCCTCCTTGCGTTCGCCGAAGCTCATTCCGATCGTAGTGCTTGCATCGGAGAGATCGAACTTCCCCTATACGCAGGAATGAATGCGGCAAAGAGGGCTGATAACGCCAGTGTGGCGCCCGCTGCTGAAATCACCATCGGATCGTGTTGGTTGAGTCCATAGAGTTGACTGCCCAAGAACCTACCCACCTCCAACGCTATGGGTACGCCAACCAGCAGGCCGAATGCGACTAAAACAAACGAGCCTCGCAAAATCAGGGCAAGTACATCGCTACGATCAGCCCCCAAAGCCACACGCATCCCGATCTCGCTCGTTCGACTAGCGAGGTTGTAGGCTGTTACCCCGTAGATCCCGATCGACGCAAGAACCAGAGCCAGGACGCCAAACAGCGAAGTGAGCCGGGAGATCAATCTTTGCTGGCTGAAAGTATTCGCCACCTGGTCACTCAAGGTCTGCATCCGTACGATGGCAAGATTGGGATCCAGCGACGCGAGTGTCTGGCGCGTCAGCGATTCAGATAATGTCGCACCGGGTCCCATGCGAATTACGATGTCGTGCAGGTAGTGGGACCGGAGATCAGTGGATACCGCAAAAGGATCTCGATAGCTTGTCGATTGCGTGTTTGGTAAGAAGAAGAAAGGACCTACCGGCTTTTCGAGATTGTACGTGAGATATCTTGCATCCTTCGCCACGCCGACTATCTCATAGTTCTTTGCATATTCGATCCCGCCTTGCCCGAAATGCTTCCCAATCGGGTCCTCATTCTTGAAGAACTTTCGCGCAAATGCCTCATTAATTACCGCGACGTGCGGGGCTCCGGCAGTGTCTCGCTCCTCAATTGGTCGTCCTTTTATGATCCGATCGGCTATGACTTCAAAGAATCCTGGCACAACTCGCGCCCACCCGGCCTCGGTATCCGCATTTTGCCCGAATGCTTCTTTGCCCTCCACCGAGATTGGCTCGCTCCAGCTATCACCGCTCATTGGTGAGTATTGGACGCAAGCGACCGAAACGACACCGGGAATACTCGCAAACGAATCATGAATCCGTCGGTACAGTGACTCGAGTTGCTCCGGTTTGTAACCTGCAAGCAGCGGATCGATGTGGACTACGGTACGTCGATCAAGTTCGAATCCAAAATCCTGATGCTCAATGTTACGCAAGGCTGAAGTAAGTAACCCCGCGGCCGAGAGCAACACCAGCGAAAGCGACACTTGGAGAACAACCAGCGTTTTACGTGGGAGTGAGCCGACCCGACCTGTCGACCGGTTCGCACCACGGAGTGCGTCGACTGGATCTGCTTGCGTCGCCATCCACGCCGGAGCGATGCCGAATGCGACTCCGGTTATAAGCGAAATTCCAAACGCGAACAGCAAGACGGGTATGCAGGGCGAGGCACTGATGGGCACGGCGGTCATCGGTTCGAATGCGAAACGCAGTATCAAGCGCGTCCCGGCAAATGCAACGGCGAGACCCGAAGCACCTCCCAGTAAGGAAAGCACAAGGCTTTCCGTCAAAACCCCTCGAACAAGACGCATCGGCTGCGCGCCCAGCGCCATACTCAACGCCATCTGTTGGCGCCTCTCCAGGCCGCGCACAAGCGTTAAGTTCGCAACGTTCGCGCAAACGATCATCAGCACAAAGCCCGAGACGATCATCAAGATGCGCAGCCAGTCCTCGTACTGCTGACGCATGCTTGTTATCCCGGCGCCGCCCGGACTCAGGTAAAGCATCTGTTTTGGAATATCCAAGGCGGCATCTAAGTACATTTCGCTTAGGTGAGATTGCAGCCATTGACGCAGTTCCAGTCGCATCTGCGACTCAATCGATCGAACGTCGGCGCCCGGCTGTATGCGGCCGATGATCTCTAACCAAGCGGCATCGGCATGCTTCAGAATTGAGCTATCGCCCTGAATAACAGGCTCGGTGGCGAGAGGCAAAAAGAAATCGGGCGGCATGGACTTCAACGTATCGCCAAAGAAGCTGGGTGGCGTTATCCCGACAACCGTGAACGGCTTGCCATTGATGTTGAATTCGCTGTCTATCACCGATGGATCGAGTCCATACTTCTGCTGCCAAACGCGATAGCTCATGATCGCGACGGGCGCTGCGCCAGGTTTGTCGTCCATCATGGTCAGCGCCCGTCCCGCGTAAGCGCTCACACCAAACATCGCAAAATAGTTTCCAGATACGAATTCGCCAAAATAGCTCTCGGCCGCGTGCGCGTCGTGCGCACGCCGAACTCCGAGAAAGGCGCCGTCAGCCTGAAAGGCAGCCATTTCCTCAAAGCCCTTCGTCTTGTCCCGAAACTGCGTGTACAGCTCGTAAGACACAAGGGAATAATCTTTGTCTCGGAAGTATCCGCCTTGGACGCAGCAATCGGCTTGTTTTCCTAGACGAACGAGCTGATCCGGATTCGATACCGGCAGTGATTTGAGCAAAACGGCATGCACGAGGGTGAAGATCGATGTAGTCGCGCCAATTCCCAAGCCTAGCGTCAAAGTAGCCGTGACCGTGAATACTGGAGCTCTGCGCAATCGGCGGACAGCGTAACGCACATCCTGGAGCATGCGTTCGATCAGCGGGAGTCCCGCTTCGGCATGGTAGCTCTCCTGAATCGCCTCCGCCGGCCCGAACTTCAGTACAGCCTGCCGCCGAGCTTCTTCCGGCTTCATGCCCGCACAGATATTTTCTTCTGTCTGTAGCGCAAGATGCTGCTCCATCTCCTCCCGCAGCCGCGGCTGGCCGTTCCGCTCCATCGCAAAATTACACATGCGCTTCCACAAACGCCGCAGAACTCTCACGACAGTTGCTCCGCTTTCGCCGTTAGAAACCGCGCGATGATCTCGGTTGTCTGATGCCAGTCCCGCACTTCAGCCTGTAGGAGTCGCCTACCTTCCCGCGTCAGACGGTAATACCGCGCACGACGGTTGTTCTCCGACGCGCCCCAACTTGACTCGATCGCTCCCTCCTGCTCGAGCCGCAGCAGCACCGGATACAGCGTCCCCTGGTTGACCGAAAGCAAATCGCCACTGATTTGTTCGATGCGCTTCGCAATTCCGTATCCGTGCAATGGTCCAAGAACATCCAGTGTCTTTAGCACCATCAGGGCCAACGTTCCCTGTTGCACATCTGTCTTCTGCTTTATCGAAGGAGTCATGTTGGTTTCCCACAAAAGATTATCATTATCCTTTGGGAAAGCAACAGAAAAGCACTGAATCAGCGAAGTACTCTCCAATTGGCGCCGTCGCGTCTACGGTTGATCCTCAAGCTAATTGAGCGCGACCGGCAAAACGGAACCATCTCTTCAGTCAAGCCAGGGCTTGTCTGGTCGGCGCCCGTGGACAAAATCAACGAACTAATCGAGCTGATTCCAAAGTTCCGTGAAGCATCCAAACTCCATCGGCTTGGAAAGCGTACAGGCTGGGGGAAAAGAGAATGTCCAATCGTTCGATACCGCGTAGACAAGAAGTAGGCACAACTGTCTGAAGAACACGCCAAGCGATGTAGATCGCATTTGCGAACGCAAATTGATTTCATCGTAGCCTTATGGGTTGTAAGCTGTTGAAAATCTGGCGGAAGCGAGTAGGGGTCGAACGTTTCAACCTTCTGATAATAAATAAGTTGCTTTAGAATCAATCGCTCTTCCCGACGAAAACCTTAACTTCCGCAACTCCAAACCTAGTTCTTAGCACAGAAGGTATATGTAAACGAACGGCGGGCGGGTTCCCCTACGCTCTGATTAGCACTGGGGCCAACAAAGTCGGCGGAGAGAAACGAAAACTGGGCGGCATTGGGGTTCTCCTTGCGGCGATCGACCAGCAGCACACGGGCGGCACACACAGAATGCAACGCGAGGTAGTAGGCGGCTTAATCGGACTTACCGACAGTCAGCCATCTTATAAACACTCAACTCCATCAATTCGCGTAGTGCAGTTTTGCCATCAAGTCCAATCTCTAAAATGCGCTGGCTGGAGTCTTCAATCTGCAATTGCATGATCTGAAATCTGCAATGCCTTTCGTTTGGGTCCCGGTATATACTTCAATACAACATTCACCCTAGTTGCCGGGGCACGAATCGTCAGCTTGGGCGCCAGGGCCCGTGTCTCCCTGGTTGAATCGATGAGATTGCCACGCGGCTGGCCACGTTAATGGGCGACTCTGACAAAAGGGAGTTCAAAACCGAAGCACCCACTCTTGTACCCGAGAGCGGCCTCCCTCCTCCCACGGGACCTCAAAACGTGGCTGCGGTTCAGACCCCCTCCCCAAGCTCCAACGACGCCACCCAGTTCTTTGACGCGCCGACCCTAATCGAAAACACACCACGCCCCGTCGGGACTCCTCCGGCTGCGGTTCCGAAACCTCTCCCCCAGAGTTTACCGGGCAGCGTCACTTGGGCAGGCATCCTGCTTCAGCCAGGAACCGTTCTCGGAAACCGATACCAGATCGTCCAAATGCTCGGCGAAGGAGGCATGGGCGCCGTCTATAAGGCTCGGGACTTAGAACTTGATCGCGTCATCGCGCTTAAGGTCATTAAACCTGATCTGGCCAGCAATCGCGAAATTCTCCAGCGCTTTAAACAAGAGCTGATCCTGGCCCGCCAAGTCACCGACCGTAACATCATCCGCATTTTCGATATGGGCGATGCGGACGGCATCAAGTTCATCACCATGGAATACGTGGAAGGCGAGAGCCTTCACCAGATTCTCCGCCGGCAAGGGAAGCTTGAGATAAAAGAAGCCCTCGACATAATGAAACAAATGATGAGCGGCTTGTGGGCGGCGCACCGTGAAGGCGTCATCCACCGCGACTTAAAGCCTGGCAACATCATGCGTGACGCCCAAAGCCGCGTCGTCGTCATGGACTTCGGACTCGCCCGCACCATGGGCAGCGATGGCATGACGCGCACCGGCACCATGCTCGGAACGATGGAGTACATGTCTCCCGAGCAGGCACAGGCGAAAGAACTCGATGCCCGCTCCGACCTGTTCACCGCCGGCCTAATCTTCTACGAACTCCTGACCGGACTGATGCCATATCACGCCGACAGCGTGATTGCGAGCCTGTTGAAACGCACTCAGCAACGGGCAATCCCCATCTCGGAAATAGACAGGAATATTCCCGGCGCACTCAGCAACATCGTCAGCAAGTGCCTCGAGCGGGACCCGGCATTGCGATACAAGGACGCGGGCGAATTGCTCTCCGACCTGCGCGCCTTGCAAGGGGAAGACAGGACTTCCAGAGTCTCGGTTTCATCGTTCGGGCTGTGGATGAACCGCGTGCGGGAGCTGCCCTGGCCGCGTATCACTGTGACTGCAGTACTTCTAATCGCGACGATTGGCGGAGTTGACTGGTATGTAAGCCGAAACTCGCATCCCGCCGCCGTAATTGCCCACACGCCAGTCTCGGTGCTGGTCGCTGACTTTCAGAACAATACCTCCGACAGTCTGTTCGATGACACACTGGAACCGATGTTCAACGTCGCCCTGGAAGGTGCCAGTTTCATCAGCGCTTACAAGCGCGGGGCGGCGCGCAAGCTGGCGCAGAAACTTCCCAATCCGACAGAAAAGCTCGATGTGGAAACCGCCAGACTCGTCGCCGTCAAAGAGGGCATCTCGGCGATCATCACAGGGTCTCTCGACAGCCGTGGTGGCGGGTATGGCTTGTCAGTAAAAGCGATCGATGCTGTCACCGGGAAAACTCTCGCCACCGCACATTCCGATACCGCGAACAAAGACCAGTTGTTGCTTGAAGTACCCAAACTTGCTGTGCCCATCCGCAAGGCGCTCGGCGATACCACTCCGGCGTCGGTGCAGTTGGCCGACGCACAAGGCACCTTTGCCGCCAGCAACCTGCAAGCTGTTCACTATTACAGCATCGCGATGGAACAGCAGTTCGCTGGGAATCTCCAGCCAGCCTTGGAGTCATTTTCCAAAGCGGTTGAACTGGACTCGAACTTCGCTCGCGCTTATGCCGGCATGGCCGGGACCTATGGAAATTTGGACCAGCCGCAGAATGCTGAGAAGTACTCCAAACTCGCCATGCAGCATGTGGACCGCATGACAGAGCGCGAACGGTATCGCCTCCGCGCTCAGTACTACATGAGGACCGAGAATTGGCAAAAGTGCGTCGACGAAAATAGCGAATTGGTGAAGCGATATCCAGCCGACAATAGCGGACAGAGCAACCTGGCTGCTTGCTACGCCCGCATCCTGAATATGCCAAAAGCCATGGAAGAGGCGCAGCGCGGGTTGCTGTTGGCACCGAAGGACGTTGTTTCCCGCATGAATTTCGCCCTCTACGCATGCTATGCATCTGATTTCCAGAGTTGCGAGCGGGGCGCGCGTGAAGTGCTTCAACTCAATCCTGCCTATGAAGAAGCTCTTCTCGTACTTGCATACGCACAGCTTGGTCAGAATCAGCTGGCGCAAGCCTCCGAGACCTATCAGAATTTGGCAAAGCTGAGCGCATGGGGATCGTCACTGGCCGCCTCAGGCCTCGGCGACATCGCTCTGCAACAGGGTAGATTCCGTGAAGCAGCGCAGATGTTAGAAACGGGCGCCGTGACAGACATGTCGGCAAAGAATCCGGACGCAGCCGCAGACAAGTTTGTGATGGCGTCCTATGCAGACGTATTGCGCGGCGATAAGCAGGCTGCTCTTAAAGCGGCCGATCGCGCGCTCGCCAATAGCCAGTCCGCAAAGACTCGCTTCCTCGCGGCTCGTTCCATCGTCGAGCTTGGAGATCTCGCGAAGGCACGAAAGCTTGCAGAGAGCCTCGCTTCCGAAGTGAGGGCTGAACCTCAGGCCTACGCAAAACTGATTCTCGGCGAGGTCGCCCTTAAGGAACACAAATTCAAGGACGCAATCCGGCTATTTACTGATGCCAGGGCTCTGATGGATAACTGGATCGGGCGCTTCGATATGGGCCGAGCCTACCTGGACGCCGGACTCTTTACGGAAGCTGATTCAGAATTCGACCGTTGCCTCAAGCGCCGCGGCGAGGCGTTGGAGCTGTTTATGGACGACATGCCCACTTACTCTTATCTTCCCGTCGTCTACTACTACCAGGGACGCGACCGTGAAGGGCTGAAGAGTGCTGATTTTGCTGACTCCTACAAGACTTATCTTAGTATCCGCGGCCAGAGCAGCGAAGATCCGCTGCTAGCGGAAATTCACCGCCATCTCAGCCAGTAGCATACGGCCCGGACATAGGGGGCGGCTTCGCCGCCCGCATTGCCTCGCAGAAATCGAACTCCATCAGATATGAGCTCCTACTTTACCGTCAGTTGAACGGTCGTACTGTGAGCCAAGCTGCGACCGGTTAACGTTGCGGAAAAGGTCAACGTAAACGTGCCATGATTCACGTTCTGGTTGGCGAACAGCGTCACCGTCGACTGAACCGGTGAACCCTGCAGACTCGCGGTGGACGGAGAGACGGTGCACGTTGAGTTAGGAGGGGACCCAGCGCAAGTAAGCGCCACCGTGCCGGTCAGGCCATTGATCGGGGTTAACGTTATCGTGTAGTACCCCTTGTGTCCCGAGGGAATCGTCTGACTGGCTGGCGTGGCAGTGATGGAGAAATCTCCCACAGGTTGGCCGGCGCCTGCTGACGTACTGCCAAGGAAGTTGCTGTCGCCGGGGTAGATTGCAGTCAGAGTCCTCGAACCGGAACTGGTGAAAGTGATTGAGCAGCTTCCAGCGCCGCCCGTAAGTATCACAGGACCGCACGCTTCACCGGTACTGGCAGTTACTGTGACGCTGCCACTAGGCACGCTGCTTCCAATCGCAGCTGTTACGTTGAAATTCACCGTTACTGTCTGTCCTACCACCGACGGATTGGGCGTGTTCGATGTGATTGTCGTAACACTATTGCCTTTGGCGATGGTGAGAGTGCCATTGGCGGTGCCCTGATAATTGGGGCTGTTGATGGTGGCCACGACCGCGTAGCTGCCTGCGTTGGTCGGCGCAGTTGGTGAGCCATTATAGGTAATGCTTATCGCAAGACCGGCCGGGGTGGTTGTTGCGGTCACGGATTTTGGTGTTCCATCGTAGGTCGCGCTTAGGTTGCCAAGTGTGACCGTAGCCGTTGCTTTGCCGATCGTCAGGGGATAAGTCGGCGCCGTGCTGCCTGAAAAATTGCCGTCTCCCGAGTAGGATGCATTGAACGAATGATTCCCAGCTCCTACTGAGCTAATCGAGTAGCTCGCGGCGCCGCCGCTCAATGTGATCGTACCCAACGGCGTCTGCCCGTCATAGAACGTGGCTGAACCGGTGGGCGTTCCCGCGCCGGGTGCAACTGGTGCGACCGTAGCGGTCACCACCGCCGAAGCCTGCCCAAAGACGATGTTCGCTGGTGAACTCGAGAGGGTTGTTGTCGTGGACGCCTGGCTAACATTCAGCACCAAAGGTGGTGAAATGCTAGCCGCGAAATTGGCGTCCCCGGAATAGCTGGCCACTATCGAATGGCTTCCCGCGCCGAGTGAGGATACTTGGAGCACCGCGATTCCGCTGTTGCTCAGAGTTACCGGTGACCCAAACGGACTCCCGTCAACGTTGAAAGTTACGGTCCCGGTTGGTGTCCCTGTGGATCCAGTCACCGTTGCAGTCAGCGTTACCGGTTCGCCAAAGACAGAAGAAGTAACTGACGCGCCAATCGCAGTCGTGCTAGTGCGTTCGACCACTGTTACGACCAGCGGCGAGGACGGACCGCTCTGTATTCCCTGCTTGTTCGTGTCCGTCACGAAATATGTGTACGTTGTGAAAGTAGTGGTGGTGTCGGTGAACATGGTCGTAGGCGGAGCCCCTGACACCGTGCCAATTTGTGTGAACAGATTCGTGTTCGCAAGGACGGCAGCGAGCGTTGGGAAAGAGCCTAGTGCCCGCCAAATGCCATAAATGCGGGTTTGTCCGAAGTTGGGGCCGTTCCAGTTTAGCGGGACATTCTTGTTGTTCTCCTGCGAGTTCACGCAATCCGAGCAAGCCAGTCCGCTTGGCGGATCGACCGTTGATGTGGCGGTGTCCTCGTCGAGATCGAGGCCACCGGCTATGCCCTTGACGCCGCCGGCGATCCCTTTAATGCCGCCGGCGATTCCCTTAACGCCGCCACCTTCGCCGTCGACGCCGCCGGCAATCCCTTTGATACCGCCGGCGATGCCTTTGACGCCTCCGCCATCGGACAATCCAAACGCACCACTCCGCGCACCCATTTGCTGCAGGTTAAGCGCCTGCCAATCGTCGTACCCGGAAAACGGCGGATCGCCATTCGCGGGGTTTGTGCTGAGTATGCCGTCGTAATTTAGGTCGACTCCGGGCGAAACGACAGCGTCCGGCGTCGTGCCGTCATTGTTCCAGTCAAGCGGCGCTGAGAAGGTGCCACCCGGAGCTACGACACCGTCAATTCGAACAGCCGGCACATCGGCCGCGGTGAGTAGCGACCCGTCGCAATGCGCTTTCGCGAAGCGCCCGCCGGTTAAGTTCTGCACTTGGGTATCAATCGCGTTCGGCGCCGAATACCACCGCGTGAGATGTGCCGCGTTCGCACCTGTAAATATGTCGTTCCCGACCCCGACTGATTCGCTGAGAAAAGGAAAGGCCTCATTCAGAGTCACCAAAGTTTGCCCCGAATAGTCGAATCCGCCATCCAAAAATCCACGAACCTGGAACAGGTAATTCATCACGCTGATGAAGTTCGGCTTGCAGTTCATCTCGTAACTGGCCAGGCTCGGATTGTTGACGTCCCGATAGTACGTACCACCGTGGGTCAGCGCGAGCGCGTGACCAAGTTCATGCAGCAGAGTACCGGTTTGCACTGGTAACTTGCCGACCTGATTGTCGCAATACACCTGGCCCGGCGCCAGCGACTGCGACGGATCGGGCTGACAGCCTACTGGATCGTCCGCTCCCCACAGCCCCAGCGTGATCACGGAATCCCCACCACCGCCGAAATCGGAGTGTCCAGAAGTGCTCGTCGGCCCGAGGTAAGCAATTCCGAGTTGCGGTTCATTGCTGAAGGAATAGGTTCCATTGACAACGTTGGCAGTCGAAATCCTGAACGTCGTCGTGTTGACGGTGACGTTATTGATCAGGGTCGTCGTGGATATCGCTTTGTTGAAAGCATAGGTCCCATTGAGATTAGGCTGACCGAGGGCACCCGCGATCGTCACGCGTCCGATGTTGGTATCGGTACACCCGACGACCAAAGGATTCGGACAATCCCCAGGCTTTGGATTTATTGTGCCCCCTTGAGGAGATAGCACCAGTGGAGTTTGCAGCGTGACAGTTGCCGTACCTCCAGAATTCACGATTGAAATCAATTGCGGGATTGTCGGATCGCCCAACGTCGAGCCGAATGTACTCCAGAACCCTCTAGGCGCTCCCAACGCGTGACCCGACAAAACATAGTGATAACTTTGACCGCGGCCAGCCTGGAAATTGCCAAGTTTTGGGTCGTATTGAAGGGCGACCAATCCGCCCTTCCAGCTAATCGCGGGCTGACTTGGATATGGGCAAAGAACGGCTCCATCTGTGCACAGCACGGCACTTTCGGAAACCGCATTTCCCCCCGTGCCCGCAGGATTCGAAATAATGTAGGGATCGCAGGGTTGCCCTCCGCACAGGGCTTGCGGGCCTCCCGGCGCCGGACTCTGGTAGACATTTCCTACATCGAAATGAACGTTGATTTCTTGCACCGCAAAGGCGTTGCCCACCGCATCCAGAGCCGCTTGCTTGGGCAGGTGCGAATGCTGAGTCGGGGAACCGTCCAGATCGGTCAGGTAGTCGAGTTCGACGAAGATGTCCTTCTTCATCGGGTCGGCTCCTGGCAAAGCCGTGAACTTCCCGCTGATTGCGTCTGTGTAGCCTTGGTTCGTTTCCCAAGTGTCCGGAAGGCCGTCGCCGTCGCTATCTTGAACCGTAGAGCTCATGATGACGCTGCCCCATGAAACGCAGCCGCTGCTGGTCGATGTAGGCACCACTGAAGTGGTCTCTGACGTATCAAAACCCGAGACGCCTCCGGTCACGTAATTCCCAACCAACCAGGTCGGGTTATCCCAGGTACCGTAAACGCCGGGAAACGGTGGTGAGTTAGCACCAAAAATGGAGGTGTACAGCGGTTGAAGCACGTTATTGTGCGCACCAAAATAGACCGTCTCCCCCTTGTTGGGCTGCCCGTTGGCCACAATGTGAGTGATCTTTGCCGTCGGATTGAGATTGGGCTGGTAGAACCCAACCATCGTCTGACTCACATTCGGAGCGGAATTGCTCGGTGCATAGGCTCCGTCGTAGAGAACGACCGCATTCAGTGGCGATGGCGGGTTCAGAACCCGATAAACGATCACAAGGCTGGCGCCCAAAGCATTCGGCTGAGTATTGCCATTGCTTCCGCTGTCCGCCATCTTCACCGTGAACCTGCTGTTCGGGAGATATCCTCCATATGTCGGGGAAGCAGGATTGTTGTCCACAGGCAGGTAGGGCCGCACGTCCGCGCGATACGTACGCATGGTCTTGGACCCATTGGCGGCACCGCTGCATCCGCCCAAGCTCCAGGAAACCGGAGCGTTGGGGTTCCCCAGAATGTCTCCGCTGATGGCATAGCCGTTAAAGAAAGCATTCTGCCCTGCAAAAGACGTCTGGCTGCCCTCAACCGTCGCCCAGTAAAGATAAGCCGCCACAATATCAGCGCCCACCGGAACACTCGTCGGAATCCCAGCCTGCAGATAGGGCTGCTGTTTGGGATCCGGAACACTGATCGTTCCAGTTGCGTATGTGCCATCCGAGGACTGCTCCACCCATCCCGCAACCACGTAGTCACCAGTGACGAGGTAGTCCTTGAAAATGGTGAGCGGGTTTGTGCCCGACTGCGCAGGGCTTGTCTGCACAAAACTGACCATCAAGCCCAACACCAATGCTAGTGTGGCACGCGTCAAAAGACGCAGGTTCGTTCTATTCACTCCGGTGAATGCTCGACGAAGCATGGCGGCTCCTACCGACTGACCTGATTTTTAAACTGATTTATCTTGCGCTTGCCCAACCTGTTGCACGAGACGGAACACCGATTCGTACCCAATGGGGGATTGGGAATAGGCAGGAAATCGGGAGGCTTGATTGCCGTTTCCGGCAACCCTCGCTGAGCGTTCTGAATTTTCTTATGCCGCTCCGCCGTTGTCAACTGACCCTGGACGTTTTATCACCTTACAGCCGCAATTCACCACGTAGTCCATAATTGGACACAACCGCGACGTTGGACTTCTTCTTCACGACTAGAGTCCCTCTCGCAGGTTTGTTGCGAATGCAAGGTCCAGCCGTGTAATGCCTTCGCGGCTCCACCGTGCACCGTCAGGTCCGCCTGCTGATCCCCGGTGAGATTCAGTTTGCTGATCGACACGCGGCCATCTACTGGTTCTTTGAAGATCCCTGTCTGTACCGTCATGCCCTTCCAGACGACATTACGTGGCAATCCCACATTTACGGAAACCACATGCATAAGGCATCCCCCAGGTAATGCCAAAATAAGACGCGGGCCGCGTTGGGCCGCGGCCCCGCGATGAGCGTCGGTTCCTGAGCCTACGTTCGTATGGGCTCGAGTTCGTGAATCATCCTCATGCAGCGTTGGCTTCCGTGATTAGGTTGCGCCCGAGGAACTCCAGAATGGTGTGGGCAATCTCCCGATGATGCGTTTCCAGCGCGAAGTGACCAGTGTCATAGAAATGTACTTCGGCCTTCGGGTTGTCGCGCTTAAAAGCCTCAGCCCCCGGGGGAAGAAAGAACGGATCGTTCTTACCCCAAACCGCAAGCAATGGCGGCCGTTTTGTACGGAAGTACTCTTGGAACTTTGGATAGAGCGCGACGTTGCTGGCATAGTCCAGGAACAGATCGAGTTGAATCTCATCATTGCCGGGACGCGCCAGCAGGGCGGAGTCCAGTTGGTAGCCTTCCGGCGCCACAAGCGTCTCGTCTTGGACGCCATAAAGGTACTGCGACTTGGTCGCCTCCGGAGTGAGGAACTCGCGTAACGCGGTTCGATTCTCGGCAGTTGGCTCCTTCCAGTACTTCTGGATCGGGTTCCATCCTTGGCTCAAGCCCTCCTCATAGGCGTTGCCGTTCTGAGAGACGATCGCCGTAACCCGCTCCGGATGTGCGAGTGCCAAGCGGAGGCCTACGGGTGCGCCGTAATCAAAGACGTAGATCCCGTATCGTTCGACGCCGATGGTCTGGATGAACTTGTCGATCACCGCAGCCAGATGTTCAAACGTATAACGAAAGCGCTTGGGGTCGGGCGCATCCGAGAAGCCGAATCCTGGTAAATCAGGCGCGATGACATGGTAGCGGTCGGCTAAGCTCGGAATGAGGTTGCGGAACATATGCGACGACGTTGGAAACCGGTGCAGCAATAAAAGTGTTGGGGCACTTTTCTGGCCGGCTTCACGATAGAAGATCTTCGAGCCGTCGACGATGGCGTATTGATACTTGGTCATGGTGTGTCTCCTCAGAGAAATTTGCTGCGGGCAACCTATGTCGGTGCCGTCCCAGCAACGTTTTGCTCGTTCACACCATCAGATGTGGTAACCGATAAAAAGATGCATTATCGGTGTTATAATCTTGGACATGAAGATATGAGCCAGAACAGCCCAATTCCTGCTTTCGACTGGAGAGATGGGTTCCTCTTCGTCGGGAACCATCTAGCTTTGGATTTTCTGAATACGCGTCCGGTTCAGAACGGCGAGCTCATGGAATTGCTCTCTGATTTCGACGCCCTCGTACGGTGGTTTCAGGTGGCTGGGTTGCTGAGCTCTGATGCGGTGACAAAACTCCAACGGCGGTCAGGAGAATCGGCAGCCTCACGGCGAACCTTGGACGCGATGCGGCGATTTAGGGAGAGATTGAGGAAGGAGATTCTTGCATGGGAAGGTGGCGCCGAGGTCGACTGCGAGACTCTGGAGGAGCTGAATCGGCTCATGGCGGCCCATCCCATGCTTAGCAAGCTTCAGGCAACCGGGAGCGGCCCGTCTTTGGAAACATGGTTCGAACCACGCCAACCTGAAGACCTGTTTGCCCCGTTGGCATATGCTGCGGCGAAGCTGTTCGCGGAGGCGGATCGGAATCGCGTTCGCAAGTGTGGACAATGCGTTCTGCATTTCTATGACACCAGCAAGAAAGGGACACGACGCTGGTGCAGCATGCAACTATGCGGAAACCGCCTCAAAGTTGCGGCCTACGCGGCTCGCCAACGCCTAGCCAACGAGGCATGAGACGCGATCACCATGAATGGAGTAACGAATCGCAGTCAGTTGGTTTGAACTCCGCTGGAGATGATGAATACTCTCCCTGAATGGAAGCCGTGAACCCCGCTCCATCCGGAGGTTCACACGGAGAATTGTCGCTGCGGCCAACTCTTGTCCGTAAACGCGGTTCCGAATATCGTCACGAACCGCTCATTATTATGGAAATGGCGGGAGCGGCGGGACTCGAACCCGCGGCCTCCTGCGTGACAGGCAGACATCTGAGTCGCGCTGTCAACAATCTGCTGATCTGGGCGCACGAATTTTCCTCTGAATCTCCACAAAAACTTCACA
>Ga0126381_100004652_pt1 | contig 14974 bp, 11 predicted proteins | sample PanSoiMetPlot_28_FD_96465 | JGI IMG/M metagenome (GOLD analysis project Ga0126381, IMG submission 96465) | Tropical forest soil microbial communities from Panama - MetaG Plot_28 | ecosystem: Environmental > Terrestrial > Soil > Tropical forest > Bulk soil | place: Panama | collected 2016-02-17
AAAGAGCTACCCGCTACGGACCGCGGCTACTACTCCACCGTCGACGAGCACGTCGATGCCGCTGACGAAGCTCGCCTGGTCGGATAGCAGGAACGCCACGACCGCGGCCACCTCCTCGGCGCGGCCCTGGCGGCGCAGCGGGGTGCGCCGCACGAGCGCGTCCATGGACGCGTGCGCCGCCGCTTCCTGCCGGCCCGCAGGGGTGTCGATGATGCCGGGCGAGACCGAGCAGACGCGGGCGCCACGCTGGCCGAACCAGGCCGCTTCCCGGGCGGCGAAGCGCTGCACTCCGCGCTTGGCCAGGGCGTAGGCGATGCCCGGGCTCTGCACCGAATCGCCGAGCACGTCGCGGAGCCGGTCCGGCAGCCGCGGGTCGAGCGGCTCGTCAAGCGCGCTGTCCACGGCGGGGTCCAGCGACACCGCGGCGAGCAGCGGCGCCATCGACGCGAACACGACCATGGCCGTGCCGTCGGCCACGAGCGGCCGCAGCGCCTGGGTGAGCAGGGCGGTGCCGGCCAGGTCCACCGCCAGCACCCGGCGCCAGTCCGCCATCGTCGGGGAGATGCCCGCCGCGTGCGCGACGGCGCGCAGCGTGCCCAGCTCGGCGACCCGTGCCGCGAGCCGCATCAGCGCGTCGGCGTCGGTGACGTCGGCGGCGAACGCCTCGACGGCGGCCCGCCGCCCACAGTCGGACAGTTCCCTGGCCGCCTCGGCCGCCGCCGCCTCGTCCACGTCTACCAGGACCAGCGCGTCGACCATGCCGGTCAGGGCGTCGGCGCACGCGCGGCCCATGCCGCGGCCGGCCCCGGTCACGATCCCGACTCCGCCCATCGGCGTCAGGAGTCCGAGCGCGTCAGCCGGTGCGCGCCGCCCCGCTCGATCGCGCCGTCGGACTTGGTGAGCAGGGACCCCGCGAACACCCGCTCCGCGAGCATGTTGAGCTCGAAGGACTGGCGGGCCATCCAGAACCGCAGGAACCCGGTCAGCGAGTACCGCAGGAATATCGCGCCGCCGACGACGGCCAGCGTCACCCCGCCCAGCCCGATCGTGACGGCATCCCCTTGGGTGAGCGAGCTGCTTGTGCGGTGCGAGACCAGGTAGGCGAGCACGCCGAGCACGATCCCGGCCACCATCAGCGCGGCGCCGAGCCGCTGCCACAGCCGCGGGTGCCCGGCGGCCGGGTCGGAGATCTTCAGGTCGGCCAGCTCGCGGGTGAAGCGGTCCGCGCGGGACTCGGGCGGTTCAGCGGTCATCGGGTGCTCCCCATGTAGAGGTCGGACAATTCGGCGCGCAGCGCGGCGTCCGGCGCGCCTCGCAGCGCGACCTGGCCGCGCACGAGCACCGCGGCGTAGTCGGCGATCGACAGGGCGGCGGTGGCGAACTGCTCCACCACAAGCACGGCCACCCCCTGCCTGGCGATCTCGGCGACGTGCTGGTAGAGCCTGCTCACCACGACCGGCGCCAGGCCCATGGACAGCTCGTCGAGCAGCAGCACCGCGGGGTCGGTGGCCAGGCCGCGCGCCAGCGCGAGCATCTGCTGCTCGCCGCCGGACAGGGTCCCGGCCGCCCGGGTGCGGTGCTTGCCGAGCACCGGGAACCGCGCGTAGGTGAGCTCCTCGATCTGCTCCCTCGACCGGCCGGCGTAGGTCATCATCAGCAGGTTGTCGCGGATCGACAGGTTGGGGAACACGCCGCGGCCCTCGGGGATCAGGCAGACGCCGGCCCGGGCGAGGTCGCGGGGCGCCGCCCCGGTAACCTCCCGCCCGCCGAGGACCAGCCGGCCTCCGCTCACCGGATGCGCGCCCGCCGCGACGCGCAGCGTGGTCGTCTTGCCGGCGCCGTTCGGCCCGAGCAGCGCGACCACCTGGCCGGCGGCGACGCGCAGGTCAACGCCGTGCAGCACGGTGACCCCGTCGTAGCCGGCCCGCACGCCGCGCAGCTCAAGCAACGGAGTCATGCTGCCTTCCCGCTCGCCTGCAAACCAAGGCTCGCTCATACCGTGTCCCCCAGGTAGGCGGCGAGGACGGCCGTGTCGCGGCGGATTTCTTCCGGCGGGCCGACCGCGATGATCTTCCCGAGGTCGAGCACGTGCACCTCGTCGCACACGCCCATCACCAGGCTCATGTCGTGCTCGACGAGAACGACCGTGGTGCCCTCGTCGGCCAGCGAGCGCAGCAGCGCCGCGAACCGGCGCGTCTCGTCGGCGTCCTGCCCGGCGGCCGGCTCGTCGAGCAGCAGGAACCGCGGGCGGACAGCCAGCGCCCGGCCCACCTCGACCAGGCGGCCGGTGCCGGTGGGCAGCGTGTCGGCTGGCCGCCCGGCGACCTCGCCGAGCCCGAGCCTGTCGATGATCGCGGCGACCGCGCGGCCCGCGTGCCGGCGCTCCGGCCCCAGTTCCGCGGCGACCAGCAGGTTTTCTCGCACGCTCAGCCGGCCGAACAGCTCAAGGCGCTGGAACGTGCGCGCCATGCCGTGCCGGGCGCGCCGTGCCGGGCCATGCCGCGTGACGTCCCTGCCGTCCAGGCGGATGCGCCCGGTGACCGGCCTTCGCAGCCCGCAGATGACGTCGAATAGCGTGCTCTTGCCAGCGCCGTTCGGCCCGATCAGGCCAGTGACCCGGCCCCGCTCGGCGCTGATCGCGACGCCGTCAAGCGCCCGCCTGCCGCCGAACGTGACGGTCACCTCGCTAACCTCGAGCGACGGCACGGTCAAGCACCTCCTCGTCTTCCGGCTGCCACGGGCGCCGCAGCCCCCACCATTCGACGGGGACCGGCGCCGGCTGAGCTGTCCCGGCAGACTCGCCCGCCGTCGTCCGCACGCTCGCATTTATCCGAACGAAGCCCGCTACTGCCACGGCCCCCGCCAGCAGCGCCCATCCGTTGATCACGCCGGCCAGCCGAAGCCCCCAAAGCAGCGCGCTGATGCCCAGGCCGGCGGCCAGGACGGCCCGGTGCCTGAGCACCGGCATCCAGTCCTGGCGTATCCGGGGCACGACGCCGTCCGGGTTGCTGCCGAGCCCGACCCCGGCGAGGCCGGGCAGGATCGCGGCGAGGTTGTTCGCCCACGGCAGCACCTGGACGAGCGCGGTGAACGACCCGCCGACGGCGAACCCGGCGAACAGGCCGGCGCCGACGCTGGCCAGCCCGCCCACGACGGCGATGAGGAAGAACGGCAGGCCGGCCTCGAAGCTGAACTGGATCGCGGTGATCGCCTGCTGCTGCATCGCGTACAGCGCGCCGCCGAGGCCCGCCATCCCCGCCGACAGCGCGAACACCGCCACCTTGGAGACCAGCAGGTTGCCGCCGAGCATCGCGTAGGCGGCCTCGCTGTCGCGCAGGGCGATCAGCCGGCGGCCGAACCGGCCGCGGCGCAGCAGCGCCACCACGAACGAGGCGAGCGCCAGGAAGACCGCGGCAAGGATGAACAGGTCGCGCGGGGTGTCCAGGTGCACGCCGAACACCACCGGCCCGGTCGTGTTCACCGACCCCTGGGCGAACAGCGTGATGTGCCATCCGCCGATGCTGAACGACGGGATGGCGAACACCCACAGGTCAAGGATCACCGCGAACGCCGCGGTGCCCAGGGCGAGGTAGATCCCGGACAGCCGCAGCGCGGGCACCGCGATCACCGCGCCGGCCGCCGCGGCGACGACGACCGCCACGATCAGCGCCCACCACTGCCCGTCCGGAGCCAGGTGCGCCCAGGTGAGCGCGCCGATCGCCGCCATGCTCAGCTGACACAGCGAGATCTGCCCGGCGTACCCGCCGAGCGGGACGAACGACAGCGCCACCAGGCCGAGCGAGAAGATCGCGCCGTAGGTGACCAGGTCTGACTGGGACAGCACGGTCGCGAGCACCACGCCGAGCACGGCGGTCGCCGCGGCGAAGACGGCCGCGCCCTTCAGCGACGGCACGGGCACCGGGCGCTGGCGCAGGCTCTTGCCGCGCAGCCGTCCGTGCGGGAAGACGAGCAGGGCAAGGAACAGCAGCAGCGCGGGCGCGGCGACCTGCAGGCCCTGCAGCGCCTGGTTCTGCGGCAGGTAGCCGGTGAGGTAGGCCTGCAGCAGCCCGACCACCACGGCGCCGACGAACGTCATCGGCAGGTTCCGCAGCCGGCCGAAGACCGCCGCGGTGTAGGCGCTGACGATCAGCAGCGACAGCTGCGTGGCGTCGAGCGTCAGCTCGGGGGCGATCAGGATGCCGCCGACGGCCGCCAGCTGGGTGGAGAAGATCCAGGCGAACCGGTTCGCGCGATCGGGGTCGGCGCCGGTGAGCCCGGCCAGCGCCCGGTCATCGACCGTCGCGCGCATCTGCGTGCCGATCCGCGTGTTGTACAGCAGAACGCGCAGGCCGACCGCCACCGCCACCGCGACGATCATCGTGATGATCTGCTGCCAGGTGAGCTTGGCGGGCCCGATATGCACGGACGCCGCCCCCGCGAAGAACGGGGGCAGCGTCCTGTTGAGGTTGGGATTCCAGATCCACTGGGCGACGGCGATGAACCCGCTCAGCATCGCCACGGTGACCACCAGCCGCTCGGCCTCCCCCAGCCCCTGCACGGGCCGGATGATCACCCGCTCGACCGCCGCCCCGAAGAGCGGGGCCGCCACGAGCAGCACCGCGGCGAGGGCGACCGGGACCGGCCACCCCCAGCCGACGGTGAGCTGCCAGTAGGTGAACGCCGCCAGCATGCCCGCCGCCCCGTGGGCGAAGTTGAACACGCCGGTGGTGGTGTAGGTCAGCACCAGCCCGCTGCCGATGACCGCGTAGATCGCGGCGGTGCTCAGGCCGACGATGCCGTAGGCGAGAAACTGATCCATTCGGGTTCTTGGGTCTCGGGTTCTTGGGTCGCAGTTACTTCAGCTGGCTCAGGCTCATCCCGACATCGGAGAGCTGCAGCGCCGAGGGGTAGTTCTGGATCTTGATGGCGGGCATGCCGCAGCGGTACGCGCCGTTGTTCGGGTCGAACGGGGCGGGCTGCCAGCCGGCTGGCGTCGCCTGCTCGACGTTGAAGCAGCTCGGCACCTGGTTCTGGTCGGCCACGTTGGCCGGGGCGGTGATGCCGCCGCCGGTCCAGTTCGCCTGCTTGAGCGCGGCGTCGTACACGCACTTGCGGGTGAGGTTGGATCCGCAGCTTTCTGCGGCGACCGCGAAGATCAGCCAGGCGGACCAGGCCTGCATGCCCTGCAGCGTGACCTGCTGTCCCGGCGCGTACTTCTTGTACAGGTCGACGAGCTGCGCGACCGCGGGGTTGTCGGCGGCCTTCTCGACCGGGTAGACGCCCGGCAGGTCGGCGTAGTTGTGCTGGTCGGACAGCGCCTTGCCGGCGATCTGGATGAAGTTGGTGCCGTAGGAGTTCGTGTTGGCGTCGATCCAGTCGAGCTTGTAGCCGATGTTGTCGAGCGCCTGCTCGACGGCGACGAGCTGCTGCGGCGTGCCGTAGAACGTGAAGCCCTTCACGCCCTTGTTCTTGATCGCCTCGGCGTAGGGGGTCCAGTCGGTGACGCCGGTGATCGGGTAGTTCCCGTTGTAGATCACCTTTCCGCCCACGCCCGAGACAGTCTGCGCCACCAGCGCGTCGTCGACCTGGGTGATGACGGACGCGCCGGACAGGATGCCGACGGCGTTCTTCGAGTCCGGGTACTGCTTGAGCAGCCACTGGTAGTAGCCGCCGTACACCGAGTAGCTGCGGCTCCACGGGATCGGGTAGATCTGCAGGCCCGAGCCGTTGTTCTGCGGCATGACCACCTGTGCGTCGAAGTCGGGCAGCAGGCACTTGAGCCGCGTCGCCACGCCCAGGCCGTCGAGGGCGGCCGAGCCGCCGGCCAGCACGAAGTCGCTCGCGCACGCCTTAGTCATCGCGCCGACGACGTTCATCAGCTGGGTGTCGTGCGGGTCGGCGACGAGCTTACGGCCGTCGATGCCGCCCGCGGCGTTGCACCAGGAGGTGAACACCTTGGCGGTGGTCTCGAGCTGCGGGTCCTTGGTGTAGCCGACGTCGGTGAGGACTCCGGCCAGGATCTGGGTCGACGTGACGCCCTGGTCGGTGCTGCCGCTCGCGGTGCCGCCGTGGCAGACGTTGGTCAGGCTGCCGAAGCTGCCCGCCGCGTTCGCCGGCGCCGACTGCGACGCGGACGCCGTGGCGGACGTGGAGGCGGAGGCCGGGGTCGTGCTGGTGCTTGAGCTGCTCGAGCCGGCGCGGCTGCATCCGGTGGCGACGAGCGTGACCGCCGCGACGGCGGTGAGTGCCCGAATGGTAGGTCTCACGGGGTGCTCCTCTTCCTGTTGGCACAAACCAGCCGGCTCGGCGACGTTCCCCGGCTTGTGCTTGCATCGCTTGGTAGAAAGTAACTGCTCACTCGTTTATTGGCAACTGACTTGCTGCGGAAAGACCTGGTAGGAGCTGGTAGGACCGGGTAAGACCACGCGGGAGACGCCTCCGTCGACGCGGATGATCGCCCCGGTCGTGAAACTCGACGCCGCGCTGGCAAGGTGCAGCGCCAGGGGCGCCACCTCCTCCGGTTCACCCATCCGGCGCAGCGGGACGAACGGCGCGTCCGGCCCGGGCGGCGCCCAGGCCTTGCTCGCGTCCGTCCGGAACGGCCCGGGCAGGATGGCGTTGACCCGCACCTTCGGCGCGTAGGCGTCGGCGAGCCCGACCGTCATCGCGTTGAGGCCCGCCTTGGCGCAGGCGTAGGGAAGCTGGCCCGCGCTCGCGACCAGGGAGCCGGCGGTGCCGATGTTGATGATCGACCCGCCGTCGTGCGCGGCCATGTGCGCCGCGGCGACCGCCGCCAGACGGAACGGGCCCTTCAGGTTCACGGCCAGGGTCTTGTCGTAAAGCTCCTCGCTGATCGTGTCCAGGCTCTCGTACACCGGCGACATGCCCGCGTTGTTCACCAGCACGTCGAGCCGGCCGAACTGGTCCAGAGTCCGCGCGATGAGCCCGTCGCAGTCGGCCCAGCGCCCGACGTGGCAGGCGATCGCCACGGCCCTGTTGCTAGTGCTAGCGCGGCTGCTGGTGCTGGCGCTGCTGGTGCTGGCGCGGATCTGTTCGGCCGCGGCCTCGCAGGCCTCGAGCTTGCGGGACGCGACGACCACGTCCGCGCCTGCCTCGGCCAGCGTCTGGGCGATGGCACGTCCGATGCCGCGGGAGCCCCCGGTGACCACGGCGACCTTGCCGGTGAGGTCATGCAGGGCTGTGAAGGACTTCACAGGCCGATTGTGGCATGCATTCTTCCAAATGAGAATGTTATTTCCGCAACAGGTGAATAAACGTCTCCCCTTGAGGCGGCATCGCTCTCAAAAGTGTCAGTCTATGACAGCGGCGTCCCGCATGGCCGAAAGCTCGGCGGGACCGAAGCCGAGCTCGGCGAGCACGGCCTCGGTGTGCTCGCCGAGCGCGGGCACCGGGTCCAGGCGCCAGTCCCAGTCCGGCGACTCCGGCGGCGGCAGCAGCCCGAGCACAGGGCCGGCCGGCGAGCCGAACTCCCGCCATCTGCCCCGCTCGGCCAGCTGGGGATGGGTCAGCACCTCAGTGGGCTTGTTGAGCCTGGCGTGCCCGAGCGAGGCGGCCTCCGCCGCCTCGCGGCACCGCGCCAGGGTGTTCGCCGCGGCCCACGCTCCGATTACCTCATCCAGTTCGGCACGGTGTGCCACCCGGTCGCTGTTGGTGGCGTACCGCGGGTCGGCGGCGAGGTCTGGCCGGCCTAGTACCTCAACCGCCAGGCGCCGCCACTCCCGGTCGTTGGTGGTGCCGAGCACGAGCGTGTGACCGTCGCTGGTGGGGTAGGCGCCGTACGGCGCCACCGCCGGCGAGCTCATCCCGATGGGCTCCAGGTCGAACCCGCCGTACCTGGCCAGGTTCAGCGCGTAGCCCATCCACTCGGTAACCACGTCGAACAGGCCGACGCTGATCGAGGTCCCCTGCCCCGTGCGCTCCCGCACGAACAGGGCGGCGAGCACGCTGCTCAGCGCGTACATGCCGGTGCCGATGTCGGCGATCGGGATGCCGGGCTTGGCGGGCATGCCGGGGTGGCCAGTGATCGCGCACGAGCCCGCTTCTGACTGCGCCAGCAGGTCGTACGCGCGGGCTTTCGCGTAGGGGCCGCCGCTACCGTATCCCGAGATGTCCACGGTGATCAGCTCGGGGCGGGCCGCGCGCAGGCTTGGGGGGTCCAGACCCAGGCGGGCCGCCGCGCCTGGCGCCAGATTCTGCACGACCACGTCGGCCTTACCTACCAGGCGCTTAAGCGCCTCGTTGCCCAGGGGGTGCTTGAGGTCAAGCGCGACCGATTCCTTGTTCCTGTTGGCCCAGGCGAAGTACGCGCTCATGCCGTTGACCACGTCGTCGTAGTCGCGGGCGAAGTCGCCGCCCGCCCGGTTCTCCACCTTGATCACCCGGGCGCCGAGGTCGCCCAGGTGCCTGGTGCAGATCGGCGCGGCGACCGCCTGCTCGACGGCCACCACGGTGATCCCCCGCAACGGTTGCACGACGGCTGCTCCTAACCCCGGTCGGGCCCGATTATTGGGGAGGATCGTACCGCCCCCTAACCTGGAAGATCATTCCCCGTTATCCGGCCCGAAGGGACATGTGAGAGGCTTTGGGGGCCTGCATTACGGATTGGGGTGCACTGAGTTATGCCAGCTGATGCCACATCTAGCGCCGTGCCCAGGCGGCAGCGCCTGGTGCAGCGCCGCAGGGCACTGGGGCTTACTCAGGAAGCACTGGCCGAACTGGTGGCCGTGGGCCGTTCCACGGTAGTGCGCTGGGAACACGGCGAGAGCGAGCCGCAGCCGTCGATCCGGCCCAGGCTGGCCGAGGCGCTGAAGGTCTCGGAAGACCTGCTTGAGAGCCTGCTGACCACCGATGATCAGCGAGGTGACAGCATGGCGCCCCGGCAGTTGCCGACGACGCTTGCCGATTTCACGGGTCGCGCTGCTGAGCTGCGCCAGCTCACCCAGATCCTGGACGCGGCCGGAGCTAGCGGGCCGGGGGCGGTGGTGATCAGCGCGATCGGCGGGATGGCTGGCGTAGGCAAGACCGCGCTGGCCCTGTACTGGGCGCACCAGGTGGCGGACCGGTTCCCCGGCGGCCAGCTGTACGTGAACCTGCGCGGCTTTGACCCTTCTGGTATTCCGTTAACAGCGGCTGAGGTCATCCGTGGTTTCCTGGACGCCCTGGGGGTAGCCCCGGAGCGAGTCCCAGCCAGTCCAGAGGCACAGGCAGGCCTCTACCGCACGTTGCTGGCGGGCCGGCGGATGCTGGTTGTCCTGGACAACGCCCGCGACGAGCAGCAGATCCGGCCGCTGCTGCCGGCCGGCGACGGGACCCTGGTTGTAGTTACCAGCCGCAGCCAGCTGACCGGCCTGGCCGCCGCCGACGGCGCCCGGCCGCTGTGCCTGGATGTGCTCGCCCATGGTGAGGCAACGGAACTGCTGGCGGCACGTGTGGGCGCCGACCGCGCCGCCGCCGAGCCCGGCGCGGTCAGCGAGATCGCTGACCTGTGCGCGTGCTTGCCGCTGGCAGTAGCTATCGCGGCCGCCCGTGCCGCCACCCGGCCCAGCATTTCGTTGGCCGCGCTGGCGCAGGAGTTGCGTAATGCCCCAGACCGGCTGGACGCCCTGGACGGCGGCGATCCCGCGGCCAGCGTGCGCGCGGTGTTCTCCTGGTCGGTCCGCCATCTCAGCCATGAAGCGGCGGCGATGTTCCGGCTGCTGGGGATCCACCCAGGCCCCGACATCAGCGGCCATGCCGCGGCTAGCCTGGCCGGCTGCGACCCGGCACGGGCTCGCCGGTACCTCGGCGAGCTAGTCCGCGCTCACCTGGTCACCGAGCGCCTCCCCGGCCGGTACACCTTTCACGACTTGCTGCGCGCCTATGCCGCTGAGCAGGCTCACGATACCGACAGCGAACAGGACCGCGAGGTCGCGTGCGGCCGGATGCTCGACCACTACCTGCACAGCGCGGCCCATGCCGCCCGTCTGCTGAACCCATCGCATGAGCCGGTCGTCCTCGCCCCTCCCAGCCCGGCTGTCGCACCCGAGCAGCCCGCCGATCACCGGCAGGCGCTGGCCTGGTTCGACAAAGAGCACCAAGTCCTGCTCGCCGCCATCGCCCACGCCGCCCAGTGCGGGTTCGACGTGCACGCCTGGCAGCTGTCCTGGGCCCTGGCGCCCTTCTTGCAGACTGCCGGGCACTGGCAGGAATGGACCGCGATTGCGCGCACAGGACTCGCCGCGGCGACACGCCTAGGCGATGTGGCCGCGCAGGCCATGTGCACCCGGCTGCTGGCAGCCGCCTGCTCTGACCTGGGCGATTACGGTGAGAGTTCCCGCCTGTTCAGCGCGAGCCTGACGCTGTACCAGCGGCTCGGCAACCGCCTCGGCGAGGCCAAGGTGCACCACAATCTCGCCGCCCTAGCCGAAGGCCAGGGCGACTACGCCGACGTGCTGGCGCATTCTGAGCAGGCGCTGCGCTTGTACCAGGTCATCGGCGACAAGGCGTCCGAAGCCGCGGCGCTCAACAACGTCGGCTGGACGCACTGTCTCCTCGGTGACTACGAGCAGGCCCGCGCGTTCTGCGGCCAGGCACTGGACCTGTGCACCGAAGTCGGCCACCGCTGGCTAGAGGGATACGTGTGGGACAGCCTGGGGTACGCGGAGCACAATATGGGCAACCTCGGCGAGGCCGCCGTCTGCTACCAGCGCGCACTCAGCCTGCACCGCGAAGCCGGCGACCGCTTCACCGAGGCCGAAGCCCTCGCCCACCTCGGCCAGACCTACCAGGCCGCCGGAAACGTCACCCAGGCCCGGCAGGCCTGGCGGCAGGCGCTGGCCATCTTCGACGACCTGCGCAACCGCGACGCGGCCGACAGGGTCCGTGCCATGCTCGCGAGCGCGGACGTTCACTCTGGCTCGGACCCGCTCCACCCCAGCGAGTCCGAGCCAGAGCCTCCTGGATAGGCCGGACTACGGCCTGCCACCCCCCTTAGTGATCTCCGGGCGCGGCCGTAGTTCAGCGCACTGAGACATGCATATCCAAGCGGTTTCACCCAGGCATGACCAGACCATCAATGTCCCATTAATGTCGCATCCCGGTTAATGTCGCATCCCGGCTCGCCGGTCCGGTGGCGGCGGCAGACAGCAGGGCGGTGTGGGCCATCGTGTGCAGGAGGCGGGCCATCTCCTCGCCCGGCAGCTCGCCCGCGCTGTGCGGGGTGGAGTTCAGCAGCCCGAACACCGCGTGCACCGCGGCGCGAAGCGTTGCGTGCGTGGCATCGGGGACCAGTTCGGTGAGCACGGTCACCCACTCTTCGACGTACAGCCGCTGCAGCCGGCGGATGCGCCGCCTGGCCGGCTCGGGGACGTTGCCGAGCTCGCGGTCGTGCACGGTGATCAGGGCGGGCTGGCCGAGCGCGAAATCGATGTGCCCGCTCACCAGCGCGTCGAGCGCGGCACCGGCGTCCGGCGCCGCGGCCGCCCGGCGGCCTCCCTCGGTGACGAGTTGCTCGCTGATCCGCAGCAGCATCTCCGTCAGCACCTCGGTCTTGCCGCCGAAGTGCCGGTACAGCCCAGGTCCCGAGATGCCGACGGCCGCGCCGATGTCATCCATCGAGACGCCGTGGAAGCCGTGGCGGGCGAACAGCTCGGCGGCCGCGTCGAGGATCTGCGCGCGCCGCGAGCCACGGGCGCTCGTCCGGGCGCCGCCTGGTACTGGTGCCGGCGCGGAGCCGGCGCTGATTGCCACGCCTCACATACTAGACGGCAACGGTTAATCATCGTTAACGTTGGGTACGGAGAATTTGAGCTTCTCAGCTAGCGACCACTAACCGACATGCTTGCGGGGGCCTACATGGAGTCGCTCGTTCCGCGCAGCGGCGCACAGCCGGCCAGCGAAGCCTTCAAGCGCAACCACGCGGAGCACACCGCGCTGGCCGCCGACCTTCGCGAGCGGCTGGCGACCGCCGCGCTCGGCGGCCCGGAACGGGCCCGCAGGCGGCACGCCGAGCGCGGCAAACTGCTCCCCCGCGACCGGGTGGACGCCCTGCTCGACATGCGCTCACCGTTCCTCGAACTGTCCCCGCTCGCCGCGAACGGGATGTACGACGACGAGGCGCCTGGCGCGGGCATCATCACGGGGGTCGGCCGGGTCAGCGGCCGCGAGTGCGTGATCGTGGCCAACGACGCCACCGTGAAAGGCGGCACCTACTACCCGGTGACGGTGCGCAAGCACCTGCGCGCCCAGGAGGTGGCGCTGCACAACAACCTGCCCTGCGTCTACCTGGTGGATTCGGGCGGCGCGTTCCTCCCGCTGCAGGACGAGGTGTTCCCCGACCGGGACCACTTCGGCCGGATCTTCTACAACCAGGCGACGATGTCCGCGCGCGGCATCCCGCAGATAGCCGCGGTGCTCGGCTCGTGCACGGCGGGCGGCGCTTACGTGCCCGCGATGAGCGACGAGACCGTGATCGTGCGCGGGCAGGGGACCATCTTCCTCGGCGGCCCGCCACTGGTGAAGGCCGCCACCGGCGAGGTGGTGACGGCCGAGGAACTTGGCGGCGGCGAACTGCACACAAGGATCTCCGGCGTCGCCGACCACCTGGCGCAGGACGACAAGGACGCGCTGCGCATCGTCCGGTCGATCGTGGCGACGCTGGCGCCCCGACCCGCGCCGCCCTGGGACGTGGCTGAATCCGAGTTGCCGGCCGCCGACCCCGCCGAGCTTTACGGCGTCGTGCCCACCGACTGGCGGACCCCGTACGACGTGCGTGAGGTGATCATCCGCCTCGTGGACGGCAGCCGTTTCGCCGAATTCAAGCAGGGCTACGGCACGACCCTGGTCACCGGGTTCGCCCGCATCCACGGCCACCCGGTCGGCATCGTGGCGAACAACGGCGTGCTGTTCAGCGAGTCCGCGCTCAAGGGCGCTCACTTCATCGAGCTATGCGACCAGCGCCGGGTGCCGCTGGTCTTCCTGCAGAACATCACCGGGTTCATGGTCGGCAGGCAGTACGAGGCCGGCGGGATCGCCAAGCACGGCGCCAAGATGGTCACCGCGGTCGCCTGCGCGCGGGTGCCCAAGCTCACCGTGATCATCGGCGGCTCGTTCGGCGCCGGCAACTACGCCATGTGCGGCCGCGCCTATTCGCCGCGGTTCCTGTGGATGTGGCCGAACGCGCGGATCTCGGTGATGGGCGCCGACCAGGCGGCGACCGTGCTCGCCACCGTCCGCCGCGACCAGATCGAGGCCGCGGGCGACGACTGGCCGCCCGCCGAGGAGGAGGAGTTCAAGCGCCCCATCAGGGAACGTTACGACCGTCAGGGCAGCCCGTATTACTCCACCGCCCGCCTCTGGGACGACGGGATCATCGACCCGGCGGACACCAGGCGGGTGCTGGGGCTGGCGCTGTCCGCGGCGGCCAACGCGCCGCTGGACTCCGTCCGCTACGGCATCTTCCGGATGTGACCATGTTCAGCTCGGTACTTGTCGCCAACCGCGGCGAGATCGCGGTCCGCGTCATCCGCACGCTGCGCGCCCTCGGCATCCGCGCCGTCGCCGTCTACAGCGACGCGGACGCCGGCGCCAGGCACGTGCGCGAGGCCGACCTGGCGATCCGGATCGGACCCGCGGCCGCCGCGGAGAGCTACCTGGACGCCGCTCGGGTGCTCGGGGCGGCGCGACAGGCAGGCGCCGACGCCGTGCACCCGGGCTACGGGTTCCTGTCGGAGAACGCCGGGTTCGCCCGCGCCTGCGCGGCCGCCGGGCTCGTCTTCATCGGCCCGCCGCCGACCGCGATCGAAGCGATGGGGGACAAGATCCGCGCCAAGGAAACCGTCGCGGCGGCCGGGGTGCCGGTAGTGCCTGGCGCGGGCCGGGCGGGGCTTTCAGATCAAGACCTTATCGATTCACTGAACGGAGCGGGGTTCCCGCTGCTGGTCAAGCCGTCCGCCGGCGGTGGCGGGAAGGGCATGCGGGTAGTCAGGTTCGCGGCCGAACTGCCCGCCGCGCTGGCGGCGGCACGCCGAGAGGCGCGGGCCGCGTTCGGTGACGACACTTTGCTCGTCGAGCGGTACATAGAGCGGCCGAGGCACATCGAGATCCAGGTGCTCGCCGATGGCCACGGGAATGTCGTCCACCTGGGCGAACGCGAGTGCAGCCTGCAGCGAAGGCACCAGAAGATCATCGAGGAGGCGCCGTCCCCGCTGCTCGGCGACAAGGCGCGGGCCGCCTTCGGCGCCGCCGCGGTCGACGCGGCGCGCAGCGTGGGATACGTGGGCGCGGGCACTGTGGAGTTCATCGTGTCTGGTGACGAGCCTGACGACTTCTACTTCATGGAGATGAACACCCGGCTGCAGGTCGAACACCCGGTCACGGAGCTGGTCACCGGGCTCGACCTGGTGGAACTGCAGATCCGGGTGGCCGCGGGTGAGCCGCTGCCGCTGCGACAGGACCAGGTGCGGCTGACTGGGCACGCCGTCGAGGCCCGGGTGTCCGCCGAGGACCCGGCGCGCGGCTTCCTGCCGACCGGCGGCACGGTGCTCGCATTGGGTGAACCGGACCGCCTGCCGCACGTGCGAGTCGACTCCGGGCTGCTCACGGGCATGAGCGTCGGCAGCGCCTACGACCCGATGCTGGCCAAGGTCATCGCGTTCGGGGAAGATCGCGCGACCGCGCTGCGCCGGGTCGACGCGGCGCTCGCCGAGACGACCGTCCTCGGCGTCACCACGAACATCTCGTTCCTGCGGACGCTGCTGCGCGACCCCGACGTCGCCGCGGGCAGGCTGGACACCGCGCTCGCCGAGCGCGTCGCGGCCGGACTGCCAACCCCAGCGGTCCCTGACGACGTGCTCGCGGCCGCGGCCCTCGCGGAGATGCTCGCGCGGGAGGGGTCAGACGAGCGGCGGACGCGCAGCCCGTGGGACATTCCAGACGCGTGGCGCGTTGGCGAACACGCCTGGACGACGCTGCGCCT
>Ga0126381_100004653_pt1 | contig 14973 bp, 11 predicted proteins | sample PanSoiMetPlot_28_FD_96465 | JGI IMG/M metagenome (GOLD analysis project Ga0126381, IMG submission 96465) | Tropical forest soil microbial communities from Panama - MetaG Plot_28 | ecosystem: Environmental > Terrestrial > Soil > Tropical forest > Bulk soil | place: Panama | collected 2016-02-17
ACCTTCTCGAGCGGCAAAGCGGAGTCCTCATCGCACCCCGTGAAATTCGCAGCCAGCGATTGCGCCAGTCCCTCGGAGACAAGTAGTCCGAGCGTCCCCGGAGGCCTGCCTTGGAATCCAAGCCGCACCACGATCAGGTTTCCGTCCGGACGTTCTGCGTTGGCCGATACCTCGTCCGGCATCGAGAAAAACATCGTCTCCAGCGTCTTTTCGAGCGACGCCTGCAACAACGGTTGCAGTTCGGTCCTAATCATGGCTCACCCCCAAAAGATCCTCCATGCTTTTCCGTAACTCCTCCGGAGAGAAAGGCTTCTGGACGTAACCCTTCGCGCCCAGCTCCATCATCCGCTGTACCCGATGTTCGCTGCCATCCGTCGAGACCACCATCACTGGGATCGATCGCAGCATCTCATCCTCTTTGACGTGCCGGAGGAACTCTTCCCCGTTCATCACCGGCATGTTGATATCCGTCAGGATGATGTCGATCCAGTTCGTGCGCAGTAGCGCCAGGGCTTCTTCGCCATTCGACGCGTGTACGCATCCGCCGACGTCCAGCCCCGACATTGAAATCACGCGCGCAATAAACTCCCGCATCGCCGGCGAATCGTCCACAATCATTAATTGGAAAGCCATTACAATTCCTTCTCTTCCGATGCGTCGGGTGACTTGATGAAAACCCGTCCCGTGCCCATCTCCAGTCGCATCGTTCGCGGCTTGGAGCCGCCCGTATCCTCGGCGTGCACGATCACTCCCGCCTTCCAGAAAATCTTCTTCATCGCCAGGCAATTCCGTTGCCCAATGTTGAAGACCCCCTCTGCGTCCATGATCTGGGACCCGCCCGCCACCTTCACTCGCAGCCTACCCTTTTGCGCCCCTTTTTCATAAGCGCTCCGGAACAGCAGTGGAATTCCGCTGTCGGCGAACATGAATGGACTCTTGCCATTCTGTACCGCATCCGCCGACCCCGACGGAAGCATAAAATGCAGCATTCCCCCGACCTTTGCGACCGGGTCGTAAATCGCAACTCCCACGCACGAGCCGAGCGCATAGGTGACCAGTACGTTCGCTGGGTCGTCGGTAACCTGACAATCGGCCACCCCCACAATCACGTTCATAACGGCTTCCTATACACGGCAGGTTTCACATACGTATACGGATGCCGTAGTCCAGTAAGGCTCTCCGCGTGCCCCACCAGCAAATATCCCCCCGGCGCCAAACACGTCGCGAGCCGGTTCACCACGCCTTCCTGTGTTTCCTTGTCGAAATAGATCATCACGTTGCGGCAGAAAATCACGTGGAACGGCTGAGGAGGATTGAATGTCTCCATCAGGTTCCAACGCCGGAATTCGATCAGGCTGCGGACCGCCGGCTTCACGCGACACAATCCTTCCGCCTGCCCCGTCCCGCGCAGCAGATAATCTTTCAGCCACCGCGGCGGGCAGGCCGTGAATCGATCCGCCGGGTAAGTCGCCGCCTTCGCCGTTTCCAGCACGCGGGTCGAAAGATCGGATGCAAGTATCTTGATTCGCTGCGCGTCCGTGTTTCCCAATGCCTCAAGCAATGAAAAAGCGATCGTAAACGGTTCTTCACCGGTAGAACAGGCCGCGCTCCAGATCCGGATTTCTCCGCGGATGCCCGGCAGAATCGTGTTCCGCAAAAACTCGAAATGAGCCGGTTCCCGCAGAAAAGAAGTGAAATTCGTGGTCAGGGAATCGAGCAGCGCGATCAGTTCCTGCCCGGTCTTGTCCGCTTCTACGTGGCGGAGGTATTCTTTTAAAGATCCAAACCCCCCCTGCCGCATCTTCTTACCGATGCGCGCCTGAACCAGTTCCCGTTTGCCGGCGCCAAGATCGATGCCGCAAGTCTCAAACGCCAACCGGCTGATATGTTCGAATTCTCTTGTATTTAGGATCTCATTCTCCTGGTTGGGCGCCATACAAAGCCTCCACATCCAGGATCAGGCCGACGCGTCCGTCCCCGAGAATCGAGCCTCCGGCGACTCCAGTCACATGCTTGAAAGTCGCGCCCAGGCTCTTGATTACCACTTCCTGTTTTCCGATCAACTCGTCCACCAGGACGCAGAATTTCCGGCGCGCATTCTCCACCACAATGCAGACGCCTGCGGCCGGATCGTTCGATGTCGGTTCCACGCCGAATCTTGTGTGCAGCCGCAGAATCGGCAGCAGCGCCCCGCGCACCAGCACCATCTCGCCGCCGCCCGGAACCGTCGACAACGCATCCGGCAGCGGACGGAACATTTCCTTCACCGCGAAAAGCGGAAGGATGTACCGTTCGTTCCCAACGCCGACGACAAGTCCTTCGATGATCGCCAGTGTGAGCGGCAGCTTCAGCACGAACGTCGTGCCCGCGCCGGGCTTCGACCGGATGTCGATCCTTCCCCGCAGTTTAGCGATCTGTTTCCTAACCACGTCCATTCCGACGCCGCGTCCCGATACGTCCGTAATCTTTTCCGCCGTGCTGAATCCGGGCTCGAAAATGAAACTGAATACTTCCTGGTCCGAAAGATGATCGCCGGCGCCGGACAATAATCCCCGTTGGCGCGCCTTCTCGAGAATCTTCTCACGCGCAATTCCGCGTCCGTCGTCCGAAATCTCGATATTGATGAAACCGCCCTGATGGAAGGCCCTCAGGTTGACCCTCGCCGTCGGATCCTTTCCGGCTGCGACCCGCGCGTCCGGCGGTTCCACGCCGTGATCCACCGCGTTGCGAACCATGTGCATCAGCGGATCACCGAGTTCCTCCACCAGGTTGCGGTCGAGTTCTGTATCCTCGCCGCTCAGCTCGAGATTCACCTGCTTGCCCGTCTTCCTGGCCAGGTCTCTCACCAACCGCGCCATTCGCTGGAACAGTTGGCTTACCTGGTGCATCCGCATCGCCATCGCCACGCGTTGCACGTCGCCGGTGATACGCGTCAACTGCGCCAGATTCCGCAACAGCCGCTGGTTCTTCATCCCTGCGATATCGGGATCGTGCCGGATCATCGATTGCGCGATCACCAGTTCCCCGACCATGTCGACAAGGTAATCGAGTTTGCCCGTATCCACCTTGACCGATCGTGGCCCCGCGGCAGCCTCCCGGGCGCCGCCGGAGTTGTTCGAAGCCGGCGCGTTTGCGGCCGGCATTTCGGCGGCCGGCACTTCGGCGGCCGGCCGGCTGGGTTCCGGTTGTATTGGCGTAGGGGTCGGTGCCACCGCTGTCGCCAGGTGCATCAGATCCGGTGTCGAATTGCTCTTTGCACTGCCCGCCCCCGAAATCATTCGATCGATGCGGGCAATCAGGGAATCCGTGTCGGCCGGCGGCTCGGCTCCTGTCTCAACCACGTGCAGGAACTGATTCATGTGGTCGGTGCTTTGCAAGATCAGATCGATCAGCGCCGAATCCACCGCAACCTTGGAGTTCCGCGCCATGTCCAGAAGCGTTTCCACTTCGTGGGCAAAGCGCTGGATCATCGAGAATTCCAGGAACCCCGCCAACCCCTTGATCGTGTGGAACCCGCGAAAGATCGTGTTGATCGCTTCTGCGTTTGTGGGGTCCTGTTCCAATGCCAGCAACTGGCCTTCAACCGTTGACAGATGTTCCCGCGATTCCAGGATGAAGTCCGCCACCAGTTCGGGATCCTGGTTGAGCGACACTGGAGCGGCAGGCGCCGCGGCCTTGGGTTGTTGCGGCTCCGGCTCGCTCAAAGCCTGCTGGAGCCGGCTTACGATTTCGAGCCACGCCGCTTCACTCTCGGGCGCGGAAGCGACCACGCTTGCAAGTTCGCTCATCCCAGCCTCGCCCGCGAGTTGCCCGACCTGCCCTAACATCGCGGCCATTTTCGCCGAAGGTTCGGAGCCGCTGAAGTCGTGCAGCGCTACTTCGAGCGACAGTTCTTCTATACTCTGGCGAATGAGTTCAATGGCTGAGGAATTAGCTGTTTTCGACATATTCTTGTTAAATCTCTTTTAGGCGTCTTGCGCGGCTGCACCCGCCATTGCTTCCAGTTGATTCACGACTGACATCAATGCTCGCGACTGCTCGTCCAGTTGTTTGCTTGCCGACGCGCCGTGCTCGGCGTTAGCGGCCGCTTTTTGCGTTATGGTGTCGATTTGTGCGAATGCTTTACTGATCTGTTCGATCCCGGCGCTCTGCTCATCGCTCGCCGCATCCACCTCGTCCACCAATGTCTTGGCTTTTCTCGCACCGTCGGTAATGGCGTCGATCGATGCGGTGACTCCGTTCAGTTTTGCTCTACCTTCCGTCGTTTTACTGATGGAGTCCTCGATCAGCATGGTCGTGTCCTTCGCCGCCTGCGCGCTGCGCTGGGCCAGGTTCCGGACCTCGTCGGCAACCACTGCGAATCCCATACCTGCATCGCCTGCGCGCGCGGCTTCCACCGCCGCATTCAGCGCCAGGATATTCGTCTGGAAAGCAATCTCGTCGATGACCTTGATGATCTTCGATATCTTGCCGCTCGATTCGCCGATCGCTTCCATCGACTGATTCATGCCGGCCAGAGTGTCGTTTGCCTCTGTAACCCTGCTGCAAACCGCATTCATAAACTGAGCCGACTGCTTGGCGCTCTCCGTGTTCTTCCGCGTCATCGAAGCGATTTCTTCACTCGAAGCGGAGGTCTCCTCGAGTGACGCCGCTTGCGCACACGCACCGTCCGCCAGCTGCATGCTCAGAGACGAGACTTCTCCGGAGGTTCCCGCTACGCGTTCTGCGCTCTCCCGCAGGTCGGCGATCGCGCGCCGGAGTTGCGCCACGGTTCCGCGAATTACATTGAGCAGGCCAATTGCCAAAACGAGAGCAAAGCAGATCACCGTACCCGCGATCCATCTGGATTGCGCCGTCGCCTGTTTCGAAACGAGGCCGACTTCGTCGAGCGCCTTCCTCTGCTCCTCGACGAGCGTGGTTGCCGCAGCGTGCATTTTCGCTGATATCTGCTTATTCTCGTTGCGAAGTTTGTACGCCTGGGCGACGTCCCCCGTACGGCAGATATCGACCAGGCGTTGGAAGCGCGGTTTCCATTCCGTGCGGTTTGCCGCAAGTTCGTCCATCGCCACGCGCTCGGCTTCGTTCTCGATCACCGTCCGGAACTGTGAAACCAGCTCGTCGATCTTCGCGCCCGAAGTCTCGTAAAGCTTCGTATACTGCCCGGATGCGTCGGGGTCGTGCATGGCATAAGAAAGCATCAGCCCCCGCTGGGCGCCTTGCATCTCGGTCGTCAGAAGTTCCATCTGATCGCCGATCTTCAGCTTGTTGTAAATGCCGTTAATGGCATCCATCCGACGGCCCGCGTGCCCTCCGGATACGAAGTACACAGCAACAAGGACCAGAACCAAAGCGCCCATCACGCCGAATGCAGCGCCCAATTTGGTTCCGATTTTCGCGTTCCTCATAACTACCTTTTCGTCTTCCGTTGCGCGCGTAACAAAGTCTGTTTACTTGAATGTGTACTGTTGGAACACGTAAAAGTACCGGGGATTGATGCCTGGCGTCGTCGCCGCAACGAACTCGCCCTTGAAGAAATGCCCGAATCCGGCGCCGAACAGATGGTGCCCCCAGCTATACGTGGCGAACGTGTCCAGTTCCTGTCCCACGTGCGTACCGGCCGTTCCTTTCTTCGACAGCGCGATCGAACTGCCCGAACTGTTATAAAGTGAGTCGGAAGCGCTGTACAACCAATCGTTGGAGTACATCACGTTCAACGCGAAATGCTTGGTAAGATTCAACGTCTCCAGGCTTCTGAAGGTCTTCAGATTCTTCCACCCAAACAGATCTTCGTGCCCGAATTTGTCGTGATTGGCCGGCGACAGCTGGTCGAAAGTTCCGTTATTTGCGTCGCCTGCGTGGTTTCCCGATGCCACCTTGTATTCGGCCGAGAGAATCAGCGGGCGCTTGAACGCCGTCACCCGGCGGGACGTGTTCGCATACCATGCATACGCCCGCTGGGTCAGCAGTCCCATGTGACCAGTCTGGCCGACTCCTTCCAGGCTGTAAGTAAACTGGCCCGGCAGCTTTCCGTATGCGCGTCCGCCGTAGCTTTGCGTGCCCAGCGTACCCAAGCCCGTCCAGCCTCCGATCTTGTTCTGCGAATGAACCAGCGCATAAGCGTCGACCGACAACCCGTGCCAGACATTGGAAAACGTGTCGTACGTTCCCACGATCCGCTCGCCCAGCTCCGGTTTGTTGAACCCGTCCATAAGAATCTTGACGGGTGAAACCATCAGAACTTCCAGCCGAGCTCCGTGCACCCGGTAATAAGCCCGGGCCGTGTCGAACGTGCGGGGAACATTGCTCCACAGCGGCGTGCCGATGAGGCGCGACTCGCCGTAGGTGAACATCTGCCGGCCCGCAATCGCGCCGAAGCCGTCTTTGCGGTCCCCGAACAGTTCCACGTATCCTTCCTGCAGATCCATCGGGTCGCGCATCGTGTTGGGTGCGGGGATGCCGTAGAATGGAGCGCGCGAATCCTGGCCCATCGCGGAAATCTTCAACCATGACACCGGTCGAAAATCCGCTCCGATCCAAATCCGGCTCAGCATATCCTGCTGATTGACCGACTTGCCGAAGTTGACACCGTCTTTCTCTTCCCACCGCGTCCGTTCGCTGAACGTAAAGCGCAACTTCCCGTTGGTTTCCTCGGACAGTTTGTCGTTCAGCTTTTGCAGGGGATCTTCTTGTGCCATGGCGGTCGGAACTACAATGGACGCTGCCAATAAGACCAAAAGGGACATCTTCATCTTATTTCCGGTTGATTCGTGTTTCATTTTTTCTACTAAACGTCCCTGATCTTGTTGCTGTCCATTGAAGCCACCGCGGCCGGGGCGTGCCCCAGCCAGGCGGTAGAACCCGTCAGATGGCTTTCGACAATCGGGCGCCGGTTCTGCTGTCCTTAGTGAATTGCCTTTGAGAGTCCGGTCAATTCCTGGCTGGTGAGCACCTCGTTGATATCGAGCAGGATCTTCACCTTCCCTTTGATCTTGGCCATACCGAGAATGTAGTGGGTTGCGACGCTGGTGCCGAAGTCGGGCGTGTCTTCGATATCGCCGGAGGTCATCGTAATTACCTCCGATACCTCGTCCACGATGATTCCCATCAGCAGGTCACCGGCGCTGCTCTTCACCTGAACCACGATGATGCAGGTGCGCTGCGTATGCTCGATGCTCTCCAGGCCGAACTTCAGCCGCAGATCGATCACCGGAATCACCTTACCGCGAAGGTTGATCACACCTTTGACATACGCGGGCGTCTGCGGGACCGCCGTGATGTCCTGGATGCCCATAATCTCGCGGACGGTCAGCACGCCGACTCCGAACTCCTCCTTGTCGATCATGAAGGTCAAATATTTACCCGCGCGCTCGTCGGCTTTGGCCGCGGAGGTCGCGATTGACGGTGTTGCTACGAGAGTCGATTGCATGTTTTTCCTTTTTCGGTGGACAAGATTTTGAACCGGACGAAGCCGGAGCGTATTTGCCGCTGTACCCCTTATCGGTCGCCGGCACGTTTTTGTCGCCGGGTGCCCGCGGCAGGATCGCCGCCGCACACGATACGTCCAAATTCGGTCCTTTCATCCATTTCCGGACGTCGGCGGTGGGGCACTTTGCGCCCTTGGTTCCGGTTCTACCGGCGCGTTGGATACAGACTCCTGGATATTGAAAGCCCGGTGGTTCCGCAGACTGGTCACGGTGCCTCTGAATTTCGCCGTTTCATTAAACAGCAGGTCGATCTTGTGGTCCGTGGGACAGTCGAATTGCAGGCAGTCGCCAGTCTCGATCTCGAGCAGGTCCCGAACCGTCAGCTTAGGCCCGACTAGTCGCGCGTCGCACTGGAATTTGGAGTTCCGGAGCAGGCCGAGCATCTTTGCCTGCCCCTCCTTCGTCGGTTCCGCCTTGCGCGACATCCACTGCTGATCGAACTTGTGGCCGATCATCTTGATATTAATCGCCGGAATCGCCAGGTTCAGCATGCCGTTGTTGTCGCCGACCCTCAATTCGAGGCTCACCGCTACGACGGCTTCGTTCGGTGAAAGAATCTGAAGCATCTGCGGATCGTTCTCAATCCCCTCGATCCTGAAGTTGATTGTCGTGACCGGCTTCCATGCTTCCTGTAAATCATTGAGAACAATGCGGAAAACGGTATCGAGCAGAGTCTTCTCGATCACCGTGATCTCGCGCTTTTGTCCGCCGCCGTCCTTTCCCTTCCCGCCGAGAATCAAATCCAGAATCGGGAAAACCAGCGACGGAGTCATCTCGATGAGCGCGTTTCCGTCATAGGGTCGCAGGCTCAACGAGACTACGCATGTGGGCGATGGCAGGCCCTCAAGAAACTCGCCATACTTGAGCTGCTCGACACTGCACACAGTCACGGTGAGAAAGGACCGTAGATAGGCTCCAAGACTCATCGACAGGTTGCGCGCAAAGACGTCGTGAAGCATCTGTATGGCCCTGACCTGCGACTTCGAAATACGGTCGGGCCGACGGAAATCGAACGGTACCGATTTCTGCTCCTGGTCCCCGGGCGTACCCTTATGCTGCTTGAATACTCCGTCGATTTCCTGTTGGCTTAATTGCCTTGCCATAAATTGTTCGCACTACTCTATTGGCAGTTCAATTGCCATTTCCTTTCCGGTACCACCGGAAACATCCGCCGCGATGGCCGATAAATTGTACTTCAGGAGAGCAAATGGACGTATTGATCGTGGATGACTCGGCGGCGATTCGCAAAATTCTAAGGCGCGTACTCGCGCAGGCCGAGATTGCCATCGGACAGATTCATGAAGCGGGCGACGGATGCGAAGCGCTTCAACTAATGAAGGAGAACCCGGTTCAGCTTGTCATTTCCGACATCAACATGCCGAACATGGACGGGTTGCAACTCCTCGAAAATATTAAGGGCACGCCCGAATGGAAAAGCATTCCGGTCATCATGGTGACGACCGAGGGCAGCCAGCAGACGGTCCTTCGTTCTGCTGAATTCGGAGCTGTCGGCTACGTTAAGAAGCCCTTCAGCGCCGACCAGATCAAAGAGACGCTGGCCGGAATCCTTTAACCCGCCCACATAAACCCTTCCCCCTTTTTACGCCACATTCCGGACCACCTGGCGGTGTACTCGCCGCCAGGTGCCCGGTTCGTCAGCTGAATGCGGAGCCCTCGGCTCCGTGAACAATCCCCTCCGCTCCTGGCCAAATCGAAGAGATGCCGGCCTGCATCAACCCCTCCCATAACCCTGCCCGTCTGTGGCGCCGTCCCCTCTAACCAGCCTCAACCAAACCGCGTCGATGGCTCCGTTCTACACATGGACGGGCGTCCTCGCAGCCAAATGCCCGGCGAGTGCGTTGAGACCTCTTGTCATTTCCACCGGCGGCGCTGGATTTTGCCACTCCGGCGAAGCCGGTTTTCCCAGGAGGTAGCCCTGCACCTCGTCACAACCGGCATCTTCGGTCGCCTTCAGTTGTTCAGCGTCTTCGATGCCTTCAGCGACCACCATGATCCCCAGTTTGTGCGCCAGGTCGACAATCGCTTTCAGGACGGCGAAGCGCCCGTGATTGCTGTGAACCTCGTGCAGGAAAGACTTGTCGACCTTGAGCGTATTGATCGGCAGATTCGCAAGATAACTGAAAGAAGAATACCCGGTCCCGAAGTCATCGAGCGCAACGCGAACGCCCAGGTCGCGCAAAGCCCGGATGGTGGCAGCGGAGTTCTCCAGGTTGCGAACCAGCGCGGTCTCCGTCAATTCGAGTTCCAATGATGCTGGATTCACGCCGTGCCGGGAAAGCGCCTCGGCAACCGTATCGACGAGGCCGCCCTCCGCGAACTGGTTAGCGGAAATGTTCACGGCGACCCGATATTCGCCGCCGGTCTGGGCTGCGCAGTGTTTCGCGTGTTTGCACGCCTGGTTGATGACCCACTTGCCGATCGCGATGATGTGGCCGGTTTCCTCGGCGATGGGAATGAACTCGGCAGGCGAAACCAACCCGCGCGTGGGTTCGTTCCAGCGGATCAGCGCCTCGGCACCCGCCAGGCCCCAATCGCTCAACCGGAAAATGGGCTGATAGTGAAGGAGGAATTCGTTGTGCCGCAGTGCCTCGGGCATTCTGGTTTCCAGCATCAGTTTGGCGCGATACCGTGCGCCGACCTCCTCATCGAAGAACTGAAAGCCGCCGTTCGAGTGCTGCCGCTTGAGTTCGTACATGGCGTGGTCCGCATTTCGCAACAAAACGTCGAGGCTATCGCCGTTCTTGGGGAACAGGCTGATACCGATACTGCCGCCCAGGCTTAAGCGGTGCCCCTGGGCTTCGATCGGCCGGACAAGCACTTCGCGAACCCGTTTGGCGAGCGCCGCGGCATCATCCGTGGTCCGAACGTTCGCCAGCAGAACGAACTCGTCCCCGCCAACTCGCGCCAGCGTGCCGGCATCGGCCAGACTCTCCCGCAGACGTCTCGACAACTCTTTTAGAAAGGCATCGCCCGTAGCATGCCCGAAGTTGTCGTTGACCATCTTGAAATGATCCATATCGCAGTAGAGGAAGGCCAGCATTTCGCCATTTCGAATCGCGGCATCGGTGCTTCGCCGGAAGCGCTCGGCAAGTAGCGACCGGTTCGGCAAGCCTGTCATGTGATCGTAGAAAGCGCGCTTCGACAGGTTCTCCTCGAGTTCCAGGATGCGCTCCGCCGTATTGATTCGCGCCCGCAGTTCATGGGGATGGAAAGGCTTCGAAACGAAGTCGTCGGCGCCCGCCTCGAGTGCCGTGATCGCATCTTCGGAATCCGAGCGCGCGGTCAGAATAATGACGTAAGTATAGCCCGGCGCGGTACGTTGCCGGACTTGCCGGCAGACGTCAAGTCCGCTGCCACCAGGCATCATCCAGTCGAGCAGCGCCAACCGCGGACCGTCCTCGGACTGCAGATGTTCCCAGGCGTCCTGTCCGTTGCCGGTGACCACCGGCTGGTGGCCCCACTTCAAAACCAGGGCCTCGAGAACCCGCTGCGTGGTCAGGTCGTCTTCCGCGATCAGAATCTTCATATCCATCCGTCCCGCTCAAGTGTCTTCTTGAACCATGCCAGCTCCTCAACCGCGCGGCGCAACAGCTCCGCGCGTTCTTCCAACCTGTCCTCTTTGACCGCACCCTCCAATTGGGCGGCGAGCGCGTTCAACCCGGCCGCGAACGCCGTCGCGGACGAGCCTTTCAGCTGTTTCAATTGCAAGAGGGCGCCGGCCACATCGGACGCATCAAGCCGTTCCCTCAGCTGGGCCAATTGCACGGGCGCGTCCTCCGGAAAGCCGTTCGGTGCGACGCCGGCAGGTTCGCGGTCCCCGATCATCCGGCGCCGCAAATCCTCCGCGTCGAACGATGCCCCAGAAGTCTCCGGCAGCCACCTGGCGAGCATTTCTGCGAGCCGTTTGAGTTCCACCGGTTTCGAGAGATAGTCGTTCATCCCTTCCGCAAGGCACCGGTCGCGATCGCCTGAAATCGCATGGGCGGTGAGGGCAATGATCGGAATATCCGGATTCTCCGACGCGCGGATGCGGCGGGTGGCTTCGAAGCCATCCATCACCGGCATCTCACAATCCATCAGCACGAGGTCATAGCCGCCCTGCCTCACTGCTTCCGCAGCGGCAGCTCCGTCGTTCACCGCGTGGGCCCGACATCCCAGCATTCTGAGTTGGGCGACCGCGACGTCCCGGTTTACGGCGTTGTCTTCGGCGACCAGGATCCTTGCTTCCCGGAGCGTCTGCACGCCGGCGGGTCCGGATTCCCGATGTTCTTTTTTCACCTCTTGCGCCGCAATATCAAAAACGGCGGTGAACCAGAATATGGAACCGGATCCCTGCCGGCTATCGACACCGATCACCCCGCCCATCATCTCGACAAGTTGTTTGCAGATCGCAAGCCCGAGTCCGGTGCCACCATACTTGCGCGTCGTGGAAACGTCTGCCTGCGTGAAAGGGGCGAAGAGGCTTTCGGCTTTATCCGGCTGGATTCCAATGCCGGTATCGGCGACCGAGAAGCGCACCGTAGCGGCGTCACCGGTCCGGTTTTCCAGAACGGCATCCAAACGCACTTCTCCGGTGTCCGTGAACTTGATCGCGTTGGCGCACAGATTGGTGAGTACCTGACGCAGGCGGTGGGGATCGCCGCGCAGGAGAGCCGGGACCTCCGGAGAGATCGAGGAAGAAAGCGCAAGCCCCTTCTGTCCGGCCTGGGGCGCGAACAATTGGACCACGCTCTCGACCGTCTCCGGCAGGTGGAAGGGCAAGTTTTCCAGCGTGAGTTTACGCGCCTCAATTTTCGAAATATCCAGGATGTCGTCAATCAGGGAAAGCAGCGTCCTGGCGCTGGTCTGGGCTACCGCTGCGTAGCGCCGCTGTTCGGGAGCAAGGCCGGTCTCGAGCAGCAACTCGATCATGCCGATGATGCCGTTCATGGGCGTACGGATTTCATGGCTCATGTTGGCGAGGAACCGGCTCTTGGCGAGGTTGGCGGCATCGGCGCCCTCGCGCGCCTGAATCAACTCGGCCTCGTACCGTTTACGCTCGGTGATCTCTTCGGCGAGACCAACCACGCGAACAACCTGTCCGGATTCGTCGCGGATGGGAAAGGCCCGGTCCGCGATCCACTTCTCCCGGCCGTCCGGCGTTTGGATGCGGTATTCCGAATCGACCAGCTCCCCCTTCATCTGGCGGTCAAAGACCTGACGGGCCTTTTCAACGTCATCGGGATGTATCGCTTCCGTCCACGACATCGGCTTCCGATAGAGACTTTCGCGAGTGCGGCCCCAGACCTGTTCGTACGCCGGGCTCACGTAGAGCAACTCCTTCGGGTTAGCGGCGTTCATCCAGAAGACCTGAGAAATGTTTTCGGCCAGCTGACGGAATTTCTCCTCGCTTGCCTGGATCGCGGCTTCGGCCCGCTTTCGCTCCGTGATATCGCGGAAAAACCAGACGCGCCCGAGGGTATGGTTCCCGTTTTCGTCGCGCAGACTGCTGGAATGGCGTTCGAGTGTGCGGCCATCCCTCATCTCGATCTCGCACAGGTCCACCGCGTCCGGGTCTGCGTAGAGCTCCTGAACCCGCTTCAGAAATGCGTCTGGGTCTTTTACCATGTTGACGGCCGATCCCAGTAGTGAGTCTTCCGCCGGGGCAAACTTAATAGCACCCGGTGGGACTCGCCATGTCTCCAGAAGTTTCGTATTGTGGGACACGATCCGGCTCTTGTTGTCCACAACCAGAATCGCGTCAGGGGATACTTCGTGAATCGCATGCAGCAGCGAATGCTGGAAGCGGAGCGTCTGCTCGGTTTCCTTAGCTACCGTGATATCTGCAAAGAGGCCGAGGTGTCCGAGAAACTCGCCATCGGCGGACATGCGAGGCTCGGCGTAAGCCGCTGCCCAGCGCCATTCGCCGTCGCCGCGCCGAAAGCGCACTTCCGCCCGGAAGGAAGCCTGGCGTCGCAAGGCGGAATGGTATGCTTCGACGTAGCTCGGCGCGTCGTCGGGATGAAGAAGCAGTTGCCATTTCTGCCCATCCACCTCCCGATCGTTGTCAGGGCCCAAGAATTCCCGCGTCGCCCGGTTGACGAACTGGGTGTTGCCCTCGGCATCCGCTACCCAGATGGGCGTCGAACAACCATCGGCCATGGTGAGAAGCCGAGCTTCGCTCTCCTGTAGCGCCAGTTCGACCCGCTTGTGCTCCGAAATATCACGCAGGATCATTGCGGTGCCCGCTACGGTTCCGGATGAGCCCTGGATCGGGTAGCAGGTCATAGACACCGGAATCCGCTGCCTGTCGCTACGGAAACAGGCCGTGTCGCATTGGCAGGCGGTGCCGACATTCGGGAGTTGTGCCACACCATCCAGCACCACCACCTCGGAGACGTGGCGTCCGATCGCGTCAGCGGCGGAGTAACCCAAAATGGTCTCTGCGCCTCGATTCCAGGTGCGGACGATTCCGTCGGGTGTGTGGGAGAGGATCGCATCTCCGGAGCCTTCCACAATGGCAGCCAGGAATCGCTGCGCTTCCTCGGCCTTGCGCCGCTCGGTCACATCCAGCTTGATGGCGATGAAGTTGATCACGGTGCCGTCGGAGGACCTCACCGGGGTGATCCGCATTTCCTCGTGGTAGTCAGTTCCGTCTTTCCGGCGGTTGATCAACTCTCCTTCCCAGACCTTACCCGCCAAGACGGTCTGCCAGAGTTCCCGATAAAGTTCCGAAGGTACCTTCCCTGATTTCAACACGCGAGGATTCGCACCGATGGCTTCCTCGCTGGAGTATCCGGTCATGGCGGTGAATTGGGGATTGACGTACTGAATCCGTCCGCTCGTGTCGGTGATGACAATGGCATTGGCGCACTGTTCGACCGCAGTCACCAGTCCGGCCGTTTCGATCATGTCAGCCGGATCGTTGTCATAATGGAGGGCCTGTTCCACATCTCGGGCGAGCTTCTCATGGCCCAAGCGCCGAAGTTTGGCGATTAGTCGGCCGACCACCATCTTGTCCGTTTGCGTTTGCTCTATCATCGCCCTACGCTTCTTATCGGCCTGGCCATGGAGAATTTCGATATCGCGGATGTACAGGTAAAGGAGATCTATGCGCGAGGCCGGTTTCCTTGACTCGCCAAAGACAAGGTCAACCGGCCTGCACGCGTTCAGGATTCACACAGCAGACTTTTCGCAGCAAGAAGATGCACGATTAGAGCCACTGCAATATGATGAAATCCCTACGGTTAGCCCGCGGCGCATTTGACGCGGTCCCAAAAAAGGTCGTCCAGATTCCGCCGGATGTACCCGAAGGTTTATCCCCGGATGTTGCGCCAGCGAGGCAGAGTCGCCGGGTAAATCGTTCGCGCCGGACTTGGTTTTGCGAAACAAAGCCAATTTCGTCGATCGGTGCGCCGGGTTGCGGCGGCGGGGTACGTCTGGGCTGGCGGTTTTGCGAAACAAAGCCAATTTCGTCGGGCAGTGGCGC
>Ga0126381_100004654_pt1 | contig 14970 bp, 17 predicted proteins | sample PanSoiMetPlot_28_FD_96465 | JGI IMG/M metagenome (GOLD analysis project Ga0126381, IMG submission 96465) | Tropical forest soil microbial communities from Panama - MetaG Plot_28 | ecosystem: Environmental > Terrestrial > Soil > Tropical forest > Bulk soil | place: Panama | collected 2016-02-17
CGGCATCATTCGCAACCGCCTGAAAATTGCCTCCACCATCTCCAACGCTCGCGCTTTCCTCAAAGTCCAGGATGAGTTTGGCAAATTCGACTCCTACATCTGGAGCTTTATCGGTGGCGCGCCCATCTGCAACCAATGGAAGTCGCATCGCCAGGTTCCGGCGGTAACGCCTATGGCCGCCGCGCTCAGCAAGGATTTGGCGAAACGCGGCTTCCGCTTCGTCGGCCCCACCATCGTCTACGCCTTCATGCAGGCCACCGGCCTGGTCAACGACCACCTCGTCACCTGCTTCCGCTACCACGCCGTTTCCCGCCACTGTAACGGCTAGGCGCCACTCATTAAGAGTGACGCCGAGGTAATGGTATCGACCACTTCGCGAAACTCCGGTTCTTGTCCTCTGATCACCGCTTCTGCCTGGCGCTTCTCGGTGATATCGGTCCGAGAACGTTGGGAAGAGTTAGGTCTCGCGGTGGACAGTGGTTGCTTCACCTATCAACGCGGGCGTGAACGAGACGCGGGCCGCGATGCGGGACGAATGGCACGTGCAACCGTAACCGCAAAGGTTCGATTTGCGGGTCGTGCCTGAGAGCTGCAACCGCTTCCGGCAAGCTTTATCTGGGAGGTCTAGATGGAAGCGAGACATTGGACCCTGAATAGGCCCCAGAAAATGACGAAACGTTGTAAAGCCGTGGACGGATGCAGCGCCGACACTTATGATTTCAACATGAAACTATCAGCGAGAAGCAAACTCGAAGGCAAAATCACCGAACTCCAACTCGGCGGTGTTATGGCGCATGTGGTCGTTCAGGTGGGTGAGAACCTCATAGAGACCGTAATCACCAGACGTGGTGCGGAAGAGTTGGAACTCAAGGTCGGCGATACGGTTACTGCGGTGATTAAATCGACGGAAGTAATGCTGCAAAAAGAATAGGCGGGAAATGCGATTTCTGATTCAGAGCATACTTCTCGCAGTCCTTGCGGGTCTGTCGAGTCAACAAACCGGCGCTCCGCCTCCCAAGGGTGTTTCAACGCAGTTGCTCGTAGTTGGCGATGTGACTACGCCACTGGCATTGTCAGCGAGTGACCTGAAGAGTTTGCCAAGGGTGACGTTGAAGGTGCTCAATCCTCACGAGAACAAGGAAGAGACATACGAAGGCGTGCCTGTGGAAGAGCTGCTTCGCCGCGCAGGCGTCCCGCAGAAGGACCAACTTCGTGGGCCCGCGATGGCCAAATACGTGTTGGCTGAGGGATCTGACGGGTATCGCGTCGTCTATGCCTTGGCGGAGCTTGACTCTGATTTCCAGGACTCCGGCGTGATCGTCGCGGACACAATGAACGGTTCGCCGCTGGGAGAAAAGCAGGGCCCGTTTAAGATGGTCGCCCCACACGACAAGCGGCCGGCACGGTGGGTTCGAATGTTGAAGTCCTTAACCGTGGTTACGGCAACGGCGAAGTAGTTGTAGTTGTTCCGTTTGCAGGCCGTTTCGCATTGAATGCCTTGAGACCGTACGCGCTGGCACACTCCGCGCACAACAGAACGCCACGACCGCCCAAGCTCTGGGCACGCTGACCGCAAGCGAAGGTGTAAACCCCCACCTGTGGCTTTCGGCGCATCCGGGTGCAGAAAGAACGTCAGCGCAACATCTCGCCGGGCACAGCCCTTGATTTCCATGATGGTCAGCATAACCCGGTAAATCCGGTTGCGCCATACAAACGACGGCGCCAATCCATCGCATTGATTTCCTCGTATCTTTGCAAATTGCGAGTCTTTATGGTCGCTTAGTGTGGTTTGACTTCATTTTGTTAGAGATATAACATTAGAGCGAAATGACTGTACGCCACGAATCTAAGCCTGGATGGTTACTCCTGACTTTTACCCTTCCCACCAAACGCGCCAGCCAGCGCGTCGAAATCTGGAGGAAGCTACAACGCTTCGGGACCGTGCCGCTCGGCAATTCCGGTTACCTGCTACCCAACAGCCCCAGCAACGAAGAGCGGTTTCAATGGCTCGCGACGGCGATCCGGAAATACAGAGGAGACGCGTCGGTGGTGCGCGTCGAGTCAATCGACAATCTTTCATCGTCTCAGCTGGTCGGTCGCTTCGCGGAAGCGCGTGCGCGAGAGTATCAGGGACTAATTCGTGGGCTACAAACGCTTTTCTCAACGCAGGCTGAGGGAAAAGGAGAAGGCCGCCTTATGCGACTACGAAATCGATTCCAAGAGGTTGTCGAGGTCGATTTTTTCGGTAGTCCAATGCAAGAACGAGTCCGAGAACTACTGAAACGGGCAAGCGTGCCGCGCAACGCGAAACCGGCGACACCTACAGCAAAGGTAAATCGTAAGGACTACAAAGGCAGAATCTGGGTGACGAGGCCCCGACCGGGAGTGGATCGTTGTCTCTCAGCGTGGTTGATTCGGAGATTCATCGACGCGAAGGCCAAATTCATGTTCGCGCCGGAAGAAAAAGTTCCTGCCTCGGCAGTTCCTTTTGACATGTTTCATGGCGATGGATTCAGTCATCTTGGCGATGACTGCACGTTTGAGACGCTCACGAAGGCGTTCCGTGTGGTCGATAAGCGCGTCGCCGTAATGGGGGAAATCGTCCATGACGCGGATTTGTTGGACGAGAAGTTCGGACGCAGAGAAGGTTTTGGCATCGATGAGGTGATGAAAGGGTGGGCACGACAAGAACTGAGTGATTCAGAGTTGCTCGCGCGCGGGATGCAGTTGGCGGAAGGCCTGTACGAATCGTTGCCCAAGAGGTGAAACCATGCGATGGATTACCAGGCGGAACGTCAAAGTAGACCGAGTGGCTTGCCCCTGGCTCATCAAGCGATTTATTGACCCGGGAGCTGAATTCTTATTTGTGCCCGAAGAGGAGCTTCTTGAAACAGCTCGGCTAGAAGGTGCCATTCCCTTCGATGCAATGCGATTCTCTGAGGTAAGGTTGAACCATCGAGGCGAGCGTTGCACCTTCGAGGTGATTCTTGAGGATTACAACTTAGGCGACCCGGCGCTGCACCGTCTTGGGCTGATCGTGAGAGGCGCAGACGTCCAAGGGCAGGAAGAATTCTCGCCCGAGAGCCTGGGATTAAGAGCTATCGCACAAGGATTTGCTCTCAGTGCGCACAGCGACGAGGAGCGCCTCGCCCACGAATTTCCGATCTACGACGCGCTGTTGGAATACGTACGGCAGTCCCTAAGTTTCGACAGTCGTGCAAGGTCGGCTTCCAGTCCGCCAGATCTATGGAGGTTTTTCCGATGATTTCCAGCATGCGCAAGACAGTTTTCTTAGGTGCTTGTTTTTTCAGTTTTTTGGTTTCGGCGGCTGCACAAGATGTGCCGAGCGACTACCAGGAGGTGCTGAAGACCCTCGACCGAAAGGGAGACTTTAAAGCTGCGGTTCTGAAAGTGAACATCCCGCGCAACGATTTGAAGATGACGATACAGGGTTTTCCTACACCGACACCGTTCGGGTTTGGCGGGTGGATTGCCCTTACAAAGGGGAGTGACGGTTCAGAGGTGATGATGGGTGACCTTGTTCTTCTTCAGGAAGAAGTCAACCCAGTGATGTCTGCCCTTTTGGACAACGGAATCGATGTCACAGCACTTCACAATCATTTCTTTTGGGATGAGCCACATGTCTATTACATGCACGTTCATGGAATGGGAAAAGCGCGAGACCTCGCGCAACACGTCAAACCAGCCTTGGACCTCATCGGTCATGTAAGACCAGAGACTCCGACTCCTGCGAGCAGCGGCGGTACGCCGATTGATTCTGCGAAAATTGCGAAGATCGTGGGGCACGAGGGCGAACAAAGCGGCGCAGTCTACAAGGTCACAGTTGGTCGCGACGACCTCGGAATGAAGGAGCATGGGGCAGCAATCAACGCCCGCATGGGACTGAATACATGGGCTGCGTTTGTCGGCACACAGGAAGATGCGGCGATTGCAGGCGACGTAGCAATGCTCGAAAGCGAGGTTACACCTGTCTTGAAAGCACTTCGTAAAAACGGGCTGGATGTGGTTGCCATCCATCATCACATGACCGGAGACCGGCCTGTCGTGATCTTTCTTCACTATTGGGGCCGTGGCCCTGCCGAAAAACTCGCTGGCGGATTCAAGGCAGCTCTCGATGAGTTGGGCAAAGGCGGTGCTGCTCACAGCATGGGGAACTAAGAAGGTTTGCCACGTTCATGAGCACCAACCCGCAAGAGTCTGCGACCACGCGACCGGCGTTGCGAGCGTTGCTCCTTTATTTCCTGCGGCTTGGGGCACTGGGATTTGGCGGACCGATTGCGCTCGTCGGCTACATGCAAAGGGACTTGGTGGAAGAGAGAAAATGGGTCTCGACGGAAGACTACTTCGAAGGCCTCGCTTTCTCACAATTGTGTCCTGGGCCTCTCGCCGCGCAGCTTGCTAAGTATATCGGCTGGCTGCACAGCGGCACTCTAGGTGCGACGCTAACAGGGGCAGCGTTCATTCTTCCGTCGTTTCTGATGGTTCTCGGTTTGGCCTCACTGTATGTGCACTTCGGGCAGCTTGGATGGATTCAGGGAATGTTCTACGGGATCGGAGCAGCGGTTAGCGCGATCATCGTGCGCAGCGCGTGGAAGCTCATTCAGAAAACCCTGGCAAGAGATTTTCTCCTCTGGAGTCTCTTTGGCGTTTTGGCGGTCACTACAGTTTGGACACAATCCGAAATCGTGTGGCTTTTCGTGTTGTCGGGATTCGTCGCACTCCTTACGAAAGCTCGGCCCAGAGTGCGGGTCAAACCCATGGAAGTGGCGGCACTCACGCCGGGACTCGTTACCGGGTTATTGGGCCCGGCCTCTGCCGGGACGCTCGCATCGGTGTTCTTTTTCTTTCTCAAAGCGGGAGCATTCGTGTTTGGTAGCGGCCTGGCAATTGTCCCATTCCTCTACGGAGGCGTCGTCGGCAAGTTCCAGTGGCTCACCGAGCGCCAGTTCCTGGACGCTGTCGCGGTGGCCATGGTCACTCCGGGTCCCATCGTGATCACTTCGGGATTCATCGGCTATCTCGTTGCTGGTCCGCTCGGCGCATGCGGGGCGGCACTCGCAGTATTCCTCCCTCCGTACTTGCTCGTAATCTTCGTCGCGCCGTATTACCGCCGGTTCGCACAAAACCGGCAAGTGAAGGCTTTCGTGCAAGGAGTCACTGCGGCGGCTGTCGGCGCGATCGCAGGCGCGGCTGTCATTTTAAGCAGACGCGCCTTGGTGGATGTTCCCACCGTACTGATTGCGCTGATCACATTTGTGGCCCTGCTGTGGTTGAAGAAAGTTCCAGAGCCACTTCTTATCGTTCTTGCCGGCGTTGCCGGCATCGTGCTTCACCGCGCGACGTAACGATTTCTAGGGGGAAGTAATGCTAGGGAAAATCTGCTCTACGCTCTTCCTATTCGGCATCTTGTTTCCTTCAGGCGCGCTCGGTCAAACGCTCATGGAGGTCACAAAGTTCGATCTACCAGGTCCCACAGGAAAACGATTCGACTACCTGACAATTGATCCGGAAGATGACTACTTAATCTCCGCGCATCTCGCCGCAGATCAGACGTACGTGATCGACCTCGCGACGAACAAGGTTGTCGCGACGATCGCCGACACGCCCGGCGCGGAAGGCGTCGAATACGTTCCGGAGTTCAAGAAAGTTTACACATCGAACGCACACGACAACACTATCAGTGTGGTGGACCTTAAGCAGATGAAAGTCGTCAAGAAGCTGAAGACGGAAGGGAAACCGGACGGGAGCGCCTACGCCGCTGCCTTCCACAAGCTGTACGTGTCGGACGAGCGCGGAAAAGCGGAAGCGGTCGTCGATGTCACGAAAAACGAGATCGTGAAGACTTTGCACTTCGAGAGCGAAACGGGGATGCCGCAGTACGACCCCGTGGCAAAAAAGGTGTACGTCAATCTGCAGGACCAGGACATTTTCGCCGTCATCGATCCGGCAACTGATACGGTGGTGGGCCACTATCCTGTCGGGAAATGCAGAGGGAACCACGGAATGGCGCTCGATCCGGAGCATCATCGAGCGTTCCTCTCCTGCGAAGGGAACGAGTTAATGACCGTTTTCGACTTGGAGAAGAACGTCCCGATTACGTTTCTTCCACTCGCTGGGGGACCGGACGTCATTAAGTTCGATCCCGGACTGCAACGCATTTACGTCGCCTGCTACAGTGGTGCGATTTCCGTCTTTCACCAGGACGACGCCGATCACTACCGTAAGCTCGAAGACTTTCGCGTGCAGCACGCAGTGCACACCGTCGCGGTGGATTTGAAAACGCACAAGCTCTATACGCCGGAACAGGAAGAGGACGGGAAACCGGTAGCGCGGATGGTTGTATACGAGGCTTCGGGGGACAAATAACTGACCAGAACAACAGTTAATCGCAGGTTAAGGTGGCCGTGGGGACAATTCCGTTTTACGTGCTGGAGTCGATACAGAGAAAGATACAAAGCGGGCGGCACAGCCTGGCGGTGGATTTGGCGACCCATCGCCTGTACGCGCCCGAGCAGGAAGAGCAGGGAGCGCCCGTAGCACGGATGGTCGTATACGAGGCAGTGACTCAGATCGGAGCAAACCATGAGGATTAGTCCGCCCGTGTTGTCGACCGTATTGGCGCTCGCGTCAGCGACAGTTGCGATGGGGCAGGCGGCTCCTTTGAAGCTAGAGCAGACGATCGAACTGCCGGATGTACAGGGGCGCATCGACCATATGTCGATTGACCTTGCGGGCCAGCGGCTGTTTATTTCGGCTCTCGGGAATAACACGCTCGAAGTGGTCGATCTCAAAGCCGGCAAGCGCGTACATACGATCTCTGCGCTAAAGGAACCACAAGGCGCGCTGTACGTAGCGGACAAGAATCGGCTGTTCGTGGCGAGCAGCAAAGACGGAACCGTCAAGGTATTCGACGGAACGTCGTTTCAGCTTCTCAAGACGGTCGAGTACGGCGATGACGCCGATAACCTGAGGTACGATGCCGTGCGTGAGCGAGTGTATGTCGGTTTCGGCGGCGGCGCGCTAGGTGAACTCGACACAGACGGACAGAAGACAGCAGAAACAAAGCTCGACGCGCACCCGGAATCGTTTCAACTCGAAAAGAAGAGTGGCCGCATCTATGTGAATCTGCCGGGGTCGCGGAAGGTCGCTGTGGCGGACCGCGAGGCACATTCGGTTGTCACGAGCTGGGGGATGGGACTGACGCTCGGCAACTACGCGATGACGCTCGACGAAGCTGGTCACCGATTATTCGTCGTTTCGCGCGTGCCGGCGCGGCTCGTTGTGATGAATACCGCAACCGGCAAGGTCGTTCAAAAGCTGGTAGCGGTCGGCGACTGCGACGACGTCTTTTGGGATGCGGCTCGCAAGCGTATTTACGCTACTGGTGGCGAGGGAGCGATTTCAGTTTTCGAGCAACAAGACGCCGACCACTACAAAGAGGTGGCGCACGTGCCGACCATCAGAGGAGCACGGACCAGCTTTTTCTCTCCAGACTTAGGGCGATTGTACGTTGCGGTGCGGCGGCAGGGCTCGACGCCAGCTGCGATTGAGGTGTTCTCGGTCGTTCCGTAAGCTTTGTTTCACTCGAGGTAGCAAACTGGAAGACGTAGGGCTTTTGATCGGGCTCGAAGTCTCAGTTGAGATCCCCTGTTGACGCGCATGTATTAGACCGAACAGGCCGAGGGGACGTGACGAGCAGAACCTACAAGTGGGCGCGCGCTTTCGGGACACTACTGTCCTTGACGATGTGCTGTTCGGCCTACGGTGGCGCGCTGCGCCAAGGGGATGGCCAGAGTCCCCAGACGGAAACGGCGACATCGAGCGCGGCTATCGCCGTTCGCGTCGATCACAGTCCGAAGCTGGACGGTACATTGGATGATTCGCTTTGGCAGACGGCCAAACCGGTTACAGATTTTCGTCAGCGAGAACCATTCGAAGGCCGGGCGCCAACCGAGAAAACGGAAGTCCGCATTCTTTACACGCGTCGCGCCGTGTTCTTTGGTATCCACTGTTTCGATTCGGACCCATCTCGAATTGTCGCGACGGAATTGCGCCGCGACGTGAGTCAGGATTTGGACGACCACTTTGAGATTCTCATCGATTCCAGCCACAACCGGCGCGGTGCATATGTTTTTCAGATTAACCCGTTCGGCACGCAAATCGATGGCCTGATTGTGGAGGAGCAAGGAAGCAGCTCTGGCCCATTTGGTACTGATTTCGATCCCGGTTGGGATGGCGTCTGGACTTCAGAGTCGCGCATCACAACGGACGGCTGGACCGCAACCATTGAGATTCCTTTCAGCACGCTGAACTTCACGCAATCAACCAACGTTCTCTGGGGCTTGAACTTCAAACGCTTCATTCGCAGAAAGAACGAGGAAGATCTTTGGAGGGCTTTCCGCCGAACGTTTGGGATCACCAAGGTTTCCGAAGCGGGAGAGCTGCAAGGAATCACGGACATTGGGAGTGGAAGGCTCTTTGTCGTGAAACCGTACGGACTGGCGAGATACGACAAACAAACCGGGCAGGACCCAAAGTTCCCACTCACAGGCGGGCTCGATATGAAGTACGGCATTACCTCAAATCTTGTCCTGAACCTGACCGGGAATACCGATTTTGCCGATACTGAAGTCGATCTCGAGCCGTTCAATCTCACGCCCTTCAAAGTATTCATCCCGGAAAAGCGCCAGTTCTTTCTCGAAAATGCGGGCGTCTTCAATTTCGATATCGGTGATCAAGACCAATTGTTTTTTACCCGTCAGATCGGCATTGATCCAGTTACCGGACAACAGGTGCCCATCAACGGTGGGGCGAGGCTCACCGGAACGGTGGGCCGCACGGAGTTTGGCATCATGGACGTAGATACGCGGTCGAGTGGGCCTAATCCATATTCCAATTTTGCGGTTGTTCGCGTTAAAGAATCGCTCTGGCCCGGGTCGTATGTTGGCGTCATGGGTGTCGACAAGCGATCCGGCGACGTGCTCGATAGCTACAATCAGACGGGCGGGGTGGATACGCGCCTCGTTTTCTTCAAAAACTGGTTTGTAGATGCACACATGGCGGGCACCGAGTCCCCCATAAACTTAAGCGGAGCAAGTGGCAGCTCCAGCGACGTCGGCGCGTCCTTGTCATACCGGTCAAACTGGCTCGACGGGCAAGTCGAGCGGAGAAAGATTGGGCCAAACTTTAATCCGGAAGTCGGTTTTATCGAGAGAACCGATTCCGATGAAACTTACGGAGACGCGACTTTCAAATTCAGGCCCAAGATCGAGGGCGTTCGCGAGTTGCAATTCGAGGGATTCATACTCCATGCGCCCGATACTCGGGGCCAAGTCTCTACCCAGGAGTGGCAGGGAACCTTCCGGGCCGATTTCAATAATGGGGCCTACACCGACGACGACATTGCCGACGTATTTACGCAGGCCATCACAACGCCGCTCCACATCTACAAGAATGTGTTCATCCCCATCGGCGTATATCATTTCGCCCGTCACCAACTCACTTATGGTTCAGGACAAGATCGCCGGTTTACCTACAACTTCTTTGAACGTTTCGGCGGTTACTATGGCGGAACGCTCAATGAATTCCGCGTCCGCGCCAATTATCGTCCGACGGCAAAGTTCTCGCTTTCTGCTTCTGAGACCTGGGACGGATTTCGCTTGCCGCTACCCAACGGCAACTTCTCGGTTGTGCTAGCGAGTCTCCAGGGCAACTACTCGTTCAACCGCTTTTTGACTTTCACTAGCCTTCTGCAGATGGACACTTCGAACACCCAAGCGGTCAGCGCGAATCTCCGCTTGCGCTACAACTATCGTCCCGACAGTGACCTCTATATCATCTACAACGTTGGCACTCAGTTCGCCAGCATCGCACCGGCAAATCCGCCGCAGGTTCGGGAAACGCGCTTCGCAATCAAGTGGACGTATTCCTGGCAACCGTAAGGCGAGAAATCATGCAAATGTCACGTCGAGAGTTTCTGCGAACGATTTCGAGCGCTGTAGCTCTTCCTGCGACCGGTTCTCTCCAGTCCGCAGAGGCGCTGCCGGCAGCTGCGAGAGCCGCATCGAGCGACGTGCGTGCGCACTTTCCTTTGCTCGGGGACTCGATGAACGGACATGCTCTCGTGTATCTCGACAGCGCCGCAACGACGCAGCGGCCGCGCGCGGTTCTCGACGCACAAAACACTTTTTACTTGCACGAAAACGCGAACCCTTCGATGTCGCTTCACTCGCTGGCTCACCACTCTGCGGCTTTGTATGACGAGGCAAGAGCAACGGTCGCACGGTTCCTGAACGCCCGTGGTTCCGACGAGATCGTCTTCACGCGCGGGACGACGGAGGCGATCAACTTGGTAGCGTCGTCATGGGGAGGCGCGAACCTTGGTCACGGCGACGAAATCGTCATTACGGTGTCGGACCACTATTCGAGCTTGGTGCCATGGGAACTGGCGGCACGGCGCGCGGGTGCGACGCTTCGCGTTTGGGACGTCGGCGACGAGGGTCATGTAAGGCTGGATCAGTTAGGCACGCTTCTGTCAAAGCGAACAAAGATCGTTACGTTCCCGCATGTTTCGAATGTCCTGGGCGCGATCAATCCGGCGAGGGAAATATGTGAACAAGCGCACCGCGCAGGAGCGCTCGTACTCGTAGATGGCGCGCAGTCGGTTCCGCATTTCTCCGTAGACGTTCGAGAGATTGGGTGCGATTTTCTGGCGCTTTCCGGGCATAAGATGTGTGGCCCGATGGGTATCGGGGTTCTTTGGGCGCGACGAGAGCTTCTCGATGCGATGCCGCCGTTTCAATCGGGAAGCAACATGACACATGAAGTAGAACTGGAGTCGGCTCCGATGCACTTCGCGGAGGGCGGACTCAAGTTTGAGGCCGGAACGCCGAATGTTGCCGGAGCGGTCGGGCTAGCTGCTGCGATTCGGTTCCTGGAATCCTTGGGCCGTAAGGAATTGTGGACAGGCGAGCAGGAGCTAACCGAATACTTCTTGACCAACCTCGGGAAAGTAAAGGGAGTACGAATTCTCGGTCCAATGAAAGCGAGCGAACGGATTTCGGTGTTTTCTTTTGTGATTGAAGACCGCAAGCCCGTGGGCATCACAGCGTCGCTCGACCGTTTGGGAGTCGCGGTTCGCGCGGGAGACTTGGCATCGCTGCCAGCGTTGAAGAGATTCGGTGTCACAGCCGCTGTGCGGGCGTCGTGCTACATCTATACCTCCAGCGAAGACATCGACCGACTTGTTGTTGCGCTCCGAGCACAGGGTTCCTAAAGGGCCTGGTTTCTATTGAAGCCGAATATTGGGGAGAGTCATTGCTGAACTGGAATAAAGGTGGATGCCGCCGCCGCAAAGAACTGTCTTGAGCGCTGCTTAAAGGCGCCAGAGTTCAGTACTCGCCAGGGCAGGGATTTATTGACTCAATGCCATCTAGTTTCGCATTCTTTACGTTACGATATGAGTTATTACTTGCTGGAGGACTGATCGCGAGGCATTAAGCATTCTACAGCCGTAAGTGGCGTCTCCTGGCGGCTTTAAACTCGGCGTCTAACGCCGTCTCCCGATTCCGAATTCAACTAGTTCCTGGGATGGAAAAGTCTTTTCGAGAAGAAGATCCTTAATCGTTTCGTTGACGGTTCTCGGAAATCTTTCGGCGTATGCTCTTAACTTGCCGGGATTGAGAAATTGCAGATTGATTTCGTCCAAAGGAGTCGGTAGCCCCTCCTGTCGAGTGAGATAAACCCAGTCGAGCAAAGCTTTCTCGGGTTCGGCAATTAGGTACTTGTTATATCGCGTAGTTTTTTCCTCAAAGCCCCAATAAAGGTCTGGAGAAATCTTCCGGTAGACAATGATTGCAGACTTACCTTGGAACGTTTGAGGATAGCCTGGCGTAACGCAAGTAAGGACGGATGGGTTTTGGGTGATCACTCCACGGTCGACCAAAGCGGATTCAAGCGAAATGTAGGAATTGGGTCTCAATGTGTTGACAAGGTCGCGGGATGAAAAGTGCTGGTTGAAGTGGTTGATGTAAATTTTCGTGGAAATACGTTCCACTAAGCTCTTCAACTCGTAGCGACGGAGCGCATTACGTACCGCAGGCTCGGAGAGCTTGTATTTGCGGACCAATGCGTCGGTCCGCAACACGCTATTTTTGCGGGCCTCGTCGGTAAGTACATCGGTCCAGTTCATTTCAGTTCTCCTTGACCCAATCGGAAAAGACTTTCCGCAGCGAATCTCCGATCGGTGCAAATTGCTTTGTAGCCAGTTCGTTGAAGAGGGGCGGTGGCAAGACGGACCGAAGGTCGGCGGTACAGAGCTTCACATTAATGCTCTGAATTCGAGCTTCGATGAATTCGGCATCTAGGTCTTTGAGCAGGACGAAGTCCTCGAGATGCGCCTGCAGGTTCTTGTTCAGCGAAGCACCCCGTCCGAGGAGAAGATGAATATCGAAGGCATCGCGAGCCTTCACGTGACGACGAGTGAGAAAGACCTCGCATTTCTGAAGCAGAAGATAATTGGCGGTCGCAGTTCGTACCGTTCGGTGAGTGTGGCCGGCAATTGCCTGCTTTACGACGTGGCTTTCGAGGACGCTCCCGACAATCCTTGTGAGATCGATGCTAAAGAGAGGCTTTTCATTTGCTACTACCCAACATTTTATGAAATTGTTGCTTTCGTCGAATCTGCGAAAATCGAGTTGGCCGAGTCCTAAGGTCTCGGCGATGGGCTGAATCTGTTGGCGAACGACGCTCGCGAGTTCTTCGAATGGGGGAAACTCTTTGGCCGAAGCGAGGAGATCCAAGTCTCGGGAGAAGCGAGGACTTTGGTAGAAGAGAAGGAGAGCGGCGCCACCAAACAAGATAAAATGGTCCGGAAACGCCGAGAAAATGGCGATCCCCGCTTCTTCGATTAATACAAGGATTGAGGCTTCGTCCTCCTGGAGACCGCGGTCGAGATAGATTCTGAGCCTATCCGCCAGGTTCATGAGCCAAGGTTAACATATATGTTTGCTTGGGTAAAGATAATACTGGTATAGTTGTTGTTCGCAACAAATGTGATGTGTTTTGAACCTAAAGTATTGAAGAGCAAAACCATATTAGGGGTTTTGTGCGGAAGTCCGGCCACCGGGTTTACGGCAATCGCCCTGCCACGTGCGAAGCCTTGAATGTTCCCATTGATTTCGTCAAAGGGCGTCCGCGTGATATGTTCAGCACGCCAAGGGCGAGTTCTAGGTCGAAGCCGGGGATAGGCGCGGCGTAGGTGCGGCGTAGGTTTCCTCGCCTTCGGTTTGCGCGAGCGCAAACCAACACGCCCGAAAGCGAAAAGCGTACCGTGTCTCGCTGTCTGTTGGTTCGTCCTCGGTGCGGTTGTCCGCGTCCTTGCTCCGCTTGAACGGCATCGGCACACAGAGGTGATTCCTCTCTGTCCCTTGTGTACCTGTCGTTTTCGTTCGAGCCAGCCGCGATACCTCCCCCTCTTCGCGCAAACGCTTCTTCAAGCGCTTAATGCGGCGACGCTCGAGGACAGGAGCTCGGCGGCACTGGCACACGCCATGTCTCCCTTGATGCAAGTGCTGATCACGCTCACTCTTTGTAGCTCCTTCTGGCTCAACGTGAATGTCTCCTCTCATGGGGTGACATTTTCACGTTGCTGTTGGGGGTGACAAAATTATGGAGCTACGACATGGAAAATGGCGGACTGTACGCGCAGTTGCTTAGTTGTGTATAATCAATAAGCTAGAGCGAAGAGCGGGCGTCGTACAATGGCAGTATAGAAGCTTCCCAAGCTTCGGACGTGGGTTCGATTCCCATCGCCCGCTCCATAAGTCAAGCAAACAAACCACTTACGTCGAAGTTGGCAACAATTCAGCGCTTGGCAACAATTCAATCACAGAGTGACGTTCGATTTTCGCAGCAAGTGTTTCAACTGCTCTGCGCTGCGAATCGCCCACCACGTTGCCGTACTTCTGCAACGTAGTGCGTGCGTCTCTGTGGCGAAGTTGACGTTGAACGACAGTGAGAGGAGCACCCTCTTCCAGAAGCTCGCTCGCCGCCGCGTGACGGAACGCATGGAGTCCTGTGCGTTCGATGTTCAGAGCCTTCTGCACTGGCCAAAGGCCGTACTCGGTCACCTTGCCTACCGAATAGCTATTTTTGTTGCGGTTGGCGAACAGGTAGCCGTTCGGATTCTCGCGATGATTCTTGGCCAAGAAATCCTTCAGCCTTTTTTCCAGTGCTGGCGGCAACGGAACGTCACTCGTGCTGCCACTGCTTTTCGTTGACTGCTCTTTTTTCGTACGTGAGTCCACCGAACGCCGAATGTGAATGACCTTGCGATTGAAATCCAGGTCAGCCACTTTTAGCCCAAGCATCTCAGTGCGCCGTGGAAGGCGCTGATCCACAGTGGGTGAAACCCCCACCCGGGAACTGGTTCGCTCCACCCGGTAGCAATCGGAGCAGCAGTGGAGGCAACGAAACTGCTGAAGCCTCTGGTGCAGAGGGTCGCGAAGGCGATTCGGCAAATCTGTAGGCCGTAACCAAGTGAACGCTGCGCAGGCCTCGAAAAGGGCGTTGCAGGAGCCGACCCGCCTGAGATTCGGGGAAGGCCGAAGACGATGGGAAGGTACGAGCGAATAAGGTTTCCATCGGACCTGCCGGGGTAGTAGCGACGGCATGCAGATGAATGGGGATCAGACGCAACACGGGAAGTCCCAGCGGTGATCGCAGTGTGGATCAACTGGCAACTCGTGAGAGATAGGCCGGGCCGACTGGGATGACGGAGAGGCTCGTAGTACTGATGAAGCCGGGTAATTCCGGTGGAGGGAAGGGGCCTCAGTTGAAAGGAAACGCAAGAAGCAACGAAGGACAGGAAGATTGGCGATGAGCCTAACAACTCCACCAAGCGTTCAGAAGTTGCAGACGGCGTTGCACGACAAAGCGAAGGGATCGCCC
>Ga0126381_100004655_pt1 | contig 14968 bp, 9 predicted proteins | sample PanSoiMetPlot_28_FD_96465 | JGI IMG/M metagenome (GOLD analysis project Ga0126381, IMG submission 96465) | Tropical forest soil microbial communities from Panama - MetaG Plot_28 | ecosystem: Environmental > Terrestrial > Soil > Tropical forest > Bulk soil | place: Panama | collected 2016-02-17
GAACCACAATTCGGAGAGATGCGATTTATCGACCGGCATTTTACGGCCTTTGTCACCGATGCGTCCACAAATCGCACTGAGCAGCGCAAATTTGATCTTCGAGTATCGCGCGATCCCGTGCACATCTACATTGCAAAAGAAGAAAATACTCCCAGCGGTCAGCGTGTGTGGATCACGACATATTCGCCCGATGGCGCTCCCGCCCGCAGCGACGTGACGGTATTTGCCGGTGGCCACGCGGCGGCTACGGGAAGAACCAATCGCTTCGGTATCGTGCGGCTCGATTTGCCGCGAGGGAATATGGATTTCCTGATACGCGCCGTTACAAGCGATGGGCGTCGCGTGGAGCAGCAGCAGCCGTCTTACGGCACGGGGAACGGAATCTGGCTCGAAACAGAACGGACCCTTTACAAGGCCGGCGAGGTGATCCGGTGCAAGGTCTCTGCTACTCAAAGAAATGCGACGGTCGTGGTGTTGGCGTGGAATCGGCGCGGACAGGTTCTCGTCTCACGGAATGTCCAGCTGAGCAACGGGCAAGCCTTTATTGATCTCCCTTATGATCCGAGATTCGGAAAAGAATTGGGACTTGCCGCTTTCTCGGGAACGCTGGATGGCTCGGCATCGCGAATGGTCATTTTCCCTCGTGCCGAAGAACTGGGCCTGCGCGTAGTCCCGGTTCAGAATCAATACCGGCCGGGGGAAATGGCCAGAGTCGAATTCCACACATCGACTCAAGCTGCGCTCGGCATAGCCCTTTTGGACCAGAGTGTTCTCGAACGGGCATCCACGGACGCGGAGTTCGGATCATCCCGCTGGTTTGATTCCGATACAGATCAGCACAACGGAGTGAGCGGCATTACCTATTCAGATCTGCTTCACGTCGATCCCGCGAAGATCGATGATGACTGGCAGAGAGTCGCCGAAGTTTTGGTGGAGAGTCCACTTCTACAGGAGTCTTCAGATCAGCTAGCCGGCAGACAGCAAAGCGCGTACAGCGACGTAATCGGGCGGGAGCTGCAACCGCTAAAGCAGGCCCTTGACGATCATTACGTGTTGACGCTTGACTATCCTCGCGACGAGAACTCGTTTTATCAGATCGCGGATGGCCTTTCAGGGACTATGATCGATCCCTGGATGACGCTTTACTTTCCACGATTCTCGAGGGAGGGCCCGACGGATGTGCTGCGCATCTGCAGCGCGGGACCGGATAAGCAGACCGGGACGAGCGACGATTTTTGTCCGCTGGAGATTGAACGGAGATGGTTCGCGCCCTTCGAATCCGTAATGCGCGAGGCTTTAGTGCGGCTTCAGGATTTTCCGGCGACAAGCGATAAATTCTTCGACTTGCTCGATCACGAAGGAATCCGGTTCGATCGTTTGAAAGATCCCTGGAGAACGCCTCTGCGGTGCAATATCGCGTACGAGCGCGGTCGACGTGTGCTTCAGATCAAGAGTGCCGGAGCCGATCGTCAATGGGACACGGGCGACGATTTTACGGTAGCGGAGTTTCGAGGCTCGTATTTTTCGGCCGTGGCAGCGAGAATTGAGACGGCGCTGCAGGCGCAAAAGAAGTTTCCGCAGGCGGAAGGTGAATTTCAGGCAGCCCTGGCAGCGGCAGGGATCAAGCTTGGCGAACTGCACGACCCGTGGGGCCGTGGCTACTATGTCGATCTCCATTCCGAAGAGTCATTCTATGACCGCCCTCAAATTTACACCTACGAAGAGTATCAGGGTTTGAGGTCATCCCGTACAGAATTGATCCCAACGAAACGGAGCTTCCTGGTTGCGGATATTAAGAGCGTCGGGGAAGACGGTGTTGCGAATACCTACGATGATTTTGTTGTCACGAGTTTCTTCCGAATGGTGGAAAATTCGTCATCGGAACCACAGAAGAAAACTCAGCCATCGTCGGCACAGCTAAGCCTGGCGGGTACCGGAACGGTTGCAGGCCGCGTTCTTGATCCAACCGGTGCGCCCATTGCGAATGTACGTGTGACCCTGAACGACGCTTACGTGATCCACACAAACAGCTCCGGTGAATACATTTTCGGGGGAACGCCTGGAGGATATTTCCGCTTGAAATTTGAGGCGCCGGGATTCCAAACCGGCGTACTCGATCGTGTTCCTGTAGAACCAGATCATGTAACCAAGGCAGATTTCGTGCTGCAGGTGGGCTCTGTATCAGAAACAGTAGAAGTGTCAGCTCGTCCAAACACGATTGCAACGTCGAATGCCGAATCGACCAGTGTCCCCGCGCGCGGAACCATCGCGACTCCCCGCGTTCGGGAATACTTTCCAGAGACGCTGTACTGGAATCCGGAGCTTGTTACAGATGAGCATGGCCGCGCCGCCGTGAAAGTGAAACTAGCCGATTCGATCACAACCTGGCACCTGGTGATTGTGGCGTCGTCGGAAGACGGGCGAATCACAGAGGCGTCTACCGACATCCGGGCATTTCAACCATTTCAAGTGGATCTGGATGTGCCGTCGGTGCTGACGGAAGGCGATCAGATCGCCCTGCCGGTCCCGGTACGAAATTATCTCGCGCGTGCTCAGACCGTGAAGATTGCTGCCCAGTCGGAAGGCGGCCTTGCGGTGGAAGAGCCGCTTCGACAGTCGGAATCCATCGCCGCTTCGGGATCGGCAAATGTGTTGCTGGCGCTGCGTGCCCAAGCGGGCCGGCAGGATTCTCATTTGCGTGTGACGGCAATCGGGCAAACAGCGTCGGACGCCATAGAAAAGCCTATTCTCATTCACCCGGACGGCGAGCGAATCGAGAGATCTGTTGCCGGCATCGTCGGCAATGGTCAGGTCCTACGCGTGGATGTCCCGCCCGACACCATACCGGGCAGCTTAAATGGCGAAGTCAAGGTTTATCCGACGCTGATTTCCCGATTGCTCGAAGCCATGCAGGCGCTGCTTCAGAGGCCATATGGCTGCGGTGAACAAACAATCTCGTCCACGTATCCAAATCTTCTCTTTCTAAGAGCGATGAAGCACAGCGGGCTCCAGGACGACAAGTTGGAAGCTCGTGCGATGCGCAATCTGAAGTCTGGTTACGCGAGGCTGCTCGGATATCAATCGGATCAGGGTGGGTTCCAGTACTGGGCATCGGGTGAGCCGGACGCCGCACTTACCGCGTACGCGCTGAATTTCTTGATCGATGCGAAAGGGTTTATGGAAGTCGATGACGATCGCATCGATTTGGCACAAAAATGGCTCAAGCAGCAGCCGCTGAGCGAAAACTCACTACACGGACTCACATTGTGGGCTCTCGTTAAATCCGGCGAGCGAGACGATGCCGGAACTCTTCGTGAACTTGGTGAATTGGCGCGGAAAGCGGTCGAATATGAAGATCCGTATTCGCTCGCAGTATTTGCGATCGCTGCGATGGACGCGGGCCGGCCGGACCTTGCCGAGCCAACGATCCGCCGGCTTTCGGAGTTGTCCAGAAATGAGGAAGGGACCGCATATTGGGTTCTACGGTCGAATACACCTTTCCATGGCTGGGGCCGTGCCGGACAGATAGAAACGACGGCCCTTGTTCTTTCGGCTTTCGCGAGATGGCAGCAAGCGGGCGGCCGAGGCGTCGAGTTGATTCCACTGATTCAGCGTGGCGCACTCTTCTTGCTGAAGAATACCGATGCCGATGGAGCCTGGTCCAGCTCGCAAGCCACGGTCCGCGCCTTGTTGGCATTAGTTGAAACCTCGACAGTGATAGGTCATAACAATCCGTCCGAAGTGGAGATTCTGTTGAACGGAGCCAGCGCTGGGCGAATCGGCCTCGGCAACAGCCGCCACCCCATTTTGGGACCAACCATCCTGGACATCTCGCGCCTTTTGCATCCGGGAACGAACGAACTGTCCATTCGAAGCGATGGAACAGAGCCAATACAATTACAATTCAATACCGCCTGGTACGAGCAATGGGCCCGGCCGCACACCACCAAAGAATTCGCCATGGACATGGAGCTCAGTACGACGAAAGCAGCCGTCAACGAGGCAGTCACCTGTCGCGTGAAGATAACGAGAGCGGCTTTTCGAGGATACGGAATGATGATCGCAAAGATCGGATTGCCGCCCGGAGCGGAGGTGGATCGCGGTACGCTGGCAGGCATTGTCGATGATCCAAAGAGAAGCGTCGATTCATTTGAAGTCGCACCGGATCACGTTACCTTTTACATCTGGCCCCAGGCCGCCGATTCTACGTTCCAGTTTGTCTTTCGGCCTCGATTCGCAATGACCGCGCGAATGGCACAGTCCATTATGTACGACTACTACAACCCGGACGAACGAGTTGCGCTTGTGCCACAAACCTTTAGCGTGAAATAGCCGGACGCCTGAAACTAAATCTCTTTCAATAACCAGCGCACCGCGCGCCGCTGCAGCTTGAGATACTCCGGCGCCCACAGGGCGTGAATTGTATGTCCGGGCGCAGTGAAGACGACCCTGCCCTGACCGTAGTCGTAGGCCCACCCTGCGATTGATTTCGTGCCGAGATTCTCGTATCCCAGCCCATCTACATTTTCCGCTTCGAGCAGAATGTTCCGCCGGTCTTTGTCGTACTCGACGTAGTGCTGCTCATCATTCACAAAGAAGTCGTTAATTCCCTGTGTGATCGCATGGTTGTGATTAGTTACCCGGACCTTAAACGGACGCAGGGGAGGGTGGCCGATATAGGCTCCGCCCATCACGTCGCGATAGACCTTTGAAGAGAGCGATATGTGGCTGCTGTTGTGGAGCGCGTAAAAGCCGTTGCCGGCGGTCACGAACTCCTTCAAGGCGAGAGCCTGCTCTTCGCGTATCCAATCCTGCGGCTTCGGCTCCGGGAAGTCGCGCTGGTTCTCCAGTTCATGCGCGTAGGCGCTGTAGGCGTCCGGTCCCAGATAACCTTCGGGCCACACCATGCCATCGCGAAGGCAAAGAAATATCTGGTAGTTGGCGAGGACATTGCGCGAAAGCTGGTCGAGTTGAATCGTGTAATCGACGTTGACGGATAGACCATCGAACATCTTCGTCAGAGCGACGCGGATGTAGTCTGCGTTGTGGTAGCGATCGCCGATCAGAGCCAAAACGCGCTTGCCACTACGCGATTGGCCCGACAGGAGGGGCGCAACGGCCGCGGTAACGGCAGTTCGCAAAAATGCTCTGCGTGGCAACGAAACGATGAGACTCCATTCAGACATTGACACCTGAAGCCAGAAATCCACCGTCCACGGCAATGCACTGGCCAGTGATGAAACTGGCAGCGTCGGACGCAAGGAAGATGGCTGTACCGACAAGTTCCGCGATTTTCCCGAAGCGCTTCATGGGAGTTCGGGTCAAGAGCTCCCTGCCTCGATCCGTGCCGTCCAGAAGCTGGGAGTTCAGCTCGGTTCGGAAGACACCGGGCGCAATCGCATTTACGTTGATGCCTTTTTGCGCCCATTCGACTGCAAGGCTCCGGGTCAGGCCCAGGACTCCACACTTCGAGGCTGCATAGGCCGTGACTTCGAAGAAGCTGACAAATGAATTCAGCGATGCAATATTGACGATTTTGCCGTGGCCGCTGGCCGCGAGCGGTTCATAAAAGCTCTGGCAGCTGCGCAACGTGCCGGTGAGGTTCACATCCAACAGACCATTCCATTCAGCTTCGGTAATGTTGACCGTCGGCTTGCGAAAAATCTGGCCGGCCGAATTGACGAGAATATCGACCCGACCGAAACGGTCGAGGACTGTTTTTCGAAATTCGTGGATCGATTCTCCGCTCGATGCATCTACCGTGGCTCGATGCGTTCTTCGGCCTGCGGCTTCGATCTCGGCCGAGACTTGTTCTACCAAGGCCTGCCGCCGGCCTGCCGCTACAACATCAGCGCCGGCTTGTGCAAGGCCAATGGCGATGGCGCGCCCAATCCCAGACGTGCCGCCCATCACGACAGCCACCCGGTCCTTCAAATCGAACAGTTCCAACGACAATTTATGCTCCGATGAACAAAGGTTTGATGTGTCTGTCGAAAAGGTTTTCGGTCACGTTCTTTCCGATTGTGTCTTTCGCCTGCGAGATGAGATTCAGGTAGCGCGTGCCCATTTTTGCCGCAATCTTAAACCCGATGTGAAGCAACTGCCTGAAATCGCTGTTGTATTCCGGATTGCTTGTATCGTGGCGGAGCGCGGAAATGAATTGCTCCGATGACCACTTGGCGACGGCGGATGGCGTCGGTAGCTTCCCGGGATCGATCGAAATCACGGAGCTGTACGGTGCGCAGAGTTCGTCACGGTGCTCATATGCCTCGGCGTAAATCTCCTTCGATGCCGCTAGTCCTTCGCCTCCTGCTTCGGCGAGGCCGATCAACTCTTCAAGCCAAGTAGTGCCGGCAGTTTTCAAATGAACGCCAGCGTTGTATTTCTGAAGAGCCGACCGAATCGGGCGATAAATCGCAAACTTGTCGCTGCCCGAATGAACGCTGAGCTTCAGATTTTCAGGAAGTCCGTATTGCTTGACAGCGAATGCCAGGACGGCCACGTCATCGGAGAACTCTCGACCGAACTGGTCAAGATCGCCCTCATAGTCGACGCCTTTATTGAACCGGCCGGTGAACTTAGGCGCAATCGTTTGTATCGGGATTCGCTCATCAGCGATGGCTGCGAGAATAATCAGAAGCTCTAACGGAGTTTGGGGCGAATCGGTCTCGTCCATTGAGACCTCCGCGATGAAGTTGCCTTTTCCTTTTTGACCTTCAACGTGACGATAGATGCGGCCCGCCTCCTGTACCGCGGCGAGGTAGTGTTTCGCAATCCGAGAAACTTTTTCGTGATTACTCTCGAATGAGCCGGTAACGCCCGGAACGTTCACACTACCAATCAACTCCGAATGCTTTTCAACAAAGCGCTGGATTGCCGTTTCTTCGGCAGGGCGGCCAATCAGGTCGGCAACGTCGATCGTAAAGAAGTCACACGGTTCGAGGAAGCGTTGCACCGTGTTGAGGTTGATGTGATCGGCGTCAACGTAATATTCATGCTTCCAGCCGAGCTTGCGGACGGCTGCATCGGCCGCGGCCCGCGCCGATTGCGGCTCTGATCCGATGATCGTATGCTCACGATTGGATTTGTTCCAGACCGGAATTACAGGGACTCCGGCATCGGCGGCTAAGACGCAGGCCCGGAGTTGAGCGGTGGCCTCGTGGGCGAAACGGTCACCCACGCCGACAGAGTACTTCGGAAGGGATAGTGAAGGGGGCATTCGTTAGCTTCGGATATCATAGCCCGAAGCACAGAATATTCGGACCCGCGGCGACGGCGACGTATTGCTTGCCGTTCGCAGTGAACGTGATGGGAGAGGCCTTCATGCGGGTATTCGTAGGAACCTGCCATAAAGTCTTGCCAGTATGCTCATCCACCGCTGCGAATCCGCCATTGGGCGCCCCGTAGAAGACAAGGCCTCCAGCTGTCGCAAGAACACCGCTCCAGGTCTTGGCACGCGCCGGTCCCGGTTGCGGAATCTCCCAAGCGATTTCACCTGTGTCAATGTTGACGGCGCGCAGAAAACGTTGACCCGTCTGATCCGGATACCCGCCCGGTTTACCCGTACATTCTTCGAGCGCCATGAAATAGTAGAGGCGCGTCTTAGCGGAGAAGGCGGTCGAATCCCAGTTGGCGGCATCACTTGGGCAGCCGTCCGGGTCGGTTACGAGAGGGCGGCCGTCAGGGCCTATTTTCGAGGCCCAGTCGACACGGCGCAGAAACGGCTTCGCAAGCAGCAGTTCGCCGTTCGTGCGATCGAGCACGTAGAAGAAGCCGTTGCGATCGGCATGAAGCAACAATTTTCGGGGTGACCCTTTGTAAATCGTGTCGACAAGCACGTTGGGTTCGGTCGCGTCGCGATCTGCAAGATCATGCGGAGTGAACTGATAGTGCCACTTGCGCGCACCTGTTTTCGGATTTAGGGCAAGGACGCAATTGGTAAAAAGATTGTCGCCCTTTCGATTCCGGTCGTCACTATCCGGGTATGGATTTCCAGTGGCCCAATAGAGAGTTTCAGTTGAAGAATCATAAGAGCCAGTGAGCCAGGTGGAACCACCGCCATCGACCGGTTCGGCGCCCTTCCAGGTTTCGATGCCCGGTTCGCCGCGACGAGGAACGGTCCAATGACGCCAGACAAGGGCTCCGGTATCGGCTCGAAAGGCCGCGACAAATCCACGGATACCGTGGTCCCCACCGGAGACGCCGGCAATCACCATTTCTTGGACGATGAGCGGGGCCACGGTGCCGCCGTAAGGCTGCGGCGCGTCGGCCATGGGTTTTTCCCAAAGCAGGCGCCCTGTGGAGCGGTCAAGCGCCAGCAGATGGGTGTTGTCGGTGACGAAGTAGACCTTGCCGCGCAGAATGGCGACGCCGCGATTGGTACCGAGTTTTGAATCCCCTTCCAGACCGCTGCTGGGCGGCCGGGAATAGTGCCAGAGCGCGCTGCCCGTGAGAGCGTCGAGAGCGAAGACCTGGTTCGGACCGGTGACATACAGGACGCCATCGGCGGCGAGTGGCGTCGTTTCCAACCCAAACGACTGGATCGGAAAAAGCCATTTCAGCCTTAACGAGGAAACATTGCCGGTGTTGATCTGCGTCAGCGGGCTGTATCGATTGCCGGAATCATTTCCGTTATAGGTGAGCCAGTCACCCGGTTGCGGAACGCCCCAGGTGATTTTTCGCACGGATTCACTTGCTGCCATGGGGCCCGTAACTGTACCCATATTGAGGACGCGCAAATAATTTGCGAGCTCCCGCAGGTCCTTGGCCGGTAGGTCGGAGAACGAAGGCATGCCGGCGGCAACGTTGCCATGCTCGAGGAAGGCGTGGAGCTGCTCGGCCGACTGTTCGGCAATACGCGGATTCGCGGCGAGGGCCGGGCCTTTAGCGGTACCACGCGCATCCGCGCCATGGCATCCTGCGCAGTGCTCATGAAAGAGCTGTTCAGACGAGAGAAACAAAAGCAGGGCGAATGCGATCATACGGCGCCGAGGCCGAGCCCGGTCAAAGTTTCAGTCGCCATGCGGCCGTTAGTAATGTAGAAAATCCCAGGAAACCTCTTTGTCCAAGGTTTGTTTGCGTCCGGAACATATTCGCGGGCATTGGCCTCAATGCCCACCACGCCTGGGACGTGAGCCGCCAAGCCGGCAGATTGAATCAGCGATGCGCCGGGGCACGTAAGGTCTTGCACGCAGAGAAACATTTTGTTGATTTGTCCGGCAGCGGCCATCAAGACGGCTTGTGACTGTCCTTTACAGGCCTTCAACGCTACGCCTGTATAACCCATCTCGCGAGCCAGCAGCAGCATGTCGAGACCGGTGAGCGATTCATCGATGATGACGGGAATGAATTTGGATGCTTCGTGCATCACGTTGTGACGATCGGAGGCAAGATCTCGCCGGGTGGGTTGTTCTATGTACTGGATACGGCGGAACGCAGCGATATTACGCTCTTTGAGTTTTCGGACGAATTCCAGAAGGTATTCGACGTTTCGGCAGCGCTCATTGAAGTCAAGCGAGTAGACCCAGGTTGAGACGGCACGCTTCGCCTGGACCTGAGTTGCGACTGCGTCGATATGAAGCACTCTTTCGAGATCCCAATTGAGGTCGTCGCCATTCAGCTTGATTTTGATGTGGTCGATACCGCTGTGGAGAATCCATTCGCCGAGAGTTTGAGGAAGGCCGTCATGAACGGGTTCCGAAATCTCGGACGTCGTAAGCGGGTCGAGAGCGCCGACAGAGTGATAGACGGGCGTTTCTGGCGTCGGCCGTGTTAGCAGGAATTGGTTCAGCCAGCGGCCCACATAGTCTTTGCCCAGGTATTTGGAAAGATCATTGGGCAGCAGATCGGGACCATATGTCTGGTAGACGTTGCGTTTATGGATCTTGCCAAACCCATCGTGCAGAGCGGCGTCAAACGGGCTGGCAGTGACGAGAGTACAGAGCTTCGGGATGGGTTCAGCGAGATGCAGATCGCGTGTTACTTGCGCAGCGGCGCTCAGGTAGGAAGGCTCGAGCGCAAAATTCAGATCGATAGGGTGGCCATACTCGCGATAGTTGCCGGTGAGCGCATTGATTCTCTCGGCTAAAGCCTTCATGGCTCCGAGCGTCTGATCGTAGGTCAATACGCGCGAAGGGAAAGACCAGACGTTGCCCATAGTCATCGAGCCGAAACCTTTGGCCGAACGGCCATTGGGAAGACTTACAACGCAGTCAACATTCAGCAGGGTGACACGATCGACGGCGACGCCACCGAACTTGTAGGGCGCGCGGTAGTGGAAATCCTGATACGAGTGGCTGATCTCTTCGATGCGAATCGCGGCGGCGTGTGGCGGCTTAGTCGGTGCAGACATGGCGAACAGTGCCGCTCCGGCTTGGCAGAACTCCCGCCTATGCATTTAGCAATCCCGCGTCCCTGAAGTAGCCTCGTAACTGGCGAAGGTCGCGTTTCATGGCCGAGATGACCTGCCCGCGATCGATAGTGATCTGCCGCTTGCCGGCTTCCGCCCCACCGAGCGGATATTCGAAATGGAGCTGTACCGGACCATCGAATGCGGTCTTGCTGAGCATCGAGCAAAATTCGCGAAAGTGGACCATGCCTTGCCCTAGCGGCACCCAGGCCGGCTCCCAGTTGCCTTGAACGTCCTTTTGCCAGGCAAAATCTTTGAAGGCAAGCCCCCGGATGCGTGACGAAGCAAGGCGAAAGCTATCGATCCAACCACCGAGGCCGCCTTCGACCGTGGCGTGGCCCACATCATAGTTGATCGCGACCGCGTTCGGATCAAGATCTTTGAGTATTTGAAAAATGTCCCAAACGGGTGCGCCGACCAGACCGACTCCGGAATGGGTGTGGTAGATCGCGCAGACCTTGTATTCAGCGTTGAGCGCGGCCAGACGGGCGGAGCGCTCATGAAGATCCTCGAACTGTCGCGCGAGAGGCTCGTCGTCGCGATATTTGAAACCACCCCAGCGGTAGTACCGGATGCCGAGGTTTGCCAAAGTTTTGAGAACGTTCCGGGCGTTGGGGCTATCGGCGTCGATGATGTCGGTCGTGACCATGGGCACTTCGAGTTTGTGCTGCCGAATCAGCGAGACGAGCGGCGGGAGGTCTTCGGCCGCGCGTGCGGGATCGACGTGACCGCCGGAACGCACCGTGAGATCGATCCCGTCGAAGCCCATTTCGGCAGCGGCACGAGCCAGGTCAGGGCCTTGCAGGAACTGGAGATGCTTTGAAAAGATAGCGATCTTCAGGCTGCGCATAGAGGAGGCGGCAGTAAGACGAGCAAATGCGACGCCGGTGAGAAGCGCCGCGCGCCGCGTGATGGCATTTGTCATAGAACGCTTAGAAAGGAACATCGTATCTTGCGCATGTTGCCCAGAAGGGCGCGGACCACGCATAGAATGTGCTGGTGCGATATCCCCCGGCCATTCTTGTTTTGACCGGCGCTTCCGGCGCCGGAAAGACCACGCTGATCAAAGGCCTTGAGGCGATGCAGATTTCCGGCATTGCCTGTTTCAATTGCGACGTAATCTATCACGACTTGCCGGAAGAGATTCGAAAGGACGGGCTGATCGCACAAGATGCCATTCTTTCGCATTGGGTAAGCCACGTTCTCAACCGCCACGACATTGAAGTTGCTACGCTGGACACCCAGATCCGACCACACCGGGCGCAGGCATTGTTGTCCAAATGGGGAATAACGACGGCCCAGATCGTGCTTGTGGAATGCGAGCAACACGAAAGGACGAGGCGCCTCCATGGTCCCCGTGGGCAGCCTGAACTGGACACCGCGCAAATGGAAAGCTGGGCGGCCTACTTGCGGGGACAGGCCGATGCGCTCGGCTTGGAAAGCATCAACACGTCAGGCGCCGATCGCAATGCCTCGGTCGCTCGCCTTCTGAGCTTGGCTGAAGATCTCCGAGCCGAGCGGAACGCTGCGCTTGCTGGCCAAAGCAAGAACGAATTCGTTCGTGATGAATGAGAGCCGGCGGGCTGCCGCGCCTCTCTAAGCGACGGCGGCGGACATCACCTTCAGTAGACCCTCCAAGGACCGCCTGGTCGTCGCAGTGTGTGTGAGGCCGGGAGCCTCAAATTCGCATTCCAGCGACATCGTTTCCTGGTATCCGTCCCGGAGCAACTGACGGAATTGTCCCAGAAGATCGATTTCGCCCTCGCCGGCAACGGTTTCCGTGCAGTTCTTGCGATTTGCCTGACAGGTCATACCCTTTAAATGCATGTGCCAGATGCGCTTCTTGTCGAGCGCCTTGTACCCGTCCGGGAATGAGGCTTCACCCTGTGTATATCCGTTTCCGACGTCCCAATTTGCTCCCAGATTGGTTGCTGGAGCCAAAGCCAGGACGTGTGCAAGCTCCCGACCGGTCGCTGCGTTGCACGTTTCCTCGTTTTCGATCACGAGCCGCATTCCCGCGCTATGTGCAACTTCAGCCGCTTTGGCAAGTTCGTCGGCGACTCGTCGTGAAAGCTTCTCCGGCTCCGCGACACGCCAGAAAGTGAAGCCCCGGATCTTGTCTGCTCCGAGCGCATGGGCGCGCTCGCTGGCGCGCTTGAGGAGGTCCATCTGCTTGGAATAGCCCAGAGTGTCTTTTGCGCCTTTCACAGGCGTGGTATCCGGCAGGGCACATTTGTATAAAGCTGAATCAATGACAGATACGCGGAATCCGTACTTGTTCAACGAGTCCTTGAGGCTCTGAATCTGGGCGGGGCTTGCGTCCGTGTTGTAGATTCCGAAGACGTTCCGAATCTCCACCCATGAGAGTCCATAGCTCTTCATGATTTTGAGAGCTTCGTCGAAATTCTGCGAAAAACCATCGCTGATCGCTCCCAATTTGAAACGCGTAAGCGGCGATCCTGCCGCAGCGGCCGTCACCGGGGACTCGGCGGCAAGAAGAGCCGATCCGCAAACGGTTCCCAACGATTTCAAAAAGGCGCGCCGATCCATGATTCCTCCATGCCTACGAAGGCGTGTAATAGACAATTAGAACAGAGCACTGGAACACAAGACCCATGAATGAGCAGCGACGAATGGCGCGGAGTCTGGCAGAGACAGACCCGGAGATCTATGACGCGATACAGCATGAGCTGGAGCGACAAAATACGCGAATCGAATTGATCGCGAGCGAAAACTTCACCTCCGAAGCGGTGTTGGAAGCGGCTGGGAGCGTATTCACAAATAAGTACGCCGAGGGCTATCCAGGAAAGCGATATTACGGCGGATGCGAGTTCGTCGACATCGTAGAGACTCTGGCAAGGGAGCGGGCCAAAAAGCTTTTCGATGCGGAATACGCAAATGTACAGCCGCACTCCGGTTCGCAGGCGAACGAAGCCGCGTATGCGTCCGTATTGCAGCCCGGGGACACGATTCTCGGTATGAACCTGGCGCACGGCGGCCATCTTACGCATGGGCACCCGCTGAATTTTTCAGGCAAGCTCTACAAAGTAGTTGCGTACGGCGTACGGCGCGACGACGAATTGATTGATTATGACGAACTCCAGAGGCTTGCCGAGGAGCACAAGCCGAAGCTGATTATCGCCGGCGCGAGCGCTTATTCACGAGTCATCGATTTTGCGCAGTTCCGGAGGATCGCCGACTCCGTGGGTGCCGTGTTCCTGGTTGATATTGCGCACTACTCGGGTCTGGTCGCGGCAGGGGTGTATCCGAATCCTTGTCCTCACGCCGACATCGTCACATCGACCACTCACAAGACCCTGCGGGGGCCCCGCTCGGGAATGATTTTGGCGAAGGAGAAGTTCGGGGCCGCCATCGACAAAGCAGTATTCCCCGGCGCGCAGGGAGGACCGCTGGTGCATATCATCGCGGCGAAGGCCGTTTGCTTTCTCGAGGCCGCAACGGAAGAGTTCCGATCCTATCAGCGGCAGGTTCTGGCGAACGCACGAGCCATGGCGCAATCGCTCACGGACGAAGGTTATCGCGTTGTGAGCGGCGGTACTGACTCGCACATGTTTCTGCTCGATGTTTTCGCGAAAGGCGTAAAAGGCAAAGAGGCGGAGAAGGCGCTGGACGAGGCATATATCACGGCGAACAAGAATGCAATTCCCTTCGACACGAATCCTCCGCTGAACCCAAGCGGAATCCGGCTGGGGAGTCCAGCCGTCACCACGCGCGGTTTCGGCGAGAACGAGATGAGAGAAGTGGGCCGATTGATCGCCCTGGTGCTCAAGGATGTGAAGTCGGAACAGTTACGTGCCGACGCCCGCAAAGGTGTTGCAGCTCTGACGGAGAAATTCCCGTTATACACCTGGAAACAACAAGCTGCAGTGGTTTGATGTTTCAGCGATGAGGCCCCCGGCCGAGCGGTTATCGTGCATTTAGCAGGGGCGGTGTAGGTATAGCGTAGGGGAGTCACACGAAGCCACCAGAGTTGGGGTTCTGCGTTCTTTGGCGCTTCCTGGACTGAGCCGATGCTATGCCCGTTCGGCTAATTTTTGTAGTTCCGGGCTTACTCTTCCTGCTTGCGCCTCAGGTGCGGCCGCAAACTCCGAGCGGTCCGAATGCAAGCTTTCCAGTTCACTTGAACGTCGCTGCCGGGACTCCGCTGCGACTCTACATTACGCACCGCGTGTCGTACCGGCTTGGTGGAGCGATTGAAGCCAAGTCCATTCAACCGATATGGGCGTTCGACCGCATCGTGATCCCTACCGGCAGCACGGTGCAGGGCCGAATTGTCAAATTGGAACCGGTCCCGAAATTACTGCGTGCGCGAGCGATTGTGGGCGGCGATTTCACGCCCCTGAAAACAGCCGAGGTATCGTTTACGAGCTTAACCTTGCCCGACGGGCATAAGATGCCACTTCAAACGGAAGAATCCACCGGGCTCGGCACGATATACGTTGAGCCCCGGCCTCCTAAAAAGCCAAAGCAAAAGTCCACCTCGACGAATCCGAACGGCTTGCGGCAGTTCTTGGTGCGGGAAGTAGAGAATCAAGCGAA
>Ga0126381_100004656_pt1 | contig 14968 bp, 12 predicted proteins | sample PanSoiMetPlot_28_FD_96465 | JGI IMG/M metagenome (GOLD analysis project Ga0126381, IMG submission 96465) | Tropical forest soil microbial communities from Panama - MetaG Plot_28 | ecosystem: Environmental > Terrestrial > Soil > Tropical forest > Bulk soil | place: Panama | collected 2016-02-17
GGACTGGTGGCAGTGCTTGATTGCGGAGCGAAAGTGCCGGTTTCCAGGCGCCGGCGGGCGTCGCTGGCGGCAGCGGTGCGTGCGTTCGGGCTGTGACCATCGTGGCTTTGGTGGCGCGGCGAGTGACATTGGGGATTTGCGAGCCGAACGAAGCCCCGTGGCTATATTATTGTTTGTCTCGATCAAAGAGCGACGGTTGTGCCGGCCTGTCGCTGAAGACGGAGCAGCCATCGAGCGATGGAGAGATCGCGTGTTCGTGGGCTATGATGGAGTCAAAATGAGCGCGTGGTTGGAGCCCGGTTTCAGTATTGCGAACAAATCGATCAAGAGAGCGGAAGCCATCAAGTTTATCTCTATCGCCAAGCCTCGCTGCGTCCAGTGAACTTCGGAGGAAGTTAATCGATTCATCATAGGTTTTCAATGGGACAGGAAAAGGGTGACGATCCTTGCCTCCGTGGGCGAACGAGAAGCGGGCCGGATCGGAAAAGCGGATCGGGGCGCCGTGAACGACTTCGGCAACCAGCGCCAGAGATTGCAGCGTACGCGGCCCGAGATTTTCGAGCAAAAGTAACTGGGCAAAGTTGCGAAGGTCACGGTCGTAGGCGACCGCAAGCACTGCTCCGAGACGTTTGAGGTCGACATTTTGAGCCCGGACTTCGTGATGCGCCGGCATGATCAGATGGCGTGCCGCGGCAAGAGTCTTGTCGGGATGTTCGTGAGCGATCTCGAGCAACGCGGATTGGGCGGGGCGGGCACCGGCATCGACGAGGTTCATTATCACGCCCTGGTTCTCGCCTACAATTCCAGAATGCGGCTCGGCGACGAAGTCGCGTACGGTAGCCGAGTGCCAATGGTACCGGCGAGCCAGGCCGTTCCTGTCGTTTAGGCCTTGCTGCACAACAGCCCACTCGCCGCTAGAGGTCAAAACGAAATTATGCAAATAGATCTGAAACCCGTCGGCGATAGCGTTGTTGTCGACCCGAGCTGTAAGGCGGCTCGTACGGACAAGAGCATCACCGTCGAAGCCGCGTCGTTCTGCAACAGCGCGCAGTTCCTGCGGGGTATTTCGAGAGAAGCGGCCGCGGCCGCCACAGATATAGATACCCAGTTCATTTGATCTCGGCTCGAGGCCGCGTTTCAGAGCCCCCATCACAGAAGTCGTAACCCCGGATGAGTGCCAATCCATTCCCATGACGGCACCCAGTGCCTGGAACCAGAACGGATCGCTGAGGCGCGAAAGGAAGGCAGAGGTTCCATAGTCGTGAACGATGGTTTCGGCGATAGCGGTCCCGAGCCTGGTCATTCGGGTGGCCAGCCACGCAGGCACGCGGCCGCTGTGCAGAGGAAGATCGGCGACGCCTGATCGCTTCATAATATGATTGTATAGCTCCAAGCGGATGCCCACCAGGCCTTACGAAATCAAAGCTCGATCGCCTATTACCGCTAAAGGAGCCCGCAGCAGTTCAGGATGCTAATGTCGTACAGGTAGTTAGTCCTCCGCGTGCCGGCCTAACAGTTCATCTACTCTTTGTTTCAACCCCGGGTAGGCGTCTACATTGGCACCCGCGTCGACAAGCAATTGGATAACTGGAACGAAGTCAACGCTGGGGTCTCCGTTAGCTGCAGACCATACTGCCTGACCGAGGACAGTTCCGCCGTAGACGTTCATGGCTTCCAGTGGAGCGCCCTGTTTTAACAGCCACTTGATTATCTCCAGTTGCCCACGATGAGCAGCGAGGTGCAAGGCAGTCTGCCGGGTGTTTTCTCCGGCTCGCAGGTCCGCGCCTTTGTCCAGAAGAAACTCCGCGACACTCTTGTTACCGTACTCGCAAGCCCATTTGAAGCCTGATTGCAGTTGGTCACGAGTAGCGCCCGCTTTCAAAGCTCCGGTTTCGTCAAAGAAGCTCTTGACGACGTCCAGACGTCCCACGCCTGCGGCCCCCTCAAGATCCAATCGCGCGCCTCGGCTGGCGAGAAACCGGGCGGCCTGAGGGCGATCGTTGTGCAGCGCCGCAAGCAACGGGTTCCACCCGGACGGTGCGCCGTCGACAGAAGCGCCGTACTCTAGCAAGGCTTCGAGGAGTTGGATTTGGACTCCGGCTCGTTCGGTATGGATGCTAGTTGCCACCATGCCGAGTGGGGTGCCCCGTCCAACTGGACCCTTTGGCACTGCGTCGACTTCGGCGCCCGCGTCGAGGAGGACTCTGGCGATTTCGACGGCGTTCTTTGGGCACTGCTGGCGGTAGCCCTCAAAGCCGTTCGCGCCGACATAATGGAGCAGCGTAATGCGGTGTTCGCGAGTGGAGCGGGCTCGAATCAATTCCGGGTTTTCCCTCAACAGCCGGCGGAGGCTAAGTACGTCGCCAGTGACGATGGCGCTCGCGGCGGTTTCGAATTGTGAAATCGGGGAAGCGACGGCACTCAGCGCTTCGATGTGTCTGGCGAACTTTGGCCAACCCTTGAAGCCGTGAGCGCGTGCGATGACGAATTGGGCGCTAGCGAGAGCGCATTTCGAACCTGCCGGACTCGGGCCCGATAGTTTAGTCCTGGTGAATTCCTCGAGCTGATCGAGTTGCCTCTCGATCCACGTTCGGAGCACCGGTGTGAGAGACGGCCCTTGCAAACGCATGAGTGCCTCGATCCAGCGGGCGGCCCACTCGCGCATGGCTGACGGATCGCCAGACCTGCACGCCTTGACGAGGTCCTTTGCCAGGGTCTTGTATTGCTCGAGGTTGGGACGAGGCGGAAGGGGCAGCACGGTCGACGGATTGGGATACATACGAAGCTCCTTTCATTAAAGCGCCTGGTGTCCGCCGCAATCAGGCTGAAAGAAGATTCGTAATTCTTGTTGCTCAACTAAGGTGGGCACGGCCCTTTCCGCGGACTGGATGCGCCCTTGGCGCTCAAATAAATCTATCGTGACTCCAATTGCACAGTCAATCGAGGTGAGAGCTTTCTTGACATACCGGTGGACGCCAGTTAATTTTCCCTAGACGCTCTAATGGGGAGAGAGAGTGTGTTCGCGCGCGCGTGTTGGCGCAGGCTCGGTTGTCGTACCGGCAGGAGCTGTGCTAGCGTCCTCGCCGAGATGGCGCGCACGGTTCGGGAATAGGCGTCGAGCGTAAGGCGAACGCTCTCATAGTTTGGCAAAGAAACATAATGGTCCGGTCAACTAAACGACAGTTCACTGAGGCGCTCGATGCGCTGATAGATCGGGTGAAAGAGGACCGCTCGGTGCTCGCGGCGATTCTTTGCGGTAGCCTTTCATACGACAAAGTATGGGCGAAGTCGGACATCGACCTGATGCTGGTCACGATGGATGATAAGAAGATCGACTCTACCGGCCTTTCGCTCTACGCGGACGGGGTGAACGTTCACGCTTTTCTAATGCCCAGAACCGAGTTTCGCAAGGCAGTGGAGGGGGCAATCCGGAACTCGTTCGTACATTCAATGCTGGCCAGGGGAAGGCTGCTGTACTCTCACGATGAGACGATCGCAGATCTGTGCGCGACACTCCGCGAAATCGGCGCCCGCGACAAGCGGGTGCAGCTCCTCAGGGCCGCAGCACATGCGCTGTCCGCGATCTATAAGGCGCATAAGTTTTTTGTAACGCGGGGTGATCTGGATTATACGGCGCTCTGGATTCTATACGCAGCGACTCCCCTGGCACAGATTGAGGTAATCGAGGCTGGCCTGCTGGTCGACCGCGAAGTGATTCCGCAGGCGGTGAAGTTGAATCCCGAGTTCTTCAGGGTTGTTTACACCGACCTGCTCAATTACAAGAAGACGCGCCGGAACGTGCAGGCCGCGCTGGATGCGGTCGACGGTTATGTGGCCCAGCGCGCGCCAGCGCTGTTCGAGCCCGTAATCGAGTACTTGATTGAAGCGGGCGAAGCACGGTCCTGCACTGAGATAGAGGACTATTTCAAGCGGAACATGGACGTCAGCGGCGTTACGACGGCATGCGAGTACCTGGCAGACCAGGAGTTGATTGGCAAGGCATCAATTCCGGTCCATCTGACCAGGAAGAGCAACGTTGAAGTTCAGGAGCTGGCATTTTTCTATTCGGGAGAACGACCGGATGGCGGCTAAGACGGCGGTGAAACGTAACGGCAAAACGGGAAGGCGCGCCGGCAGTGAGGCAGGGCCTGGGCGGGTGACGAATGATAAAGGAAATGGCGTGGGAGATCGCAAAGGCGTAGCTCGCACGACCATCGCCGTTCAGGGCGCGCGAGTCCATAACCTCAAGAACATTACTGTGGAGTTACCACGTGACAGTTTGATTGTTGTGACGGGATTATCGGGTTCGGGTAAGTCCAGCCTGGCGTTTGACACGATATATGCCGAAGGACAGCGCCGCTATATGGAGTCGCTGTCGAGCTATGCCAAGAGATTCGTGGCGCAAGTTTCGAAGCCCGACGTTGATTTCGTATTCGGGTTGTCTCCAGTGATCTCGATCGAGCAGAAAACGATCGCGAGTAATCCGCGCTCAACGGTCGGCACGATGACGGACATCGCCAGTTACCTGAACCTGCTGTTCGCCACGATCGCCGAGGCGCACTGCCCGCGCACCGGCGAGCCGACTCCAGGGCGAACGTCTTCACAGGTTCTGGAAGCGATTCTATCGCTGCCGGAAGGCACGGAGATCGAGCTGAGGGCGCCGATATTCAAGGTATACGGCGAGGACCTCGACTTCGTTTTCACCGAGTTGCGCAAAAAAGGCTGCCGCCGGTTGATCATTGACGGCAAGCCTGTCGACATCTCTGGCGAGATCGAGTTGGTCGAATCAAAGGTCCGGCAGATGGACGCGGTAGTGGACCGGTTCATCGTCGGACGAAAGCATGAAAAGGCGATCAAGGCCGGGATCGCCGCGGCTTTGCTGGTAGGCGACGGATTGATAAAGGTTCACATCGTCAAAGGCGTCAGCAAGGCCGAGGCCGACCGATTCTATCGCGGGCTAAGCAGCGCAACGCATCACTTTGTGTATGGAGACATCCAACCTGAGTACTTCATGTTCAACAATCCCGAGAGCGCATGCCGGACATGCGGAGGTCTGGGCGTACATAAGCTGACGCATCCGGAGCTCCTTGTGCCAGACGCCCGGAGAAGCATCGACGGCGGATGTTTTGTACGGGAAGCATTCCGGTACAACCCGGATACCTGGGACGGCCGAATGATGTACAGCCTGGCTAAGGCTTTGAATTTCTCTCTTGAAACTTCGTGGGAGAAGCTGCCAGAGCGGGTGCGCCAGGCCGTTCTTTATGGGCTGGACGAACGCAAGGTTCCGATGCTCACGCCACCCGATGCAAAGAGCCCGCGTGAGAAGTGGGAAGGGAAGGAAGTCGGCTTCGGCGGAATCGCCCGGCGAATAGAGCGCGGCTACCGGCGTTATCGTCAGAGGGGCGAAGCTAATTCAGGGATGGAAGCGTGGCTGGACAAAGTGATGGTGGAGCACACCTGTCCCGACTGCAACGGCGCCCGAGTGCGTGCAACGAGGCTCTTGTTTACGATCGACGGCAAGAACATACATGAAGTGGGCGGCCTCAACTTTGACGAGCTGCATGGGTTTTTGGGCAAGGTGAAACCCGCCGGTCGCAGCGCTACTGCAGGGCGCCAGGTGCTTGGCGAGATCCGGAGCCGCGTGGAACTCTTACTCGGAATCGGGTTGGATTACCTGAATTTGAACCGCCGGTCGGGCACGCTTTCTGGGGGCGAGTCTCAGCGGATCAGGTTGTCGACGCAGATCGGGTCGGGATTGATGGGAATGCTTTATGTCCTGGATGAACCGAGCATAGGCCTGCATCCTAAGGACAACGTGAAGATGATCGCGACGCTTGAAAGCTTGCGCGACATCGGCAACACCGTAATTGTCGTCGAGCACGACGAAGCAACGATCCGCGCCGCCGATCATGTCGTTGAGATGGGCCCCGGCCCGGGAGTGCATGGCGGCGAGGTTGTTGTACAGGGAAAGCTGGATGATGTGCTGGCTTGCGAGGCTTCGCCGACCGGTCAATACCTTTCCGGCAAGCGGTCGATCGAAACGCCCTGGCGGCGTCGAACCGGCAACGGCAAGATGCTGAAAGTGCGAGGGGCTCGGGAAAACAACCTGAAGAATATTGATGTGACGTTCCCGCTGGGCGAACTCGTGGCGATTACTGGAGCGTCGGGCTCGGGCAAGAGCACTCTCATCAACGAGATTCTTTACAAGGCGTTGTGGAAGAGGCTGGTGGATACGCGTACACTGCCGGGCGAGCACGATGGTCTGGACGGCGTCGAGCACATTCACAAGGTCGTCAACATCGATCAAACGCCCATTGGGAGGAACAGCAGGTCTAACCCGGCGACCTATATCGGATTCTATGACACGATCCGCGATTTGTTCGCCCAGGCTCCAATGTCGGTGGAGCGGGAATACAAGGTGGGCCGGTTCAGCTTTAACGTCAAAGGCGGCCGGTGCGAGGAGTGCCAGGGCGAGGGAGTCATTACGACGCAGCTCTACTTCATGCCCGACGTCGAGGTGATCTGCGGGGCGTGCAAGGGAGCGCGGTTCAACAGCGACACGCTCGAAGTGACGTTGAGGGGCAAGACGATCACTGACGTGCTGAACATGCCGGTAGAGGAGGCAGTGTCGTTTTTCGCGAGCGAGGCGGCTCTGCGCAAGAAGATCGAGGTATTGAACGATCTGGGCCTGGGATACCTGACACTGGGCCAGTCGGCGACGACGCTCTCGGGAGGTGAAGCTCAGCGGATCAAGATCGCGACGGAGCTGAGCAAGCTGCAGCGCGCAAAGCATACGGTGTACATCCTGGACGAGCCGACCACCGGGCTGCACCTTGCGGACGTGGAACGGCTGCTCGAGTCGTTGAACAAGCTTGTCGACGCGGGCCACACGGTGCTGTTGATAGAACACCACCTGGATGTCATCAAGACCGCGGATTACGTTATAGACCTTGGTCCCGAGGGCGGGCACGCTGGCGGCGAAGTCGTAGCCACAGGCACCCCTGAAGCGATAGCCGCCTGCAAGAAATCTCACACGGGACATTTCCTTCGCCCGCATTTGATCACGTAGCCTTCTGAGCGTTTTCGCAGGCAGCAGTTCTGAACAGGAGTAGTAGGCCAGGAGGCTGTAAGTGTCGGATGGTACCCGGCGATGGGCCGATGCGATAATCACCTTGAAGATGGCAATCGCCGAGGAGGATAGATGAGCCGGATCAGCGAGCGGATCACCGAGCACCCCCAACAGCGTGGCGGCCGACCGTGCATTCGTTGCGTGCGGATTCGCGTCATCGATGTCCTGGACCTCTTCGCTTCCGGCCTGAGCGCAGAGGAGATCCTGGACGAAATGCCAGACCTTTGAGATGGACGATCTTAAGGCTGCGTTACGATATGCTGCTCGCCGTTTGGATCACCCCGTGGGACTGGGCTCAGTGAAGTCATGAAATGCCGCGGGGTCACTGCAGGCCGCACTGTAATCAGCTCTACATTCATGCCTGCGAGCTTCACTCATACCTTAGCGCCGGCAAGGGGTCGATTCGGGTTGCTCGGCGGGCGGGAAGGTAGCCGGCGAGCAGCGCGACCACAGTCATCGCAACAATCGCAAATCCTATCGCCAGCGGATCGCTGGGCTTGACTCCGAACAACAGACTCTCTACAAGCTTGCTGGCGGCGAGGGCGAGGGCGAGTCCGATAACGACTCCGGCGATTGCAAGCAACAAAGTCTCGCGCAGCACTACCCAGAGTACCGTGCCACGCTGGGCGCCCAGGGCGACCCGGATGCCGAATTCGTTGGTCCGCCGTGTAACGCCGTAAGATACGACGCCGTAGATGCCGATGCAAGCCAAGAGGGCGGCAAGGATTCCAAAAAACGTGCTCAGTTCGGCTACCAGGCGCCGGTTCAAAGCGAAGTCATCAACCATTTGAGCAAGAGTCCTGACATCACTGACAGGGAGATTCGGGTCGATGTCGCTAATAGCCTTGCCGATCGCTGGACCGATTACGGCCGGGTCGCCGGTGTACCGGGCAACGAAATATGGAAGGAATTCCTTCCGATGGTGTTGCTGGTGCGGGAAAAAAGCCGCCGGCATTTGCTCCTCTTCCGGATTCATATACTTCGCGTCTTTCACGACTCCGACTACTTCGAGGTTCTGGAAGTCGGCATCCTCGCCGACGTTGAATGTGCGGCCAAGCGGTGAGCTGCCGGCAAAGTGCGTGCGGGCCATGGTTTCATTGATGACGGCGACCCTGGGCGAAGCGTCGTTGTCGCGTTGGCTCAAGGCACGACCAAATACTATCGGCATCTTCATTACGTCAAAGTATTGCAACCCGACGAGGTTGAGGTCGACACGGGGGTCGTCGTCGGTACTGGGCCGTCCCGGCACGGTGACGTCATCCTGCGACCATCCGCCCCCGTCAAAGACGGATAGGGCGAAGCTGGCCCTATCGATCCCGGGCGTCGCGCCGACGCGTTCTTCGATCAAATTCATTACAGAGGTCATGCGCTGGTCCATCTGGTAGCCTGCCGCGGGAAGATCGAGCCGCAACCGTAGCACGTTGTGGCGGTCAAAGCCGACGTCGATATCCGACAGGTTCGACAGGCTCCTGAGAAACAATCCCGCGCCCGCGATCAACACCAGCGACAGTGCGACCTGGCCCGCCACCAGTCCCCGGGCAAGCCGGGTGCGCATGCCCCGCGACAGAACGCCGCGAGCGGCTTTGAGCGACTGTGCCAGATCTAGACGGGTCGCCCGCAACGCCGGAGCTGTGCCAAACAGGAATACTGTAAGGACGGTGACTGCAACGGTGAAGGCAAGTACGTGCGCGTCGGGAGCAATCTGGAGCGGTATGATGCCGGAACCCGTCGACACCATCGCCAGCAGCAATCGGCAGGCGCTCCAAGCAAAGGCTACCCCGAGAACAGCGCCGAGGGCTCCGAGCAAAGCGCTCTCGGCGATCAGTTGGCGGAGCAATCGACGGCGGTCGGCACCCAGAGACATTCGTACGGCGATTTCGCGTTGGCGCGCTGCGGCGCGGGCGAGCTGCAGGTTCGCCACGTTGGCGCAGGCGATCAACAACACGAACACGACGATGGCCATCAGGATCTGCAGCGGAAAAGCAAATACCCTCCGCAACCGAGAGCGCCCCGTGGCTGCCGGCGTCAACTCGATACGCGCTTCCTGAATTTGATCCAGTCGATGCTGAGAGGGTTGCGACCCCGCGTACTCGTGGAGGATGTCGCGGAAGAGCGAGTCGGTCTGGAACTGGGCTTGTTGCTCGATGACGCCGGGTTTCAATCGTCCGACCATGTGCAGCGAGCGAAAACGATTGTCGGCCAGTCCGTTTCTATCGGGACAAATCTCTTTCTGCATCGCCAGTGGAATCCAGAGATCGGGTGACTGTCCGACTGTCATTCCGAAAAAGTCTTTTGGAGCGATGCCGATGACAGTGTACACGGCCGGCCCGATGGTCACTGTTTTGCCCACGATGCCTGGATCTGTTGCAAATCGAGTTTGCCACCATGAATAGCTCGCTACCGCTATTGGATGGCCTCCCGGCGTCTGGTCGTCGGCGTCGGTGAGGGTTCGACCAAGGATCGCATTCACACCGAGGGTGTCGAAGTAAGTGCCGGAGACCAGCTCCACCCTGATAGCTTCCAGCTCAGAGCCTCCGGCGACGCGACCGTGGGCCGCCACCAGAAAGCTCTGAATCGCGGCGACCTCGGAGAAGGCCTGATTCTTTTGCCGGAATTCGCGAAAGAAAGGATAAGAAAAGGCCCAGGTCGGGCCGCCGGGGAAGAAGCTAGTGGAGCCCGAGCCCTCCGGCGCGCCGAAGAATACGAGTTGGCCGGGCTGGCGCACCGGCAGGTTGCGAATCAGGATCGCGTTCAGCAAGCTGAAAATGGCGGTATTGGCGCCTATGCCGAGGGCTAGCATCAGGACGCCGATGGTGGTGAACCCAGGGCTCTTCAGTAGCTGGCGCGCGGCATATTGAAGATCACGGCGCGCTTCTTCAAAGAGTCTGGCAAAGACATTGGTCGTCTTTGCCGGTTCAGGCACCTGATCAGGCTTGGGCCGCTGCTGTGCAAAGGCTGATCGCAACTCCTGGCCCAGTTCGTGCCAGGGACGCGTGTGAGCGATTACTTCTTGCCAGGCGGCCTCGGGATCGAGACCCCGACCCAAGGCGCGGTTGTATCGCTCTTCGAATTCAAGTGCAAGCTCCTCGATGATTTCAAGTTCCCGCGGTGCCGGTACTCCTAGCGGCGGAAGATTCTCACGGACGTACGCTCTGAAGTCAGGCATTTTCGAGTCCTGCTGCGCGCTGAATGGCGGCGAGAAAGGCGCTCCAGCTCTGGCGCTGTTGCGACAACATCTTTCTACCGGCGGGAGTGAGCCGGTAGTATCTTCGGCGGCGTTGTCCCGGTGCTTCGACCCAGCGTCCGGCTATCAGGCCCTTGCGTTCAAGCCGGTAAAGCACCGGATAGAGTGATGCGGTTTGAAAGGAGACTGCGCCTCCGGACCGGCGTTCGATTTCAACGCCGATTTCATACCCGTGGCGGGGCCTCGATTCGAGCTGTGCCAGAATCAGCAGTTCGGCACTGCCCTTTTTGCGTGCGCTTTCATCCAATGCTGTGTCTTCCATATAGTGCAGTCATATATATCGCAGTCAACCTAACATTGTCAACAAAGAATGGCGATGGCCAACGCAAGGCTTGACAAATTGAACCAATTCGTTAATAATTAACGCAATGGTTAATGATCTAGCGAGCACATTTGTCGCGCTAGGGGACGCGACCCGGTTTCAGGTGGTTGAAATGCTGAGAGGGCAGGAGTTGAGCGCGGGCGAAATCGCGGCGAAGTGCTCGATCAGCGGGCCGGCCCTCAGCCGGCACTTGCGGGTGTTGAGGAGGACGGGACTTGTCGAAGTCGTTGACAGCGAAAGGTCGGAGCTGGACGCGCGGCTGAGGGTGTACCGGCTGCGCCCTGAGCGATTCGATGACATAAAGGATTGGGTCGACCAGATGCAGGCGTTCTGGAGGGGCCAGTTGGCGGCGTTTAAATCATATGCCGAGGCAAGGCATGCCCAGAGCCGGAGGTCTGGCCGAAGGAAAGGACCACGAAAATGAAGGAAAAGCTGGAAAGAGTTACGGCGACCGTCGAAGTCACCGTTGATCGGGACACAGCTTTCAGGATTTTCACCGAGGAAATCAATGAGTGGTGGGTCAGAGGGCCGATAAATTTTTGCGACGGAGCCCGGGCTGCTGAAATCCGGTTCGAGCTTGGCGTAGGCGGACGCTTTCTGGAGGTTTACGACGATGCCGCGGGCGATGCGCTGGAGGTCGGGCGAATCACGGTCTGGGAGCCGGGACGGCGGCTGGTTTACCGCAGCTCGCTCGATGACACAGAAGTGGACATCAGGTTCGAAGCGACGTCCGGCGGCACAAAGGTTCTGCTGGAGCAGCGGCTGGTGCCGGGAGGCGAGAATGCCCGCTTCCTGTCGGGTTGGGAGAACGTGCTCGGATGGTTCGGGGACCGGGCGGATTGGCCGGGCCCGGCGGCTCCCGCGCAACGCGATCTTCCCCGAGTCAGTCCCGTTCTGTATTACAAAGACCTCGCAACAGCGGTCGAATGGCTGGTTCGAGTGTTCGGGCTGCGATCGCGGAATCGAGGCAGGATGAGCGACTTCGGCGAGGTTGCGCTCGGCGACTCGGTCATCATCCTGTGGCCTCTAGAAGAGGCAAGCTCAGAGAAGCAGGACTGTGTGACGCATGCCTTGTACTGTTACGTCGACGACCTCGAGGGGCACTTTGCGCGAGCCAAGGCCGGCGGAGCTGTGATCGTTGATCAAATAAGAGGGCACGGTGATCGTGTGTATGTCGCCGAGGATCTGGAGGGACATCGATGGACTTTCGCCCAGGCTCGTCCGACTCAGAAGTAACGGCCCGGCGAGTGGCCGAGCGGCTTGAGCTTGGCGATGCCGAGGCCGAGTGGCTTGCGAAGCTCGAGAGTGCCCATCGGTCATCGCCGATGGCAATGCCCGCAGCGGACAGACTGATCGACCTGCTCGAACGACTTGAAGTCCCTGTGGAGGACCGTGCGGAGGTCCTCGACACCATGCCGGATCCGGATCGCGATCCTGAACGGTGGTGGCTGCTCGAGCGAAGTAATCACTTGTTAGCCCACGACCTTGTGAGCCGAGTTCGGCAGACTGGTCCTCCGCCGCCGGCGCCCCCGCGTTTGCTGCCGGAGGGGATGAGCCTCTTCTCGGTGCACCTGATTCTTGTGACTATTAAAGGCATCCTAAATTGCCACCAGGAGCTGGGAATCCCGGGGGATGTTTCGTGGGAGACCCTGTCGTTGCTTGGAAGACGTATGGCAGAGTACAGGGCAATTCAGTGCCGCACCGGAATTGAACTGACCGGTTGGGATTGGATGAGGTTCTTCGGGCTGCTATACCAGGTCGGCCGCCTGGAAGTTATTCCGTACAGGCTATGCACGCATCCGGAGGCAGGTCCGCTGTTTTGGTATGACGATGGGACAATTGCTCGGCTCGGTCGTGGGTTTCGGAGAGGCGATCCCGCACTGAGCATCCACGTTCCATCGGGTGATCCGCTAAATCCTGATTCATGTGACGCCTCATTTGCCAGGCTGCCCACGGCTTTCAAGGCAATCCACCCCGGCGAGCCGCCGCTGGTTGCGACATGTACATCGTGGCTCCTAGACGATCAATTGAGCGAGTATTTGTCGCCTGACTCTAACATTCTGAGGTTCGCGCGAAGGTTCGAGCTGGTGCCGGGGTCGTTAGATAACGACGAAGCGGTACTTCATTTCGTGTTTGGCGCCTCGTATGAGGAGGACCTGGACGTCCTGCCTCAACGAACGACGCTCGAGCGCGCAGTAGTGAAACACATTCGATCGGGCCGGCACTGGCGGCTGCGGACTGGATGGTCGTCTCTCGCACCACAGCCGCAAGCATCGGCTCGGTTCGATGGTTCGACTTAGAATCCGGCTCGGGCGCGCTGGCGCTTGCGATTCACGAACGCGATCCCTCCGCCGGCCAGAACCACGAATGAAAAGAACGCGCCGATGAATGGAATCAGGTAGTACATCTGGCCGCTGTATCTGGAAGAAACGGGTCCGTTCAAGTCGCCCTTCCACTCGAGCACGAAATAGGGCTCGGCTATTTTGATGCCCCGCCTTTCAAATGCCGACTTCACATAGTCAGGCAGCCCATTCTGCGAGAGCTGACCGCCAAACGTGCTTTTGAATGGGCCGCTGGGCGGCATTACTTCAAACCTCCCGGTCTTCTTATCCAGATGCCCTATAGCTATTCTGCTCTCGCCCTCGGACTTCAAGTACAGGAAATACTTTACCGGGTGATCGGGCGTCCATAAGCTATCGGTCAGAGGCGCATATCGTTGGCTGCTTTTCGTTCCCGAGTGGTCTTCGGTAAGGCTATATTCAGAGTCCTGCTGAAGGACTCCTGCGATCTCGATGAACTTCGCATCTGCGGCCGGCAGGCTGGAGCTGGCGGCCAGGTCCAGATGGTATATCGGTTGCTTCTGATCGCTAGCATCCACAGCGGTCAAGTAGGCGTAGGCAAGCAGGGATATGACGAAGGGAACAATTGCGGCAGCGCCGATCCAGATCCAGTAAGAGCGCTTTTCGGGATTCACGGCCGGCCCGGATAGCTCCGCAGCAATCGCGGCAGCGGTGTTCGGGTCGCGGAGTTGCTCCGACCTTTCCCTTCTTCGAACATACGAGGCCAACGGCGCGACCGGCAGCATAAGTAAGATAAACGGAACAAAAACGGCGATCTCTACCTGTGCTTTGCCAAACCACTTTAATTGCGCATCAATTAGCAGCGCATACAGGCCGGTCTTCATGATGTAACCGTAGAATATGAAACCTCCGATGATCGCCGTGTAAGTCCAGTAGATGGTTTTTAACTGCTTAACTTTGTTGCTCAAGGTATGGAGGCCTTTCTGTGGTATTTCGTTTAGTGCACGGACCCGGGTGTCACTGAGAGACGGATACTCTTGGACCGACTATTAAAGGCGACCAGGAAAGCAGGCGTCAAGGGTGTGCGAGGCCAAGAATTGCGGATATCCATCCTCGACGAAAAATGTTGCCGAAGTGTTTCATTTTTTCGTTACACGGATTTCAGCCCTGTGAGCGGCGGTCGGGTCTCCAGTTGGGCCAGGGCGGTGCCAGGTTGTTGAATCTGAAATAGGCTATCATCTGGCCCATGTGTTCGTGAGCGTGTGACAACAACCGCAGGTAAACGCGACGGACCGTCGTTTCTTCGCCGAAGAAATGCAGCCGGCGTTCAAGCTCGTCCTCGCTCGATCGGGTGAAGAACTGATTCAGCGCATCGAATGAGCGCTTGAGCATGGCGACGACTGCTACCTTGTCCTGTGCGGTGGCCTCGAGTTCGTCGTTCCTGCGGACCATGGCCCACAGGCGGTCCTGACCTTCGCCGGTTACATCGCCGTATAAGTCTTCTGGCGCCGGCAAGCCGACGGCCTCGAGCAACATAAAGTTGCCGGCGGCAACGTGAACGAGCACTGCGCTGACTGGCCGGGCGTCCGGGTCGGGGCGCCAGGAGTATTTGTCAGCCGGGAGTGCCTCGGCCATCGCCAGGAGTTGTCGCGTGGCAATTTCGAGTTCCCAAAGGTACTCGCCTTGAAAGCCAGGAATTCGCGCTGCAGTAGTCATTGGATGGCACCCTCCTGTTTTGCCGTTGGAGTTGTTATCATCACACCATTACATCTGCAGGGCCCGAACGAGGAAGCCAAAGACATCGCTTCGCTCGTCGATTATTTTTGAGACCGGCTTTCCCGCGCCGTGGCCAGCTCTGGTCTCGATGCGAATCAAGACCGGCGCGTCCCCTGACTGAGCCGCCTGGAGCGTGGCCGCGAACTTAAAGCTGTGACCGGGAACCACACGGTCGTCGTGATCAGCAGTCAGTATCA
>Ga0126381_100004657_pt1 | contig 14968 bp, 9 predicted proteins | sample PanSoiMetPlot_28_FD_96465 | JGI IMG/M metagenome (GOLD analysis project Ga0126381, IMG submission 96465) | Tropical forest soil microbial communities from Panama - MetaG Plot_28 | ecosystem: Environmental > Terrestrial > Soil > Tropical forest > Bulk soil | place: Panama | collected 2016-02-17
GAGCAGTGGCGACGGTGGTCTTGCCCACGCCGCTGTGCGTTCCGCCGATCACCAGCCGCGGTGTAGAAATCATGGCTGCACCTTCGGCTGCTTGATGGGTACGGGAATCCCCGCCACCACGTGATAGACCCAGTCGGCCGAACAGGCCACCTGCTGATTGACGAAGCCCTGCACATCGCGGAAGAGCCGGCAGATCGCTGCATCGGGCACTAGTCCGCTGCCCACTTCATTGGTGACCACGACCGCGTGGCAGCGGCCGGATGCCACTGCAAGCCGGCTGACCTCAGCAAGCGCCGCTCGCTCGATTTCGGCCGGCGTCTCGTCGCGATGTACCCAACAGAAATTGCTCAGCCACAGCGTGAGGCAGTCGAGCAGCAGAACATCGCATTCGCCGGCGTAGCGCTCCACGGCGCGGCCAATCTCGAGTGGCTCTTCGACCGTGACCCAATCGGGAGGCCGCGACTCGCGATGGCGCCGGATCCGGTCGGCCATTTCAGCGTCTTCTGGACGCGCTGTCGCGAGATAGATGACGCGGCTGGCGGAGGAGCAGAGCGACTGCGCGAACCGGCTCTTGCCGCTCCGTGCGCCGCCGATAATGAGTGAAAGCATGGTCGAGGTAGACGCGCCTCCCAGCGTGTTTCTGCCGAGGCAGGTCTCCTGACTCACAGGTCATTGCGATCCGGCAGCCTTCCCATTCCTTTCGGAACAGTGGCTTTGTTAGCCGGCCCGCTCGCTGTTCACAGTGGCGCGACCGTGCGGGATTTACACCCGCTTCCCTTTTCACTCACCGTTGCCGGCGAGCACCTCGAACTATCTTATGGATAACACGATGTACCGGAACGGTCAACACGGGGATAATACATCATTCGGGGGTGACGCCTTTGAAATGGAAGACACTCATATTGTTATTGGCAGCCTGTGTCGGGGCGATCGCGGAAGAGACGATAGAGGCGAAGTGGGATGAGCTCGGACCGCTGCTCGGGACTTCCAAGGTCTCGCTCCTTCTGCCGGAAGGAGCCGAGATTCAAGGCATGGTCTTACGGGTGGAACCCGACGGCCTGCGCCTGAAGGTACAGAGAACTTCGGATCGCAAAGTCATGCCCAAGGGCGAGCGCCTGATTCCGCGGGCGTCGGTTTCGCTTTTGCGGAGCACACAATACCGCGGATTTGCGCGCCTGCTCTGCGGCGTCGGACTGCCTGCCGCCGTGGTCGGTGCGGTGGTAACTCAGAACATCGACATCTACGAAGGTCCAGCGGTGGTGGCCGTCCCCGCGGTGATTGCTGCCGGTGCGATCGGCGCGGGCGTCGGCGGTTACTACATCGGCAAACGGATCGACCGGAAAGTGACGTATATTCGGGTACGATAGCGGCTCGCCGGCGACAGGATCGCCGGCGTTACCGGATGGTCGTTTCGACCAATTGCTGCGTAGCGCGTTCGATGTCGGATGACGAGGGCAGGGGATCGTCGGGCGGTGCTGTAACGTGCAGTTCTCTTCCGGCCAACGCGCGCTTCGTGAGCAGCCAACCAGAGAAGTGAATCTCACCGGGTGCTGGAATGTGGAATGTCAACTCCAGCGTGTGCTTTCCCGCAGCGAGATTTGTGTAGAACCAGTGCCACGTTCCGCGGCCGCCGTTCTCCAGGGCAAGCGGTACTGGTTTGCCGCCTTCGACCGCTTCCCCTTTTACATCTCGAATGTCGTGTTCGGGCTCGAGCAGGAATGCCAGCTTCGCCTCGCGATATTCGGCCGGCACCTGAACCGTCAGCGCAGCCCGAATTGTCCGAGCGGCTCCCTCGACGCGAATAGCCGGCTGAGTAAATTCAATCGCGCTTTCTGTCGCGTCAAACTCGCGCACTACACCCTTGCGCACCGAATAGCGGACACCCTCGACCTCGTTTCCTCGGGGCCGCAGTTCCAACACGATTTGTTCGTACGCGCCGAGATCGAACGCGACCGTGTCGCCGAAGTGTGCGGCGCCGAGGCGCACCTCGCGATAGGGATAGATTACTTCGACGGCCAACGCGCCATCGGTCTTGACGAATCCATTCTGCTCGTCAATCTTCAGCCGCACCGTCCGAGGGCGCACGAACGGGTTGCGGAGAATCACGATCGATTTCGCCGCTGACGAGTGCACATACCCATACGGCTCGCGCTGTGCCGGGTCGCCCAGCACAATCGTGGAGTTGTCGAGCAGCGGGTGCGCATTCGCCTCTGCCCACCGGGTGGTTGTGCCGAGCGCGTCAATCTCCTCCGGCGAGAGGATATCGGGCGAGAGATACCACTCGTACATCATGTTGCCGACGCCGTAGTAGTGGACCACTTCGTCCTTGAAGTCGTCGAGGAACTCTTTGTTGCCGCCCAGCATGTTGTACTTGCCCTTGATGATGCCGTGAGTCATCAGCGACGAAATCGGAAACTGCGCCTGGTGCGTCACGAAGTCGCTGTAAAGCACCGAGTCGCGATAGCTCACCGCGCTCTGCCGCTGCGCCAACGTGGGCACGGAGGGCAGATAGCCCGAATCGGCGCCGCCCATCCACACCGTATCGGCCCAGCGCAGCCACCATGGGCTCAGCCAGATGCTGGTGGTGATGTTCAGGAACACCTTCGGGTCTTGGGCGCGCAGCCTTTCCAGCATCGAGATGAATGAGCGTGCATCCGCCTCATCGGAGTACACGCCGGTTGGATGCCCGTGGTCCGGCTCATTACAGCCGAAGGGAATTCCGTCGAGCTTGAAATAGTTGAGGCCGTACTCTTTCTGGTAGCGCAGCATGGTGTCGGCCAGCAGGCGGCTGTAGTTCTTGCCGGCGATGCAGAGGTACTGCCCGTTCGACGTGACCTCCATCCCCTCGCGCCGTCCGGTGGTGATGCGCACGGCGCGCTGATCGTAACCGCCGATCGGGCCGAACCAAATTCCCAGGCCGCTGTTGATTCCTTCCAGCGCCTTTTTCAGATCGGTGAATCCGCCTGGAAACCGTGCAGGGTCGATGGTCCAGAGATGCTGCATGTCGTCCCAGCCGTCGTCGAGCACGAATGAGTCCAGGCGCAGTCCGTACGGCCGCATCAGCTTCTCGAGCGCGGGTACCCGCTCCAGTGTGTTCGAATGATTCATTGCCAACCGCTGGAGGTCATACCACGTGTTGTAGAGCAGGTACGGCCGCACCGGCGCGGCGCGAATCCGATCCACATACGCCAGGAACTGCCGGTGCACCAAGCCTGCGGGCGCGACGCCGATGACCGCAGACTCGCTGGTGAATCCCTCCGCCGGTACGTTGACTCCAACGCGCCCGCCGAGATCGACCACGCTGCCTTCGACTCGGTTCATGCCTGTCGGATATTCCAAGCCGAAGAATAGGTCGTCCGCGAAGAGCGGCTGGCCGTATCCGCCCAGCGAGAATTGCGCCAGGCCCCATTCGCTCTTGAAGACCGAAACGCCATCCACGAAATAAGTGCCCTGGGCGGGTTTGGCGATCTTCACCCACTGGCGCGTGAAAAAGTTGTCGGACTTCAGCTCGTAGATCAGGTCGACGCCGCGCGCCAGGTGCACGACCACCCGTTTGCCGCCGGACACGTCCTGGACCTCTCTGCCGCTTACGCGCAGGGCCGCGGCAGTCAGCTTCAGCGGATTCTCACTGCCGAAGTTGTAGCCCACGCGTTCCGTAATCAGCCGCAGCTCGAACTCCGGGCCGCGCACGGCGTACACTCGACCCGTGATCTTGTTCCTAAACTCTGCCGTGCCGGCCGGTGCTTCCGTGGAGATGGTGCGCTCCAGAAAATCGTTCCCGAGCACCAGGGCACCCGGCGTTTCGCGTACGTAGACAGGGCCGGCGGCCTGGGCGGCCGCCGCCGCTGCGACCCACCAGCACACAGCAATCCGATTCGCTTTCATGGAAGATTTACGATACCGCAGTCTGCATGGGATGGGCGTCCGGGTGGATGTGACACGGCCGGTCCGAAGGGAGGGCCGCGATCACTTTAAGCCGATGGTGACACCGTTGCTCGGGCGACCGAGGTACGTCAGGCGCACGGGAACGGCGGATCCGGCGGCAACGCCATTTGGGACGCGAATATTCACCTGGTTGAGACCTTTGAAACCTGGAGCGTCGCCGAAGTACAGGATCGAGGCCAATCTGCCGCCGATCGCAATTTGCGGCGGGAGGGCGCTTCCTTCCGCCAGACCTGTGCAATAGACTTCCAGTGCTTCTCCAGCCACGGCGGGGTCGGCAGCCGTAACGAGGCGGGCGGTGCCGGCATGCAGGATCGCGCCTTGCCCCTGCCCATCGGCTGTTACGGAAAGCAGGACAGGCGCTGGCGTCAATACATCAGGCGTGTAAAGCTGGGCGAGGGGAGTGGGCCCGGAGGGAGTGGCCCAGGAGAAGCCGCCGGCGATGAGCACCCTGCCATCGTTGAGTAATGTGGCCGTGGGAGTAGATGGCGAACTCACCATTCCAGGCCCAGCGCGGAAGATACCCGAAACAGGGTCATACACAACCGCGTGACCTTGAGGGCTGTATGGCACGCCAAAGTCGTAGTCACCGCCGGCTATCAATACCGTGCCGTTTGGTAAAAGAGTAGCGGAGGCCCCGTCGTGACCGCTAGGCAAGCTCCCGCCAGGAGTAAAACTTCCAGTGAGAGAGTCGAAGAGTTCCGTGAGTTTATAAGATTCCTGGTAGTCGTCCTGGCCGCCGGCTACCAGGACTTTGCCATCCATGAGCAAGGTCGCTGTGGCAAGGCCGACGTTGTCGGGAGACGGCCCCAGCGGTTTGGCGGTCTGGGTGAACGAGCCTGTTTCAGGATCGTAGATCTCTGCCAGATCGTCTTCCCATACGACCAAGACCCGGCCATCCGCCAGTAAAGTCTCGGCGTGCCCTCCGCAAAACGAGCCATTCGGCGGGACGGTGGCGTATGTTCCGGCAGCCGCGAACGAACCCGCCGTGGGATCGTAGAGTTGCGCATCCGGAATCGGGCCCGGATTGGGGGAAGCGGAAGAAACGGACGACCCGCCGGAGAGCAAGACTTTGCCGCTGTTCAACACATGGGCCTGACCGCACTCGTGACCATGGATCATATCGCTGGTAGCTGTGAAGGTCCCGGTGGAAGGATCGTAAATCTCCGCGGTAGTTAGGTAAGGAACGTTTTCACCGAAACCACTGCTCCCTCCTGCAATCAACACTCTCCCGTCGGGCAGAAGGACGGCTGTATGGGCGGCGCGCGGTATGGTCATGTTGCCCGTAGGGCTGAATGTTCCGAGCGTGGGATCGTAGAGTTCCGTGCTCGCCGTGGCCGCAAAGGAAGAATCCGATACGCCCCCTGCGATCAGCACCTGGCCATTATTCAAAAGCGTCGCCGTGTGCCAGTTTCGTGCTATCGTCATCGCGCCTGTAGGGGTAAACGCGCCGACGGACGATTGGCCGGGCGTTGGCGCCGCACACCAAAGCAGAAGAATCAAAGCTGTCTTCATGTCAATTCACTCCGATAATGACGATATTGCTTGGGCGGCCGAGGTACGTCAGGCGCACGGGAACTGCGGAGCCGGCGGCAACTCCATTAGGGACGCGGATATTCACCTGGTTGAGACCCTTGAAACCTGGGGCGTCGCCGAAGTACATGATCGAGGCCAATTTGCCGCCGACCGCAACTTGTGGCGGGATGGCGCTTCCTTCCGCCAGACCTGTGCAGTAGACTTCGAGTGCTTCTCCAGCCACAGCGGGGTCGGCAGCCGTAACGAGGCGGGCGGTGCCGGCATGCAGGATCGCGCCTTGTCCCTGCCCGTCGGCGGTTACGGAAAGCAGGACAGGAGCGGGCGTCAAGACATCCGGAGTGTAAAGCTCGGCAAGGGGAGCGGTGGCTCCTCCGGGGAAAGAGGTCACCAGGGATCCACCGGCGATGAGCACTCTGCCGTCGTTGAGCAATGTGGCCGTGTGGCAGCACCGGGACGTGATCATCTGGGGTCCGGTGCTGAAGACGCCCGCAACCGGGTCATACAACTCCGTGGCAGCAATGGTCGCCCCGCCAAACAATTCGCCACCGGCGATCAGAACCGTACCGCTTGGCAGCAGAGTAGCTGAGTGGTACACATGACCGGTAGACATGCTCGCAGCAGGAGCAAAAGTTCCGGTGGGAACGTCGAAGAATTCGGCGCTTTTGTGAATGCCGCTGTCGTCAGCGCCGCCGGCTACCAGGACTTTCCCGGTCATGAGCAATGTCACGGTAGGCAGGCCGTCGTTGTAGGAGAGGGCCACCGGCTTGCCGGTCTCGGTGAAGGCGCCTGTTTGAGGATCGTAGATTTCAGCGGCATGTTCTTCCCAAACGATCAAAACCCGGCCATCCGGCAGCAAAGTCGAAGCAGCGCCCTGGCAACTGTTGAATCCGTTCGGATCGGTGGCATATGCTCCGGCATCGGCGAACGAACCGGCCGCGGGATCGAAGAGTTCCGCATCGGGAACATGGTCGTCCGAAGCAACGGACCCGCCAGAAAGCAAAGTTTTGCCGTTGTTCAGCGTTTGGGTTTCCGAGCACTCGTGACCGTGGATCATAGCGCCGGTGGCGGTGAAGGTCCCGGTGGAAGGATCGTAGATTTCCGCGGTGTTCAGGTATCGGAGGAGATTTTCGCCGCTGCCACTGTACCCTCCTGCGATCAATACTCTTCCGTCGGGCAGCAAGTTGGCTGTATGCCACGAACGGGGCGTAGTCATATTGCCCGTTAGGGTGAATGTCCCGCGCGCGGGATCGTAGAGCTCAGCACTCGCGGTGGGCGAATTGAAATTCGCCGCGCCCCCCGCGATCAATACCTGGCCATTATTCAGAAGGGTCGCCGTGTGCCCGGAACGTGCCGCTGTCATCGCGCCAGTAGCGGTGAACGTGCCTGTAGAGGGTCCGGTGCCGGAAGATTGCGCCTGCCCCGAGACCGCAGCGCAAAGCACAAGCACCAAAGCTGTCTTCATCTCGATTCGCTCCGATTGTGAAGGTGGTTCATTATCGTAACGCTATGCTCACCTGATATACCGTCCAGTGCGAACCGATGATCAGCAGGAATGGCACCTGGCCCCCTGTAGTCACCGCATCCACAGGTATTCGCAAGTTGATCTGCAGCAGCCCGGCAACGGAGCCGGGAACGCCTCCGGCATACAGGATTTCGGCGGCCTTCGGAGGTACCGGAAACTCGCTGGTACCGAGATCGAAAAAGATCCATATCGGCTGGCTCGTCCGGGGCAGAACGTCGGTGACGACCTGTCCGTCATCCACGCCGGGCGCCATTTCCGCTCCTCCCGTGGCGTAAAGAGTCACGACGGAGCCCCGCAGGGCGGGGTTGCCGGGTGAATTCAGGCTTCCGTCCTCGTTCTGAATGGCGGCCTGCCCCTCGCCCGAACCGTCGACGCTGAAGATCCCCGGACGAGCTTCGAGCACCGGGACGGTCACCCGTTGGGAGCGGATGCCATTGTATTCGACCTGAACGTCGACCGTGGACTCGCCCGCTAATGCGGCGGGAACGATCGCGCTACTCTGGCCTGCGGACGCGTACAGCAGCGGCGCTGCAATGCCATTGAACAGAACGCGCGTGCCGGCCAGCATGGTCGCCAATCGGCCATCGGGATTCACTTGTAGCCGCACCAGATTCGAGGGCCCCATCTCCGCTCCAAAAATCGTGACGATCTCCCGGGGAGCTACTCCCCCGCCGAGGTAGCTGGCGGAGTTAACGATGCAGTCCGGGAAGATTCGGGGGCCTGAACTGGCGCTGACGGCTGCCGAGGATTCGAATCTCGCGAGGAAGCCCGCGCTCGTCGGGTTTGCCGGCTGGAAAGCGGCATAATGTTCGAAATCGGCTTGGACCTGCGCGGCTCCTTCCTCGCCGGCAACGTACACAGCGCCTCCAGCCACTGCCACGCCGTGCGCCCATGCCGCCTGTGACGTGCCGAATTCCCTGGACCAAAGTTCCGCGCCAGTGCCGGCGTCGTATTTGCGGATGTACGAGTCGCTGCCTGACCCGGACTTGCATTGGCCCGGCAAGACCGCAAAACCCTCCGCTGCTATTCGCGCCGCAACGTATGTGCCAGTCCCATCGGCTGCAATGGAGACGAGGTTCGGATCGGGCGTCGGCTCACTCGCGATGCTCCACAATTCGGCGCCATTCAGATCGTACTTGCGCAGAAACGTCCCACCCTGCCGGTCTAGTGCCAGCAGATAGAAGCCTGTGCCATCGGCAGCTATTCTCCGCGGGATGTCGGAGTTCCTCAAGGGGCGCGTCCACAAGTCAGCGCCGGCGACGCTCCACTTACGGCCGGTCACCGACGGCCCATTTGCCACGCTAAGGTTCGCGGTGACGAGGTACACGCCGGTGGCATCGACCGCGAGTGCCCCTAACACCTGGCCCGCCGCGTCGAAATCGCGCGTCCACAGCACCGTGTTATCCGGCGCATACTTGTCCAGCTCCGCCTGACCGGCGCTTATCGGGCGGAGCACGTAGACGCCCGCGGGGTCCGCGGTGACACTAAAGCACGTGTCCAAATTGCGACTCCACGACGCGATTCCAGCCGACGTGAAGCGCTTTAAGACGCACGGGTTGGGTGGCGATCCGAAATCAGCCAGAACGTAGACTCCGTTGCCATCCGAAGCCGCCCCGATAACATAACCCGCAGCACTGAAGGATTGCGTCCAGAGCTCATTCCCGAGCGGATCGTATCTGCGCACGCCGGCATTCGATACGGCGTATACCCCGGCAGCATCGGCTGCTACGGCAACGAATCCGCTCATGTCCGGCGCCAATTTGAAATACGAGACGGCCTGCACTTCGGCACGCGGCGGTTGCGCTGTCGCGGGGGAGGCGGATAGAATGCTCAGGCAGAGAAAAGCACGTGGGACGGCAGACATTGGTTTGCCCTTTCGAGTGCGGCCGGCGGCGAGTGACGCCGGTTCGCAGCGCAGCAACGGATAGAATGCCTCGCGCACAACTCGGATGTAAAGGATTGAGGGGTAGACGGAGGGTAGATCTACGCGGCTAACTCATTGGACAGCCGTGATGATCCAGCTTGGGGAATGGACGCGCCGGATAACGATACTGGACCTGTTCGGGACGAGATGGAAAGGATTCTGTCAAGTCCCTGTTTCACACAAAATGACCGCCTCTCCAAATTTCTCGGTCTCATTGTCGACTGGAAACTGCAAGGGAGAAGCGCGGAGTTAAAGGAGTCTCTGCTGGGCGTCGAGGTCTTCGATCGGAAGCCCGGCTTCAATCCCAGGCGGGACTCGATTGTGCGCACGGAAGCCGCCAAGCTGCGCGAGCGCCTGGCCAGGTATTATGCCGAGGAAGGCGCGGGCGATCCGATTCGGATCGATCTGCCTAAGGGCGGGTATGTGCCGGTATTCCGAAGAGCGAACACTCCGCAGGATGCGCAAACCGCCAAACCGGAATTCCGGTGGAGATTTATCACGGCCGCCGTGGCGTTCATGCTGGCGGTGGGATTTGGGGCATGGTTGTGGGCGGGACATCGCAGGGCACCCGTTCGCATCGCCGTTCTGCCCTTGCAGTACGTTGGGTCTAATCCGGTCAACACCTACTACGCGGACGGGCTCACCATCGAGATTATTCGCGATCTGTCGGCCATCGACGGGCTGGCAGTGCGTTCGCAAACCTCCTCTTTCGCATTTAAGGGCAAACCGCAGAACGTTCGCGAGGTCGGGAGGGAGCTTGGCGTCGACTACATAGTCGAGGGATCCGTTCTGGACCTGGGTGAACAGTTTAGCGTCAATGTTCAATTCGTCCGCGTGCGCGACGATTCGCCGTTATGGTCGCGCAAATTCGATCGCGCTGTAACGAGCGACCTCATCATACAGGACGAAATTTCCGGTAGTGTCGTAAACGCCGTACGCCTGACCTTAGGGCGCGGGCGGCGGCGGTACGAGACGAGCCGCGAGGCTTACGATCTATACATTCGGGCTCGCGGTCTGTCGATGCAGCACGACCTGGATTACCAGCAAAGCATCCCATTGCTGAAGCAGGTAATCGCCAAGGATGCCGCGTTCGCGCCCGCCTACGCCTCGCTCGCCGCTGCGTATGCCAGGCGCTCGAATGAGTATAAGTCCGATATCCCGGCGGAGGCGCGAGAAATGAGGGCTGCCGCGGAACAGGCGCTCCGGCTCGATCCGCTGCTGCCGGAAGCCTATGACGCGCTCGGGATCTCTTACGCGCGAGATGCACAATGGAAAGAATCGGAAAAGTCCTTTCGGCGTGCGGTTGAGCTGGACAGCGCCAGTTCGCAGACGCGGTGCGATTTCTCGTATTATCTGCTGGTGCCGCTGGGCCGGATCGCAGAAGCGTTCGATCAGCTGCGTCTTGCCGAGGAGGCGGACCCGCTTTCCGAACAAGTCCACTTCGAGTTAGGTTGGTTCCTGATGACTGCCGGCCGATACAAAGAAGCGGCGAGCTATTGCGAGAAACTGCCGCCGGCTTTGCCAATTCGTACGACGTGTATTGGCGAAACGCTTTTGGGGCAGGGGAGAATCGAGGAGGCGATTCGGTTGTTCGAGCGCAGCCCGCAAAAATCGGATCGGGCGAATTTGGGGTATGGCTACGCGCGATCCGGTCGACGGACGGAAGCGGAGAAACTCGCACTCGAAGTCGCGGCGAGGCCGCTTCAGCAGGCTGTGATATTCGCCGGGTTGGGCGATAAAGAGCGCACCCTGGACGCTCTGAGCCGCAATGCTGTTGTCGGGCCTGTCCGCACAGCGTGGATCCTCCGCCTGCCCGCGCTGGCGCTAGTTCGCGGCGACCCTCGAGTCACATTACTTCGTCACAGGCTTGGATTGCCGGATTAGGTTCTTTCGCTTGCGCTCGGCGACAGGTGACGTGTGCCGCGGCCGGCGGTCCGCTGTATGACAAGCGGGATCCTGGCGCGCGGCCACAAAAAGAATGAGTCCGCCCTCCGTTCGGTTCCATCTGGAATTAAAGCTCCACCCAGAAGCGAGTCGGTGGAAGAATCTTCAACAGGCCGGCGGCGCCGTTCGCGCCCGCGCCGCCGGAACCGAACCGTCTTCCGAAATCCAAATCTGGCCATCCCTACGCAGGCCGGCCTGAGGGCACTCTTCCGGTGACGGCACTTTCCAATAAGTGACTCAGCGCCTTGGGCGCCGAAGCTGGTTCCTCAACACTACGCCCGTCAGTAAGGATCTATAACGGAAGTTCACGCTCGAAGCGGGTGGTGCCGCCCGCGCAAGTGTTGTGTTCTGCCTGCCGCATACCAAAGATATCTGTAGATCGAGTAGCCATTCTCGGGCACCCGGCCAGGATGATCTTCCGGCAAGCGAGCCCGAACAAGCGAGCCCGGATTTGCTGCCCGGCTCTGCACAGGAAGTCCGTTACTGGGACGAACACATGAACAGTAGACAATCACCCCAGCCAGGAGCACGAGAACTCGTTCGTTTGAGCAAACGCACTGTGCCGTGCCACTTTCCGATGGATCGGCGCATGAAGTCCGACGGAGCCGGGCCTTGAAAGGTGGAACGAAGCCGATTTGACAGCGCTTATATAGACGTCTATAGTAGATAGCGATATATATGCCCAAGATAGACAATCTTCAGGGAGCGCTCGAACTCCTCGTGATGAAGATCCTTCGGCGCGGTCCTAACCACGGATTTGCGATTTCGTCATACATCCAGCAGACGTCGGATGAGATTCTTCGCGTGGAGGCAGGTTCCCTCTACCCAGCCCTGCATCGCATGACGGAAGCCGGGTTGCTCAAAGCGGAGTGGCGTATTTCGGAAGCCGGGCGGCGGGCGCGCTTCTACGAACTCACAGCAAAGGGGCGGCGCAAGCTTGAAACCGACGAGAAGCGATGGCGCGCCGTTTCTGGTGCAGTGGCAAAACTTCTCCGCACCGCATAGTACGGGAGTCGATATATATGGGGATGTGGTCCAGAATCAGGAAAACACTTCGCGGCGATCATCACAGCGTTGAGATCCAGGAGGAGCTTCAATTTCATCTCGACATGGACACCGCTGGCGGCCACGATCAACGCGAGGCGCGGATGCGACTCGGCAACGTGACAAGGATTCAAGAGGAGACTCGAGCGATGGGAATCATCGAATGGCTAGACTCGGCCCTACAGGACGCTCGCTACGGATTTCGCGCCATCGCAGCGAACAAGACGTACAGCTTGGTGGCGATTCTGTCTCTAGCGCTCGGCATCGGAGCCAACACGGCGATCTATAGCTTCATGGATTCGCTCCTCCTGCGCTCGCTGCCGGTCTCCGATCCCAAGTCGCTGGCCGTGCTGAATTGGGGTACCAACCCCACTGGACGCGATTCCGTCATGCACAGCATGAGCGGTAACACCTGGAGCGATTACCAATGGCGCGAGAGCGGGGGAATCTTCCCATTCCCCGCCTTCGAACTCATCCGCACCAACTCCGCCGCGGTCTTCTCGAGCGTGTTCGCCTACTACCCCACCCGCAAAGTGAATGTGATCGTGAAGGGTCAGGCGGAGCAGACCGGCGGCGAGTTCGTCTCCGGCGACTATTTTCGCGGGCTCGAGGTCTCGCCCGCGGCCGGGCGTCTGATTCTTCCCGAAGACGACCGCGCCGGCGCGTCTCCGATCGCCGTCCTGAGTTACACGTACAGTCTGAAGCGCTTTGGCGATGCCGCAAGTGGGCTCGGTCAATCCCTCCTCATCAACAACGTTCCGTTCACGGTCGCGGGAGTCGCACCGCCGGGATTCTTCGGCGTCGATCCGGCCGCCGCGCCCGATTTCTATCTTCCGTTGCGTTCAAACCTCCTGCTGCGCCTGAGGGGAGGCCCCGCCGATGCCGCGGGGTATCTCGCGCAGAGCTATTATTGGCTCGAAATGATGGCGCGCCTGCGGCCGGGGGTGACCCCCTCGCAGGCCCAGGCAGCACTCGCTCCGCTGTTTCACCAATGGGTCGACTCTACGGCGGTCAACGATCGCGAGCGCGCCGCGGTTCCCGCTCTCTTGGTCCGGCCCGGCGCCGCCGGACTCAATACGCTGCGGCGGCAGTACTCGAAACCCCTGTACGTGTTGTTGGCCATGGTGGGCTTGATCCTCGCGATTGCATGCGCCAACATCGCGAACCTGCTGCTGGCAAGAGCGACTGCACGCAGGCGCGAAATGGCTGTGCGGCTCAGCATGGGCGCGGGACGACTCCGCGTGATCCGCCAACTCTTGACGGAGAGCGTGCTGCTGGCGTCTATCGGCGGCACCTTAGGAGTGGCATTCGCGGTTTGGGGGATTCGATTCCTTACTCTCCTGCTGGCCAACGGAAGAGATGATCTTACTCTGCATCCGGATTTGAACTGGCATGTGCTGGGAGCGGCTGTGGCCCTCTCGCTGTTGACAGGGCTGCTGTTCGGGCTGGCTCCGGCGCTTCAATCGACGCGCGTGGACGTGATCCCGGCCCTAAAAGAAACGCGAGCGGGACAGCCGGGTTCGCAGCGCTCGTTCCGCCGCGCGAGCCTCAGCCAGATGCTAGTGGCGGCTCAGATAGGCACTTCCCTGCTGATACTCGTTGCAGCGGGGCTATTCGTGCGGACGTTGTCGAATCTGCAATCGATTCAGTTGGGATTTAACCGCGAAAACGTGCTGTTGTTCCGTATGAATGCGCGGCAGGCGGGACATCGAGATCCGGAGATCATCGGGTTCTATATGGACCTTCAAAAGCGGTTCAGCGCGATTCCCGGCGTGCGCGGCACGACTGCCTCGGATTCGCCGCTGCTCGGAGAAGGCACGTCGTCAGCACCGGTGGTGCCGGTGGGCGCGCAGCCACAGTCCGGAAACAATCCTCGTATTCTGACGACTGGAGCCGATTTCTTTACTGCGATGCAGATCCCAGTGCTCTTGGGACGTGGAATCGATGAGCACGACCAGCCTGGCTCGCCCGCCATCGCGGTCGTGAGCGAAGCCTACGTCAGGAAATACTTCGGCGATCGGAATCCGCTTGGTCAGCATCTCTCAATTCAACGTCGGCCACCGTTAAGAGATCAGGAGGTCGAGATCGTGGGTGTTGCCGGAAATGCGCGCTATGGGGAGTTAAAGGGCGAGTTTCGCGATATCGTGTATCTCCCCTTTAACCAGAGCTCATACCGCGCGGTGAATGAGATGACATTCGCGCTTCGCACCAGCGGCGACCCGCTTCGCTACGTCAACACGGTGCGGGCGATCGTGAGCCAGGCGGACGAGCGGGTTCCGGTGACAAATGTCAAAACGCAAGCGGCCCAGATCGATCAGATGATGAACCAGGAGATCATCTTTGCCAGGCTCTGCACGGCCTTCGCAACCCTGGCATTGCTCATCGCGTGTGTCGGGTTGTATGGCTCCATATCGTACACGGTCGCGCGGCGCACAGGTGAGATAGGGATCCGGATGGCGCTCGGAGCGCAGCGGGCCGCCGTGGTTTGGATGGTGCTGCGCCAAGCCGTTGTGCTGGCGGTAGGTGGACTCGCGATCGGTGTGGCGACGGCGCTCATCCTCTCGAAATTCATAGAGTCTTTTCTTTTCGGTGTACAACCGAATAGCCCGGCTACCTTGGCATTGGCGATAGCCATTCTCCTGAGCGCCGTGCTTGTGGCTGGTTACGTGCCCGCGAGGAAGGCTTCTCGAATCGATCCGATGACTGCCGTACGGCACGAGTGAGTTGCATCGTGTCCAAGCTGGTTCTTGCTGGTGACGCGGTGTGAAATAGCCCGTCTGTAGTCGGCCAGCGTTTACCTATTGATAAGCAATTGTTTCGGATAGGGGCAGGAAGACGCGATTTCCGGAAAAGTAGAATCAACGGGCGGAACGGGTACCGACAGGGTACGGTATGAATTTCGCTTATGCGGGGTAGTTTCCGGAAGCGCCACCTGAACGAAGCCGCTCGTGCGGCGGACGCTACGCGTGTCCGTATGTGAGCGCAACGTAATGGATTGGAGTATTGTGCGGGTCACAGGAGGTTCCTATGACCCGCTTACGCAAAATGATGCTCGA
>Ga0126381_100004659_pt1 | contig 14965 bp, 12 predicted proteins | sample PanSoiMetPlot_28_FD_96465 | JGI IMG/M metagenome (GOLD analysis project Ga0126381, IMG submission 96465) | Tropical forest soil microbial communities from Panama - MetaG Plot_28 | ecosystem: Environmental > Terrestrial > Soil > Tropical forest > Bulk soil | place: Panama | collected 2016-02-17
CGCGCTTCGGGGTCGACGACGAGCTTTGCACCGGCGATCATTCGTGCATCCGCCTGTCGGGCTGTCCGTCGCTGACCGTCAAGCCCAATCCCGATCCGCTGCGCCGGGATCCGGTTGCGACGGTAGTTGAAAGCTGCGTCGGCTGCGGGCTGTGCGGCGAGGTCGCGCACGCCGCCGTGCTCTGCCCTTCGTTCTACCGCGCCGAGGTGATCCGCAATCCGAATCTGTGGGACCGGATGGTGCACCGAGTGCGGCGTAAGATCATCGGTTGGCTTGGCCCCAAGACTGTCGTCCCGGCCAAGGCGGCCGTAAGCGCGTACACGCGCGTCTTCGACGCGCTATGGCCGCCGCAGAGCCGGGACCCATACCCCGTGCCCTATCGAGAAGTCACGGCGTATGGGTCCCCGCTTTCGCGGGGACGACAGGAGTTTGCCTCAACGACTGTTCGCCCGCTCACCATCCTGATCGCTGCGCTGGGCGGGGAGGGCGGCGGTGTGCTGACCCAATGGATCGTCGGTGCGGCCGAAAATCTCGGGCTGCCGGTGCAGAGCACCTCGATCCCGGGCGTTGCCCAGCGCACCGGCGCGACAACCTATTACATCGAGATCTGGCCGCAGCCTCTCGCCGCGGACGCACCGCGCCCGCTGCTCGCGCTCCTTCCCGGCATCGGCGACGTCGACTTGATGCTGGCGAGCGAATTGATGGAAGCCGGCCGCGCCGTGGCGGCAGGTTTCGTCACCCCCGACCGCACCCTCGCGATCGCCTCGACCGCGCGCGCCCACGTGATGGACGAGAAGATCGCCATGGCGGACGGCCGCCACGATTCGGCGCGCTTGGTCGAGGCGTTGGCGGCGCGCTCGCGGGCGCACGTCCTGATCGACATGGCGGAGATCGCGCGCCGCGCCGGCGCCATGGTCAATGCGGTCATGCTGGGCGCGCTCGCGGGCGCAGACTTTCTGCCCATCCCGCCGGAGGCCTTCGAGGCCGCAATCACCCGCGACGGTAAGGCGGTCGAGAACAATCTGCGCGGCTTCCGCACCGGCCTCGATGCCGTGCGGCAGGGGGTGCCGCCAGCGCCGCCGGCGTCGGCACCCGACGTGCTGCCTCCGCCGGCAGAGCTTGAGCACACGATCGCGGCGCTGCCCGCCGCCGCCCGCGCGACCGCACGGCAGGGCGTCGAGCGCTTGATCCAATATCAGGGCCTCGCCTATGCGCGCCGCTATCTCGACCGGCTGAAGCCGATTGCCGCCGCTGATGAGCGCGCGGGCGGCAGCGGCCGCCTCGCCGCCGAGACGGCGCGCCAGCTTGCGTTGCGCATGTCCTACGAGGACGTGGTCAAGGTCGCGGAGGCCAAGATCGATCCGGCGCGGCTTCGCCGCGTTGCGGCGGACATCGGCGCGCAGCCGAACGAGCCCGTGAAGCTCGCGGAATTCCTCAAGCCGGGGATCGAAGAACTCTGCTCGATCCTGCAGCCCAAGCTCGCCCGTCGCATTCTGGCGGCGGCCGAGCGGCGCGGCCTCACCGCCCGTCTCAATTGGGGCATGACGATCCAAAGCACGTCGGTCGCGGGCTTCCTCTGCCTGCGGCTCATCGCGGCGCTGCGCCGCCTGCGGCCGCGCAGCCATCGCTTTGCCGAGGCGCAGCGCGAGATCGAGGCCTGGCTCGCTCTTGTGGCGCAGGCCGCCGAAAGCTCGCCCGATCTTGCGCTTGAAATCGTGGAATGCGCCGGCCTGCTCAAGGGCTATGGCGAGACCTTGCAGCGCGGTCGCGCGAGCTATCAGCGCATCGAGCGCGAGCTTTTCGCGCCCGCCCTGGCGGGACAGATGCCGGTCGCGCTTGCCGTCGACGCGATCGGGAGCGCGCGGGCGGCCGCCCTTGCCGATCCGGAGGGCGAAAGCCTGGCGCGCTGCCTCGCCGAGATCCGTTCCCGCTCCACCGTTGCCATCGCGGCCGAATAGCCGGCATGTCGCAGATCGCCATCGAGCGCGTGAAGCACACCTATAGGCCTGCGCGCGGGCGGCCGGTGCTGGCGCTGGACGACGTCTCGCTCGAGGTGAACGCGAAGGAATTCGTGGCGCTGCTCGGGCCTTCGGGCTGCGGCAAGTCGACCTTGCTCTATCTGATCGGCGGCTTTCTGGCGAACGAGGCCGGCACCATTCTGGTCGGCGGCAAGCCGGTTGGGGCGCCCGGGCCCGATCGCGGCATCGTGTTCCAGCATTTCGCCCTGTTTCCCTGGAAAAGCGTGCGCGCCAACGTGCTCTACGGGCTCGAGCGGCAGGGCCTGCCGCGCGCCGAGCGCGAGGCGCGCGCGAAGTCTTTCATCGAGCTGGTCGGCCTGAAGGGTTTCGAGGACAGCTATCCTTCGCAACTCTCCGGCGGCATGAAGCAGCGCACCGCGCTCGCCCGCACGCTTGCCTTCGATCCGGACATTCTGCTGATGGATGAGCCCTTCGGCGCGCTCGATGCCCAGACCCGCAGCCTGATGCAGACCGAGCTGCTGGGCATCCTTTCGCGGGCGCCCAAGACCGTGATCTTCGTGACCCACGACGTGCAGGAGGCGGTCTATCTCGCCGACCGGGTCGCCGTCATGTCGGCCCGCCCCGGCCGCATCAAGGCGATCGTCGACGCCGGCTTCGACAAGCGCGCCCCCGACCTGTTCAAGTCGAAGGCCTTCGTCGACAAGGTGGACGAGATCTGGAACCTGGTGCGGATCGAGGCGCTGAAGGCGCAGGAAGCGCGGTAAAGCGTCGTCCCTGCGAAAGCAGGGACCCATACCCCGTGCCCCATCGATAGGGCACGGCGTATGGGTCCCGGCTCTCGCTGCGCTCGGCCGGGACGACCGAGCTTACCGCACCGTCAACGACTCGACGTCGTGCATGCGCGCCCCTCACCCCGCCACCGACCCCCAATTCTCCGCCAGGTGCTCCGCCCCGCGCAGCGACAGGGCGAAGATCGTGTAGGTCGGGTTCGGCGCCCCGCTGGTCGGGAAGATGCCGGGGCCGGCGACCCACAAATTGGCGATCTCGTGGGTCTGGCCGTAGCTGTTGGTCACCGAGTTCGTCGCGCTCGTGCCCATGATGGTGCCGCCCATGAGATGGATCGTCGGCATGGCGCCCCGGTTCGACCACACCTCCTTGGCGCCGGTCGCCTTGGCGATGGCGAGGCCCTCCTCGAAATTGGCGTTGAACAGCGCCACCGCGTCCTCGTTGTAGCTGTGGGTGATCCGGCCGAGCGGCATGCCGAACTCGTCCTTGTCGCTCGCAAGCTCGACGCGGTTCTCGATCAACGGCATTTCCTCCGCGAACGCGTTGATGCGCGTATAGCCGCGCGCGGCGCGCTTCATGAACGCCGCGAGCTCGGGGCCGAACAGATCGCCGCGCGCATTGGCGACGCCGCCGATGCCGCTGAACTTGACCGCCGCACCCGCCACCAGGAACGTGCTGCCGAACGCACCCTTGGCCTTGTGCGCGTTCTTGTCATAGCGGTCGTAGGAGAAATACTGCGCCCCGATCGTGCCCATGTAAGGCTGGATGTCCTCGTCGAACAGCGCCGAGGTGCCGGAGCCGAAATGGGCGGTGAGATACTTGCCGAGAAGCCCGCTCGCATTGGCCAGCCCGTTGCGATGCCGGTCGGTCGCCGAGTTGAGCATCAGGCGCGGATTCTGCGCGGACCACGCGGCCAGCACCACAACGCTTGCTTCCTGCACCTGCTTCTCTTTGTTGGCGTCGTAATATTCGACCCCGATCGCCTTGTCGCCCTGCGCATTGGTGAGCACGCGCGTGGCGGTCGAATGCGCGCGGACCTCCACGCCGGCCTTGCGGGCATCCGCCAGATACGTCACCAGCGGATTGGCGAGCGCCCCGATCGGGCAGCCCACATGACACCAGCCGTCATAGATGCAGGCGGGCCGCCCCTTGTAGGGGGCCGAGAGCATGCCGACCGCGGCCGGGGCGAGCCGAATGCCGACCGCCTCGAAGCCTTTCTTCCAGACCTCGCCGCCGCGGAAGGTCTTCATGGGCGGCAGCGGATAGGGCTCGCCCGCCGGCCGCCAGATTTCCTCCGCCTTGGCGTCGCCCGACACGCCAACGTCGCGCGCCACCTTGTCGTAGAAGGGCGCGACGTCCGAATAGTTGATCGGCCAGTCGAGCCCCTTGCCGTGCTCGCTCTTGACCTTGAAGTCGTTGGGCATCAGGCGCGGGAAGTTGGCAAAGTAATGCAGCGCGGCGCCGCCCACGCCCCAGCCGGCCTGATAGACGTAGCCGTAGGGGTTCTTGCCTTCGAGCAGGAACGGCGGCCCGGCCGGCTTGACCCGCCGGCCCCAGAAATCCGAGCTGATGAGATCGGAGAGCTGCCAATCGGGGCCGGTTTCGAGCAGCACGACCTTCTTGCCGGCCCTCGCCATGACGGCCGCATAGACCGAGCCCGACGCGCCCGCGCCGACGATGACGACGTCCACTTTTTCGTTGGCCATGTCACCAGCTCCTGGTTGGCGCAATGTGCGGCATGTACGGAACCCCGAGCGCGGCATAGCCGTCCATGGTGCCGTACACGACGTCGACCGAATCCGCGCGCAGCGCCGCATAGACGAAGCCGCCGGCCGGGCCCTTCCATCCCTCGATCTTGTTCTGCCGCATCGCATCGATGAAATCGTGCTGCTCGGCGGGATTGAGCTCGGCAAAGCCGCGCCCGCCATGGCGCTCCTTGCTGGCGCCCTCGATCGCGCCCAGCGCCGCCCGATAGAAATTCGCGTAAGGCGGCCGCACGTTCATGATGCGCGCTTCGAGCAGCGCCTCCTCGGGCGCAATCGAAATCTGCTGATCGACGAACTGCACCACGCCCGCCTGGCGCGCGCCCGGCACCAGGGCCTCGCCCATGGCGGCGAGCGTCTTTGCCTCCTCGGGCTTGAGGGTGCGCAACGGCACGTTCTGCGCCTCCGCCTCCCGCGGCGTGAGCATTGTCTCCACGCCGCCGACCACGAAGGCCAGCGCCCCGATCAGGGCGCCCTGGTTGAACACGCGACGTTCAATGGGATCCATGATGACCTCCCTATTGGATGGGTTTTGGTCAAGACTACGTCATCCGCCCACCGTCGGTCCACGCCCAACGGCTGTCATGCCCGCGAAAGCGGGCATCCAGTAATCGCGGGCGGTCTGTACGATTGCCAGCATTTACGCCGTGCTCGATTTGAGATTTTGTGATTACTGGGTCGCCCGCTTTCGCGGGCGATGACACCTTGGGGACGCGAAACCAAGACCCCCCATGACACCCGTTCTGCGCTACCTGCCGCTCCTCATCCTCGCGCTCGCCTGGGAGGCGGCGGCGCGGCTTGGCCTCGTTTCCTCCCTGGCACTGCCGCCGCTCAGCCGCGTGGCGGTGGCCTGGCTCGACCTCGCGCGCGACGGCGAGCTCACCACGAACGGCTTGGCCTCGCTCTACCGCGCCTCCGCGGGCTTGGCGCTCGCGATCGTGATCGGGGCCGCGCTCGGCGTCGGCATGGCGTGGTGGAAGCACTTCGATGCGCTCGTCGGCCCGCTGGTCGAGCTGTTCTATCCGATGCCCAAGTCGGCGCTGATCCCGGTGACGGTGCTGTGGCTGGGACTGGGCGACGGCTCGAAAATTCTCCTGATCTTTCTCGGCTGCATGCTGCCGGTCACGCTCGGCGCCTTCAACGGGGCGCGCGGCGCCGACCGCATGCTGATCTGGTCGGCGCGCAGCATGGGGGCGGGGCCGCTCCGCGTGTTGCGCGACGTGGTGCTGCCCGGCGCTCTGCCGGAGCTCCTCAACGGCATCCGGACCGCGCTCGCGCTCGCCTTCGTGCTGCTGGTGAGCTCCGAGCTGATCGTGGCCCAGCAGGGGCTCGGCTATCTGATCGGCTATCTGGGCTCTACCGGGACCTACGACGGCATGTTCGCTGTCGTGCTCACGGTCGCGGCCGCGGGCTTCCTCGCTGATCGCGCCTATCAGGCGCTGATGAATCGGGCCCTGCAATGGCGCGACTGATCCCGATCCTGCTCGTCGCCGCCGCTTGGGAGGCGTTCGCGCGCTCGGGCGCGGTGACGCCGTTCATGCTGCCGCCTCTCTCGGCGGTCATCGAGCGCATCTGGAGCGATGCGGCGAGCGGCGAACTTTGGGTCAACGCCAAGCTCACGCTCCTCTACCGCACGCTGCCGGGCTTCCTGATCGCCGCGGTCGCTGGCGTCGCGGCGGGCTTTGCGATCGCCCGCAATGCGCTCGCGCGCTGGTTCCTCGATCCGATCGTCTCGATCGGCTTCCCGATGCCCAAGATCGCGTTCCTGCCCGTGATCGTGCTCTGGCTCGGCTTCTTCGAGGCGAGCAAGATCGCCATGATCGTGCTCGATGCGATATTTCCGGTGATCACCGCCACTGTCGCGGGCATCGCCGCCGTCGAGCGCGAGCTGATCTGGTCGGCGCGCAACATGGGGGCGCGCGAAGGCGAGCTGATGCGCCAGGTGATGCTGCCGGCCGCGCTGCCGCAGATCATGACCGGCCTGCAGGTCGCACTGCCGCTCTCGCTCATCGTCGCGGTCGTCGCCGAGATGGCGATGGGCGGCTACGGGCTCGGTGCCGCCATGCTGGCCGCCTCCCGCTTCGCCGATTCCCGCGGCGTCTTCGCGGGCATTGTCGAGATCGCGATCGTCGGCCTCGTGCTGGTCAAGGGGATGGCGTTGCTGCGCCGGCAGTTGCTGCTGTGGCATCCGGAGACGCAAGCATGAAGCGGACGCTCAAGGGTTCCCGCGTCTCGCCGCCACAAGACTGAGGCATTAGAGTGTTGTCACTCGCTCTTTGGGCAATGTTAATGAGCAGTCCGCAGGAAAATAGGGACGTGGACTTATGGTGAAAAGCGAACGGGAATGGGGCGTTGTCGCCGGCGTCAGCGGATTCTTGGCGCTCGTCATGGGAGCGATTGGCGCCCACGCTGTTGCCGATCCGCGCGCGGCCTCAATCGTTGAAAACGCTTCGCTGTACCAATTGATCCATGCCGGAGTGCTGCTTTGGCTTTCCAGTAGAGATGGCATATGGTCCGCAGTTGCGCGCTGGCTTTTTCTAGCCGGAACCTTGTTGTTTTGCGGAACCATCTACCTCAAGAATCTCGCTGGTTGGGAGAACGCGACGAATCTGGCGCCCATTGGGGGAACGAGCTTCATGCTCGGGTGGCTGCTGGTCGCCTTCGCACGCGCGCTGGATAAGAGAGGGTCCTAGCCGGGGGCAATTTCTAAAGCTTATTGCTCCATTACCGACGGTGCGAACAGCTCTTCGAGCTTCATCAAGCGGGGTGTCAGGCCCTGCTCGAACGAATATTGCGCGGCGGTCTCCAGCACCTTGCGATTGGCCGCGATGCCGTGGTGGATGAGGGGCGTGGCGAGCGCCTTGCGCGCCTCACGCGGCAGCAGGCCCGCTTCAAGGTGATATTCGACCGCCTCCCGGCGCGCCTTCTCGGCGAGCTCGTTCGCCTGTTGAAAGGCCTTGAAGAGATTGAGGATCGCCCACGGATGCTTCTCGGCGATCGCGCGCTTGATGACCATGCCGTGATTGATCGGATAGATGCCGGTCTTCTGATAGGACTTGACGCCTTCGGCGTGCGGATCGGGGAACAGTGTCTTGAAATCGGGATGGCGATAGAGATCGACCGTCGAGCGGTCGACGAGATTGTTGGTCCCGGCAAGGTAGCGCAAGGCGCCGTCGAGCTTTCCCTCAAGCAGCATCTCGCCCATGTTGGTGGTGTTGGGAATGTAGTTGAGCTTCACGTCGGCGGGCGGGCGAAAGCCGGTCGCAGCTCCTTGGCTGTGCTCGTCGTTGCGCTCCATCCAGAATTCCATGTCGCGCGGATGCACGTCGTATTCGTGCTGCAGATAGCCGCGCGTCCACAGTGCGGCGGTCTGCTGATATTCCGGCACGCCCATCTGTTTGCCCTTGAGGTCGGCCGGCTGGTCGATCCCGCGATCCTTGCGAACCAGAATGCCGACGTGGAACATGCGGCGGGTCGTGAACACCGGAATGCCCACCCACCGGTCATCGCCGCCCGCGACCGCCATCATCAGCGAGGAGACCGACATCTCGGAAACGTCGAAGTCGCCGAAGCGCAATTGGCGCCAGAACAACTCGGAAGCATGCAGCGGCGTGCAGATCAGATCGATGCCGTCGGGCTTGACCTTGCCTTCGAAAATCGCCCGCGTGCGCGGGTTTTCGGCCATGCCGATGCTCAGTTGGAGATTCACCGCTCACGTCCCTCGTCATTGCGAGCGAAGCGAAGCAATCCAGGGCCACTTGCGCTAGCTGCTCTGGATTGCTTCGTCGCTTCGCCCCTCGCAATGACGATGCGAAACCTCATCACGCCCTATTCCCAGGTCGCGAAAGCCATGCCGCAGCCCGTCCCGGCTTCGGAGCGGCAGGAGGGAACATAGTCGATCAGGTTCATCTGCAGGTCCGTCGCCGACAGGATGCCGGCAACCGTGATCCAGTTCTTGGTCTCCGAGGTGCCGGACAGGAACATGTTCTCGGGCTCGGCGAAGATCGTCTTGGTGTCGCGATTCCTGATCGCCGCCAGCATGCGGGTGTCGAAATCCTCGTCGACCACGAAATGGCTGATGCCGCCGGACGCGCACACCGCCACCCGCTTGCCGGCATTGGCGCCGTTCCAGCCGGCGATCGCGCGTCCGATGGATTGGCCGAACTGATAGCAGCGCTTGGCGGTCGGCCGGTTGGGCCGGAAATAGGTGTTGAGCAGGATCGGCACCACTGGGACCGGGCGATCCTGGACGATGCGCCGGTAAACGAAACCGACCGCGTGACCCACCCCAATGATGCCGCGCGCGTTCGCGCGCTGCTCCATCGAGACCGCGACGTCGAACTCGTCGGCCACGGCCTGCTCTATGATTGCGGTCGCGAGCCCCGCGGGCACCGGATAGGCTTGGTCCTGGGGAGGATGGCTCGCCGACATCGCGAGCGCGATCCCGGCACTTTTCGTCTTCAATATCTCCGGGTCGATCGCCGCGTTGATGACCTGCTCGCCGCAGTAGACCGTGAAGGACGGCTGAATGTCGTTGTGGAACCACTCGTGCTGGTCGTCGCCCACCACCACGATGATGTCGGGATCGACCTCGGCAGTTTTCTCGGCGAGCCGATCCATGGCGCGGTGATTGCGCTCGAAGTTCTTCTGCCGCACCTCCAGGCTCGATTCCCTCTCGAAGTCCTTCTCGCCGCGCCGGGCTTCGACCAGCTCCGGAAACGTATAGATGCGTCCGCGGAACGGGTGCTCCGGGTTCTTGCGGTCGTCCGCGGCGCGCAGATCCCACCGCTCAGGCGGGGTCGCCAGCAGCGGCCCATGCGACGAGCCGAACCCATAGACGATCTTGGCCATCCGTTGCTCCTAGCGGGATTCCGCTCGTGTTGAAGCGTGCCCCCACCCGTTCACCCCCGCGCATAGCCCGCGAAGACGGGCGTAAACGCCCTTTAGAGCGGGGGTCCAGTGCTTGGGGCAAAGTACTGGGTCCCCGCTTCCGCGGGGACGAGCGGCAGAACCCACTGAAATTCGCTGCACTCCGGTCACGGTTTCTTCGGACCCGCGGCCGCGGTCCAGTAGCTGTCCCACAATTCAGTCATCTTCTTGTTGGTGTCGCTCACCAGCAGGGCGTCGTCGCGAACTTTCTTGCGCTTGCCCACAATGGTGTCGGCAAACGGCACGAATTCCGGCAGCTGCAGCGCCTTGTGGACAGGGACATCGAAGGACGTGGCGTTTTGCAGGATCTGGCCTTCCCGGCTCACCATCCAGTTGATGAACAGGCGTGCGGCGTTCTTGTGGGGCGATTTGTCGAGCATTGCGATCTGCGACAGCGTGATCGGCACCGGTTCCGGACAGTGGTAACCGACCGGCGCGCCCTTGGTGACATACCGCTTCGCGACCCATTCGGGCGAGGGCAGGCTGCCATTGAACTCGCCCGCCGCCACGAGCCCCGTCGCCGCGCTCAGGCCTTCCTTGCGCCGCTGCGGCTGAAGCTTCTCGAACAGAGAGCGCGTGAACTTCTCTCCCCATGTCTCGCCAAATTCGCCCCAGAGCCCAAGCAGCCAGGCGCTCGGGTTGTTGGTCAGACCGAGATTGCCGTTGCCCCAGCGCGGATCGTTGACGAGGTCGTCCCAGGTCTTCGGCAAGGCCTCCTTCTTCACCTTGTCGGTGTTGTAGGCCATGCAGCGGAACGACAGCTTGTGGCTGATCCAGGTTCCGTCGGCCGCCACATAGTCCTTCGAGATATTGTTGAACCCGGGAAGGTCATGCAGGTCGGCGAGCGCCTTCGCCTGCGTGTAATAGGACACCGCGTCCGCGATCGAGGTCATCACATCGACCAGAACGCGGCCCTCCTGGAGCGCGACCAGCACCTGCATGCCGCGGCCGGAAGTACCGGCGCGTTCGTAGCGCAGGTTGACGAATGGATAGCGCTCGCGAAACGGCGCCGTCATCTGCTGGAACTCGCGCGGTTCCCAGGTGCCGGAGATGATGACCTCTTTTTCCTGCCGCGCGCCGTCGAGCCATGCCTTGGGGACGTCGAGCTCCGCATCGAGCCCATTGAGGAGCGCGGGATCGAGCTTGAGGTCGGCCACCGCTTTCTGCGTGGCCTTGGGTAGCTCCGCCGCGCCGGCGCTCGACAGCAGGGCCAGAACCGATACCAGCCCCGTTGCAATGAGCAGAATCCGCCTCAGCATGACGCAGTTCCTGTTGCTTACTTTGTTCCCTCGGCGGTCGCCTTGAGGGTCCGGCGCTCCTTATCGCCGCCATAGAGGCCCAGGTCCTCGCGGCGATTGGCCTTGCCGCGCTCCATGACCTCGGCCGCTTCCTTGGCGGTCGGGTATCGCGCCTCGATCTCGACGCGATAGTTGTCGGGATCGAGGAAGAACCAGTTCAAAATGCCCTCTTCCCGCTTGTGCCCGACCGGCCCTTCGATCTCGATGCCGCAGGACCGGATGTACTCGACGGTCTCCTCCGCCTGCGCCGGGTCGACCCGATAGGCCCAGTGGATCGCATGCGGAATGTCGAACTGCGGGATGTTCTTGGGCCACTTGATGATCGAGAGACCGAAGTCGCCGATGTAGATCTTCATCAGCGGGTTTTCCGATTTGTCGTTCCGCCACGCGAGGCGTGCGCCCAGGAGCTTCGTGTAGAAGTCGAGCGTGCGATCGAGATCCTGCACATAGAAGCCGCTGTGGCTGATGCCCGTGATGCTCTTGGGAAGCGAAGCCTGATCCATCATGTTCTCCCGTGTGAAATGAGCCAGCCGACCCGCAGCCTGTAAAACCCGCGCGGGGCCGAATGTTCCAAGCTCTACTCTGCCGCCGCCTTGCGGGCGAGGAAGCGCCGGCAGAAGCTCGGCCCGTCCTCGTCCTCTTCGATGTAGCCCGACGTGCAGACGAAATCGGCGAAGGGATTGTCCGCAGGGTCGCGCTGCAGCCAGGGCGCTTGCCCGCCGTCCTGCATCTCTTTGATCGCCTTCAGGAGCGCCCGGCGCACCCCGGTGATGACGATGTCGGTCGAGCCGAGATGCTCCTTGGTGCGGTCCTGGATCGCGCCCTGGGTCTCGATCGCAAAGGCATCCTGGGACGGAAAGTGCAGGCCCATGCCGCCATAGCTTTCGCCCCGTTTGAGCTCCTCGCGGTCCTGCAGATAGCGGTTTTCCGGCCGGCGGATGTGGCGCTTGTCGGGCCCGACGTTCTCGTGGTGGTTCCTGGTGAGCTTGGCTTTGTCCAACGGCTCGGAGCGCCGGTAGAAGAACTCGAAGCGGCAATGGCTGTAGTCGTCGATCGGCACATAGATGCGGCCCTGATACCCGCCTTCGCCGGTCGAGGTGGAGGGCGTCGCGATCGTCGGATAGACGTAATTATTGACCCGCAGATATTTCCGGCCGTTCGGCGACTGGTGAAGGGCAAAAATCCTGGTGCCGAAGGCGGCCTGCTCGATGCTGATCTCGGGCGGCTCGGTCCCTCTCAGCGCCGCGATATCGTTGCCGGAGCGCACGCTCGGCTTGCCCGGGGGGCGGCGATGCAGATAGGTCGTGTGCGCCGGGTCGGTCGAACTTTCCAGCCCCTGCAGCCAATTGCACATCTGGATGACGCGGAACGTCATCCGGTTCGGTTCGGGGCCGGTGAGGAACTCGAAATCGGGAATGAGCGGCGGCTCCCCCTTGCCCATGTAGGTCCAGATCGCACCGCCCTTTTCCTGCACCGGATAGGCCAGGTGCTTGAGCCGGTCGCAGAACTTCCGGTTCGCGGGCTCCGCCGGCTGATCGAGGCAGCGGCCGTGCCGGTCGAACAGCCACCCATGATAGAGACAGCGCAGGCCGCCATCCTCGACCCGGCCATAGGACAGATCAGTGCCGCGGTGCGGGCAGAACTGGCCGATGAGCCCGAGCTCGCCCTGGTCGTCGCGAAACAACACCAGGTCCTCGCTCATGATGCGGATCGGCATCGGCGCACCGCCCGCCGGCATTTCCTCGGCCGCTGCGACCGGCTGCCAATAGCTGCGCAGAAAATTGCCGCAGGGCGTCCCCGGCCCGGTCTGGGTGAGCAGGTCGTTCTTGTCCTTCGACAGCATGTGACTTCTCTCTCCTGCCTCCCTTAACAAATGGCTTAACAAAGCGGCCGGCTGCAGCCGACTGCCGCGTGCGCGACATATTGCATTCGAAGATCAGGCGTTACAATGATCCATTTCAAGGCCCTTTGTCGCGGCACTTTCGGTGGCGGGCCCTCACCAGGGTGCGCCGGCTAGCAATGGCGGAATCGGACTGGCCTTACGTCCACCAATAGGCGCGCCTAAGAGACAGGATGATGACTGCCAGCACCGTCGATCTGCCGTCAGCCGCCATCCGCGCACCCGGGATACGGGCCGCATCGCTGTGGCAATTCGCGGTGTTTCTCGTGGTCCTTCTGGCGGTGCTCGCCCCGCTCATGTTTCTCGTGCTGGGCAGCTTCAGCCAGGCGCGGCTTCCTTCCGAATTCTCCTTCTCAACTCTCAGCCTTGCCAATTACATCAAGGTCTGGAGCGATCCCGCAACCTACGCCATCTTGTCGAATACCCTGTGGTTCGGCTTCGGCAGCACGGCGTTCGGCATCGTGGTCGCGGCGGGCCTCGCCTGGCTTGTCGAGCGGACGAATGTGCCGGGAAAAATCTGGATCTATGCCGGCGTGCCGATGACGCTCGCCATGCCCGGCATGCTGCAGGCGATGGCGTGGGTGCTGCTCGCAAGCCCGCGGATCGGCTTCATCAACAAAGGGCTCATGGATGGGCTCGGCCTCCCTGCGGCTCCGTTCAATATCTATACCCTGCCCGGCATGATCTTCATCGAGGGGCTGCGCACCGTTCCAACCGCCTTTCTGATGCTGGTCCCCCTGCTGCGGGCCATGGATCCGACGCTCGAGGAGGCGGCCGCGATGTCCGGCGCGCGACCGGCCTCCGCGCTGCGCAAGGTGACGCTCGGCCTGATGCTTCCCGGTCTGCTTGCTACTGCGATCTTCCAGTTCACGAGCGCGCTCGAGGAATTCGAGGTCGCGGGAATTCTCGGCCTGCCCGCCGGGATCTATGTGTTTAGCACCCGGATCTATGCGCTCCTGCACCTGACGTCGTCGCTGCCGGCGTATGGCGAAGCCAATGCGCTCGCCATGTTCTACCTCCTGGTGGCCGTCATCGGCATCTATCTGTACGGCCGGGTCATCGGCAAGGCGGAGCGTTTCACGATCATCACCGGCAAGGGCTATCGCCCGCGCCCGCTGCACCTTGGCCGGTGGCGCTGGCCGGCGGCCGGCTTGGCGTGGCTCTATCTCGCCCTCTCGACCATCGTTCCGTTTCTGGTTCTCGCCTACGTCTCGTTCCTGCCGTTCGTGCAGCCGCCGTCCGCCAAAGCCTTTGCCGCCATGACGTGGGACAATTACCAGATGGTATTCGAGACCGACAGCACGCTTCCCATGTTGTGGAACACCTTCGTGATGACGGTGTCGGTCGCGACCGCGGTGGTGATCGTGTCCTTCCTGATCTCCTTCGTGGTCGTGCGCTCGAAGTTCTTCGCCCGCAAGCTGCTCGATCAGCTCGCCTTCCTGCCGCACGCGGTTCCCGGCATGGTGCTCGGCCTCGCGCTCCTGTGGGTCTTCCTGCAGGTCGACAAGCTGGGGGTAGGCCTGTTCAACTCGATTCCCTCGCTGATCATCGCGTTTACGATCGGGTACATCTCCTATGGCACCCGCGTGATGAACGCCGCCGTGCTGCAGATCCACAAGGACCTCGAGGAAGCAGCCTCGGTCTCGGGCGCCGCGCAATGGCGCGTGTTCGCCCGCGTGTTCTTCCCGTTGCTGCGGCCCGCGTTTGTCGGCGTCTGGATCTGGACGGTTCTGCATGTCGTGCGCTCGGCCGGCAAGCCTTTGATTCTCACCAGCGGCGGCGACAGCGAGGTGCTGGCGGTCACCATCTGGAACATGTGGGATCATGGATACATCGAGGCCGTCGGCGCCATCGGCACCATGTTGATGCTGGCGCTCCTGGTCGTCAGCCTTGCGGTGCGCCGGTTCGGCTTCGGCAGCACAGCGCACGTCCAGGAAGCCCGATGATCGAAATTCGCGGCCTGCATGTTCGTTATCGGGGCGAGCGCGGCGAGGTGCACGCGGTGCGCGGCGTCGACCTGAAAGTGGAGCAGGGCCAGTTCTACACGCTTCTCGGTCCCTCCGGCTGCGGCAAGACCACGACCCTGCGCTGCCTCGCGGGCCTTGAAGCGGCGAGCGCGGGCGAGATCTTCATCGCCGGCGCGCCGGTGTATTCGGCGTCGCGGGGGGTCATCGTGCCTGCGCACGAGCGCGATATCGGCATGGTGTTCCAGTCCTATGCGATCTGGCCCCACATGACGGCGTTCGAGAACGTGGCCTTCCCGCTGCGCGAGATGCGCCGCCGCTTCTCGCGCGCAGAGATCAGGCGCAA
>Ga0126381_100004660_pt1 | contig 14964 bp, 8 predicted proteins | sample PanSoiMetPlot_28_FD_96465 | JGI IMG/M metagenome (GOLD analysis project Ga0126381, IMG submission 96465) | Tropical forest soil microbial communities from Panama - MetaG Plot_28 | ecosystem: Environmental > Terrestrial > Soil > Tropical forest > Bulk soil | place: Panama | collected 2016-02-17
CTGCGCGATCCCGCGAACTACCCGGCGACTTGTTGCCCTGCAAACCGCAAGCACGCATCTGCATCGCTTTGCTGACTGCGTTGCTCACAGGGTTGGCACACGGCCAGGCTGCCGATGCGCAACCAACTCTTCACTCAAGAACCGTGGAACTCTCGCATGCGGAATATCTCGACCGCGTCCGAGCCATATGGACCGCACAAATGATTGCCCAAAGAACCGGTGGACGCTTCGAGCACAAACCTGCTTCGGTGTTGCCGCAGACGCCTCTCAGTCACCTTCCCGGCTATGCCCCTGTCGACGACGACTACTACTACGAAATGGTCGCGATTCGCGCCTTCGAAAAATACGGGATCGGTTTGAGCGTTGAACAACTCGGCGAGCAATGGCTCGAAAACAACGCCGGCTCTTGGGGGTCGAGCGAGCAGGCGTTGCTGCTGTTGAAACGAGGGATCAAACCGCCAGACACTGGGCATCCTCGTTATAACAAGCTCTGGTGGACGATCGGTCCGCAGTTCAGCAGCGACGTTTATGGAGCGCTCAATCCGGGGACGCCGAACGTAGCTGCCGAAATGGCGCGCCGCCTCGGCCACATCAATGGATATGCAGAGGGAACGGACGGGGCTGTCTTTGTCGCCGGAATGATCAGCATCGCTTTTTTCGAGAAGGATCCACACATCGTCGTGCGCAAAGCCGCGAGGCTGATTCATATTGATTCGCCATATCGCAAATGTCTCGAAATGATTTTCCAAATGGCGGACGCCGGCAGCAGTCCGGAGGAAATTTTCCGAGCCATCGATGAGCGCTGGGGAATAGAGTACCCAGCCACGAATAATGCTGTGGTCAATGGCGGTTTCGTGGCGACGAGTGTATGGTTCGGTGGCGGAAACTTTCAGAAAACGATCCAGCTGGCTACTCACGCTGCTGACTTCGCCGATGCGGATTGCAATGCAGCCAACTCCGAGTCTGTCGTGGCAGCAATGTGGGGCATGAAGGCTTTGCCAGCGGAACCGATAGCCGAACTTCACGACCGGATCAAGGGAACGAACCTGGGCCCATTGCAGTTGACGCCACCGGTAGATGAAAGCATTTCTGAGTTGGCGAAGCGCACATCCAGGTTGGGAATCGCAATCGCGAGGGCGCACGGCGCCAGCGACAACGGAAATACACTTCGTGTATCACTGCAGGAACCTCAGACTCAGCCTGCCGAGATTTTCAAGCTTTCAGATCTGATGCGCTATTGGAATCCGGATTGGACGCTGGAGCGTGCCGGCTTCGGCGGTGCAGGCGGCGGCATGCCGGGGATTCGCGGCATCACCCTTCTCGATGGAGACGTGTTGGCAACGTACCCCAGAGATGAAGTGCGAGGCACGCTGCTACGACGAACGATTCACCTGAGCAGCGATCCGGTTCTCACCTTCAAGGCTGGAGCCGATCTCGGGAGGACCTGGCAGCTCGAGGTTTATGTGAACGACGACAAAGTTCTCGACAAGTTGATCGAAGGAAGTGCGCCGACTCAGAGCTGGAGAGACGTTCATGTTGATCTGTCCCAGTATGCCGGACAGGACGTAGTGCTTCGGCTGTACCAGCGCGTGCTAATTCCCGGCCACGAGGCAGGTAATGCGTATTGGAAAGATTTAACTGTGAAGTAGGTTGAATCCTACTGAGCCGGCTCGTGAATTGTCAGGACTCGATCCACTTCGGCATCTTGAATAGTCTGGCGGATGCCGCTCGGCCAGCGAATTTCGATTTCTTTGATATCTCGATTTGAGCCGAGGCCGAAATGTACCCGGCTGTCGGTTGACGAGGCATACCCAACTGCTGTGGTGACTTCATTCCACTGCCTGTGCCCGTCCTCCATGGTAATTCGAATCTGTGCACCGATGCCCATGCGATTGCTTTTCGTTCCGACGAGTTTGAGAAGTATCCAGTGATTCCGCCCGCCGGAGATGTTGTGAAACAGCTTCACGGCTCCGTTCAGGACGGTGACGACGGCGTCGATTCGACCATCGTTGTCGATATCGCCGAATGCAACTCCGCGGTGAGCATCCGCCTTCTCAAAATCAGGACCGGTTTCCGCGCTCATATCTGCGAACCCGCTCCCTAAATTGCGAAAAACGGAGTTGCGCTCCGGATATTGACGTTCTGCCACCAGTTGGCTGATGTTATCCAGAACATTGGAACGCGCCACGAATAGATCCTTCCAGCCATCATTGTCGAAGTCGAAGATTCCATTCCCCCAACCCGACATCCGCGAAGTGTCCCGCGCCAAGCCGCCGCCCACAGTGACGTCAGCAAACTCTCCACCTCCTCGATTCTGGTACAGCGGAAACGTCTCGAACTCCACGGCCGTATGCCAAATGTCAGGCAGGCCGTCGTTGTTCACATCTCGGAAGTCCGATCCCATGCCCGAGAGCGCCTTGCCGTTCGAACCGTAGGCGACCCCGGCTAATTCTGCGACCTCTTCGAATTTCTTTCCGCCGAGATTGTGAAACAGGAAATTACGGGTCGTATCGTTCGCAACAAAAGCATCCAGAAAACCGTCGCCGTCATAGTCGGCAAACGAAACGCTCATGCCTTTGCCAAACTGCGCCGCGATTCCAGTTTCTTCCGAGACGTCGGTGAACGTTCCGTCCCCGTTGTTGCGATACAGCGAATTGTGGGTAGGAGCATAGTATTGCGGATGGCAATAGCCACGAATCCCGCCGCCGAGCGTACAGTACGGATCCTTGTTGACCTCCCACTTGCAGTAGTTGACGACGAACAGATCCAGAAGCCCATCGTTGTTGTAGTCGAACCAGCCGCCTCCGACAGACCACATCTTTTTTCCATCCAGGGTTGCGCCGCGCAATCCGGCCTTTGCTGTCACGTCGGTGAAAGTGCCGTCATGATTGTTACGAAATAACTGGTTGCTGGTAACGTTGGCGACGAAAATGTCGGGCCAGCCGTCATTATCGTAGTCACCAACTGCAACTCCCATCCCATAGCCTGCTCCCCCCACTCCGGCTTTCTCTGTGACATCAGTAAAAGTGCCATCGCGGTTGTTGTGATACAGACGGTTCCAGTACGCCGGAGATTCCTTTTGGAGCGACGGAATCGCTGCGCCATTGACGAGGAAGATGTCGAGATAGCCGTCGTTATCGTAATCGAGCAGCGCTACGCCCGCGACCATTGTTTCCACCTGATTCTTGTTGGGTGTAGGAAAACTCGACGTCGTGAAGTTCAGCCCCGACTTCGCCGCGATCTCTTCGAATCGAATTCCGGGCGGAAAAGATTGGAAAGATCCCGCGGCCAGCACTCCCGCAGCGATGAGGAGGAGGATGAGTGCACGCATTTTTCTAGGGCCTGCAAGCCTCCCGCCGTGGCAGCCTATCACATCTCACGTCCCAAACTAGCACAAGCAAGATCGTCATCCGAACATTCCGGAGTGATACCATCTGGAAGGAATGAGGGCTCTCCTCGTCGTTGTCGCATTATCTTCCCTGCTGGCCGCGCAGGCGAACTCTGATCTGAAGACCGTTCTGCAGCAAGGAGGAAGACTCGTTGACAGCGGCCAGCTGGCAGCTGCCGAGGAACTGTACAAGAAGGCCTTAAGCAGTTTCCCCAGCGATCCTGATCTCCGCTTCGAGTTGGGCATGGTCTATTTTCGCCAGCAGAACTGGGAAAAGGCTGCCGAGAACTATAGAGCCAGCCTCAGCCGCGGACCGAGGGTCAAATCCCTCTACTATCTTGCAGAGTCCTACTTCATGCAGTCGGATCTGGATCGTGCCCGCGAAACGATTGCGCAGGCGGCCAGCAAGGCTCCCGAGGACGCCCAGGTCTGCCAGAAATATGGGGAATACCTGACCGCGAACATCGAAACGCGCCAGCAGGGACTCGACTGGCTGCTGAAAGCCCGCCATCTCAATCCCGGCTTGACGCGAATCGATTTCGAAATCGGCAAAACTCAGCTGGATCTAACAGACTTCGAGTCTGCGGCGTTTACCTTGGACAGGGCTGTGAAGAAAGATCCCAGCGACGGACAAGCCTCCTTTTATTTGGCCGAGACCTACGCGAATGTGAACGACTGGGAAAAGGCGCGAGACAGTTACAAGGAAGCCTTGGCCCGCGCGCATACCGATGCTCCGACCTACTACGGCCTGGGGCGAGCGCTGGTTGAATTAGGACAATCCAGCGTCGCCATAGCGCCTCTTCAGCGCGCTCTCGTTCTGCAGCCTTCGCTGATTCAGGCTCATTTCCAGTTGGGGAAGGCCTATCGTGACCTCGGACAAACGTTCGAAGCACGACATGAGATAAGACTCTTCTCGGCAATGACCAACCGGGTTGATACGTCCAGTGAGTTGAAAGGACCGGAAGAGGACGAAGCCTGGAAACGGGTCAAGCCGCTGCTCGAAGCCAATCAGGAAGAGGCAGCGTTGCAGCTTCTTGCGAAGTTGCCAGCGAACCTACCGGACCGCGGCGAGCCACATTATCTGCTCGGAACCATGTACTACAGCACTGGACGTAAGGACGACGCGAAACGCATGTTGAGAGTCGCGCGTGCGCAAGCTCCGAAATCAGCCCGAATCGCGGCGTTTCTCGGCATGGTCGAACTCTCATGCGCGGAATCTGTGGCGGCAGAGCAGTCTTTCCAGTCAGCTCTGGCACTCCATCCCGCCGAAACCCTGGCTCTTATCGGAATGGGCAGCATTCGATACCAGCAGCAGCGATGGCCAGAAGCCCTTCAGTATCTCGAGAAATCCCGCACGGCGGATCCCGGCGCACTGCTCATGCTCTGCGATGCTTATTTCCGCGTAGGAAGAGCCGACGACGCTCTTCTTACTGCCGAAGTCATTCGAGGTTTTGCTTCGGACAATCCGACTATACTGGACGAACTGAAAAAAATAGTGAAGCTACATAAGGCCGAGTCGCCGTATGTGCAGCCTTTAGACTGATCGACTGCCAACACCTCTCATTCACGATCGATCTTCACTTCTCGGCCGTTAGAGTGGGTGACTCGGCTATTACAGCCTCGCTTCTGGACGGGTAGAATCAGCGGGCGCCGGGCTCCAGTTGGGCTACAAATAGAAACTGCGAGAGCCGTGCAACTAGATGAAACGTAAATAAAACAAAATAGACTCTCAGGTAAGACTCGAAGCCACGGTCAAACGTAAAACGCAAGAACTTACAGAGCACGGAGCAAACCGCTTGGCATTCGTGTCACGGAAATTGCGTCTACACAGTTCCGTCAATTGATCTGGGCCATGGGACTATGGCGTCACCGCTAAGAGCAGATTGACCCTCTCAGCGGTTCGCTCGACTGGCCTTTCCCGCGAACTGTCTGCGTCGAATGCGCCATTCTTGCTCCCCAGAACGACGGATTCAGGCCGCATCTTGAGCCGCGATCAGCCCCCGAATGTAGGCTAGGTTTCTGCGCATGTCCTGATCCACGGATACCGGTGTTGCAGTTTCAAGTTGGGCCCAATGGTCGAAGCCGATGTCGGCGAACGCGCCAATCACAGCCGTGAAATCGATTTTGCCTTCTCCCAAGTAGTGGGGATTGTCCTTCAGATGAACCTCACAAATCCGGTCGCGGCCCAGCCAGCGGATTTCTTCGACCACGTTGAACCCATTCTGTGTTGAGTTCCCGACGTCGTAGTAAGTGAGCACAGCACTAGACTTTGTACGCTCCATGATCCGCACATTGTCGCGCGCCGAGATTGTGTCCTCGAGGCCCAAAATGACGCCCGCCTTTTCCGCTGATGGCGCAATCTCTCTTAAGACGTCGCCCACCTTATCCATTTCATCGGTGTTGGTGATGGCGCCGTTCCCGAAGAAAGGCAGAAGTACGACGCGGACATTCATCGCCTTCGCGATTCCGACCGAATCGGCTACCCAGCGTGCCCCTAGCGGATCAGACTTCAGAAAGTTCCGGTGCAGAACTTCAAGGCAAAGCGACTCGACAGGCAGCCCCACCCGCTTAGATTCGCCGAGATACGTTTTCTGGAGGGCGGGGTCTGCAAGCGGCAGCGAATCGGTTCCTTTGCCGATGCTCACTTGAACGCCATCAAAGCCCAGGCGCTTGGCGAGAGCGACCGCTTCCAGTTTGCCTTCCTGTCCGAGGTTCCAATCGGTAACGCCGATCTTGAATTTAACCGGGGGCTTGATGGCAAAGGCTTTTGATCCGGGGATCGGGAGAGCGAGCGACATACCCAGCGCCATTTCAAGAAACTCCCGCCGAGTTGACACGTGCATTTGTTTTTCCCCCTTCGGATTTCGCAACTCAGTCAAAAACCGTTACTCTGCCGGCGCCTTTGATCGTAACGACTGGAACGCTTCGATCTCCTGATCAGCCTGGCGCACGTCGTGAATGCTGCGATAGATTCGCGCCAGCGCGTAATGAGGCTTAGGATCTGCTGGATCCAGTTCGCCCGCGCGTTTCAGTTCTTCGATCGCCGGACTGGTCTTTCCCTGCTTTTCAAGCAGAGATCCAAGTTGGTAATGTGCGGGCGAGAAATCCGGATTAAACCGTAGCGCCTCACGGAAAAGTGGCTCGGCTTCATCCAGGCGGTTTAGCCGAACAAGAAGAATTCCCAGGTTCAGTGGTGGCCAAGGAGAGTTGATTTTGCGTTCGCGATCCAGCGTGAGTGCGCTGCGATACACCTGCACAGCTTGGTCTGTCTTTCCCAGTGAATCCAGAACAAGGCCGAGATTGTCGTAGGCCTTCATAAACGTGGGATCCAAGTCGATGGCACATCTGAATTTTTCCGCAGCCTCTGTCATCTTTTGACCGTCGTAATAGAGCCGTCCCTGCCAGTAAACGTAAAGAGCATTTTCAGGACTGGCTTGCGCCAGTTGGTCTAACTCACCGCGGGCCCAGTCCGGTCTTTTGAGAGCGATGTAGGACATGGCCAAAGTAAATCGGTCCGTGTCGGCCAAATGGTGCTGGCTGTCCGCTTTTTGCATGGCGATGGCTGAGTTGAGATACTTGTGGTCCATGAAAAAAATTCGGCCTGCGTAGCTGAGCAGCCGCGGATCTGCCGGATTCTTCTCCAGTGCCCTCAGTAAAGACACTTCGGCAGCAGCATACTCTCGCGAACTTACGGCTTTCTGGATTTGCGTTTTTGTTGGCGGGTCGAGCGGGAGGTCTCCAACCGCGGAACTTAGAGGCGAGATAAGCGGCAGATCCTCAGACGATTGCCTAGCAGCGCACAAGAACGAAAGGAACGAGCATAGAACCGCCATGCCAACGCCACGCCAACCAGTCGCGAGATGTGCAGCGGCTCTCATTGGACGGCCGATTGCGAGCGAATTCGCCTTGCTTAATATCCCAGCTGATGGCACGTCGAGCAACCAGTCGGCGCGTTGTGGCTCCGGTGACAATCGCGACAGGTATTCATGCTTGTTGAAACTTCTTTCTGGACCACATCGCGCGTCTCGATCGGGCCATGACACTGAGAGCAGTTTAGCTCCGCGTTCACGTGCGCCGCGTGTCCGAAAAAAACATAATCTGGAACACGGTAAACCGGAACCCAGGCAATGGGTTCGCTTTTTTCCGCTGCAGTGCGCACCTTGGCGATCTCGGGGCTATCCTTCTTGACCGTATCGTGGCAGGTCATGCAGAGATCCGGAGCGGGGAGTCCAGCTTCGTCACCTTCGGTGACCCTGGCGTGGCAGAACTGGCAGGGCATGGCCAGTTTACTAGCGTGAATCTTGTGACTGAACGCGATCGGTTGGGGCGCGACGGATTTAGGCAGCACTTCCTTGTGTTCCTGGGGCACAGCCTTATTCTGCGGCAGAGCGGTGCACACGAAACAAAAAACAACCAGGAGCGCGAGAAAACATACCCGATAAACACGGCCACGTTCGAGGTTCGATCCCAACTTCACTTCAAGCCTGCCTGTCCTTTAGGAAGCACAAAGGCAACGATCTTTCCTGTGAATACTTTGTCGTACTTGTTGCCTCCTCCCGCAGCAACGACAACAAATTGCCGCCCCGATTTCTTGCCAAGATAAGTTGCGGGCGTGGCAAACCCGCTGGCCGGCAGCTGGGTCACCCACAATTCGGCGCCGGTGTCGCGATCGAAAGCGCGAAACTTGCGATCGCTGGTGGCGGCGATAAAGACGAGTCCGCCGTCGGTGACCATGGAGCCGCCAATGTTCGGCGTGCCGGTTTTTGGAACACCTTTCTGCTTGAGTTCATCGAATTCGCCCAGCGTAATGCGCCAACGAATATCGCCAGTCGCCAAATCGATCGCAAAAAGCGAACCCCACGGAGGCCGCTGACATGGATAGCCGTTGGAGTCGGTGAAGAATTCATATTTTTTGGCGCGCAAGGCGTAGGGGATTGCAGAACCTTGGCGGCGCTTCTGCAAATGAAAGAGGCCGCCGACATCCATTGTATTTACGAAGAGCAAGTTCGTTCCGGAATCGAACGACGCGCCGCCATAGTTCGCACCGCCGTTCAGTCCGGGGAAAATGGCCTGATCCTGCTCACTCATCGGATCGTACATTTTTAGGTCGAGTTTCGCCCCTTGAGTGTTGGCAACACACTCGGCGTGAGATTCAGGAGTAACGTCAGTTAATTCCTCAGCGCTCATGGATTGACGTGCCAGGGGAGGGGGTTTCACGGGATAGGGCTGAGTCGGAGAGCTTGCCTCACCGGGCAGCGTACTCTTCGGCACCGGCCGTTCTTCCACGGGTAAAACTGGCTCGCCGGTGTCACGATTCAGTACAAAAAGAAAACCTGTTTTGGTGACTTGAGCCACGGCGGGGATCGTCTTGCCCTCTTTCTTGATGTCGACGAGTACCGGCGCCGCAGGCAAATCATAGTCCCACAAATCGTGGTGGACCGTCTGGAAGTGCCAGCGTGGTTTTCCAGTCTTGCATTCGAGAGCGACCACGCTATCCCCGTACAGACCAGCTCCCTTGCGGTCGCCGCCGTAGAAGTCGTAGGAGGGCGAAGTCAGAGGCAAAAATACCAGCCCTCGCGATTCGTCTACGCTCATGATCGACCACACGTTGGTGCCGCCGCGGTCTTTCCAGGAATCCGGCGTCAGCCAAGTCTCGTTTCCGGCTTCGCCGGAATGAGGCACAGTATGAAAGCGCCACAATTCTTTGCCCGTCTGCGTGTCGAATCCGCGAACATCGCCGCTCGGCCCCTGCGGCTCGCCGTCGCTGACCAGGCTGCCGGCGATTAATACATCGCCGCATACTGAGGTGGGCGATGTAGGCCCATACCGTGCTTCGGGAAACTTGTCGGCCATGCCGGTCCGCAGGTCCACCTTGCCACCATCGCCGAACTGAGGATCGAGCTTGCCGGTCTTGGCATCAAGCGCCCACAGCCCGCCCTGAATGTCGCCGAGAAAGATCAGTCGCTTCTTGCCGTCAGTCCAGGAGGAAACACCGCGGTTAACGAACAGGTTGCGCGGGATCGTCTTGTCGATGGCGGGATCGAACATCCAGAGTTGTTCGCCAGTCTCGGCGTTGAGCGCGAAAAGGCGACTCATTGGGGAAGGAATGTACAGAACGTTGTCGATCACAAGCGGCGTAGCCGCAAACGAAGACCGCGATTCCGTGGACCCATCGCTCCAGTCACCGGTATCGAAGGTCCAGGCCGGTTGAAGCTTGGCCACATTGCCGCGGTTGATTTGGGTCAGTGAAGAGTGGCGATTTCCTCCAGGATCGTGGCCCACGTACGGCCAGTCCTGGGCGGCAAGCGAAAGGCACGCAAGCAAAACAACCGAAAGAGCCCGGAGAGCAAACACCATGCGATTGGCACCGTTACTTCGAGATTGATTGAACCCTTGGCACAGTTTTCGGGCAGGGCTTTGCGCGTCCCGCGATGCCTGAATCCTGCTAGAAAATGAATTTCAATGCGAACTGAATGTTTCTCGGCGTACTGACGTTGCCATTCCACTGTCCAAAGGTTGGACTGGCGATATCGGTATCGAAAGCCGTGGTCCCGAAGCATCTGGTTTCGCACACAAAGATGTGCTGATTCCACACGTTGAAAAACTCCGCCTGGAATCGCAAGCCGAACCGCTCCGTTAACCGGAAGTTCTTGATGAAGCTTAAATCCTGGTTCGAGAACCTGGGCCCGCGAAGAGAACTGATGCGGGGTCCATTGCCGAAGTAGAAGTTAAAGGAGTTCGGATCTTCGAACGCGGCCGAATTAAACAAAGCGCCCTTCGCCGGATTAAAGTTGTTGGGACTCTGTAAATAGGGATTCTCTCCCGCTATCTGCGAAGGAATACAGCCCACTCCAAACGGGTCAGGCACGTTGCAGTTACTTGAGCGGAAGAAGAAGGGCGTTCCAGACGAAATTTTAATCAACGTGGAAATCTGCCAACCACCGAGGATCGCATCCACAACCCCACCAGAGTTCAGAAACTTCTTTCCCCGGCCAACCGGCAATTCGTAGAGAGTAGAGAAGTTGAAGGTTTGCGGCACGTCATCGATGGAAAGCGATTTTTGCCGGTACGGCTGGTACGGCGAGATCACACCCGTCGCCCCCAGATTGCCATTTTCTAGAGATGTGCTCTGAATATAGTCGGCGTCGGTCAGCAGCTTTGAGAAGGTATAGGTCCCGAGTACCCAAAATCCGTTGGAGAAGCGGTGCTCGGCTTTTAGCTGCAACGAGTGATAGGTCGAGCTTCCCCTGTTTTCGTTCACCCCCTGGAGTCTACCGCAATACTGCGGGAACGGCAGCAGCGCTTGCGCGACTGAGGGCGCACAGGCCTGCATTTGATCCGACCATCCCGGGTAAGGCTCCGCCACTCCATCCAGTTCCGTTTGTCCGGGAGCAAACTCGTCATAAAGCTGCGGACCCATAGAAAGCATCGACGGGTTCAAGTCGTTGACTGGAGCAACATCAGAAAGCAGTCGCGTGCCCTTGTTGGCGACATAAGCCGCGCTGACGTACATGTTGTTAGTGAACTGGTGTTCGACGGTGAAATTCCATTGCTGCGAATAGGGTTCCCGATTGGCGGTTACGGGGCGGTATAGTGGACCATTTTGTCCATTGTCAAACGACGGATCGATGGATGGATTCTTGGGAATGTTGGAAGGGAAGCCCTGGCTCAGCATCATGGCGGCAGTGAGTCCACCCTGGCTGCTCGAGAGGGTTGGATTCGTGTTGAATCCGTCCTGCCCTATACCGCCATTCCATCCGGGATAGAAAGCCTGACTGTAGAAGATGCCGTACCCAGCTCGCACCACGGTCTTAGGAGTCAGCGAATAGGCGAGTCCGAAGCGCGGAGCAAACGCGTGGTAGAAGGTTTTTTCCGGATGCCGCGCGCCATAACTGGCTGCGCCCCACTTGCTGCCTGCGAAGGCCAGGATGCCGGGCAAACCACCGGCACCAGGATTGGACCGAGTGGGATCGAAGAACGAAAAGTTGTCATACTTCTCTACCGATGGCGTGTTGAGATCCCAACGGACGCCATAGTTGATGCTCAACTTTTCTGTCATCTTCCATGTATCGCCTGCGTGCAAGGCGTAGAGTTGGCCACGAGCGTAGAGGCGATCTACATTGTTGAAGCTGACGTTGGCATTGTCGACATATCCCAGCAGGAAGCTGGCAACCGAACTTCCGCTATTGATGCCTAGCAGCCCGGTGTTCAGATCGGAGAAGTTGAAGGTACCAGATTGATTATTGTTGTCGCGCAGGTTGTTTTGCAACGTGCGCACCTCACCGCCAAACTTGAATGTGTGCCTTCCATGGGTCCACGAGACCAGGTCGTTCACGATGTTCGTGGGACGCGACTCGTGATGTAGAAGGTCATTGCCCATGGAGAGGAATCCATCTTCAAAATTCAATTGTGGCGGCGCCTTATAGGCCGCGACTCCCGGAATCTGCGGAAGCTGATTCACATAGGGGGCATCGTCGGAGATTTCGCTACCCCGAAAGTCAAGGTATCCATAGTTAAAATTGTTGACGACGTTAGGAGAAAAAGTGTGGTCCCAGTTGAACCGTATAACCCAGGGGCCAATTTCACCTCCATCGGGCAAGAGAAGCGTGTCGTTGCTGATCTGCAGGGGGAGGGTTGACGCCTTAAGGAAAACCGTATTGTGATAGTGAAGATTGGCCGCAACGTGGTCTCTCCGCCCGAAATAATCGTCGATGCGAATGTCGTAATTCTGCCGGTAATCCGTTCCAGCTCCGCTGATATCCGAGACCGCCACTGGAGACACGTAGTTATTTAAAGCCCCGCTAAAGGTGGGATTCGGCATGAAGTGCAGCCACTGCTGCGCGAGTGACTTCTGCATGCGCGGATCAGTAGGGCAGATCACATTCGGATGTGCGCCGTCGCAGCCCATGAATTGCTGGCGGGTGTAGGGCAGGTTCCCTGGCCCAACGGGCTGATTGGGATCAAATGAGGCATTGGCCTGCGTAGTGGCCGGATCATAGATCGGAATCAGGTTGCCAGAGGAGTCTGTCCAATCCGTGAAGTCGCCTTGCCGCTCTTGCAATGAAGGAATGCTGTCGACCGGGAAAACCGTACCGCCACGGATCGTCCACCGTTCAATATTGACGAAGAAAAATGCCTTGTTGTAATTCGACCAGATTCCCGGAATCTTTACGGGACCGCCGATGCTTCCGCCAAACTGGTTTTCAACGTCCTTTGGCCTATTCGGCGCGCCGTACTGGGTAGCGTTCAGTGCCGTGTTGTGGAGATATTCCCGCAAGTCGCCGTGAAACTGATTGGTTCCGGACTTGGTCACGGCCGTGATAATACCTGAGGTCGTTGTCCCGTATTGCGGCTCATAGCTGGAAGTCAGGACGCTGACTTCGCTGATCGCCTCCGGCGAAATGGGGTAGTCGCTGTGCATCGCAACGACACCGCTCTGGCTCATCAGGCCTTCCTGCATCGAAGCGCCGTCGAGCGCGGCCTCGTCACCCATTTTCATACCGCCATTGATTCTGGTTTCAAAGGGGTTGTTGCCCGCGCCAGTATTCACGCCAGGCAAAACTACAACGAAAGACACCGCCGAACGCGAACTGCCGGAAACGTCCAAGGGAAGGTCCTTGAGCACGTCGGGGCTAATTTCGCCTTTGAGAGTGCCGTCGTCGCGATTGATGGGGGAAGCAGTGTCTGTTACCTGAATGATCTCACTGCTGGCACCGACAGTAAGCTTGACGTCCAGAGTCGCCGATTCGTTCAGGGCTATGACAACTCCGTCCTGATGAAACAAATTGAACCCCGCCGCAGAAACCTGAAGGGTGTAGGAGCCGGCCTGCAAATTGCTGAAACGGTAGATACCGTCGCCGCCAGTGTTCAGGTGCTCCTCTGCACCAGTAGTTTTCGCCGTGAGAGTGAGTTCCGCATTTGAAACGACAGCGCCGCTGGAGTCTTTCACCACTCCGCTCAGGCTGGAATTGGTGCTCTGGGCACTCAGTAATACTGATGCCGAAAAGAAAATGCCGAAGAGTGCAAGCAGGTCTGCAACTTTGCGAAACAGGGCTGGCAAGGTAGACATACGCGGTCTCCTTGAATTTGAAACCATTCAAAAGTGAACACGAAGTTATCGCTGCTACCGGATGGCTGTCAAGAAGACAAAGAGGTACCACCTTTACTAGATTTCGCAAATTGATTATAGAAATTCCCAAACAGGACGAGCATACTATCGGTAATGTCGGACCGGACACGCCGCGTCGCTTTGATTTACGACGCAAAACTACCTTACGACCTGAAGGTAATAAGCGGCATCGCCCGCTATGTGCAGGAGGGCGCCGAACTCAATATTTATATTGAGGAAGACGCTCTTAAGAGCCAGCGGCTGCCGGATCTCAGATCCTGGCACGGCGACGGCATCCTCGCTGATTTCGACGATCCCGGTGTTGCCGGAGCCGTATCACGCGCGAGACTCCCCGTCGTTGGCTTTGGTGGCGGCTATGGCTGGTACTCTCGTCAATCGTCGATCCCGTATTTTTTCAGCAACCAGACTGCGGTATCGAATCTGGCGGCGGATCATTTAATTGAGCGCGGGTTCCGGCATTTTGCTTACTGTGGGTTTTTCCCTACCGCGGCGAATCGCTGGGACGAAGAACGATGCCGGGCCTTTTCCAAACGAATCGATGCTCGCGGGTTTTCCTGCCATGTCTACCCGGTCGTGCATCGAACCACGCGCCAATGGAATTCGGTGTTGGCGTCCCTGGGCATGTGGCTGGAGACTCTTCCCAAACCGGTCGGTCTCATGGCCGCGAACGACAAGCGCGCCCGCCATGTGCTGGAAGCTTGTCACGCCTATGGTTTGCAAGTGCCTGAAAAAGTGGCTGTTATCGGAGTCGACAATGACGAGGTACTGTGTGAATTAAGTTCGCCTCGACTGAGCAGCGTCGAGCAGGATGCGAAACGAATTGGCTATGAAGCCATCGCTCTGCTGGATCGTTTGATGGCAGGGGAAAAGCTTCGACAGAAACACTTCTTCATAGATCCGCTGGGTGTTGTCACCCGCGGCTCAACAGACATCTTGGCGATCGAGGACGACCTAGTGGCCAGAACAATAACGTTCATTCAGTCTGCCGCGTCGCGGCGAGTCAGAGTTCGGGATGTGGCCAAATCCATAGCGATTTCCCGATCCAGTCTGGAAAGTCGCTTTAAAATGACTATGGGGCAAACTATTGGTAGCGCGATCCGAAAAGTACAACTACGCCGGGCTCAACGCATGGTTGTAGAAACCAATCTCGCCATGAAAGAGATTGCAGCCGCAACTGGGTTCAAATCAGTGCAGCATATGACGACTTCTTTCGGTAAGGTGTTCGGTAAGACTCCCGCAAAATACCGCAAAGGTATCATCCAATGAATTGCGCTTTGCATGAACGATGGGGCATGCTCTCAAACAAGGCAACACCAAAACACGCAATCGGGTTCAGCGTATCGGATTTCCGGCATTACGTTTTCATTCCAAGTTCCCAGATTCTGTCTGAGCTTGCTCCCTGAACCGACTGGTGGTGAGAGTCTTGCGAATTTTTGAATGATTAGTA
>Ga0126381_100004661_pt1 | contig 14964 bp, 15 predicted proteins | sample PanSoiMetPlot_28_FD_96465 | JGI IMG/M metagenome (GOLD analysis project Ga0126381, IMG submission 96465) | Tropical forest soil microbial communities from Panama - MetaG Plot_28 | ecosystem: Environmental > Terrestrial > Soil > Tropical forest > Bulk soil | place: Panama | collected 2016-02-17
GCCGCCCAGGCCCCTCTCGGACATCGTCTGCGCGTCGCGCACCCGCTCGAGCGGCAGCCGTGCGACGATGGGGATGACGAGATCACCTCGCGCCGCAGCCTGTGCGAGCGCGGCGAGCCGCTTGGAGCTTCCTGGCTTCGTCCTTCTGATTGCTGCGAACGCCAGCCAGCACGTCCGCGCCGCGGAATCTGCCACATCGCCGTAACCTGTCAGGAGAACAGCACGCATTGAGGGCCTCCGCGTCGGTGTCGCACCATGCCCCAATAAAGAATCACGACCTCCTACAAAGCCAAGGCTTCCGCCGCCCGTTGAGACGCCACCGATTAACAGGATTGCACCGCTGATAGCGGCGGTCGGTCGGTTTGAAGCCGGAGTCGGTGTCATACAGTCCCTACAGCGCAGGACTCGAGCGCGCCGCGCCAGGCGGGTCGCGTTGCCGCGAACGCGCTGCAGCATGAGCGGCGGAAGCGCTGCCGACACCTTGGTGTAATCGCCCGCATGCGACTCTTCTGCTTCGATGCAACCGGGTGCGCCGCCCCGCCAAACACCAGGAGACAACATGTCGTACGCTTTCGACCGCGAGCGCCGCGCCTTCCTCAGTACCGCCGCGCTCAGCGTCGCCGCCGTTCAGCTCGGGGTCCTGGCTGACGCGGGTGCGCAACCATCGCAGAGCAGTGGATCCGCATTGCCGCCGATCAAGCCGGGGACTCACACCTCATTCGACTCAATAAAGCAGGTCGACTCCGGCGCGCTGAACATCGGGTACGCCGAGGCCGGTCCGACCGACGGGCGTCCGGTGTTGCTCCTGCACGGGTGGCCCTACGACATCTGCAGCTACGTCGATGTCACGCCTGCACTCGCCTCCGCAGGCTACCGTGTCATCGTCCCGTACCTGCGCGGCTATGGCCGCACTACTTTTCTTTCGAGCGCGACACCGCGCAACGGCCAGCAGTCGGTGTTCGCGGTCGACATCATCAGCCTCATGGATGCGCTCAAGATTCAGAAGGCGACGATCGGCGGTCATGACTGGGGTGGGCGCGTTGCCAACATCATCGCGGCGCTCTGGCCGGAGCGCTGCCGGGCGCTGGTGTCAGTGAGCGGCTACCTGATCGGCAACCAGGAGGCAGGCAAAACGCCGCTGCCGCCGCCCGCTGAGTACCAATGGTGGTACCAGTTCTACTTCGCCACTGACCGCGGCAAGCGCGGCTACGACAAGTACCGGCGCGACTTCGCGAAGCTCATCTGGCGCCTCGCGTCCCCGAAATGGAACTTCGACGAGGCCACTTTCGACCGCACGGCGGCCGCCTTCGATAACCCCGATCACGTGGAGGTCGTGATCACGAACTATCGCTGGCGGCTCGGCCTCTACGACGGTGAGCGGAAATACGACGATCTCGAGAAGCGCCTCGCCGCGGCTCCGGTCATCACGGTGCCGACCATCACCATGGAAGGCGATGCCAACGGTGCTCCGCATCCGGAGCCCAGCACGTACGCGCAGAAATTCACCGGCAAATATGCACATCGCACCATCACCGGGGGCATAGGACACAACCTGCCGCAGGAGGCCCCGCAGGCGTTCGCGCAGGCGGTCGTGGACGCCGACCACTGGGCCGCTTAGCACCGCGGACTCACACCGTCAGCCCGGCCGATCAGTCGTAGCCGAGGAGCCAGGCGAGGGTCGCGACGAGCAGGCACAGCACGATCAACAGCCACAGCCGCCAGCTCGTGAGCAGCTCGCGCCAGTCAGGTGCGGGCAGGTTGCGTGCGTCGCGCTTTCTTTGCGATGGGCTCAAGTTCGCCCCGGATGGTACCGGTAAGCTGAAGCCGGGTCGATTACGACCACGTGCCGGCGCCATCCGGTTGGCCCGGCCCGCTCAGAATTGCCAGCTCAAGCCGCCGAAGAAGCCGCGGCGCATGCCGAACTGCGGCGCGAAGACGCCGATCCCGGTGCCGCTGCGGATCTGGTAGACCTTGTCGAAGGCGTTGATGACATCGAGGCGCGCTGTGAGGAGGCTCGAGCCACCGAGGTGGAAGTCGTGGCTGGCGCCCAGATTGACCACCGTGTAGCTCGGCGTGTGATCGCCATTGGGGATGCTGGAACCATCGGGCAACACGAGATCCGAACGCAGTCCGGTGCCGAAGATGAAGTCTGTGCTGAAGCGGGTGCCCTGCCACAGGTAAGACACCCCGCCGGAGGCGGCCACACGCCCCTCGTGATCGAGGTGGATGAAGTTGTTGGCGATGTAAGCGAGATCGTCCGGGGCGAAGTTGAACTGCGCGGACTCGACGTACTTGCCGTGCGCCGCCTGGAAGGACAGATTGCCATAGACGGAAAAGTTACTGACCGTGTAGTTGGCGGTAAATTCCACTCCCCCGAGCAGGCCGTAGCGATAGTTGAAGGGCGTGAGAATGATCGGCGCGCCGAACTGCCCTTCGTCGATCAGATGCTTCGCCTGCTGGTAGTAGGTGTCGACACCCAGCGTCAGGGTGCTGTCGAGGAGCTTCTGCTGCACCCCCAGATCGTAGTAGTTGGATATCTCGGCGATCGGCGGGTCGTTCTGGAGGACCGAGCCGTAGGGCAGCGCCGTCGTTCCGATGAACTTGTCCAGCGAGGTACTGGCAATGAGCTCGAAGGGCGGCGGTGTGAAGTAACGCGAGTAGCCACCGTGAACCGTGGTGCCAGAGCCCACCTGCCAGACGAAGTTGATACGCGGACTCCAATGGCTGCCGCTGGAAAAGGCCCGGTAGTGATCGAAACGCACGCCGTAGTTGACGGTCAGGGGCGTGAGTGCCTGCCACTCATCCTGCAGGTAACCGCTCGCGATGTCCTGCGTCGAAGAAAGGTTGTCGGGGATGACGAGCGGCACGTTGCTGGTCTGCACGTTGTTCATATCGACCGCCAGGACGTGCGAGGTCGTCGCGCTCTCGGCCTTGTCGTGCTGCAGATAGAACCCGCTACGGAGGACATGAGAGGTACCGAGGTGCCAGGACAGATCCGTCTGCCAGGCAAAGGCGGTGTCGTCCTTGAGTGCGTCCTGTGCGATGCCGTTGTACAGCAGGTCGCCGACCAGGTCCGGCGAGAAGTGCAGACTGGTGTAGCGCACTGACAGGGCGCTCTGGAAGTCGAGTGCGCCTGCGGAGTGCTGCCAGGCGAGGATGCCGTACTCCGCAAGCTCGCGCTGACTCTCGTCCAGATCTTCGCTCGGGAATTCCGTTATCCCGTTGACATCCAGTCCCAAGCCCGGCTGCAGGCCGCGCTGGTTCGGTATCTGATAGGAGCCATCGGAAAGGCCGAGGATCAGCGACAGACGGTCGGACTCGCCCAGGATGTTCTCGAAATAGCCAAAGGCGTGTGCCTGGGTAGTGTGATCGTGCAGCGGATCGCGGCTGCCGTCGGGCGACTCGATGCCGAGGTTGCTCTGCTTGTAGTCGCCGGTGAGGTAGTAGCTGAAGCTGCCGCTGCGGCCACCGTACTCCAGGGCCGGCTGAAGGGTGCCGAAGCTCCCGCCGTACAGTGAGACCGTTCCGCCCGGCTGCAGGGTTCCGCTGTTGGTCTGGAGGTCAATGATGCCGGCCGTACGCAGGCCGTATTCCGCGGGCAGCGCACCGGTGATCAGCTTCAGCGACGAGATCAGCCGCGGACTCAGCGTCTGGCTGAAGACGCTGATGCCCTCGGGCAGGATGATGCCGTTGAGGCGGTACTGCAGATCGTTGTGATCGGCGCGCACGTGCAGCTGCCCGAACGAGTCCTGCACCACGTCGGGCGCCTGCAGCAACACCTGGTTCAGAGACTGGTTCTCGCCTCCGGGAGCCGCCGCGATGGCGCTGCTGTCGATGGTGTAGGTCGAGGCACCGGTCTGCGTCTCGATCTGGGTGCGCGCCTCGTTGAGGCGCTTGGCCGTAACGATGATGGGGGCCATGCTGTCAGCGCCCGAGGATGCAGCGCTGCCTGTTGGCGCCGCGGTGCTGGCCGCGGTATCGGCAGCGCCCGCCCCGGTGTCCGCCGGGCTGGCCGCAGCGCCCGAGCCAGACGTGTTGGCATCGCTGGCCCGGGTGAACGCTGGACCCAGAAGAGCGGCGACGATGAATGTGACCGTGCCCGCAACGGCAGGCGCGGCCCTGAGTGGGGGATTAACCATCTGAAGAGACTCCGCAGGAACTGAAGTGGCAGCGCCCCGGTTGCCCGGACGCTGCGTCTCACGATCGAAGTTTCAGTTCAGACCTGAGGAGGGCCGCGGCTACGCGGCGTGGGAACGTCAACGGCCGGGATGGCGTAGGACGAGGCAGGCGTGCGAAGGACTGCCGCCGGCAACACGGCCACAGTGGGCGCAGATGCACCGACGGGATTGGCGATCTGGGCGAACGCCTCGCAGGTCGGACAGGCGGCACTGCCGGCGGTGTGCAGGTCCGTGCGCAGCGCCGGGCCACCGCCGTGCTCGCGCTGGCCGAGGTGGCCGAGCTCGTGCAGCACTGCGCCGTGCTGGACGAGCACCAGCAGCAGCGACAGCAACCAGGACAGAGACGCTCGACGCATGGACCAACAGGCACGACCCGAAGCCGGCGCGCAGTGTAGCGGTCCGACGGTCCCCTTTTCCAGTTAAGTAACGTCAACTGGGCGCTAGCGCACAACAGTCTGGCCCGAGGCCGGGCGCCGTCAGGTAGATCGCGGATTGCAGGCGCTCGCGCGGCGATCGAGGAACTGGCGCTCGGCCGGGCTGCGGGCGAGATTGAGTGCACAGCGAAAATGCTCGCGCGCCGCCTCGGGTCGACCCCGCTGCAGCTCGAACTCACCGAGCGCCGCGAAATAAAACGGATAGCGCGCCAGGCGATCCCGCTCGGCAATCGAGCGGATCTCATCCAGTCCGCGCTCCGGACCGTCGCGCTGTGCCACCGCGATGGCGCGGTTGAGGGCGACCACGGGGGAAGGTCGCAGCGACATCAGTGTGTCGTAAAGCGAGGCAATGGCGACCCAGTCGGTGTTGGCCGTGTGGGTTGCCGCGGCGTGGAACGCGGCGATCGCCGCCTCGACATGAAACTCGCTCAGACTGGATCCGGTAGCGGACATGTCCAGCAGCTTCAGCCCTTCGCCGAGCAGCTCCAGGTCCCACTTCGAGCGGTCCTGATCGGCGAGTGCCTGGAGATTGCCGGAGGCGTCGATCCGGGCGGGCAACCGCGCCGCATGCAGGCACATGAGCGCGGACAACGCATAAGACTCGGGCGTCGCTCCGAGGGGGTGCTGCAGCAGGAGCGCCGTGAGCCGCATGGCTTCGTGACAGAGCTCGGAGCGAACCGCGGCCTGCGGTGAGGCGCCGTGGTAGCCCTCGTTGAACAGCAGGTACAGTGCCCGCTGCACGGCGGGCAGGCGTGCCGTGAACTCGCTCCCGACGGCCACGTCGAACAGCTCCTCGGATGTAGCGAGCGCCTTCTTCGCCCGCGTGATCCGCTTCTCGATCGCGGCGTACCCACTCATGAAGGCATGCGCGACTTCGTCGACCGTGAAGCCGCAGAGGATGTTGAGAATGAGGGCGACCTGAGCGGGCTCGGGCAGACGCGGGTGGCAGCAGGAAAACATCATCCGCAACAGGTCGTCCTTGATCACGCCGGGGGCGAAGAGCTCCTCGACCGCCGGCGCCAGGGTCCACTCGCTGCGCAGGTGATGCTCTATCGCCGGCGCCAGCGCCCGCACGGTGCGCTCGCGGCGCAACACGTCGAGCGCGCAGTTCTTGGCCGTCGCCATGAGCCAGGCGGGCGGGTTGTCGGGCACGCCGCGGAAACGCCAGACCTCGATGGCGCGACAGAAGGCTTCCTGTACGACGTCCTCGGCGAGCGCCAGGTTGTGCACGCCGAACAGGCGGGTGAGCGCCGCGACCATGCGCCCCGACTCGCGCCGGAAGAGATGGTCGCGGGGGTCCATTCACATGCTCAGCTTCTGCAGGGGACGCACTTCCACCGATCCGCCGACCGCGAGGATCGGGCAGCCCTTGGCAAGCTCCGACGCCTCGGCGAGATCGCGCGCTTCGATGAGGGTAAAGCCGCCCACCACGTCCTTGGCTTCGGCATAAGGCCCGTCGGTGACCTGCTTCTGGTTGCCGCGCACCACCTTGCCGCTCGGCTCGAGCGGGTGGCCGGGGTCCTTGAGATGCCCCTGCGCGCCCAGCGTCTTGAACCACGCGAGCCATTGCTCCATCGATTTCTGCGCCTGCTCGGGAGAGGTGAACTGCTGGCGACCACGAAACAAGAAGGTAAATTCACTCATAGTCATGACTCCATGTGAGTTGTGGAACACACTTTAATGCAAGGCCGCTCCTACAGGAGCGCGAGGTGAGCTTCACGGGCTCCCAGCGGAACGATGATCAGCGCCTGCGGGGTGCCTTCACCGGCCACGAAGGCGCGCCCCCGTGGATTGCCGTCCGCATCGAGCGAGCCGTCGAGACCCAATTCCGCGTTGGTGAGGTACGGCGCATAGAACATCACGTGTGGCGGGAACGGTGTGACCACGCCCTGGCTGTTGGGTATGAGATTGTGAGTCGAGAGCATGTAATCCACACCGGGCCGGGCCGGCGGCCGGAACACGCCGGTGACAAAGGCGCGCGCAACGAACGCGCGGATCTCATCAGCGCTCTTGCCCTGTGCACGCAGCTCGGCCACCTTCAACATGCGCGGCAACAGCGTGCGCGTACCTTCCGCATCCATGCACTGCGGCTCCTGGCTCGTGGGCAGAGAGTGCTGGACGATGGCGGTGAAGCCGTTCTGACCGTCGCGTACCCTGACGTAGCCGGACCGCTCCAGTACGTAGACCGCCGCCGCGCTCGCAACCGGCGGCGGGCAGGCGCTGAGCGCCAGAGCAATCTCGCTCGCACGGTCCATGAGCCCGGGCGATAGCCGGGGCGATGCAACGCTCGCCGCGGCGGCCTCAGCAGGGGGCCTTGACCCGCGGCCGTCGGTCGAGGCGGCCGCGCCCATCAGCGCGACACACCCGGTCAGAGCAAGCGTCATCTCGACCAGGGTCCTGCTGGCGTTACCCATCGAACGTCCTCCTCGGTCTCTGCGTCTATGACGTTCGAGGCGTGCACGGCCGGACATTACCGACGAGAAAAATGACCGGCGCCAAAATGAGGCCGGAGAGCGCCCGGCGGCGAGGCGGACCGGGCCTCCTGGACGGCGGGGCCGGGGCCCGGGCGACGGCCTAGAAGCCTCGCGGGGTCTCACGAGCCTGCCAGCTCAAAATTGCCGCACGTTACAGTGAGGGAGCAGCATAGCCGGCGGGAGAACGCACATGGCCAAGAAGCTCGCGACGCGATTCATGTGCCCGTCCGAGTTCGCCCTCGACGTCCTCGGCGGCAAGTGGAAGACCGTAATCCTCTGCTACCTGAAGTATCAGCCGCTGCGCTACACGGAGCTGCGGAAGCTGGTGCCGGCGCTCAGCGACAAAGTATTGTCGGAGCGGCTGCGGGAGCTCGTCGACAAGGGCCTGGTCATAAAGATCGCCGCGGAATCGCGCAAGAGTTCCGCGACGTACACGCTGTCTGCCAGGGGCCGCTCGCTTGGAACGCTGTTGCAGGAGCTCTATACGTGGGGCGCGAACAATGCGGCCGCCTTCGGCGTGCAGGTCGATGAGCCGCTCAGGCGCATGGGCTATCTGAAGTAGTCAGCTTGCGCCGCTCAAGTGCCGGTCGATCCGGCCCGGAACGAAATACCACAGTGGCGCGAGCGCAAAGACGGCGAGAGCGGCCGTCAGGCTGAAGAACGAGAGGACGATCGCAAGCCCGAACATGGCCGGCCCGATCAGTATCCGCCGGTCGACGAGACGCACGGTGCGCTCATCGAGCTCCGGATCGACGAGTCTGCGTCCGTGGGTGGCATACGACCAATGGCCATACAGAATGAGTCCGATGGCGATGAGGTTGCCGCCGTAGACGACGACCGCGATCTGTTGCCGAGGGTACGAACTCAGCAGTGCCGTCGAGAACGGCACGAACGATATGGTCATCAGGAAGAGAATGTTGATCCACAGCAGCGCCCGGTCGGTGTGCCGGATCACGTGGAACTGGTTGTGCTGACCGACCCAATAGATCCCGAGCATGAGGAAGCTGATCGCGTAGCTTGCGCATCTCGGCCACAGCGCCAGCAGTTCGCGCGGCAGCTGCGTGACATTGGCGACCACTGGCACCCTGATGTCGAGGATCAGGAGCGTCATCGCCACGGCGAAGACGCCGTCAGTGAGCGCTTCGATCCGCGCCTTGCTCAACCCCGCGGCGGGGCCTTCGTGCCCGGTGCTCACGAGCAGCGGCGCCGGTGGGCCGACTCAGCCGCTCTCGCCGCCATCGCTGATGAGACTGGCGAGCAGCAGCTGGTGTTCCTGCACCAGTCTCTGCAGGTGGGGCGCGATGCTCGAATACAGCGGGCTTGCCACATAGCGTTGCGAATGCGCGGCCGAGTCCCACCAGTAATATAAGAGCAGCTGTCCGGGATGCGCCGTGGAGCGGCTGATCTCGAGCCTGCGCAAACCGTCGACCTTACGGATCTGCGGTGCGACATCGAGAGCGAAGTCGAGCAGTGCCTGCTCAAGGCCGCGCTTCGCCGTAAGGATGGCGATCGCTCTAAACGACGGGGCTGCCATGCTGAGTACCGGCAGGGCTCACAGTGGTGGCGGTGGGGCGCCCCAGGACCCAGGTCGACCCCCACAGCAACACCGCCTGCAGGACGAAGAGCAGGAAAAAGGCGCCGAGCCCGAGTGCGCCGTAAATGCCCTCCACGAGATAGAAGGCGCCCACGATCCAGGGCAGGATCAGGAGCGCCCGCTCGCCCTGCCTGATCCGCCACCAGCTCCAGACGAGCAGACAGCCGAACACGAGCATCGCGCCACTCACCCAGTACCAGACGAGCGCGAGGAGTCGTACCAGGCTCAAGTCCACGTTGCCCAGTGCCGGCAGCACGTGCTTCGCCCACTGGTGTGCGTGACCGAATGCGCCCAGCCCCACGCTGATCGCGGTGAGCAGGAAAATGCCCGACGCCACCTTGTGCTTCATGCAATCCCCCGAGCGGCCCCGCGCTACAGCGTCGAGTCTATCAGTCCGGAGATCAACTCACCGGTTGGTAAGGGGGACCGGCTTGCGCGACAATCTGCGCGACGGCCGGAATCGAGGGAAATGAGTCATGGCAATACGGATTCTCCTGAAGACGACGATCGGCGCGGTCGAGGACGACTGGAATGTCGGTCGCTTCTCGCTGCTCGCCGAGTATCTGCGTTCGCTCAACGACGCCTCCGGAAGTCCGTTGTACGAGGTGCTGGCCCGCAACCGCGCGGAGGATCCGGGCGGCGATGATGCCGATCTTGCAGAGCTCGCCGGCGGCGCCTATGACCAGCTATGGCTCATCGGCACGGACGTCACGGGTGCGCTCACCGCGGGCGATGTCGAGCACATCATCCTTTTCCGCAGGCGCGGCGGCGGCATTCTCCTCAGCCGCGATCACCAGGACCTCGGGGCCTGCCTCACAAAGCTGGGCCCCGTGGGCGCCACACAATACTTTCACACGGCCAACCCGGATCCGGACGAAGCGCGCCGCTGTCGGGACGACAGCGAGACAACGACGATCAGCTGGCCCAACTTCCACTCCGGCCGAAACGGTGATCTGCAATCGATCAGTGCGGTCGAGCCGGCCCACCCGCTCATGCGACGCGCCGCGGGTGGCAGCATCCGCTTCCTGCCGGCTCATCCGCATGAGGGCTCGGTCGGCGTGCCGAAGGGGCTCGAGGGTGTGGCGCGGGTGGTGGCGCAGGGGCACAGCATGACGACCGGCGCATGGTTCAACCTGTGCGTCGCCGTGGAGGAGCCCGGGATGGGGCGTGCCGTAGCGGACGCGAGCTTCCACCACTTCTGCGACTACAACTGGGATCCGCGCAAGGGCGCTCCGACCTTCGTGACCGAGCCGGCGGGCGACGGCGTGCTCGAGACTCCCGACAGTCTCGACGACACGCACCGCTACGTCGAGAACATCGCGGCCTGGCTCTCCGGGCGAGTCTGAAGCCGCGGCATTGGTGGTTGGACGCTATGCGAGCGCGCCAGCGAACTTCACCATCATGATTTCATCGACGTAGTCCCGCTCGGCGGCGCGCTTGTAGGCTTTCCGCTGCACGCCTTCGCGCTCGAATCCGAGCTTTTGATAGAAAGCGATGCCGCGCGAATTGTCTGCCTCCACCAAGAGCTCGAATCGCAGCACGCCACTTCGTTCGAGTTGCGCCAGCACGTCTCTCAGCATAGCCGCGGCGTATCCACGTCCGTGAAATTCGGGCGAAACGGCGAGAGGCCCCAGGTGCGCTACGTGCCTCGATCTGCCGGCCAGACGCGTGGCCTTGCAAAAGCCGACGACGGTGTCGTCCGCCTCATACACGAAGAAATCGCCATCCTCGAGCAGCTTGCTGAAGATGCCGCTGAAGCGCTGCGCATCGACGCCGTCGAAGGTCAGGAATCTCTCGACGAGCCGGTGCGTGTAGATCGGCAGCAGCGCGTGCTCGTCTTCGGCGCGGACGACCCTCAACATCGACTACTCGTACGGACGATCGGACATCACGCCGAACAGCGACGTCGACCCGTTGGATCCGGCAGCGAAGACAATGAGGCACGACGCGTTGTCCTTCGTCAGGCGATAGACTGAATATTCCCGGTCCGGCGTGTTCGACAGCGGAGCGCGATTGACGAGGGTCAACGAGCCACCCGGCCACACCCTCGCCAACCCCGTCTGGAGCGCCGCGAGCGGCACGGGAGACATCACTGCGGACCCTTCTTCATATGAAGGCAGGCCCGCAGCCAGCTCCGCACGGGGTGTCGGGCGGAAATCCTTACCCGCCATGAGCCGGTTCAGATCTTCGCGCAATGACTCCGCGACCTCGGGTCTCGAGTCCGCGATCGGTTGCAGCTTGCGCGGCATCAATGGCGACTGAACCAGGCCCGCAATAACCTGCGCAATGAGCTTGGGACGAGAGTGAAGTGCATCGAGGTTGGTAAGCACGACAACGGTGAGACCGTCTTCGGGGTAGCGCGCGATGTGACAGGTAAATCCCTGCCACGCGCCGCCGTGCGCAACGCTCCTATGCCCCCCGGGTCGGCCGATGAACCAACCAAAGCCGTACCCCGCCCAATTGGGCTTGCCGTCATTGAGCGGATAAACCGTCCAGAGGCGATCCAGGCTCGACTGTGTCAACAATCGAGTGGTGGAAAGGGCCTCATCCCACTTCGCGAGGTCAATGACGTTGAAATAGAGTGCGCCATCGGCTGTCGAGTTGAATGTCGGCGAAACCCACGCCTGGTTCTTTAGTTGCCCGACCTGGTCGAACTCATAGCCGGATGAGCGGTTCGGAACGAGATCCCGTTCGCTGATGGGGCGGGTGGCGGTCATCCCGAGCGGCTTGAAGATCCGCTCCTCAAGGTACTCGGCGTAGGGCTTGCCGGTGACCTTGTGAATGACGAATCCCAGCAGCACATAGTTCGTGTTGCGATAGTCCCATTTCTCGCCTGCGGGCCATTCGATCGGAAGAGCCTCGATTCTTCTCAAAAGCTCCTCCTCGCTGAAGTCGAGGCGGAGGTAAAAGTCGCCCTTAGGCCCAATCCGCTCGTCGCTCTCATACTCGGACAACCCCGAGGTATGTGATAAGAGATTTTTGATCAGAATCGGCTTCCACGCCGAGGGGCTGTGGGGCAGGAACTTCGCGATGCTGTCGTCAAGCGAGAGCTTGCGGTCCTCGACCAACATCATGATGGCGGCAGAGATGAACTGCTTGCCGGCCGACCCCGACTGAAAGAGGGTCTCGGGACGCACCGGAACTGACAGCTCGACGTTGGCCAGGCCGTATCCTTTGGCCAGAAGAATGTGGCCGCGGTTGTAGATGCCGACGGCGAGGCCAGGAATGTGCTGCCGAGTCATTTCCGAGTTGACGAACGCGTCGATCGACTGGAGCGTGCCAGCATTCAGTGAGCTCGTCGGGTCTGGCTCACCTTGCGCATGCACGGGCCTGATCAGGGTCAAGTAGACGGCGGTGAGCAGTACTGCTGTGGCGACACGCATGCCTCCCCCGATGCAACGCCTATTCCCGGGACAAGCTACACGGCTTCAATGCGCCGCAGCCGGGCATTGATAGGCATTGCCGTTCCACACCTGGTCGTTTTTCCTCAGCAGCACGTTGCCGCCGAGGCTGGCGGTCTCAATGCGCGCAGCTTTCTCCGGGTCGCCGGTGTCGGAGACGATCACCTTGCCGAGCAGATGGCAGCCCTCGACGTCGGCAAGCGTGGTGGTGGCTCTCACCTGATCCGATGCCGGAGCCGGCGTGGCGCAACCCGCCGCGCAGGACGCGATGGCCAGCACCGCACATGCACCGTTCAGGACGTTCATGTCGATCTCCTGCAATTAAGAGTGAGGCAGCCCGCTGTCCGGCCCGCAGTCCGCTGCGATTCTGTCAGTCAGGGTCGGTGGTCGCAATGAGGGCTGGGGGAGGCAGGGTCGTCAGCGGTCGAACTGCGAAAAGCCGCTGTAGGTCCAGGGCCTGAGCGCGAGCACGAACGCGCAGCCACGCCGGTCCTGCGGTGCGGAGCGATCCTGCTCGATGATCTGCATGCACTCGCGCGCTGCGCCCTGCAACGCGCGCTTCAGCTGCGCGAGCGCTTCCTCCGACAGCGGGGCGCCGTGAAAGAAGAATTCCTCGTTGGCCGCCGCAAACGGGCTGGTGAGGAAATCGCGCAGCAGCTTCTGGTGAATGTAGCGCTGTACGGGGCCCGCGGGCCGCCAGCTGAAGCGGCGACTGACGAGCAGCCGCACCCGGTTCGCCGGCTGCAGCTCGATGACCTTCAGACGATCGAGACGGATGAAGAGCCGCTGCAGCTCGCTGCGCGTGAAGCGATGCCACTGCAGGATCTCGTCGAACGAGGTGCGGTTCAGCACCAGCCAGGTGACGAACAGCAGCCTCGGATCGGAGACGATCTCCTGCTCCTGCGTGAGTGTCAGTTGCTTCGTCGGCGCATCGTGCTCATGCGCGCGCTCGAGGATCTCCCGCCAGCCCACACCCAGCAGCTCGCAGATGAGATCGACCCGCTGCAACGAGAAGTCGCCGCTGGAGAACAGTCGCTTCACGGTCGCGACACTGAGCCCCAGCTTGCCCGCGACCGCCGCGTAGGTCAGACGGCGCTCGCGCAGCGCGCGTTTGAGCTCCGCGACGATCAAAGTGCGCTCGGCCATGGTGGTCGGCAGAGTATCACTGTGCGATACCAATTGGCCATTCAGGCGTCACCTGGCGCGTTTTGGTGGCTTCCAGGAACACCCTGTCGCAGTATGGCCGCCATGATGTTCGCGACCAGACGCACTGTGAACGCCTTAACGGGAGGCGGCGCCCGAGCCGCCTAGCATCCACACCGCCCGCGGACGACATAACCCGGATCGAGAGGACCCAACGCCATGTCCAAGCGCCGGCTGAGTGCCGACATCGTTCGCCACCTGCTGCGGGCAATCCTGTGGCCGCTGTTCCGCGTGCAGGTGCGCGGTCCCCGCGACGTGTTTGCCAACCCGCGCACGCTCATCGTCGCCAACCACGAGTCGTTCCTCGACGGCGTGCTGCTCGGCGCCTTCCTGCCGGTGCGTGCAACCTTCGTGGTGCACACCCAGATCACCGCGCGCTGGTACTTCCGGCTGCTGCTGCGCTTCGTACCGCACCTGGCGGTGGACTCGGCAAACCCGTTGGCGATGAAGCTCATCTGCAGGCTGGTGGAGTCTGGCACGCCGGTCGTCGTCTTCCCCGAGGGCCGGCTGACGATCACCGGCTCTCTCATGAAGGTGTATGACGGAGCAGCGTTCGTGGCCGCGAAGACCGGCGCCACCGTCGTGCCGGTGCGCATCGAAGGCGCCGGGCGCAGCTACTTCGGGCGGCTCGCGGGCATTTACCCGCTGCAACTCTTCCCCAAGATCCGCATCTCCATCCAGGCGCCGCGCCACATTCCGATGCCGCAGCTGCCGTCGGCGAAGGAGCGCCGCCGCCGTGCGGGCGAGCTGATGCGCCGCCTCCTGCTCGACATGCTGGTCGCGACGCGACCGCAGCGTACGCTCTACGAAGCCTTCCTCGATGCCAGGGCAACCTTCGGCTCGCGCTATCGGCTCGTGGAAGATGTGCGCCTCAAGGAGGAGTCGTACGGCTCGATACTGCGCGCGGCACTGGCGCTCGCGCGCCTCCTGTCGCCCCCCACGAGTCAGGATGAGATCGTGGGCGTCGTCATGCCCAATGCGGCGCCGACACTGGCGCTCATCCTCGCCCTGTCGCTGTCGCGGCGCGTGCCGGCGATGCTCAACTACACCGCCGGGCCCGAAGGCGTACGGGCCGCGTGCGCCACGGCCAACATCCGCACCGTCCTCGCCTCACGCGCGTTTGTCGAGAAAGCGAAGCTCGGGAGGCTGCTGGAGGAGCTGCCGGGAATCCGCGTCATCTACCTCGAGGACCTGAAGAGTCGCGCGGGTCTCCCCGACAGGGTCTGGGTCCTGTGGCACCTCATGTTCCCGCGCGCAGCGGGCACGCCGCAGAGCCCGGATGACGCCGCGGTGGTGCTGTTCACCTCGGGCTCCGAGGGCAAGCCGAAGGGTGTGGTGCACTCGCACGCCTCACTCCTCTCCAACATCGCCCAGGTGCGCGCGGTCGCGGATTTCACGCCACTCGATAAATTCATGATCGCGTTGCCGCTGTTCCATTCCTTTGGACTCACCTGCGGCGCGCTGATGCCGCTGGTGTCCGGCTGCAAGGTGTTTCTCTATCCGAGTCCGCTGCACTACCGGATCATCCCCGAGCTGGTCTACGACCGAAACTGCACGGTGCTGTTCGGCACCTCGACCTTCCTCGGCAACTACGCGCGCTTCGCGCACCCGTACGACTTCGGGCGCCTGCGCTACGTCGTCGCCGGCGCCGAGAAGCTCGCCGACGATGTGCGCCGCACC
>Ga0126381_100004662_pt1 | contig 14960 bp, 10 predicted proteins | sample PanSoiMetPlot_28_FD_96465 | JGI IMG/M metagenome (GOLD analysis project Ga0126381, IMG submission 96465) | Tropical forest soil microbial communities from Panama - MetaG Plot_28 | ecosystem: Environmental > Terrestrial > Soil > Tropical forest > Bulk soil | place: Panama | collected 2016-02-17
CCAGCCAAAAATGATTTTCAGTATCGCCAAGCCCTCATCAAAGCGCTCGGTGAGCCCAACCAACGAAAAATACTGGGTCATGTTTTCTTTAGCCATGGCCAACATTTCGTCGGTACAATCCCCGGCATGATAGTCACCCACAAATTCTCTACCCGAGAGATATTTGGTCTGCACATTGTGATTGGGTGACACGCGGGCATACTCTTCCAGCGTCAACTTGCTGATCCAGCGATGCTTGGGATGCAGTAGATAGTTTTTAGCGAAATAATAAGCCGAAATTACTCGCTCGACCGGATCTCGCAGGAACGTGATGTAGGTGAACGGCTGTGGCAAGCGCCGGTGAATGCCAAACGGCATATGCCCCTTTAACACCTGCATCTTCGCCAGCCGGCTTTCCGGCCATCGATTCAGTTTGTGATAAGACCAAAGATACAAGACCGGATCGATACTGAAAATCCGTAAAGGATTGTACTCCCATTCAATGATCCGGTTCAGCGTCGTACCGCCACACTTCGGCAGATGCAGAAAGACCAACGCTTTATCCGACTGGGCGGCTTTCGTCTGAGTTACCAAGTTCATAACGATCTTACATCAGCGAGACCAACCGGCTGGCCGCTGCCCGCCATATCAACGACCCTCCCTGGATCGTTGAATCGAGCCAGCTTCCGGGGCTCTCATTCTTCAGCAAAGCAGCGTCCTTCTTCAGATCAATCCCGAGGCGAGCAACCAAATCATCAAACATCTTTTTTCCAAATTCGTAAAGCTCGCGATCCAGCTGGTTCCATTGTTCGACTTGCGCCAGCAATTCGGGCGCGAAAGTTTCGCGCTTCGGCCGGTTTCGCGACTTTCGATAACTGGCGTACGAAGACAATTTCCAGCCAAAGAGATACTTGAGCAAAATCAAGCTCTCCGTAAAACGCTCGGTCAACCCCGCGAAACTAAAATATCTTTGTAGATTCTCTTTAGCTCGCACCAGGGTTTCAGGACTATTCCAACGATCCGACGCTGGATCCGGACCAATTGCTCCTGGACGAAGCATTTCTCGAAAAAAAGCGACCGGCCGATAATCGCGGCGATCTAGGCCTGCGATTGCTTTGCACTGCAGGTTGTTGTTCCAAGGCGCGATCGATAAGAACTGCACGAGATCAAGGTTCTCCCGGTTGATTCTCTCGTGCAGTGGATTTAACCGGTTACCCTTCGAGTAGGCGTATGAAGAAATGCAGCGTTCAATTGGATCGCGCAAAAACGTTATATACGTCGAAGGTTGGGGCAGGAGCTCGTGCAGACCAAAGCTCATGTGCCCCTTAACTACTTTCAGAGCGGCTCGCCGGCGCTCTGACAAATTCTTAAAATGATCGATAGACCACTCAATTCTCCTGCCTTCGATCGTATAAATCCGGAACGGGCTATACTCTTTCTCGATTATCCGATGAAGGGTCGTGCCGGCGGTCTTGTGAACATGCAAGAACAGAACCGCTTTATTCTGCAGCGAATCTTTTTCTGAATCGGAGTCAGCCATCATTTTTCCGTTCGTTGGGCGACATTAGCGGTCCCGAGGATTAAATCGACCTCCGCCTTATAGCTTTGATAGGCAACGCGGGAGTTCTGTTGCAAATAAGCAACAACATCGGGGTGCTGATTATCCGCTGGGCCGAGCGGCACTTGGACAAGCCAGATGCGCTTGTACTGGCCTCGCAGATTCTGCAACTCTTCCAGACTCCGGATGCAAGGATACCCTCTGAATTTGTCCAGGAAAAATGGTATCGCTCCTACGCCGCTGTAGGTGATTTTCTTATCCAGCATCGTGTTAATCGAGTAGTCCACCTTCAACTTTGAGTAGAATTCGAAGATGTGCGGAATCGCCACGATCAACGCATCACCCGGCTGTATGTGGCTAGCAACGAACAACGCAGCTCCGCGATAGTCGGTTCGATAGATCCCCATCCGGTTTCCGTAGAAAGGGGCTGGGCCGGTCCGGGAAAGACGATAGGTATACAAAACAAAACCGTTGGTCGTTAGGACGAAAATCGTAAGTAGCGCGACCGCGGCGCCCCACCGCAACGCCGATCCGCGCACCGCTGCAATTCTATCCACGAGCTTGTAGACGATGCCGACAGACGCTAGGATCAACAGAGACTGGTAGTCGTAGGAATACCTGGCGGCATACGCTGGCAGGAACTCAACGTAAAACATCAGCATCACCAAGCCCGACAGGAAGAGATAGCGAATTGCTCGGTCCTTCCAGCAAAAACCGATTCCTAGGATTGTCACCAACGACATTACGAAGAAGTTTTCCGCTAATACGAAATCGTTAAAATAGTATTGGGGATCATAGTGGGTCACATCGAACCAAACCGGGACGGGAGTGGTGACATCAGACAAGCTGATGCCGGTCTGCATGTAGGCAGGCATCGAAGCGACCTGGCGATGCGTCAGTTGGATAGCGACAGCGAAGGACATGAAGACGCAGCATCGCCAGAGGTGCCAGTCCTTCATCCATTCGTATTTCCCCCATTGCAGGGCGAACATGCAGATAAAGAGTGTTGGCAAAACAAAGCCAGACCCCTCCCAAGTTAGATAGGCCAATACAAAGCCAATCGTGCAGACGGACATAAACCCCGCCCGGATCGGTCCTCCTCTTACCCGTATCGCCTCGTAAAAACACCAAAACGTAGTCAGGGAAAAGAATTGCTCTTGCGACGGCCAAAACGCGTTGCGACCCCAGAATAGTCCGGAAGGGAAAGTAGCAAAAATCAGTGCGGCCGTCAGTCCAACCCGCCAGCCCATCATTCTCCAGCCAACGACTCCGATGAGCGCGATGGTGAGAGTCGACAAAATCACGGCTGGTGTCCTGATGACGATTTCGCCTTCGCCAAAGAGTTGCCGGGAGAGCGCGATTCCATATGAAACCAGCTCGTAGGTGGTTACCTCTTTCTCAAAACTACCCAACTGAATGTAAGGATAACCTTTCGCTGATACGCCGTGCGAAAATTGGGTCACGCCATATTCATCGACGTCGAGCGACATGGCGGTGAGGCTCTGCGCCCGTAGAAACAAACCGAGAATAACAAGGCAGATTAGTGCAACCACCTTCCAATACCGGCCCAACCAAGTTGCCGGTGGCGGTTCCGCTGGGGGCGCTTCCGCAGGCGGCAATTTTTTTCGCGGGAGAAACAACAAGAGCCGCCCGGCAAAGAGCACGATCACCAAATTGTAGACAACTTGTGGCTTGAAACACCAACTAGCCGGCAAACGAACATCGAAGCAGAGAAGCCAACCCAACAGCATCGCGGTTAACACGCAGAGATGGAATAAGGCATCATCAGTCCAAAGCCTTTCAACCGGGTGCCGAGTGACAAAGCTAACCAAACGCGGGATCAGAAGCCAGGAGACCAGCACTCCACCCAGCACGACGCTGAATACCTTGACCCAGGTAATAGCCCTTTGCACGTCATAAAGCGGAGTGACCACCGGAGGAGCCAATCTCTGCGGCAGTATGCCCCACGGTTGATTTCCATAATTCGCCAGTACTAGGGCCGGTCTTGCCTCGCTTGAATACGAGAGCGTCTGCCAATTTCCATCGGTGTAAAAAGTCCGCAGGCTGTGGTCCGGGAGAACCGTGTAACCTTCCGCCAGCATCGCCGCCGGTTGCATGGATTGAGAGCTAACCCGGACCAGCAAAGTGTTATCGCCGGTATGTAACCAGCGGGTAATATCATAGGCCAGCAGCGGCGGCGATAGCGGCAGCAACTCCTGCTGCACCTTCGTCAACGGCGCCGGTGGCACCCCTATCTGGGTCGTAATCAGGCGCCCATTGATTACCAGATCGTAATTTCCTAGAGCCGAGATTTGAAACCAAGTCTCCCGGCGATCCTTTGGGAGTACTAAATGGTACTGGAATGAGGCCTGTCGTGGCGACCCATCCGTCGGCACAATCCACTTTGCAACGGGCCGGCTCGCGAGTAGCCGAGGATCCATGGGAACCTGTTCGATAATAGGAAACCGCTCACTCTTTAGGCCGGCTAGCGGCAACGGCCAAAACGAGTCATCTAGCAGCGGATTCTCCCACGTGTACCCGCCTAGGATTCCATCCGGCGTTTTGGAAGCCCGCCAGCTTTGGTCTCCGAGATCCGACCAAAATTCCTGCACCGGCGAACCGACGATCCCATAAAAGCCCCGCACCAGTAGTTGAGCAGAGCCCGGAAACGAGTAGCGGATAACGTGGATGGCGATAACGTTCTTACCCGGCTTTAAAAGCGACTTCAGGTCAAAGATCCCAGCTACGCACGTGCTGTTAAAGATTCGGTTTCCAACGGTGGCGTTGTTAACGTAAAGGGTGAAATTGTCCGTCGCCGCAACTTGGATCCAGGCACGATCGATCGGTCCGGAGATATAGAGCGTTTTGCGAAAATAGTTAGTTTGGGAAGGCGTCGTCGATTGGATCCACTGGGCTCTACCAAAATCGAGGCGATAAAGGTGCTCCGCTGGATCGAAGAAGGTAATCGTAGTGAAAAACGCGAGCACCAGGCCGCACGCCACGACCAACAATAGCGAGAAGCGTCCTCCCTTGGTCTTCAGATACTGGAGCAGTCTGGATTGATTCGGCATTCCACTTAGGCCAGTTGGGCCTCGGCTAGGACAGGGCAAACTTGGTCGGGGAGTTCAGCATTGATCAGTCGGACATTTCTAATGAGATTCCATTCTGGGCGCCGATCATATCGCTTAGTCCGCGCCAGTTTAATACATAGTCAATTAAATAGGAGTGCCGATAGGCCAGCTTAGCCTGGGCGAGGTCACCGATCCTCACGTAGTTGTCTCCCAGATTCGTGTCCAGCGCAGACCGAAATTCCGGGTCCCGGACCAGCTTCGTCATCGGCAGAATAAGCTCAATCGAGTCCCGATAGCGTCCGACTTCGAAATACGCTCGGGAGAGACAAAACCCGGCGAACCAGCTGGCCGGATCATGCAGCAACGCCTTCTGCCAGGCCGGAATCGCTGCGGCGACGGCGCCTCCTGCATAGAGAGCGGTTCCGTAGGCTGTCCATCGGTCCGCTAACAAATCATGCACGAGTCTAGTCTGGCTGCCTGCGTTCGGCAGAAACTTTTCCAACTCCTGGATGGCGGGCAAATAGTTCTTCTGATTAAACAGCAGCTGCGAATGATAGAACCCGTACTCTAAGGTATTCGTTCGCCCAAAACTAGAGTCAATGGCTCCGATACGCACGTAGAGAGCCGCATGGATAGCGAACCATTCATCCAACCGCATCGCTTCCCGATATCTGTTGATCGCTAACCCCGGCTTTCCTTCGGCCTCCGCAATCTGACCGCGAGCCACTGCCATTTGGGCGGCCAACGGCCGGGCCAAAGCTATGGCGGTCGAACTGAAGACCATAACTACTGTCCAGATAGTTAGTCGAGCGCGACCCCGGCGCGACAAACGGGCTCTACCGTAAAAGAATGCCAGCAACCCAATCACCACGGTCAAATACCAGCCACGCCCCATGAAATACCGAGCGACTATCAGTCTATCCCAGACGGTCACTATCGACGTCGACAAAGGGGCTCCGGACGCATTGTCGGGCTCGACCCCCTGATTGACGGGTAGGTACTTCTTCTGGAACGCATTAACTGAAGCGGCCCATTGCGCCTCTTCGTCGCCGATCTCTTTTAGCAACTCCGGTTCACCAACCGCAACCTGCAACAGTCCGCCCAAGGTTAGAAGCAGCAAAGCGGCGCCTGCTATCGACAGACTTCTCCATAGTTTGAACCGACACGTGAAAGCGCTGGCCGCGATCAGCAATGCGGCGGCGACTCCCCACGACAACAATGCACTACCAGGGTGGTCGCTCTTGTATCCGAAAAGAGGAGCATGCAGACCCGCCAGTCGATTCGTTATCGTTAGAGCAACCCAGTGGGAAATTAGCACCAGCGCAGCACACGCCAGTCCCGCAAAAAGGGCCCAATTGTGCAGGAACCACATCAAGATCCTCTCGCCCAACCTAGCGAACCAAAGGCCGATCGCGATGAACCAATCCAGCACTTTCATTTTAGCACCGGTTGCCGTGACCACTTGGCTAGAAAAGGCTCTAAAAATCCCAGTCCTTCTTTCGCCAGCTTAAGATCACTTTTCGAAAACGTACCCAGCAACAATAAAATCAGCAGGTAAATCAAGAAGGCTCCCAACGAGATCGGCACCAGCCAAAGGATCGATAAACCTTTAAGAAAGTATAACCCCACACCAATGGACAAGCTCGCCGCTAGCGGACGCCAGACCACCCCAACCAACGACAGAGGGAACCCGAGCCGATTCAGTTTACCTGACCAAATTACCAGCATCAAGGTCTCGCTCGCCAGAAATGCGATACACGGCCCCAGGTAGCCAGTAAACGGGATCAACAGAAAATTGAGCCCAATTCGCAGGCCAAGAGAAAATAGCGAAGTAACCAGCAAGTAACGCTGCTCATCGAGAGCGGTTAAAAGAAACGGAAAGGGGCTCGAAACGAAAAAAGGCAGGAAAGCAACACCTAACACCTGCATTGCCGGTAGTGCGACTTGGTACTTATCGCCGAGCAGCAATGTAATCAGCTTCGAGGAAAAAACAAAATAGAAAGTTGCTATGGGAAAGCCGGCTAAGATAAAAACTTTGACGCTGCGTTCATACGCTTCCTGCAACTGAGGCTTCGCTTCCGGGTTAGCCCCCAGGCGCGAGTACATCGGGTAAAGCGGGATAGCTAGCGTCTGAGGAATAAATCGAAGAGCCATCGATATTCGATACGGCCCGCTAAACAACCCCACCGTGCGAAGATTGGTGAGCCAGGACAGAATCATCACATCAACCTGCTGCGCTAAGAGGCGCACCATGGTCGCTCCACCTACCGGGATCGAATTTGTCAGCAGATACTTCCACATGGGAAGATCAATCCGCATCTTGGGAACGCCATATCGGCGCACGACCATCCAGCGGTAGTAAAAAGCGAGCAAAACATTCGGGATCAGGTGAGCAAACACGATCCCGACTAGAGCAAAACCCATCCTCAGACCGAGGAAAATAAAACCGCAAAAGACGATCTTATGAACGAGAAAGCCGAGTGCATGGAGCTCGTTATCTTCCTGTGAACGCAAGGCGGAACCGTAGCCTGCGCAGTGAAACAGCGAGAGCGTGGCCGCCCCCATCGCCAGCGTTAACAGTTTCACTTCTAAGTTGAAGTGGAGAAACGGCACGATGGCCAAGATGATGAGTTCGACTGTGATCGATAACACCCAGATAAGTGCGAGGGCGGCTCCGAGAATTTCGGCCAGTTTTTCCGGCGTCCTCGCCAGCTCGCGCATCAGAATATTGCTTAATCCGGTATCGGCTAAGAGCTGGAAAAAGACCGCAAAAGCCAGAATAAACGAATAGATGCCGAAGTCGTTTACACTCACCGAGCGGGCTATCAAGACGATGGCAGCAGCCTGAAGCAATCCACCAAGGCCAACGGCCACTCCGCCGGCCAGCACATTCTTAACAATGCGCTGAGATTGCTTCATCGGTTCCAAACCCATACGCCACCAGACAATCGTTGCAGATTAGCGTATTCGATTCTTAGCTGGAGCCGGGCCAAAAGCATTTGATCTTTGACCTGCCACAGATTGAGCCCGGCATCCACTAGCGCGAGCTGGGTACTGATTCCTTGATCATGCTGTGATTGAATCAGCTCGAGATTAGTTTTTGCCGCCACGTAGCCTCGCTCAAGCTCGGCCAGATCAGCCTCCGTCGTATGAATTGATTCGAGCTGATTCAAGACTGCTTCCCGCAAGGTCAAGCGCACTTCTTCCAATTCCGCCTGGGTCGCCTTGTAGTGGTCCAGAGCTTGATGTTGGGCAGAGATCCTGTGACCGAAGTCGAAGACAGGAACTTCAACTCCTATCCCGGCATAATACTGATCAATCGGAAACGGGCCAAAGGCAGTTGCGCCCTCATACTGGGTTTGAAAATTCACGGAGGGATAAAGCGCGGTCTGGGCGAGCCGGTACTGCTGTTTTGCTTCTTCAATGACGGCCTGCTGAATGGCAACAGATGGATGTTGCTCGGCAACCTCGGTGAGCAAACTGTCAATCCCGGGCAACGTAGGCATCAGCGGGTCTGAAGTATCGATCCGAACGTTCGGTTTCCCCTGGCGGCCGAGGAGCTCTAGTAACAGCCGCTCGCTTGCTTCTGTCCGCTGTTCACTCGTCTGCAGCAACTGTTGGCTAGCCGCAAGTTGCTGTTTCTCGATCTCAACATACTGGGGTAGCGTGAGATTAAGCCTCAGCTCCTCTTCCAAGATCTCGAGTCGTTTCCGGTTAAGTTCTACGTTTTGTCTGTCCAGCTCAGCCTTCTGCAGATACGCGACAGAATTGTAGAAACTACCTACTACGTGCGCGATCACATCCTGTTCAGTCAGGCGAATTATCCACCCCTGCTTGTTGTAATTGGCTTTCGCGATCGCGACCGCGGGAGGAGTGTTTAGCCCCAAGATGCTTCCGTTTGAATAGATTGGATAGTTCAGGGTCAACGTACCGAGCCCCACCCAGCCCCAATCCAGACGGAAAGGAGAACGGGTGGACCTGGCGCCACCCTTGGTGAGAAATACGCCCGTCAAATTGGGATCATTGATTCCAAGAGCTGCCCAGTACCCGGTTGGACTGCCCCTATAGACCCTGAGGTCAGCCGTTCCATTCACCTGCGGGTAGAAACTGGATTTCTCTTTCCAGATATTCTCTTTGTCGCCTTGTAACGTGAAATGTTCAGACAGCAACTGCGGATTTTGTTTCAAGGTCTCGGTGATACATTCGTGCACCGTTAATACCTTGTCGCCGGCGCCCTCGACCGTACCCTGAACCAACAGACCAAAAACCACCAGTAGCGTCGCAGCGGCTCTCATTTGTTCCAGGGACCACTTTTGTTCGCCAGAACCTTGTCATTGTCATGGAGCTCAAGCATTCCCACGGTGACCACCTTTTCTCCCTCTTGCACTCCATCGAGTATTTCCGTCATTCCATCGGCCATCAACCCGCGCCGGATCTGCCGGGCGTGTGCTCTGCCATCATTGTCGACCACAAACACGGTCGCGTGGTCCCCCACGGGATCGATTACCGCAGTGCTCGGCACCGCTAGCGCCATATGGTTGTTCTCGATTCGCGCATAGCCTGTGATACCCGGTATCAAACGCTCATCCGGATTTGCAATACTGAGGTAAACTCCAAAGCATCGGGTGAGGTCATTGACGCTGCCATCTGCTTTCACCACTTTGCCTTTAAAGATAACGCCGGGAAACCCGTCCGTGCTCACTTCGCCCTCCATTCCCATCCGAATTGACCCCATCTTTTCCTCCGTGACCTGTGCATCCATATAAATCGGGTCGATGATTCCCAATTTGAAAGCCGGGTTGCCTACGGAAGTTATTTCGTCGGGATTAATCGTTCGCGCCAAAATGATCGCCGGAGCCGGACTGACCATCTTCGTATTGTTGAGATTAAACTCGGCCTGAACCACTGCTTCTTGTGCCGCCGCATCGGCCGTCCGGGCTTGTTCCACTTCGACCGCCGAAGCAAAACCCTTAGCTTGTAGCGCCAACATTCGTTGGAGTTGCGCCGAGGTGTGATCACGTTCGATTCGAGCATGATCAAGCGCGGACCGGAAAAGCGTGTCGTCCAATTGGACTAGCAAATCCCCCTGTTTCACTACATTGCCGACTTCTACCGGCACTTTGAGGACTTTTGCTACCACTCGGTCAGTCAGGAAAGCATCTCGGCTCTCCAGCATTATTCCGCTGGCGCCGATGATTTCGTGCAACGTAGTAACCTTCGCCTCGACCGTTTGCACCGGTATCGGTAAACCAACCGGCCGCGCCTTAGTCGCGTCAGTAAAGACGAGATATTTTATCGTTATCGCTAGGGCCACCAGAGCGAGCCCGGTGAGGCCTACGCCCAGGATGATGTCGAACCATCTTCGGATTATGAACTTCCGTGCTTGGTGTGAATCAATCATGAAAAATGAGAAACCGAGTGTTCCTCGCAAAACGGCCCAAACGGGTACTATATATCGGTTTTGGCAGCAACTTACTTTGTCAGTGCATCGTGTGCGTAACGGGCCGCCGCCGGAAAGTGTAGAATATCCTGTTGGTAGATTTCCATGTACTGCATCTGGTAGGCTAAGCCGGCATCGATCGCTCGGCGCAATACCGTCTCGGGATCGCCCGGCTGCTTACCGTTGTTCCGATAAGTCTGATCTCCGTAACAGAACCACAGCATTTGTCCGGCAATGTCAGGATGAAATTCCCAAAGCAATTCGAACTTTCCTAAGTCAGGCGAACCCGGCAGAGGGGTAACCGCAGACAAGCCGTTCTTCTGAATAATGAAGCGACCGGGGTAATGCGAGCGACCATATTTCGTCGCCGCGCGACCAACGTAATACGGATCCGGGTCCAGTCTTCCATTTTCTCCTACCGCCAACGACAGGCATTGCCGCGGAAAGCTTTGTCCCGTGACGTCGATATCGTCCTTGACCACTCCGATCAGTTTGTCCGACGTATATCCGACTGAGTGCCATTGAGCCATATCCGGACGCCGATGCGGGACATTCCAATCTCCGCCCCGCGAGCTTGCTCCCGTGACAGCGACAACTCGAACCGCAGGATTTCCAGATAAGTGTTCTCCTGCTGCCTTGATCATGGCCCGCTTATCAGCCAGAAAAGTGCGATCCCAATACACCACCAATTGGCCGGCTTTCTGCCGGTGATACTTGTTGGGGTCCTCAAAGCTGAAGGTCTGCACCCCTTTGGCATACACCCATTTAGGAACGGCCGGACCCTCCGTCAGGATCCGAACAAACACCATCTTGCCTGCCTTTGCGGCTCTCGAAATCTCAGAATCAAGAAAGCCCCAATCGAAAACCCCTGGTGATTTTTCAAGATAGTTCCAGGGTTGGCGAATACTGATGCCGTCGACATCCGGGTTAGACAGCACCTGGGCATCTGCTGGTTCTGAGCCTGGACCTAAGCTGAAAACTCCGCGGGGAATCATCTTTGAATTCTCGGCACAGACTTCACTTGCCAGGACTAGTGAGGACAGAAGCACGACCAGAAACAATCCAGCGCCTGGAAACGATAGAAAGCGCCCTGGGACCCCTTTTAGAAACGGATAGGCAGACAATAAGCTCCTATGAACCATACGACGATAGGTGGCCGCTGCCGCGAACGGAAAAGATTTCATCCCAACAGCTCACTCGATGTAGCCGAGCGCTTTTAATCGCGCCTCGATTTGGGCCGCGTCTTCGGGGGTATAAGAGTTGTTGTTTACTGATTCACTCGCCTCTGGCGACGATTTCTCATGTTGGACTGGGTGCTGTTTCGTGAACTCTGGCTCGAAGGCTTCCTCTAACACTCGGCCGTCCATATCATCAGGGATCCGCTGTCCCATCAGGTGAAGTAATGTCGGCGCAACGTCAAGCAGGCGCGCTCCCTCAATCCGGGCGCCTTTCTTAAAGGCCTGACCTTTCATTACAAGGACGCCCAGCTTGCGGTGGGTACCTCCCCACTCCGGCTCGCGAACCGGTCCACGCGGCAGGATTTGCAAAGCCGGCTGATCGTTTTCCTCGGGAAAACTCGGCTTGATTGAAAACGCGTCTTCGCTCCACCAATCGAGAATCAAATCGGGTGCTTCTTTGGCGAACGGTCCATGAAACAATTCGTCTCGCCGATAGACTCGTGATACCACAGGCTGCCCGGTGCGTGGATCCTTGAGTTCGCTCAGCTTTTCAATGATGAGCGCCAAGAGCGATTCGTATTCTTCCTCAGAGACAATCCCAGCGGGCTTTTCGTTCTTCAGGTTGATCCAGATACTGGGTGGCGATGCCAGGATCTCGCTACAGTACGCTTTGGTACCGGCCCAATCGATATTCGCAAACGAAGTATAGGCGCCCTCAAAACGCTCCCGAAGACCAGGAAGTAAGCCGGCCAGAAATTTCTTCTGATCGGGTCCGAGAGTTCCATACAGAACTTTATAGACTCCGCGAACGACCTGGTCCTTTGCTTTCGTTAACGGAGACTTTCGTTGTTCTCGATAACGCAACAGTCCCAATTGGGACAAGAACCGGTTCAAATACACCACTCGATCAGAAACTGGACCTCCCCCGTGGTCAGAGACGACGACCACCGTTGTCTCCGGGGGCAATTTTTCCACCAGTTTTCCCACTGCCGCGTCCAGCCGTTGATACACCCGCTGAACCGCATCTCCGAACGTCGCTGCAGCGGCCGGATCGTACATAAAATGGTTTGGATCCAGATATTGCCAGAAGTGATGCTGAACCGTGTCGATCGACATGAACGTAAACATCATCAGATCGGCCGGATGCTTTTCTATCAGATAAAGGGCCAACTTCGTCCATTGCTCGTCGACTTTTCCCATGTCGGCCAGTACCTGCATCCGCCGGTTGTCGGTCGACATAAAGCCCAGGTGGGTGATGTCGAAGCGAAGCTTGCCTACGACTTGTTCAACCTCCTCTCGAAGGGCCGGCGGATGGATAAAGGCGCTTTTCTCGGAGGGAGCGTCAAATCCCGAGATTTGAAACCCATTCAACGGCTCTGGCGGGTACGTAAATGGAACATTAACCGAACCGACACTAACTCCTGCATCAGAGAGCAATCCGAAGAACGTTCGAGAACGGCGGGATCCGCCATTAGCATAGCGCATGGCATAACTGCCCGGCTGCGGCTCCAAAAAATAGAATATGCCGTGTTTGCCCGGATTTTTGCCCGTCATGAATGACGTCCAGGCCGGCGGCGTCAGCGGCGGAATCGCGGATTCCAGCTCGCCCCGGACGCCGCTATCGATTAAGCGGGCAAGATTGGGTAACTTGCCCTCTTCTACCCAAGGTCCCATCAAATCCCAGGTCGCTGAATCCAAGCCAATTATAACTGTTTTTGGACTTCGCATCTTTGCCCTAATCAAGTTTTCCTGCCGCACTGCCTATAGAGGGGACGAGAAGCTCCGACACTTCCTCGATGGATCCCCTATTCCCAGCGCCATACAGCGATCCGGCACGGCACATCACTCCGCAACACATCTCGAGAGAGTCCAAGGCCGCCGATTTCTTTTTGACAAGGTACCGCATTATGATGTCGGGCGGGACTGTGGTAAAGACGAAACACTCGCCCGTAGGTTTCATGTTGCGCTGATCCCAATACAGAAAGCGGTTTTGATTCGCAAGCCTCTCTTTGCCCGCCCACTAGAAAAGTTTGCGGCACGGGAAGGCCGTTAGCTCGAGGAACGAAGAGGAGCTCGCACCTGGTTAACGCCGGGAACACGGCGAAGCTAGCCAAGATGATTAGTCACCTGCGTCGACCATTCCCCACATAACACTATCACCTCAGTCGGGTATCCATCGTGGAAGCGATGAATCAAACGATCAGGAAACCTTGCAGCTCGCGCGCTCCCCAACTTTCACTTCTCAGGTCCCACTACTCGAATCGCCCGATAGATCGCCCGCTTCTTTGGTGGCCAGAGTCGGAATCAACGTTTGCGCCAATGCATAGTCCTCGGGGACACCAATATCGATTAAGGCTTGAATGGATCTAAACGCAATTGGTTGCAATACCGCGATTTGTTTGGTCAGAAAATCACGTTCGAATGAGAATTTCTCAGGAACCGGATGTTTTACGAAAATATCGCGGCGCAAACCGTAGATCCCTGCGTTGATATAGCCGGCCGATGAACCTCGTTTCTCATCGAAGCCAATAATTCTGTCCTTCTTTTCGTCCATTACGACGGAGCCGTAGCGAGCGACATCGTTCAAATGCACGACGGCCATGCAGAGATCGGCTCCAGACGTTTCCAATTGAGCCAGGAGCTGACCCACATTTACATCGGTGTAAGTATCACCATTCAGGACAACGACTCGTTCCTGTCCGGTCTGCTCCAATGCCAGTCTGATGGCGCCTCCCGTCCCTAGCGGTTCACTCTCCAAGGAGTACGCAATCTCCATCCCGTTAAACACATCCCCGAAATAATCTTGAATAACTTCTGCCTTGTACCAAACCGAGAGAATCACCCGCTCGACTTTGTGCCGGCTCAACCGAGTCAATAACCACCAGAGAAAAGGCCGCCCGGCCACCTCGGCCATCGGCTTTGGCACATCTGCAACCACCGGTCGCAACCTCGTCCCTTCTCCCCCAGCAAGAATGATCGCTTCGATCATGGGATGAAAAATTGGCTGCTCAAGTTAGTGCTCACCTCTTAAGCCACTCTCCAGGAATGCGCGCCATGCTCGACAAACATACAGGTAGAAACCGACGCAGAGAACTGTGATAAACACTTGATCACGTAAGGTCGCTTGATCGGATCGACAATGAACATCATAAAGCCGCCCCCACCCGCTCCTGACACTTTTCCGGCGCGTGCCCCGTGTTGAATGGCCGCCTCATAGATCGCATTTATTTTCTCGTTGCTGATCAGCTGAGCCATTTTTTTCTTTGCCTCCCACGATCTCCGCATGGCGTCGGCCAATGCCTCAAAGTCTCCTTTAAGAACGGCCTCTTTCATATGTACAGCCTCCGCTTTCAGCTCGTGCATCGCCTGCACAGACGATTGGTTTCCACTTTTTACGTTCTGTACCTGCTCATTAATGATGTTGGCGGATTCTCTAGACACACCGGTAAAGAACAGCACCAGCGATGACTCTAGCTCGGCCCGGTGCTCGGGCTTGATACGTAACGGATTGACGATGACCCGATCCTCATAAAACTCCATGAAATTCAGGCCACCGAACGCCGCTGCATATTGGTCCTGTTTTCCTCCCGCCAAGCCCAAATCAACCCGTTCGATCTCATAGGCCAGACGAGCAATATCATATTCGCCTAACGGCAAGGTCAGGTACTCGCGGAAGGCCTGAAGCAAGGCGACAACCATAGTAGACGATGACCCTAAGCCTGAGCCGGGTGGCG
>Ga0126381_100004663_pt1 | contig 14959 bp, 18 predicted proteins | sample PanSoiMetPlot_28_FD_96465 | JGI IMG/M metagenome (GOLD analysis project Ga0126381, IMG submission 96465) | Tropical forest soil microbial communities from Panama - MetaG Plot_28 | ecosystem: Environmental > Terrestrial > Soil > Tropical forest > Bulk soil | place: Panama | collected 2016-02-17
CAGGTGCCGTCCCTGCGCATCGAAAATCCACACCCCGCCAGGGGCGGAGACATACAGATGACCCTGAACGTCCATCTTCATACCATCGAGCGCTTCCTCGCCGGGGATCCGGGAAGTCAAGTCGATGAATATCTCTCCAGGCCCGAGGGTGCCGTCGCGCCGAACGGGGTATCGAGTGACCGTCTTCGCTGCCGGGTCCCAGTTGTCGACGTAGAGGTATTTCTCATCCGGAGAGAACACGATGCCATTCGGCCCCTTGAGCTCGCGGCTCAGGAGGCGCAGTTGCCCGTCCTTCCAGGAGAAGACCCCACTAAAGGGCAATTCCTTGCGTGAATCGTCAAAAAATTTTGGCAGTCCAAAAGGTGGATCGGTGAAATAGAGCGTGCCGTCGGAGCGATAGACCAGATCGTTCGGGCTATTAAGCCGCTTTCCTTCATAGCTGTCGGCGAGCACGCTGAGCCGGCCATCACGTTCCAGGCGGCTCACGCGGTGACGACCCTGTTCATCGATCGTCAGCCGTCCTTCACGATCGAGCGTCAGCCCATTAGAACCGGGCTGCACATACTCCGCGATGTCGGCAGCGTCGTAGCCGCTGTGATCGCGAAATACTGTGAGGTTGCCGTCCTCGCTGTACTGATAGATGGTGTTGCGATTCGGGTCGCTGAAGAGGAGCGCGTTCTTGTCGCGCAGCCAGATCGGCCCTTCCGTGAACTCGAACCCTTCGGCAACTTTGAAGAGCTTCGCATTCGCGGGAACGATTTGGTCAATCCCGGGTGCGTCGCGCTCCACGTGCACGTTGACCTCGTGCGGCACCACCGCAACCGGCGCCTCCCCATCGGGGAAGAATGTGAGCCGCGCCTCATGTACAAAGATGTAGTTGGTCGGAGAGTCAGAGATCGGTGCATTCATGCCAAAGACGGCCAGATGCACTTGGTCCCCTGGCCGCACGCGGTGAGCGACCAGCACGCGGTTCAGGGCGTTCCAGCCCGCGACCACCGATCCGCCGCGCTGGTCGTAGGTGCGTTCCAGTTCTCCGTTGACCCATACCTCGGCGTAGTCATCCACGCGTATTTCGAACCAGACGCTGGCGCCGGTCGGGTCGAATGCACCAATACGCTGTGGAATGGTCAGATCTAGGCGGTACCAGTTGAAAGACACTTGCCCCGGACCCCGCGGCTTGCTCAACGAGTCAGGAGCAATCCTCGCCCAGAGCGAGTCATCAAACTCTGCGGCGCCGGCGTGCGGGATGATGTCGTAGGTGCTAGTCGGTGCGCCGGTCGGCTGTCCGTGCGCATCCGGGGCGCGGAAGGAGGTCTCAACGATCCGCGCATCGCTGTAGCGCCAATGGGCCTGCACCACGGAAGCACCCGCCTCAGTCGTCAGGTCCACGGTGACCGCCGGCGCGGGCGCATCTGCACTCGCCGCGGGGGGTACGACGAGTAGCGCGGAGGCGAGCAGGGCGTGAATGAGGGGCACAACCGCCCGGGCGTTACGGACGAGGAGTTGGTGCACCACGTCTACTGTCCCTGCGAGGCGGGCGCATCCTGGAGAGCACCCGCGCCGGCAATCGCAATCTCTTCATCTTGCTGAGCACTCGCCGCACCACTCACACCGATGGCACCGACGACCTGCTTACCCACCACAATGGGAATGCCCCCCTGTAGTGGGGTAAAGGGCGTCACTGCGGCGACCGCGGCGAGCGCCGGGCGATTCTTGTTGATCGAATCCTCCATGCCGCGCGTGGGGCGCCCGAAATTCGCCGCGGTTCGCGCCTTTCCGATGGAGACATCGGCGCTCGCCGGGAAGGTGCCGTCGAGCCGTTCCAGACAGATCGTGTGCCCGCCGGCGTCAACGATGGCAATCGCCGCACCCGGCGCGCCGTGGCTGCGCGCGTAGGCCATCGCGGCCGCCACGGCGCGCTTGGCGCCTTCGAGTGTCAGCGACGGTTGAGCGGTCACATCGGCCGGCTGAGCAGCCGATACAGAAGCCAAACCCAGCGCCAGTGCTGCAAAGAACGATTTCATGCAGATCCTTCCTTTCACTAACCCACCAGAGCGGGGCGGGCGGGTTGCGTAGCGAGATCGACTAAACCGGCGGATGAGACACGGCGCAGAGGCACTGTCGGGTGAGGGGCGACCCCCCCGCTGCGATCGGCGAGCAGGCGCAGCGTGGCTGCCACGCGGCGCGGGGTTCCCAAGTCGTTCCAGCCGCAGGCGGATACGGTCAGCACGCGCAGCGTATACGGCAGCTGCTGGATGACGGCGCGCGAGAAATCAGCCGTTGGCAGGCGCTCGTAGAGCTCCGGTAGGGCAGAGCAGACTCCCGCATACTCGTCTCGCGACACTGCAGTGGCCATCTCGTCGACCGTGCCACCGAGTTGCAGCCGCAATAGCCTCAGAAGCGCGGCTCCGGATGCACCAAAGATGAAGCTATTCCAGAGCGCCTTGGTCGCGAACAGCTCCTGCGCGAGTGGGGCGGCCGGCTTCTCCACAAAGCGGGCGACCGTGCGCAGACCGTCCGAGAGAGTTTGGCCGGGAACGATGTACCCCAGCTCCGGGTCCGGGTCATCGGGTTCGATGCCGATGAGCGTCAGACCGTCCGGGTTGTGCGCCAGGCTGCCGGTCAGCTCCCGGAGGGATCGCTCGAGAGCGCTCTCGTCGAGCACAAAATGGTCAGCTGGCAGAAAGATGATTCGGGCGAGCGGATCCCGCGCAAGGATGGAGAGCGCGCACAGCAGCACGCCATTCGCGGTGCCGCGATTCTGCGGCTGCACGATGATGTTCTCGGCCGGCAGACAACACAGGGCCTGGCGCCAGTGCTGCGAGTGCCGTTGAGCGACGATCGCGCAGGTGCGATCGAGCGGCACGATGCGGCGCGCGCGCTCGACGGCCTCCTGCACCAGGGTGCGCCCTCCGTTCAGGGAGCAGAATTGCTTCGGGACCGCATTGCCGGCGGCATCGCGGGTCAGCGCGGCGAGCCGCGTGCCATCGCCAGCGGCGAGGACGACTGCCCAGTTCGATCCGATACCGTTCATCAGACGGGCTTCCGCCTGAGAGCGCGCCCCGCACGGTGCCAGGAGAGCCCGCGCGCTGCCCGGGTCTGCCACCAGCGCGGATTGACGGCATACCCTGCCCGGCTCGAGAGCGGGAGCCAATTGCGCGGGCGGTGCGCAACGACCGATAGATCCCACGCGTCGGGATCGAAGCTCAATGGGAAATCGCATTTGCTGTTCATGAGATCACTCCTGGTCCGCTCCAACGTGCCGCGCGATGACGGGCAGGTTGGAGCGGAGTGCGGTTACTTCGCCGGCGGTGGCTCCTTCACATTCACGATGTGGCCGCCCACGATCCGATCGCACGTACCTTTCGGCACGTAGATCCAGGCCTCCGTGTTCGCGTCGCTGGTGACGTGCCCGTGGCAGGCGTTCGTGCTGGTCGCGCAGTCGTTTTTCCCGGCCTTGACGACGCCGGCGCACTGCTCCATGCCGTCCTGTGCCGCCACTGCCGTCGAGGTCAGCGCCGCGCCCGAAAGCGCGAGCACTCCCGAAATCGCCAGATGCAGCATCGAAGTGTGTTTGCTCATTGTCGGTAGCTCCTGAAGGTTCCTGTTGGTTGCGACGAATGGGTGTCGTCGGACACCGTCGATGGAGCAATTGGTGTGCCAGCGCACGGAGCCGGTGCGCCCAAGCGGGTAAGTAACGGATTACGAGGGATATTTAGTGTTGAAGGTTGGATTCGCGGCAGTGCAGGAGGCTGTGCAGACCCGGACCGGGACGCCGTTGTGGCCACGGCGAGTTGCGGCAGGCTCAGAACCGGTTGCGGCTAATTTGGGGGGTGATCGTCGATTGGACCGGCCGTCAGGGGCGCCGGCGCACCGCTGACAAGTGCCGCGCTGTAAGAGGTAGCTTAAGATGCCTAAGCTAATACCGGCCCTCCGCGAAGCAACGTCCCTGAGCGGAAGAGGGGTTCCAATGCCGGAAAATGCTACGGCGCCGGGCGCCACTTTTCAGCCGAACGTCAATGAGATCGAGTTGCTGCGTTCGATCGTCGCGGGCACGGCGTCCTCGACTGGCGATGACTTCCTGCGCAACCTCGTGCGGCATCTCGCCGAGGCCGTCGGTATGCGACACAGCTTCGTATCCGACTTCCAGGGGGGAGAGCTCCTGCGGACTCTGGCCTTCTGGTCGAATGGTCAGTTTGCGAAGAACCTGGAGTTCGTGCTCCGCGGGACGCCGTGTGAAGAAGTGATCGGAGGCCAGAACTGTTTCATCCCAAGCGGGGTGCAGGTCAAATACGCCCCGCGCGAAAAGGGCATCGAGGCCTATTTCGGCGTGCCCCTCAAAGCCCAGAACGGGCAGGTGCTCGGCCATCTGTGCGCATTTGATGAGGCCGCGCGGGCGGCTGATCCCCGAACGCTCTATCTTTTTCAGATCTTTGCCGGGCGCGCCGCGGCCGAGCTGGAACGGTTGCGCGCTGACAGGCAGTTGCGCGAAAACGAGGATCGGCTCCGCGACCTGTTCGAAGAGGCGCCTATCGCCTACGTGCACGAGGGCATCGACACTCACTTCATCCGCGCAAACCGCGCCGCGCTGCGCATCCTGGGCGTCAAGCCGGAAGAAGTTCCCTTCACGTACGGCCGATCCCTCATTCCTGATACGCCGGATGCACAGCGCCGTCTCAAGGACGCGGTCGAATCCGTCGGACGCGGTACCGACACCAGCGGCGTGGTACTCGAGCTGCGCCGCAAGGATGACGGTCGGCCAATCTTCATTCAGTGGTGGTCGAAACCGGATCGGAGCGGAACCTACACCCGCACGATGTTCGTCGACATCACGGAGCGGATCCTGCTGGAGCGCGAGCAGGCGCGTTTGCAGGCCCAAAACATCTACCTTCAGGAAGAAATCAAATCGGTCCACAACTTCGAGGAAATCGTTGGCTCCAGTCGCGGCCTGGTCGGCGTACTGCGCGACGTGCAGCGCGTAGCACCCACCGATGCAACCGTGCTGATCCTGGGCGAGACGGGTACGGGCAAGGAGCTCATTGCTCGCGCCACCCACTCGGCGAGCAACCGTGCCGACAAGCCCTTCATCAAGATCAACTGTGCAGCGCTACCTGTAGGGTTGATCGAGAGTGAGCTTTTCGGCCACGAACGTGGCGCCTTCAGTGGTGCGATCCAACGGCGCATTGGCCGGTTTGAGCTCGCCAATGGCGGCACGATCTTCCTGGATGAGATCGGCGAGGTCTCGGGCGATGTGCAGCTGAAGCTCCTGCGGGTTCTGCAGGAGCAGGAATTCGAGCGCATCGGCGGGAACCAGACGATCAAGTGCGATGTTCGGGTGATCGCGGCCACAAACCGTGACTTGGCAAATGCCGTAGCGAGCGGAGCGTTCCGGGCAGACCTGTTCTACCGGCTCAATGTGTTTCCCGTGAAGCTGCCGCCGTTACGGGACCGGACTGAAGACATCCCGCTGCTCGTGCAGTTCTTCGTGCAGAAGTACGCGACCAAAGTCGGACGTCAGATCACCGCCATCGAAGCGAAGACGATCGAGCGGCTGTTGCGCTACGACTGGCCGGGCAATATCCGCGAGCTCGAGAACGTCGTCGAGCGTGCGCTGATTCTCAGCAGCGCGCCGGTACTTTCGATAGGCGAAGACGTACTGCCGGTCACGACGACGCAGGCAACGGTACGCGCGCCCGCGACGCGTGCGGCAGCCGTACCTGATCACGCGCGTCAGGCGCACCCGCGTGAGGCGATTGACCTCGACAGCGTACAACGCGACCACATATTGAGCACTCTGCGGCAAAGCGACTGGGTCGTGGAAGGCAAGCTGGGCGCGGCTGTCAAACTCGGGATGAAACCGGCGACCCTGCGTTACCGGATGAGGAAGCTCGGGATCTCGCGTCCTTCCGATTCCGCTGGTTGATCGCGGTCGATGGTGGCGGGCCGCCAATATTCGCGGCGGTCCGGGCGGTCCCTGCCCGACGACGTCGCTAAGCGGTTGAATGTCTTCGGAACCATCCCTGGACGCGGCTCCTGCAGCTCTTGGCACGCGCGTTGCTTGTTTTTTTGATACGCGACCCGCTCTAGCCCGTCGAAGGACCAAACGATGCTCAGGATCACGCGGCAGCCTCGCGCTGACCACGACACGCTGCTGCTGGAAGGAAATCTCTTGAAGGAATGGATTCAGGAGCTGGAACAGGCGTTGGCACGGGCACGACAGGCCGGCGCCGCCGTCGCGCTCGATCTATCAGGACTTCGCTTTGCGGATGCCGAGGGAGCGCACTTCCTGCGCGAGTGCCGCAAGCGTGGTGTATCCCTGCTCGGCACCTCACCGTTTGTGAGCGCGCTGCTTGATTCGCCGCCCCCACAACGGTGACGCGCACGTTCCTGATCGCGATCGTCGGCGAGCTATCCCCAGTGACCGGGCAGGCCCATCGTGCGGGCGCGCGCCAAGAGCTGCGGATGAAGAGGCGAATCCGCGGGCCGCACGTGGGCCCTCGAGTCAGCGCCCGGCGACTGCCATTGTTGTTCCAGCGCCGACGAAGTGCGGCCGGCAGCGGGTGGCCAGCCGCTGTTCCAGCCAACCGTCGAGAGCAAAGCGGCCGGGGCCAAAGACGGCCAGGATCAGCAACATGAACCCCCACAGGACGTGCTGTCCGAGTGCGGCCTCAAAACCGTCCGCCAGAAGCACCTGGCGGTAGGAGATCACCGCCATCACGTTCACGAAGAACGCCCCGAGCGCACCGACTCGACTGAAGAGGCCCAGAAAAAGGAGCGCGGGAAAGAACAGCTCTCCACCAGCACCGGTTACCGCGGCGGCCGGTGGCGGAAGCAGAGGCACATGGTATTCGTTCCGAAACAGATCCAGCGTAGTGCTCCAGCTGCTCACTTTGAGCCAGCCGGACTTCCAGAACTGCCAACCAACATAGAATCGCGTCCCCAGCAGGACGAGCGAGCGAAAGTGATCGAGGAACCGCCCGAGGGCGGCATGCGCGCCGGCAACTGTTAACAGCGTGGACATTGATTGCTCCCGTGGCAGTTCATTGAGGCGTGACTTGTGCGAATACGCCAAGTCCGATACAACGTCGCAGCGCTGCTGCGAGGTCGAATTGCGGATCAGTGGCGAGGGCCGCTTCGAGGGCACGGCCTAAACTGTCGCCCTCGGAAAATCCGCTGAGCAGTTCGAAATCGCCGGCCGACACGCGGCACAATTCCACTCGCGAATTGCGCATCGCAATCAGATAATCCGGTCCGCTCCTCAGATCGACGATTCGGTCCGATGCGGCGTCCGGTTGGTTCACTTCCCAGATCCGCATCACGGGGAAGACGGAGTGCACGAGCCGACAGGCCGGTCGCAGCGTGAACCGCAGCCCCCCGTAGGCGTCGGCGGGAATGCCACGCAGCGTCTGCGGATCCAGGGGCTCTGAGTCCTCGGCGACCAGGCACTCCTGGCAGGCCCACTCGAGTCTGGCGACGTCCGCGAGGTAGAAGTACTCAGTCCCAACGAACCGCTCACTGAGGAAGCTGGGAAAGGCACCGCCCACGTGGTGAATATCCCCGGAACGCGAAGGGTGACAGCCCAGGAAGGCCAGACTGAGCTGTCTGAAATAGTCTTCGCCGACCAGGCGGTGGATGACAGGAAATTCCAGACCCAGCGTCTTGATGAATCCCGCATGGAGGTTGTTTCGATAGATCGCCAGCCGCGCGGACGGCGGGATTCCGTCCGCTCGAATCCACTCTGTCAGCGGTTCGGCAGCGGACTCCGATAGCCCCGCGGCAAAGCGCTGTTGCAGATCACGCAGCGACAGCACGGATCGCCTCCAGCATCCGAGTTGCGCGAGTTGCTTCGGCTTCGAGGACGGCAAGGTTCGGGATATCGGCGTCCCACTCGATCAGGGTCGGAACGGGACCGAAGCGGTTGAGTGCGTCGCCATACAGACGCCAGACGTCATCCGCGACGTGAGTGCTGTGAGTGTCGATACGGATTTCGCACCCCTCAATACGCGTTACCGTGTGACCGGCGAGATGAATCTCCTGCACGGCTCTCCTCGGGATCCCGTGCAGATAGCTATACGGATCAAAGCCGTGGTTTATAGCGTTGACATAGAGATTGTTGACGTCGAGCAGCAACCCGCACCCTGACTCGTGAGCCAATGCGGTCAGGAACTCCCATTCCGGCACTTCGTTGCATCGGTAGCGCAAATAGCTCGAGATGTTCTCAATCAGGATCTGGCGCCCGAGAGCATCCTGCACCTCGCACACGCGCCTTCTCAGGTGCCGGAGTGCTTCGTCGGTGTACGGAAGCGGCAGCAAGTCGTTGAGGTAGGTGCCGCCCACGGATCCCCACGACAGGTGCTCCGAGACGAATATCGGCTCGACCACGGCGGCAAGTCGGCAGAGACGGTTCAGGTGTGCCCGATTCATCGGGTCTGTTGAGCCGAGCGAAAGACCCACCCCATGCAGGCTAATCTCGTAATGCTCGCGGATCTGCAGAAGTTGTCTGCGGTGGGTGCCTCCGGCCGCGAGATAATTCTCGCTATGTGCCTCGAACCAGCCGATTGGCGGCAACCGTGCGATGATCTCCGCATGGTGTTGAGCGCGCAGCCCGATGCCGGCCTTGCCCTGCCGGCGCACCAGATTGGCGCGGTGGACCGGCGTCGCATCGACGTCGAGCTGCGCACTCACGGCGTTTGCGGTCACTTGCCCGGGGTCAGCGAGCCGCCGACGATGCGCTCGCAGGTGCCCTTTGGCAGGGCTACAAATTCCTTGGGGCTCTTGTCTTTGGTGCTCTGCCCTGCGCAGGCATGTGCAGCGCCGGCGCAGTCGTTCTTGCCGGACTTGGCGATGCCGTAGCACTTTTCCGTATTCGCATCGTCCGCCGCATAGGCGGCCGTACTCAGCACGAACAGACTGCCCATCGCGGCGGCGAGAATCGCAGTTTTCGAGGTCATCTTTGCGTTGCTCCTGGAGTGAGGTTGAGCCGAAGTCATGATCGGCAGCAACTACGAAGCAAGTTCTATGCCACAGAACGAGAGCATGCGGAATCAGCACCTTAGGCTCCGGCTCAGGACCACTCGCTGAGATTTGCCGCAACGCGTGCCTCCGCCAGTTGTGGCCCCGCAGCCAATTGCGGCCAAGATCCGCAAGGTCCGCACGGTGTTTCACCCAACAGCTGAGTGGGGGTCAGGCGAGAGTGCAGCTACCCCTCAGTGATCGAGGGGCGAGGTTGGTTCAGGACTCGAGTCTTTTGACTTCAGACTGACCCGCGGGCCTCTTCCGAGACCAGTTGCGGCTGTTGTGGCCGTTCGGTCGGTTTGGCGAAGTGGCTGCGTCTAAAGAGGAAGTCAGTCGCCGGCCGGTTATGAACGCGTCAAAGGAGCGGTAGGCGGATAGGATGGACAGGCTGGCACGAATCCGCGCGGCCGAGATCACCCTGCGCCCCTGGAATGGCGTGCGCAGCCAGTTGTACAGAGTAGCTTATTTTTTCCTGGAGCCGACTACGACGAGCACCAGACCTGCACCGAGCGCCACACCGCCCGCCCATCCTGGGACAGTGCGCTGCTGCTGCATTTTCGCTTCGACGTCACCGAACTTTAAAACGGTCTCATTGTGCGAGTAACTCGGCGGCCGGGCGATGATCCACAAGCCCAAGACGGTAAGGACCAATCCAGCAATCTGCATGGCACGCATTCGGTCTTTTCCTTACGGGCGGGCGCTTCGTTTTGCGCCGCGAGAACGACCCTACCGCATAGTGGGCGGTTTGCCCCGGCGAGGCCCTTGTGTCAGCGCACGGGGGCGCCTGATGCGCGCTGCAGATCGATTGCAGCACACGCGGGGCGGACGATTCTTGTGACGGCTTCACAATTGCAGAGGCGCAAGGCTCCACCGAATGGAGCTGGCGGCGTTAAATCCGGGCAGCGTAGATCGCAGTGTCGCGGCCGATCCTTTGGACACTGCAAACGAAAAGGCCGCCCCGAGGGTGCGGGCGGCCCTAACGCCTTCTCCGTTAGCTGTTAGCTCTGCTGCATCGGGGTTAGGCTGATCTCGACGCGTCGATTCCTTTGCCGACCGTCAGGCGAGTCGTTGCTGGCCACCGGGCGCGTTGGCCCATAGCCCGCAACCGCGAGGCGCTGATCCACGATTCCCTTCGTGCGCAAATACTGCGCAACGGTGTTCGCGCGTTGTTCAGACAGCGCTTGATTCTTCTGAGCGGGTCCGGTGCTATCAGTGTGCCCCGAGACATCTATCATCGTCTTGTTGTACTCCTTCAGTACGAGTGCAACCGAGTCAAGGACACCGAAGAAGCTCGGATTGAGATCAGCACTTCCGCTGCCGAAGGTGATACTTCCGGGCATCACGAGATTGATGGTGTCACCATTACGAGTGACGGAAACACCACTGCCTTGCAGCTGGGCACGAAGCTTCGCTTCCTGGCGATCCATGTAATTCCCGACCGCGCCACCGGCTAATGCGCCCGCACCCGCGCCAATGAGCGCTCCCTTTTTCCCACCGGCCAATGCGCCCACAGCGCCGCCAGCTAGCGCACCGATACCAGCCCCTTTCGTGGTATCACTGACTTTCCTGTCTCCCGTATACGGGTCCATCGTGTAGCAACCTGCGAGAAGTACCGCGCCAGCTACGGACAGCAGTGCATTACGCGCATGATTCGACCCGGCCATAAATTCCTCCTTACTAACCGCCGTGCATCAAGTTACTGCTGCGCTCGTGCAAGTCCAGCGCACTGAAAGTTCGTGTGACGCGAGTCACACACGATAGTCCGTTTTCGATCAAGGACGGCGGGGCCGCCTGGAGCTGCGCCCCCGTGGCGACGATCAGCGTGCCAGGCGAGGGCGTTCAGTCATCGCTGTCGTTGTCGTTGTCGTTGTCACCGTGGTGGTGCCGGTGCCGCCAGTGATAACGCCCGTACACGTCGACGTACCCGTCATGACCGACGACCGCCGGACCGTAGTATGCGGGCGGCGGCGGATAGTAGCCCGGGGGATAGTAGTATCCGGGCACAGCGGCAGGCGGGGCGTAGTAGCGAGGCGGGGGCGAAACGTAGACGGGAGGCGGTTCAGCCACGATCACGCCGGGCACGCTCACGCCGATACCGATGGACCAGTCGCCCGCGTGCGTCGCCTGTGCGAAGGAAGCACCCGCCGCACCGAGTGCGATTGCTGCGGTCAGGGAAGTTAGAGTGCTCATGGTAGACACCTCGATCTCGCTCGCCCTGCACACAGTGTCCGACGACCGCACTGAACTGCGGGTGAATTGACTTAATGCGCGTGCCGTCCTTCGTCGCGACGCTGTACCAGTTGGGCTTTGAGCGCCAGGGCGCCACCGCCAACCTTCAGGGGAAAAACGGTTGCCGGAGTTTTCATACAGTCGCCGCGGAAGCGGACGCTGAACGCCATGAAGCTATCACTCCCGACTCATATCCCTCTTAAGCCGGCGCACGCTCGAGGCATGTGAGGGCCGGGCTTGTGCCATAATTGGTTCTCAATATCTGGTTTGGACTCTCAACAAACGCCGCAAGGCATTTTCGCATCCAAGGAAATTTTTGAGTAGCGATCTGCAGAAAATTGTCCATTTCATCGTTGAACTGGATAAGCTCAAAGCGGTCCTGCGCAAGACCAAGCCGGTCGGACTGGATCGGTACGAAAATATCGCCGAGCACAGTTGGCAGGTGTGCGTGCTTGCGCAACTGCTGGGTGCGTACGCCAGCACGCCCCTCGATATCCTTCGAGTGACGGAACTTCTTTTGGTGCACGACATTCCGGAAATCGACGTCGGAGATCAGATCGTCTATCAAACCAAAGACAACAGCAGGGCAGATGCCGAGCGGGACGCTGCCGCCCGCATTTTCGGCTTGCTGCCTGAACACCAGGCCGACTGGCTGATGTCTCGCTGGCAGGAATACGAAGATCGAAAAACCGGCGAAGCGGTGTTCGCTTACGCCATCGATCGCCTGATGCCGGTTTTGCACAATATCAGCAATAACGGCCAGAGTTGGCGCGAGAACCGAATTTCATTGGCCAAGATCCGCGCCGTCAATGCAGTTATCGGCGAAGCCTGTCCTTCGGTGTGGGAATACGTGCAGGATAGTCTGGAGCAGTTGTCGAAGGAGGGCTTGTTCGACTACGGTACCGAACATACCTGAACCGCTCATCACTAGGCGTATTGTCCGCCATTAATATTGAGAATGGTCCCCGTCAAATAATCGGGAGCCTCGAAGGCGGCATAATTGACGAGGTTGCCGATTTCATCAACAGTGCCTGCGCGCCGGATGTGCGTGTGGTTAACCGCCTGGTCGCGGCGGGCCTTGGATGCCGCTGCTGACATCGGAGACTCAAAAACACCCGGGTTTATCCCGATGACGGTCGTCGCGCGATTCGCCAGCACTTTCGATAAGCTGACCACGAGCCCGTTAAGACCCGCCTTGGCGATGCCATACCCGAGGTCCCGGCTGCCCACGTGCGCAGCGGTAGAGCCGACGAGGACGATCCTCTTTTTCGCGACGTGATCCGCACGGCTGAGAATCTCCGCAACGAAATGCGCGACCCCCAGTAAATTCACCTGGACGCTCTCATAAAAAATGTCCGGGTTGAATGCTTTGTCCGCCGGGAATGTCTCTTCTCCGAACTTTCCGATGCAACTTATCAAGACGAGCTGATCGAGCCTTCTGATCGGAAAAGTGTCCAGAAGTTTCTGGATTTGCCGGCGGTCTGCAAAATCGCAGCGATAATACTGCTCGTGAATCAGCGTGCTTGAACGCGGATGCTGGTCTACTCCGATGATGTCCATGCCCTTGGGCGTAAGGGAAAGAACAGCGGTGCCCAAGGCGCCTTCACAACCCAATACAATCAGCGACGTCCTGGCACCACGCGCGTGGCGCTCAGCCATGACTGAATTCAATGACGTGCCCATACTGATCTCGTTTCGATTCCAAATATTCGCGGTGCTCTGCCTTCTGACTCACGATGGGAATCACTTCGGACACCGCGACGCCGTTTTGAACGAGAATATCCCGTTTCCTCATGTTGTTGGTTATTAGCTTCACCCTGCTTATTTTGAAGTGCTCAAGGATCAGGATGCTGGAGACATACCGCCGTTGATCGGGTTCCAGGTGCAGGTGTTGATATGCGTCGCGCATCGTTTTTTTCTCTTGGTCCATCACCTGATAGGTCTTGAGTTTGTTCGTGAACCCCGCGGCATTTCCTTCGTGATGGAAGTGATAAATGATGAGACCCCCTTCCGCGTGGATTCTTCGTTTCGCTTCCTCCAGCTGCCAATGGCAGTCGCAGCGTTGGCAATCAAAAACGTCACCGGTGTAGCAGGCGGAGTTGATTCTGAGAAGAACAGGCGCCGCGGGAGCCTCGATCGGACCCTTGTAAATGAGCGCGTGTTCGGCGCACACACCCCGGTGCCGGGTTTTGATCGCTCCCATCATGAAGGACAACCCGTCACTGGTGGTGAATGGCACACCGAGAATCCTGTCGACCAGTTGATACTCCTCCGACAATGACGCAGCATCTCCAGAGCGCAATCGGGCTGGCTTCCGCGAAGTCATGCTCATTCACATCTCCAGGAGCTGGTCGTGCACGGCGACGTTCCCTTAGAGCGCATACTGAGTCAGTCAGTCGCCCAGGCCCGGTGCGGAGGAAATTGCGCCAGCAACAGCGCGAGCAACGCCATCCGCACATAGACTCCGTTTTGTGCCTGGCGGAAATACTTGGCGCGCGGGTCGGAGTCGAGCTCAGAATGAATTTCCTGAAGCCGCGGGAGCGGGTGCATCAGGATCAGATCCGGTTTGGAGTGTTGGAGCGTATCTCGATTTAGCTGGTAGTTGCGATTAGCCTGCTCGTATTCCAGCGGGTCGGCAAAGCGCTCTTTTTGCACGCGGGTAACGTAAAGCACATCTAAGTCGCGCAGCGCCTTGCCGAGCTCGGGCGACTCCTGCAACGATTGGCGGCCGTCGGCCAGTGACCCCTTTACGGAATCCGGCAACGCCAGCAGCGGGTGGGATATGAAATGCAGGGTCACCTGGTAATGCCGCAACAGCGAAATCAGCGAGTGTACGGTGCGGCTGTACTTGAGATCGCCGATGAATCCGATGGTCAATCCATCAAACCTGCGTTTTTCCCGGAAAATAGTGTAAAGATCCAGCAGCGCCTGCGTAGGATGTTGGTTCGCACCGTCCCCCGCATTGATGACAGGGACGCTGGCAGTACTCGCGAACGCGGCTACGCTGCCGTTCTCCGGGTGTCTCATGGCGACGACATCCGCATAGCCGCTCAAGACACGGCCCATGTCCTGCAAACTCTCGCCTTTCTCGCTGGAACTGGATCTGCCGTATTGAATCGACGAGACCTGCCCGCCCAATCGCAACATGGCCGATTCGAACGACAAGCGGGTGCGCGTGCTGGGCTCGAAGAACGCGGTTGTCAGCGTCTTACCCTGCAACAATCTCCTGAAGTCCCGCCTGCCATTGACATCCTGTTCCAACACGCGCGCCGTATTCAGCACCAGGCTGATTTCCGCCGCGGAAAAGTCCTCGGCGGACAATACATGACGACCCGCCAAAGTGTTTTCGCCAGAGTGGGTCCCGGCCGCGTTCACACGCATGCTGTCCTCAGGACCTTCAGTACCGCGTCCTTTACCGGCACGCCCATGAGAATCTCCTGCGCGACAGTCCGCGTCTTCTCGTGGGCCTCGTATTCGTCGGCAATCCGTGCGCTCAGCACTGCCTGAGCGGAATCGAGCTGGTTTTGCATGACCTGAATCATCCTGGTGACTTCTCTGGAGGAGGTGCCGCCTCGGGAATTCTGCTGTTCGACCACTTTCTCGGGATCGAGTGTGCTCTCGAAGTCTTCATCCGAAATACTGATGCCCTGCGATTTGAGCAATTCCTGTGTCGTGTGCTTGTCTTTGAAGTTCCTGCCTCGCGCGACCAACTCAC
>Ga0126381_100004665_pt1 | contig 14958 bp, 5 predicted proteins | sample PanSoiMetPlot_28_FD_96465 | JGI IMG/M metagenome (GOLD analysis project Ga0126381, IMG submission 96465) | Tropical forest soil microbial communities from Panama - MetaG Plot_28 | ecosystem: Environmental > Terrestrial > Soil > Tropical forest > Bulk soil | place: Panama | collected 2016-02-17
GACGTACTTCGCGGGCTCCCAGTACATGACCTGGCTGTCGTCGAACGACGTCTTGACGAGCATCGCCGGGTAGGCCTTCGCCGCGATGTTGTCGTAAGGGCTGTACGACTTCATGTACTCGTACTGCTCCTTGATCTTGGGGTTGCCCCATTCCTCGAACTCGCCCACGGTCAGCGGCAACGACTCGTCGAGCATCGTGTTGATGACGTCTACGAAGGGGACGCGGGCGATGACGGCGTGGAACAGGTCCGGGCGCATGTTGGTCACGGCCCCCATCAGCAGGCCCCCGGCCGATCCGCCCTCGATGACGAGCCGATCCTTCGAGGTGTACTTGTCGGCGATGAGCACCTCGGCGACCGCGATGAAATCGGTGAACGTGTTCCTCTTGTTCATCATCCGGCCCTGGTCATGCCAGGTCTTGCCGAGATCGCCTCCGCCGCGGATGTGCCCGACGGCGTACACGACGCCGCGGTCGAGGAGGCTCAGCCGATTGGAGCTGAACGAGGCGTCCGACGGCGCCCCGTAGGAGCCGTAGGCGGTCAGGAGCATCGGCGCCTTGCCGTCGGCGACGAAACCCTTCTTGTAGACGACGGAGATCGGCACGCGCACGCCGTCGGACGCGGTCGCGTAGCGGCGCTCCGACGTGTACCGCGACGGGTCGTAGCCGCCCAGCACCTCCTGCTGCTTCAGGAGCTTGCGCTGCTTCGTCGCCATGTCGAAGTCGTAGATCGAGGGCGGCGTCGTGTACGACTCGAACTCGAAGCGCACCCTGGACGTTTGGAACTCGTGGTTGCCGGTCAGGAAAGCGCTGTAGATCGCCTCGGGAAAGTCGACCCGGTACGTGGCGCCCGTCTTCCAATCGCGCACCGAGAGACGCGGCAGACCGTCCTCGCGCTCGGTGAAGACGGCCCAATCGGCGAACGTGTCGATCGATTCGAGCATGACGTCGCCGCGACAGGGCAGGAGCTCGGTCCAGTGGTCCTGGCCGGGACTCGCCATGGGCGCCGTGACGGCGCGGAAGTTACGGCACCCTTTGTTGGTGCGGATGTAGAAGAGGTCGCCCCGGTGATCCACGTCGTACTCGTGATCCTTTTCGCGGGTCGATATGAGGCGGAGCTCGGAGTTCGGCTCGTTCGCCGGGATCCAGCGCCACTCGCTCGCGGTGTGTGAACCTGCGGCGAAGAAAATGACCGCGCGAGAAAGCGAACGATGCGCGTGGATCCGGTACATCTCGTCCTTCTCCTCGTAGAGGAGGGCGTCCTTCGACGGATCCGTGCCGAGGACGTGGCGATAGAGCCGGAACGGCCGCTTCGCGGGGTCGGTCACCGTATAGAAGAGCGTCTTGTTGTCGGCCGCCCAGGCGACGGACGAGACGCGCGCGACGTGCTCGGGAAAGAGCTTGCCGGTCGACAGGTCCTGGATCCAGAGCGTGTAGTCGCGGAAGCCCGTGTTGTCCGACATGTACGCGAGCAGGCGGCCGTCGTCGCTGACCTCGCGGGCCGCCACGTTCATGAAGCGCTGCCCTTCGGCGAGGGCGTTGACGTCCAGGTAGACCTCTTCCGCCGCCTCGAGGCTTCCTTTCTTGCGGCAGTAGACCGGGTACTGCTTTCCCTTTTCGGTGCGCGAGTAGTAGTACCACCCGCCTTCGCGATACGGCACGGAGAGGTCGGTCTCCTTGATCCGTCCGAGCATCTCGTCGTAGAGCGCCTTCTGCAGGGGTTCGGTCGGCTTCATGAACGCTTCGGTGTACGCGTTCTCGGCTTCCAGGAACGTGCGCACCTTGGGGTTGTCCTTCTCGCGCAACCAGAAGTAGTCGTCCTCGAGTTGGTCGCCGTGCAGCGTCTGCATGTGGGGCACCTTCGCGGCCGTCGGGGGCGTCGCGTCGCCGGCCCGGACGAGGCCCGCCGGGACGGCGGCCGAGATCAGCGCGGCCAGAGTGAGGATGCGTCGGTCCATACGGTTACTTCTTGGGAGCGGCCCCGCCCGGTGCCGGAGCGGCTCCGGCCGTTTTCGCGAAGTCTCCGGCCTTGACGATCGTGATCTTCGCCGGGTCGATGTACTTGCGCATCGCGGCGAGGATCTGCTCGCCCGTGAGGGCCTCGACTTTCTTCTCGAACGCCGCGTCCCAGGCCATGGTCCGCTGGATGAAGAGATCCGTCGCGAGCACGCGGGCGAGCGCCGCGTCCTGAGCCCGCCCGACCTGCCGCGATTGCAGCCAGCCGGACTTGGCGTCGGCGATCTCCTTCGCCTCGTAGCCGTCCTTGAGGACGCGGGCGACCTCCTCCTTGAACGCGGCCTCGAGCTTGGCTTCGTTCTGCGGAGCGTAGATCGCGAAGGCCGTGAACGATCCGGACTTGTCGAGGGGCGACGCCTGCACCTGCGAGCCGACCCCGTACGAGAGGCCGTCCTTCTGCCGGATCCGAACGGCGAGGCGCGAGTTCAGGAAGCCGCCGCCGAGCATGTAGTTGCCGAGCACCAGCGCGGGATAGTCGGGGTCGTCGTCCCGGAGCTCCAGGTTCTGCCCGGCGATGAAGAACGCATTGGCCTTGTCCGGCGTCTCGAGCGACTTGTTCTCCGCCGGGACGTTCTGGAAGACCTGCGGGACGCGCTCGAAATGCGATCCGCTCTTCCAGTTGCCGAAGAGCTCTCCCGCGAGCGAGGTCACGGCCGCCTCGTCGAAGTCGCCGACGACCGCGAGCTCGCCGTTGGATGCGCCGTAGAAGTCGGCGTAAAACTTCTTCGCGTCGTCCAGGGTCGCGGCCTTGTAGGACGCCAGGGACTCGTCGAACGACTCGACGTACCGCGGATCACCCTTGGGGAACTGGTTCATGTGGCGCTGGAAGACGTTGGGGGCGAGCGCATCCGGTTCGCTCTTGTGCTGCTCGATCTCCGCGAGGTTCTCCTGCTGCAGCTCCTCGAACTCCTTGGCCGGGAACGATGGCTCGCGGAGCATCTCGGCGACGAGCTTGAGAACCTCCGGGAAGTTGTCGTGGATCGTCTCGATCGAGACGTTGGCCTGCGTTGGCCTGCCCGAAATCGCGACGCGCGCCCTCAGCCGGTCGAATTCGTCCTTGAGCTGCTGGCGCGTGTGCTTGGTCGTGCCTCGCATCAGCATGTCGGCGGCGAGGTCGGATGCGGTGGCTCGGCCGAAGAGCGACTTTTCGTCCCCGAAGCGCACCGTCATCGACGCGACGACGGTGCCGCCCCGGGTCTTCTTCGAGAGGAGCGCCATTCTCAGGCCGCCCGGAAGCTGCGAGCGCTTGGTGCGGGACTCGATGTTGGCGGGCGAGGGATCGAACGCCTCGCCGGCCGCGATCGCGGCGTCGCCCTTGTAGTCCTTGACGACGTCGGCCGCGACGAGAGGAGGAGGAACCTCGGACCGGTCGGGCTTGGCCGTCGGCAGGAAGATGCCGAGGGTGCGGTTGGACGGCTTCAGGTACGCCGTCGCCGCCTTCTGCACGTCCTCGACCGTCGCCTGGCGAATGCGGTCGCGCGTGAGGAAGAAGAGCCGCCAATCGCCCTGGCCGATGTACTCCGAGAGGTTCAGGCCCACCCGGTCCGCGTTGTTCAACATCAGGTCGACGTTCTTGAGGATCGTGCCGCGCGCCCGCTCGACCTCCTCCTTGGTGATCGCGGAGGCGCCGGCGGCGTCGTCGAGCGTCTTGACGAACGCGTCCCTGGCCTCGTCGATGCTCTGGTCCTGGCGCACTTCGGCGTTGAACATCAGGAAGCCAGGGTCGTGGAGCTCCATGAAGTAACCGCCGACCGAGGTCGCCTTCTTCGTCGCGACGAGCGCTTTGTACAGGCGGCCCGACGGCGTGGCGGTCAGGACCTCTGCGAGGAGGTCGAGTGCTCCCGCCGACGTGTCGGTCCCCGACGGAACGTGGTACGCCGCGGCGAGGGCCTGCACCTCGCCGACGCGGCGGAGCGTCACGTTGCGCTCGCCGTCCTGCGTCGGCTCGAGCGTGTAGAAGGTGGGAAGCGGGCGGGTTGGCTTCGGGATCTTTCCGAAAATCTGGTTGATGAGGTCGAGGGTCTTCGCTTCGTCGAATTTGCCCGCCACCAGGAGCACCGCGTTGTCGGGCTGGTAGAACGTCTTGTAGAACCTCTGAAGCCGCTCGATGGGAACGTCCTCGATGTCCGAGCGCGCCCCGATCGTCGAGTGGCCGTAGTTGTGCCAGAGGTACGCGGTCGACAGGACGCGCTCCTCGAGGACGTTGGCCGGGTCGTTCTCGCCGAGCTCGAACTCGTTGCGCACCACGGTCATCTCGCTGTCGAGGTCCTTCTTGGCGATGAAGGAATTGATCATTCGGTCGGCCTCGAGCTCGAGCGCCCACCGAAGGTTCTCGTCGGTCGCCTGGAACGTCTCGAAGTAGTTCGTCCGGTCGAACCAGGTCGAGCCGTTCGGCCGCGCGCCGTGGGCCGTCAGCTCCTGGGGGATGTTCTTGTGATTGGGAGTGCCCTTGAAGACCATGTGCTCGAGCAGGTGCGCCATCCCGGTCTCGCCGTAGCTCTCGTTGCGCGAGCCGACCTTGTAGGTGATGTTGACGGTGATCGTCGGCTTGGTCGGGTCGGGGAAGAGGAGGACGGTCAGGCCGTTGGCCAGGCGGTACTCCGTGATGCCTTCGACCGAGGTCACCCGGACGGGCTTGCCCGGAGCCGCGGTCGCGGGCTTTGCGGCCGGTGTGGACTTCGCGGCGGGTTTCGAGGCGGGCTTCGAGGTCGTGGCTTGCGGCGCAGCAACCAGAGTCACAGCGGCCAGAAACGCCAGGAGCAGGCTCGAGCCGCTCCTCTTCAGGGAACGCATTGAGATCCTCCAAACAGCTCCGGCCTCGTCCGTCGGGCCGGGCGAAAGAGGGGTACGAATACCACAGCGAGGTTATTCCGCGGAACTTGGGAGGAGACACGGGCGTCCGAAGCCGGAGACAGGGTCGTCCTCGAGCTGGAACGAGAGAACCCGTTCATGCGAAAGACCTTAGTCGGCCGGCCGCGCGCTGGGTGGTTGCTGAGAGGTTTCGGCGGCGGCGGTGGTCCCGATCCCCTTAGAATCGCGGCAATTTCCGAAGGAGACATCATGCGCCGGACCGTCCTCGCGCTCTGCCTCGGCGTATCCGCCGCCGCCGTCAGCGGCCAGGCTCCGCCCGCTTCGGCGCCCTCGCCCGAGCCGACGCCGAAGCCCGTCGAGCTCTTCGCCGGCATGGGAGCCCACCGGCACCCGATCCGGACCTCGAACGCGGAGGCGCAGAAGTTCTTCGACCAGGGCGTCGTTCTCCTCTACGGCTTCAACCACGAGGAGGCGTTCCGTTCGTTCCAGCGCGCGGCCGAGCTCGACCCGAAATCCCCGATGCCGTTCTGGGGCATGGCCCTGGCGCTCGGCGCCAACTACAACGATCCGGAGCCCGAGGTCGACCGGCTCAAGAAGGCGCGCGCCGAAGTCGAGAAGGCGCTCGCTCTCTCTGACGGCGCCGCCGAGAACGAGCGCGCCTACGTCGAGGCGCTTGCCGTGCGCTACGTCGCCGATCCGGCCAACGCCGACCGGGCGCAGCTCGCGCGCGATTACGCGGCGGCGATGAAGGCGCTCTCCGCAAAGTATCCCGACGACCTGGACGCGGCGACGCTGTACGCCGAGAGCCTGATGAACCTCCATCCCTGGAAGCTCTGGACGCCCGAGGGCGAGCCCGGCGAGGACACGGTCGAGATCCTGAACGTCCTCGAGTCGGTGCTGAAGCGCGATCCCGTCCACCCGGGGGCGAACCACTACTACATTCATTCGGTCGAGGCGTCGGCCCATCCCGAGAAAGCGCTGGCCTCGGCGGCGCGGCTCGAGACGCTCGTCCCGTCGGCCGGCCACCTGGTCCACATGCCCGCGCACATCTACATGCGCACGGGCGACTACGTCGCGGCCGAGAAGGCAAACGCCGTCGCGGCCGAGGTCGATCGGAAGTACATCCGCGCGACGGGAGCGCAGGGGATGTACCCGATGATGTACTACAACCACAACGTCCACTTCGAGTCGGCGGCGGCCGCCATGGCCGGCCGGTACGCCGCCGCGAAGAAGGCCGCGGACGTCCTCTTCGCCGACGTCCTGCCGGGCGTCCCCGAGATGGCGATGCTCGAGGGCTTCCTGCTCCAGCCGACCGCGATCGCCCTGCGCTTCCACAAGTGGGACGAGATCCGCCAGATGCCGGACCCCGGACCGAAGCTGCCGTTGCTGCGGACGGTGTGGCTCTACGCCCGCGCGATGGCCGCCGCGGCGGCCGGCGACGTCAAGAAAGCCGAGGCGCTTCGGAAGAGCTATGCAGCGGCCCGCGACGCCCTCGGGTCGGGCGCCACGGTCGGTCCGCTCAACAGTGCGGCCAACTACTTCGCGGTCGCCACCAACGTCCTCGACGCCCGCATCGCGCAGGCGAAGGGCGACCGCAAGGCGGCGATCGCGAGCTGGACGAAGGCCGTCGTCGCCGAGGACGCCCTCAACTACGACGAACCCGCGACGTGGTACTACCCGGTCCGCGAGTCGCTCGGCGCGGCGCTGCTCGCCGACGGCCAGGCCGCCGAGGCCGAGAGGGTCTTCCGCGAGGACCTCGCCCGCCATGCGCGCAGCGGGCGTTCGCTCTACGGTCTGGTCGCCGCGCTCCAGGCGCAGCAAAAGGCGGCCGACGCCGCGTGGGCCGAGGCTCAGTTCGAGGCGGCGTGGAAGGACGCCGACACGAAGGTTCGGTTGGAGGACATGTAGGGCCGAGCCGCCGGACGGGTCAGACCCCGAGCTCCTTCGACGCCATCGCGTTGCCTTCGACTCGGGCGCGAATCTTGGCGAACGCCGTGTCGCGCGACGTGGACGTGTCGTCCCCGAACGGAGAGAAGCCGCAGTCGTCGGTGGATCCGAGGCGGTACGGGTCGATGAACTTCGCCGCCTCGAGGATGCGGTCCCGGACCTCGGCCGGCGTCTCGACGCGCGGATCGATCGGATCGGTCACGCCGACGAAGATGCGCCGGCCGTCCTTCGCGTGGCTCGCCAGGATCTTCAGGACGCGCGGCCGGTCGGGCTCGCTCGAGAGCTGGACGTAGAAGTTGGCGACGTTCAGGCGGAAGAGGGCGGGCAGCAGCTCCGCGTAGTCGACGTCGGCGCTGTGCGTGGAGTCCCGGTCCCCGCCGGGGCAGGTGTGGACGCCGATGTGACGCCGTTCGGCGTCGCTGAACCGCGCGAGGACGCGGTTGTTCAGGTCCACGAAGGCGTTCAGCAGCCCTTTCGACGGATCGAGCTTGATGCAGAGCCGGCCCTCGGTGAAGTCGATCTGGACGTTCGCCCCGCCGGCGAGGCACCGGCGGATGTCCGTCTCGGCCTCGTGGACGAGGTCCTCGAGGAACTCCTCTTGCGAGTACTCGGGAATCCCGTTCGGCGGATACAGCAGGGACAGCGCCGAGGCCGAGATGACGGCCTGCTTGACCGGGACCCGGGCGTATTCCTTCGCTCCCTCGAGGTACGTTGCGGCGAACGTGGCGTAGCGGAACGGTCCACTCGTCAGGACGGGCAGCTGACGTGTGTGGCCGTCGCGGAAGGGGATGGTCACGCCGCCCGGTGCCAGATTCTTCAACCCGTGGATCGGGTAGGTCGCGAAACTGGGTTTGCGCTGCTCGCCATCGGTGATGACGGGCGAGCCGGTCTCCTCGAAGCGCCGGATGGTGTCGGCCACGGCGGCGTCGAAGAGCGCGGCGAGGGCGTCGTCGCCGATGCGGCCGCCGGCGAACGCCGTCATGCCCTCGATCAGCTCTTTCGGCCTCGGAATGCTTCCGATGGGTTCGGTGGGTAGCGTCATGGCCGAAATCTATATGAGAATTCGGCGCCGAAAGGACGGTGCCCATGGCCCGAGACTCTCGCGTGCTCGCACGACTCGGTTTCTTTCTCACGACGATCGCGGCTCTCGCCACGGCGGGTGCGGCACCTGTCGATCCGTCGCACTTCTCCGATCTTCGCTGGCGGCTCGTCGGACCGTTTCGCGGGGGCTGGGCCACGTGCGCCGTGGGCGTGCCGGAGGATCCCGCGGTCTACTACTTCGGCGCGGCCGCCGGAGGCGTGTGGAGGTCCGACGACGCCGGCGAGACCTGGTCCCCGATCTTCGACCGCGCCGGCTCCGCCTCGGTCGGCGCCATCGCCGTCGCGTCCTCGAACCCGAAGGTGATCTGGGTGGGCACGGGGCAGATCCAGGCGCGTTACGACGTCGCCTCGGGTGACGGCGTCTATCGTTCGGACGACGGGGGGACGAGCTGGCGCCACGTCGGACTCGCCGAGACGCGGGCGATCGGGCGCATCCGGGTCGATCCGCGCGACCCGAACGTGGCGGTCGTCGCCGCGCTCGGCCACATGTACGGACCCAACCGCGAGCGCGGCATCTTCCGGACCGAGGACGGTGGAAAGACGTGGTCCCACGTCCTCTTCGTCGACGACCGGACCGGCGGCGCGGACCTGGCCGCCGACCCCGAGAACGCGTCGGTGCTCTACGCCTCGCTGTGGCAGGCGCGGAACTACCCCTGGCTGTCCTACTTCCAGCCGATGGTCGGACCGGGCAGCGCGGTCTACAAGTCCACCGACGGCGGCCGGACATGGAAGAAGCTTTCCGGGGCGGGCTGGCCCACGGAGAACCTCGGCCGGATCGGCCTCGCCGCGGGGCAGCGCGGCCGGGTCTACGCCCTCGTCGCCGCCGCCGCCGAAGTGCGGGGCGGCCCATCGGCCGAGGGGCTCTATCGCTCCGACGACGGAGGAGCGGCGTGGACGCGCGTCAACGACACGGCGGGGCTCGCCTCGAGCTACGCGAATCGCGTCACGGTCGATCCGACGAATCCGGACGTCGTCTACGTGACCGGTCAGTCCCTACGCCGGTCCGAGGACGGTGGACGGACGTTCCACTTCTTCAAGGGCGCTCCGGGCGGCGACGACTACCACTACCTCTGGATCAATCCAAAGAACCCGCAGCTCATGATCACGGCGGCGGATCAGGGGGCGGTCGTGACGTTGAACGGCGGGAAAACGTGGAGCGGCTGGTACAACCAGCCGACCGGCCAGTTCTACCACGTCGAAGCCGACGATCGATTCCCATACTGGATCTACAGCGGCCAGCAGGACAGCGGCACCGCGGGTGCGGCCACGCGCAGCGACTACGGGAGCCTGACGTTCCGCGACTGGCATCCGGTCGGCGGCGAAGAGCGCGGCTGGGACGTGCCGGATCCGCAGGATCCGCTGATCGTGTATGGCACTGGCCTCGGCGGAACGATCACGCGCTACGACGGTCGCACGGGCGAAGTCCGCAATATCTCTCCCTCGGTCGAGAGCAGCTACGGACGGCGGCCCGTTCCCGGAACCTATCGCTGGTCGTGGGCGTTTCCGCTCGCCGTGGCGAAGAAGGCTCCGTACACGATGTACACCGGGTCGCAGTACCTCCTGCGTTCGTCCGATCGCGGGGTGACCTGGGAGAAAGCGAGCCCGGATCTGACGGGCGCCGTCGCCGACGCCAAGGATTGCGCCGGGGAGGTCACCCTCGAGAACGCCCGTCCGTGCGGCTTCGGCACGATCTGGACGATCCACATCTCGCCGCGCGATCCGGACGAGATCTGGGTCGGCACCGACAACGGGCTCGTGCAGCTGACGCGCGACGGCGGGAAGACGTGGAAGGACGTGACGCCCCACGGACTCACGCCCTGGAACAAGATCGCGTCGATCGACGCCTCGGCGCTCGACGCCGGCACGGCGTACGTCGCCGTGGATTCGCACCGCCTCGACCAGTTCGCGCCCCGTCTCTACCGGACCCGCGACTACGGCGCGACGTGGACGGACATCTCCTCGGGTCTGCCCGCGGGCCGGTTCACGACGGTCTTGCGCGCGGATCCGGTGCAGAGGGGCCTTCTCTACGCGGGCACCGACTCGAGCGTGTACGTGTCGTTCGACGATGGCGCCACGTGGCAGTCGCTGGCGCTCAACCTTCCGACGGCGTGGGTCGGCGATCTCGCCGTGCACGGTAACGACCTCGTGGCGGCCACGCAGGGCCGCGCGCTGTGGGTGCTCGACGACGTGTCGCCGCTGCGGCAGCTCGCGCGGGATCCGGTTTCCGAGCCGGCCCGGCTCTTCGCGCCCGGCGACGCGATCCGCGTGCGCGCCAACGAGAGCCGCGACACGCCTCTGCCGCCGGAAGTCCCGATTGCGCACAACCCGCCGGCCGGCGCCGTCATCGACTACGTCGTCGGCGCCGGAACGCGCGGACCGGTGACGCTAGAGATCCTCGACGCTCGCGGCACCGTCGTACGCGCGTTTTCGAGCGACGCTCCGCCGGCGAAGGTCGAGGCCCGCCGCTACTTCACCGAGAACTGGATCCGGCCTCCGGAGGTCCCCGGAACTTCCCCGGGTCACCACCGCTTCGTCTGGGACCTGCGGTATGCGCGTCCCGAGGCGGCGGCCTACGAGTACATGATCGCGGCGGTGGACAGCGAGGACACGCCCATCGAGCCGCGCGGTCCTCTGGTCGCTCCGGGCCGCTACACGGTGAGGCTCACGGCGGGCGGCAAACGTTTCGAGCAGCCGTTGACGGTTCGTCCCGACCCGCGGATCTCCGTTGCCGAATCGGTTTATGCGGACAAGCTCGCGATGCAGCAGCGGGTCGTCGCCGCGATGAGCTCGTCCTTCCAGACGCTGCAGGCCGTGCGCGCGTACCGCAAGGCGCACCCGACGGCGACCCCGGCGCCGACGCCGGCGTCGGGATCCGGCCGCGCCGGCCCCCATGATCCGCTCGCGGCGCTCGAGGCGGATCTCGCGCGGACGAATCGGACGCTCTCCGCGATCCTGAACCAGCTCGACGCCGCCGACGCACCCGCGACGGCGGCTCAGGCCGCGTCGCTGAAGGAGACGCTCGACGCGCTCGAGTCGCAACAGGCGCGGTGGAAGGAGCTGTCGCCGCGCTGATCGAAGCCGCGCCGCAGTCGTGTCAGAATCCGCTCAGGAGATTCCGACATGTTCCGACGCGGAACGGCCCTTGCGCGAGGCCTGGCGGTCGTTTGCCTCGCGGCGCCTCTGGCGTCAGCCTGTCGCGGCCGATCGGCCGCAGCGGCTCAAAAAACGGACACCCCTCGACCCCGGCTGACCTTGCGGACCGATCGGCCGACCCTCGACCAGCTCGCGCAGGTCGATCCGGACCAGGCGCGCCGCCTGCGGCCCGAGATCTTTCGCCTCCGCCCCGACAAGAGATTCCTGATCGCCCTCGGGGAGCTCGACCGGCTCACGCAACGCCGCGGAACGGCCTCGCTGCACCTTTCGTGGAGCGGCGATGCGTGGCGCGTCGAATCCGCCGACGGCGGTACGGTGGACGTTCCGCCCGTCGCGTCCTACGCGGAGCTGCGGCGTCTCCTCACGGAGCGCACCCGAACCCTTCTCGCGCGCTCGCCGGCGACCCGAAGCGCGCCCTGGAGCGCCGATAACGCCGCGGCGTTGAAGGCGTCGGCCGACCGTCTCGACAGCGCGTCCACGATCGCGATCTTCCGGAAGATCGACGGGGTGTCCGTGTCCGCCGTCGAGCTGCCCGACGGCGACGCGGCGTCCGCGGCCGCGCACGCCTACGTGGGCCTCGCGGTCGAAGGCCTCGACATGCTGGAGATGGCGGACCTCATCCGGGGCCGACTGCTGGCGTTTCTTGCGCTCGCCGAAGCGCAGGGACGCACCCCGGACCCATCGGACGAAGCCCTGACGGCGTTCACACTGGGTTACGCGGCCGACGCGGCCAAGCTCGCCGGGCCGCTGGTTCCGGACGATCCCGTGCGCCTCTATGTCGAGCGCCAGACGGACGAGCTCGCCAGGGTCGCGAGGAATCCGGGCACTTCCCGACGGGTCCGCTACCTCGCGCTGCTATCGCTGGCATCCCGGGGGAAGGCTACGAGCTGGAGCGACTTTCAGGAGTACCTTTTCGCCGACGAGCCGCAGTCGTTGGCGGTTCTTCGAGCCGCCGCGGCGCTCCAGAGCTTCGAGGTCAACGCGTCGCTCGGTTCGGCCATCCTGTATGAGACTCTCGAAGCGGTACAGGGACCCGTCCCGGCGACTGCGCCTCGACCTACGGCGGAGCCGCCTCGCAACATCACCGACGCCGTCTTTCGGGAAATCGCGGAAGAGCTTCGCGAGAGGCTGCACGCGTCTCCGGCCCAGCTGACAGGGAGGTTCGAGAAAGACCTCGGGCGCGCATGCCCGGCGGCGCGTGCGGGACTGTTTGACGCCGACACGTGTCGGAGCTGGTACCGGGGATTTTTCTATTCCGGTTTGTACGCTTCCGGCAGGCGCTACCTCGATGAGCTCGGAAGCGTCCCGGCAACCCGGGAGTTTGCTGCCTACCTGCAGGGTTCGCCGCCCGGACCCGGCGAGCAGTTCGCCCGCTGGTATTCGGACATGTCGAGCGTCGCCTCGGGCCGACCGGTGGGCGAGGCTCAATTCGACGACCTGGTCACCGTGACCTGGTTCGGGAGTCCCGTCCTGGAACGGACCTGGCTCGCCCTCGAAAACTACTTTCCGAATCGCGATCCCGCTCCGGAGATCGGAACGCGGATCGCCCAGCGCCTCGACGCGCGGCCTGCGCATCTGGATCTCATGACGCAGCTCTCGGCGAGGGTGCTCTTCGACGCGGTCGCCCAGGAACGCCTCTGCGGCGCCTGGCTCACTCTGGGGGCGAGCGCCGATCGTCGATGGGCCACACGGTGTCGGGCCTTCCTGGCGACGCCTGCAGAGCTCCAGGCTCTCGTCCAGCGGCGCGATCTCGACCTCGAAGGCCGCTCCGATGCCCTGAGCGTTTACTGCTATCAACCCGGTGCGTCGGGGAAGTTCTGCGACGCGCAGTTCCGGCAGCTGGGGAAGGAGTCCGGATACGAGCGGTTCGTTACTGCTCCCTGGATGATGAATGCGGAGAAGCGTGGCGACTACGCTTCCCTTCAGGCCGCCGCAGACGGGTGGCTCACGCATCATTCGGAGTCGGACGGCCTCATGTGGTTCGTGTACCAGGGCCGCCGTGCGCAGGCGCTCGCAAAGCTGGGCAAGCCCCAGGAGGCCTGGAAAGTGATCCAGCCGCAGCTCGTCAGCGGTCAAGGCGCCGTCATGAGCTGGGCTTCAGAGATCCTCTGGCAGCTCGGCCGAACCGACGAGGCGATCGAGCTCGCGAACGAAACGATTCAGCGCTATCCCGAGGACTTCGGGACACGGGCGATCGAGGCCGAGATGTTCTGGCGATCGGATCGCTACACCGACGCGGCCGCGGTCCTCGACCCGCCGGAACACGGATACAAGGTGGATTCCGCGGGATGGCGCGACGAGGTGGCCAAGCGGTTCGCCGACAGCTTCGCGAAGAAGCCGGACGATCGCGTCGTCGCGGCGTTCGATGCATTGGTCGCCCACAAGATCGACGCCAACCGACTCGTCTACCTGATGCCCGGCCTGGCGGACGCCGGTCGGCCGGAACTCGCGTTTCGCCTGTCGACGACGAAGTTGAGCGTCAAGCGTCATTCGTGGGCCTTCGCCAGTTGGGCCGCGCAGTCGTACGGATACCTCGAGAAGTCCCAGGGTGAGGCGAAAGCGTCGGCATGGATTCAGTCGGCGGTGCCGAAGGTCTGGCGCGAGCAGTCGCTGGAGTCGTTCTTCTCCGAGAAGCATTACGCTCTCCTCTGGACGGCCGTGCCACCGTCGGAGGAGACGCAGCTTTCCGAATGGACCTGGCTGCTCCGGGCCGGCGCGTCGCTGGTCGACGAGCGTTCTGCTCGCGAGCACCGTGCGGAGCTGACCGCTCACTACTCCGATCCCGGCGGGCCGGATCCCTCGCGAGCGACGGGCCGCTATCTGCTCGGGTTGGCAGATCGGGAATCGGCGCTGCGGTCGCTGAAGGCACCCCGCGACCGTTGCCGCGCGGCCTACTTCTTCGGCCTGCAGGGAATCGCCGCCGGACGCTACGGCGAGGCCTCGGAGTGGCTGCAGGTGCCGTTCGATGCGTGTACGGGATACGACTGGAGATCGAATGCGTTCGCTCGAACGCATCTCGCCGAGTGGTACAGCTCCGGTCAGAACCTGCGGGAAGCCGAGGCACGCCGGATCTGGTAGGCAAACCTTCTGCAGCGAAACGCAGCGCCGGTAAGGCGCCGTACATCTTGCCGGGTCATAATGAATCGCTGCCCGTAGCTCAGCCCGGATAGAGCAACGGCCTTCTAAGCCGTAGGTCGGCGGTTCGAATCCGCCCGGGCAGGCCATCCGTCGCCTCCACTTGCGCGGCTGCCTGGCTTGCGCCACCGGCTCGCGGCTCGTCCGGATGCGGACTCGACCGCGAGCCTCGCCGCCGCGCGGCGCTCCGGCTCCCGCCGCGCAATTCGTTTCGCTCGACCTGACTCGCGAAACTCGATCGCGCGGCGAACCTGAGCCAGATATGTAGCCACAGTTGACCTCGCGTCAATGGAGGCGTAAAAACGAAGCGAGGCGAAGCGACTCGGCCCTCTTTCGAGGAGGTGAGCCATGAGGACCTTCCCGCGACGTTCCCTGCTCTCCGCTCTGGCTGCGCTCTGGCTCTCGATCCCCGCTCTCGGCCAATCTCAAGCCGCCGACGACAAGGACATCCGCTCGATCGGCGCGCAGGTCCAAGACGCCTGGAACAAACACGACGCGAAAATGCTGGCCGATCTCTGGCTGACGGACGGCGACTACGTCAGCTCGACGGGCCGCACGGCGACCGGGCGAGCCGAGGTCGAGAACGCGTTCGCGACGCAGTGGAGCGGCGTCTACAAGGGAACGAAGCTCGCGCACACGCTGACGAGCGTCCGATTCGTTCGCAGGGACGTCGCCGTCGCCGACGGCGCCTTCGAGATCACCGGGATGAAGGACGCCTCCGGCAAGTCGCTGCCGACGCGCAGCGGGCTCTCGACGATCATCGCCGTGAAGAAGGGCGATCGCTGGTACGTCGCCGC
>Ga0126381_100004666_pt1 | contig 14957 bp, 15 predicted proteins | sample PanSoiMetPlot_28_FD_96465 | JGI IMG/M metagenome (GOLD analysis project Ga0126381, IMG submission 96465) | Tropical forest soil microbial communities from Panama - MetaG Plot_28 | ecosystem: Environmental > Terrestrial > Soil > Tropical forest > Bulk soil | place: Panama | collected 2016-02-17
AGTGAATACGCTTGGCAGGATTTCGCTGCTGCTCGCTACTCATCATGGCTTCTTTGCCGATATGTCCGGAGCGCCCGCACTACTGTGGGCAACGAGGCCGCAAGTGGTCATCGCGAATAACGGCCCGCGCAAAGGCATGGCAGACTCTGCTTACGATAGGGTGGAGAAGGTGAGCGGACTCGAAGGATTGTGGCAGTCGCATCTGGCCCTGGCTAACGACGGAGCGCACAACACGAGCGAGGACATGATAGCCAATCCGGAGGCTTCGCCGCAGTGCAAAGGCAATTGGATCAAGGTCGAGGTTCGGGCGAACGGCCGTTACACCGTGACGAACGGAAGGAATAACTTCAGCAGGAGTTATGCGGCCCGCTGATCCATAATGGGCCCTGGCGATCCTGTAATTGGGACTCGGGCCTGGTGCCAAGTTGCAGAAGTTAGCGTACAGGCGGGACTGAAGTCCCGCGCAGACTAAAGTCTGCCCCACCGTGGGGCAGGATTCATCCTGCGCCGGGCTTCAGCCCGGCTCTGCTGTTACGCCAACTTCTGCAACCAATACAAGCTAGTGATCGTCAACAGAAAGGCCGCACACTCAAATCGCTGGCTCCGCACGGTGATCCAGTTTCGTCTACAAACCGCGAGCACCTACTTTTAGAACTTCATCAACCAAAAACAAATCAGTCAACAGAGCCCTTAAGTGGATCGACGCGTTCAGATTGTCGATCAACTGCGAACCGATCGCCGGCGCAGCCCGGACCAGTTCAATTGCCGCAAGCGAATTGCGCCCGTCATTCGCCACGACATCGATGAAGGGGGATTCCAACCCTTCCGCCCGGATCGCCTCAGGCAGGCCGTTCAAGGCCTCCGCGGCCCGAGCGAGATATTGACGGACCTGGTCCGCAGACGAGTTTCCGGCAGCGGCCGGAAGCCCTTGCCCTGCATAGGCCAGCATGAACTCGTAACACTCTTCTATGGCATCGCACCGTTCGCGGAACGTCATCTCGATCCGGCGGATTTCGTCATGCTGGCTGGAGCCCAGCGCCGCGGATCATGGTGTTCGAGGTAATGCTCCCGGCTCATACTGCCGAAGACCATCGATTTCGTAATGGCCAGTTTCTCAGGCCGCAACGCGAAGTAAACATGCGCCATGATCAGCGCGATTAAACCTACGCCGGCCAGCCCATGCAGCGCGTACATCATGCCCCAGGTCATATCGCTGAACAGATAAGGATTACGCGGGAACAGCGGCGTTCGCACACGGAACATCATGAATATGCCGGTGCACATCACGGCCAGCCCGGTGAGCACGATGATGAGATGGTACATCTGGTTTTCGAGCGGATACTTGCCCGAACGCCTCGGCAGAGGCGCCGCCTTTCCCATCATCAGCAGCGCCTTATTGTGCGCGTCTTCTCGATCCGTTTTATTCGGCCAAATGGACCAGAAGTCCATGAAGAACGATGCGTGCACGATGTGGAAGAGAATGGACGCCGTGAGCACGAGTCCCGCGATCCAGTGATAAGTTACCCACGGAAACTTCACGCTCATGCGCGGCAGGAACGCCGTAATGAGCAGCGCGAACATGGCAGCCGCCATGACCCAGTGAAACAGCCGCGCGGCGAGCGAATGCCGCGCGACCTTTTCCGGGATCGCGGATGAGGGCGGAGCCGGATATTCCCCCTCTGCGTAGGCGTCCGGCTTAGCGAAATAACGAGCCCAGATGGCATGGATAACCAGGAACGCGAGCCCAGCGATCACCGATACCCAGATCAGATAGAAGAAGATGTGGATGGGTACGTCCTGGCCCCACGGATTTTTCGCAAACTCTACGATGCCCACTTTGCCTCCTCAACACCGCGAATGGCGCGTTTGACCAGGTTCCGCATGAGCGGAACTTTGTAGCCGTTATAGCGCAAAGTTTGCGCGCCCTCGATCGCCATCGCGCCGGCCACATCCGCCGTCGCCGCATTGCGTGGCTTGCCGGTAATCGCCGCTTCCACCGCCTTTAAACGCATTGGGCGGGCGGCCACGCCATTCACGGCGATCCTAATCCGTTCGATGTTCCCGTTCGTGAACACGGCCGCCGATGCGACGTTGACTAAAGGGAAATCCCAGACCGGGCGGTCGCGGATCTTCTCGAAGTAGAATTGCGCGCCAGCCCAGGTGGAAGGTATGCGAATCGCTGTTAGCAATTCGCCCGGCTGAAGTACGTTCATGCGCGTGATATCGATATCGGGGCCGACGAAATAATCCTCGGCATCGACAACACGCTCGCCTTTCCGGCCCCGGATGATCATTTTCGCGTCAAGAACGATGAGGGCGGGCGCGGTATCCGATGGATTTACCGCGACGCAGCGGTCCGCTCCAAGAATCGCGTGTTCGCGGTTGATCGCGCTGGGAGTGTCCGCGAAGCAGATGTTGCCGCCGGCGCGGTAGCATTTCCATCCGCCGCGGTAATACCAGCAGCGCGTATCCTGCGAAACATTGCCGCCGAGAGTTCCCTGATTGCGAATCTGCGGCGACGCCGCAGCCTCGGCGCCAGTGGAGAGAATGCTGTATTTCTCGCGTATGGCCGGGTCGCGGAGCACTTCCGTTAACGTGGTCATAGCGCCGATCTCGATACCACCGTCCGAAGCCGGCCTGACGCCGCGAAGTTCTTTTATCTGACTCAGGTCGATCACATACCTCGGCTTTTTGATGCGATCCTTCAGCCAATCGAAGCTGTCGAGTCCGCCTGCCAGAACCCATCCATCTGACCCATAGCGCTCCGCCAGACCAAGCGCGTCTTCCGTTGTCGCCGGCTGAAAGAGCTCGAATGCCGGCATAATGTCGCGAATGATTGCCACTTTCGTTCTCCTTTCAGATATGAGCCGTCAGGCCCTCGGTCGCGGGCTTGCCCGCTTCAAGCGATGCAAGGATCATGTCCGCCATCACGGGCGCGCGCCGGAAAACCTCGTCTCCGAGCGCATCGGAAAGAGCGTTGATTACGGCCATGCAGCCTGCGCCCACGGGCGGTTCGCCAATGCCTTTCGCTCCTATCGGTGTCTCCGGATCGGGTATATCCAGTGCAGCCCATTCCATGTTTAATGGCGCGTCGAGTATGGTGGGCGGCTTGTTGTGATGGAAGCGTTTCGCCAGCGGCAGGCCGTAATGCTGATCGTAAACCCACCTCTGGCCGAGAGCATGGCCGATACCCAGCATCGACCGGCCCATAATCTGGCCGCCGAGCGCACGGGGATGAACGATGGTTCCGACGTCGGCCACGGCAAGATAACGCGTGATTTCGTATCTGCCGGTCTCGGTATCAACTTCGACTTCGGCGAACCCCGCAACAAAAGAATGCGTTGCCCCATCGCGTGGCATGGTGTCGCGCGCGGTGGCGACCAGCCCCTGCCCGGCGAATGACTGCGCGGACGCTACCGTCACTTTATTGACGCCCTTGGGGACCTCATGCCCGTCGTACACGCCACCAAGTTCAATGGCGCGCTTCGCGGCCTGCGCAAAGCTCATTCCTGCGCCGCCGCCTTTGCGAAAAACGCGCTCGTTTGCCACCTCGTAATCCTCCGGTTTGCCGCCGAAGTCCCTTGCCGCGATTTCCTGGAGCTTCTTCCTGGCATCCATCGCGACCGCCCATGCGGCGCGCGTGTGGGCGTGCGTCGTCTGGCTGCCCCCTGAAGGACAACTCCAGGGCAGGTTCCTCGCCGTGGAGCCCCATGTCAGTTCGCATTTCTCCCAAGGCATGCCGAGCAGTTCGGCCGTAACGCGCTGGGTGTCGCTCCATGAACCGGTACCGAGATTCCCAATGCCGGATTGTATGTACAGCTTTCCGTCCGGCTTGATGATTGCGAGACCATCGAAGCCCACCGAGCCGCCAACAAAAACGCTGGTTGCCACTCCGATGCCCCGGACCTTCGAGCCGCTCTTTTTGGGCATCGCTTTTCGCTTTTCCCACTCGAACTGCTCGGCGCCCCGGTCGAGCGCCTCCTTAATGTACGTCCCTGTAATATAGGCCCGCTTGCCGTTCTTATCGGCGGGTCCCATGTTTGCCTTGCCTTCCGGACAGTTGATGCGATGCAACGCGACCTGATCGATACCGAGCTTACGCGACGCCTTCGCGAGGATCGGCTCAACCACAGCGATTCCCTGAAAGCCGCCCGGCTGGCTTTGCGAGACACGTGGGGGCGTGTTCGTGAGGACCGTGATACTACGCCAGCGGATCGTCTCGGGCTGATACATCAGCGAAACCATCCGGCCCGAGGTTGGCGCATCGCCCTGAGGATCGTATGGACCGTTGTCCATGATCACGAACCCATCAATGGCTGTGATCCGGCCCTCTTTTGTAAACCCGATCTTCAGGCGTCCGTGCAGGCTGGGACGGGCGCGGCCAATGTAATGCTCTTCTTCACGGCTGATCCGCATCATCACGGGCGCGCCGACTTTTTTCGAGGCGATGGCCGGAATGATTGCCGAAATCGCGCTGGTGATCTTGCTGCCGAAACCGCCGCCGGTGTATTCGCTGATCGCGACGACGTTGGCGGGATCGATCTGAAGCCAGCGCGCGAGGGCGGGAGCTGTTTGCGCAGTGCTCTGCGTTGAGCAATGGACGAAAACCTTGCCGTTCTGCCAATACGCCATCGCCGTGCGAGTTTCGAGGCACTGATGGCTGGTGTTGGGGGTTACGAAAGTTTCGTCCAGTACGAGGTGAGCTTTCTTCAGCCCGGCTTCCACATCGCCGAAGACAAACTCGGGATCCATGGCCGTTCCCATGGGGAGGTTGCCTTGGTCGTACTCCGCGAAATCAGCATCGGTCCACTTCACGTCCTTGACCTGCGGAGGCGGCGCCGGCTGACCCGGAGCAACAACGGGCCGGATCCAGACGTTTCCTTCCACGCGCGCATTGGGCCCTCCGGGACGGAGGCTGACCAGAGGGTCGACTACGTGGGGCAGCCGCTCGATATCCAGATTGATCTTTTCAATGGCCTCGGCGCAGGTGAGCTCGTCGACGGCAACCACCGCGAGTATCGGCTCACCCTGATACACCGGATCGTTCGTGAGACCGCGCTCGCCGAGCGGGTTCGCGGGAATCCGCACGCCCATATCGGTAATTGCGTCCGCCGGTTTTGGCAAATCATCCACCGTCAGAATCGCCTTGACTCCGGGCATCGCGAGGGCGTCCGCCATATCGATATTCCGAACGTGCCCATGCGGGACGGGGCTGAGCAGCAGCTTGCAGAAGAGCATCCCCTCGGCGCGATAATCTTCCGCATACTTCGACCGTCCGGTGACCTTTGCCACCATGTCCGGCGTCTGATAATTCTTGCCGACCAGCTTGAATTCCGGGTGAGTCGGCAGTTTGGGCTTATCGGGAGATTTAGACACGGCTACGCACTCCTTAAGTTTTCAGCGCCGCGCATGAGAGCGGTGAGGATCTTGTCATAATCCTGGCAGCGGCAAAGATTTCCTGATATGCCATGGGCCAGTTCCTGGCGCGTCGGTTTGGGATTGACCTTAAGAAATCCCACGGTGGCCATAATGAATCCGGACATGCAGAAGGCGCACTGGAAACCCTGCTCGTCGACAACGCCCTGCTGCACCGGATGCAATGTGCCGTCGGCCGCGGCGAGACCTTCGATGGTGACGATGTTCTTGCCACGAGCAGTGTGTGTCAGGACTGAGCATGAGTAGTGGGGTACATCATCGATGAGCACCGTGCACGCTCCGCATTCCGAGCGGTCGCAGCCCAGCTTTGTGCCTGTGAGCCCGAGCTTATAACGCAGGGTTGTCGCAAGCGTTTCCTGCTTCATCACGTCAACACGCCGCTGCTGACCGTTGACGTTGAGTGTGAGAAGCCGCTCGACTGACCCCGACGCCGAGACCTGAGCGCGCAACACCGTATTACGGAACATGTACCCGGCGGAGGATACAGCGCCGGCGGCGATCACCCCTTTGATAACATCTCGCCTCGAGAGAATTCTGCGCGAGGCGTCGGAATTGTGATTGTCTGCCATCTTCTTTACCTCAAGGTGCCGTTAGTTTATACATTCAGGAACTCAATAGCCAGCCACAGCTTCTTCAATTTTCAGAGACCAGTCGACTCCGGTCGAATCCACCACCAGATGATAAAGCCGGGGATCCTCATTAACATACGCCACATCATGACCGGCGCCACGGCGATCCACGGCCACCATTAGCGGGCGGCCGCTGACCGCGCTGTGCACCGTAATTTTCAATATTTCCGGGTCGGACGACTTGCGGCTTTTGGCAGACCACTTGATCCGCCATTCTCCGGCCTCCATATTGAATGATTCTGTCTGAGATGGCCCGCTGCCCTCGAAGGAAACCACCGGCCGCCAGCCCACGATTACCTTGTGTGTTTGCGGCGGCTTCGCGCAGGAGACAGCGTACATCGCGAGCGCCAGGAGAAGAAGCGCCCACAACGCGCCGATTCTGAATCGTCTGCGGGAAGCTGAACCGGCTGCTCGAATCCGGTGATGCATCAAACAGCCCGCCCTCGCATTCCGCTGGGATTCGAGGTTCGGGATCATCTTGACTGAATACACTATCACCGTTGCCCGGGGCCGAACCGTCCGCCTGTCCGAGATTGACCGCGTGTTCGGGCCTTGTGCGCCAGATGCGAGGCGTTCGTCAAACGGCCGCTCGCTCGGCTGGGAAATCGCGGCGGTTTCGATGCAGATCGGCTGGGAACTGAATCGGCGACGCGGATTTGGCATGAAGTGGAATCCGAGTGCACGGCTTTACGCTCCAACTGTCGAACGGGTACATCCGGATTTTAGCCCGCACGGATGGCGACGGCGGTTATTGTTGCCCTTCTTCTCTATTCATTCAGTAGCGCTCTCAAGAGCCGCCTCCGCCGGCCTTCGAGCTCCGACGAGGGTAGCGGAAAAGGGTAGCGCGGAAGTGAACATTGCAGTATCTTTAGCTGCCGGCTTTCTGCGCCTCTGCGCCAGTTGCTAAACGTCCGATGCTTCATGAGCTGAGGCACGAAACGGAGCTTTACAAGAAAAACGAAGGCACAGCGACTCTGACGACACCTCTGGCCATCGTCGCATCCGAAAACGAGCAATGGATCAGGCGAGAAGCTACAACAGTGATCCGCGATGTTGGATAGTACGGGGCACAAACCACTCGTCGATCTGCAAGCCAAGCGCGGATTTCACGCTGCCTGTCGGAGTCGTGTTGTCGGCGCTGAGCGAGCTCTCAAAACGCTGACTTCACCGCGTTTCGTCACGATCGATCTTCTGAAAGACACATTCCTTCGGAGCAGTGTGGAGCAGTGTATGGATAACAGGCAGGAAACTGGAAAGCGTCAAATGGCCGAACATTCGACAACCCTCGTCGGCGCCTCCGATAACGTTAGGCACTGCCGGGCCGCTGATGAATCGTGGATCAGGCCCGAAACATCGACGAGCGATCCGATATTTTGCGGCATGAATGAAGCCGACCAGAGATTCCTTTCGGATCACTCTGTGCTGTGTCGGCGGCCCCGCCCTATGCTTATTTCGTGCGCGTCAGCGTAATCGCTCCGACGCGGTCATAGATCCATTTGGCGGGATTGTGGTGCTGCGCCGAGAACGTCCCCACCAAGGCGCCGTCTTTCAGCTCAAGCTTCCAGCGGAGTGGCTCGCCGCCTTCAAAATCGAGATAGACGTATAGATTCACCTTCGTCCCCGCCTGCTGGATATCGAGTTTCAGCCCGGGCTTGCCATCCTTATCCAGACGGTTACCGGTAAGCTTGCCATCCTCCAGACGAATTTCGATCGATTGCTTCTCCTGTCGCTTCGTGCCCGTTTCGTCGGTAGTGTCGGCGATCCCCGTCCAGCGTCCGACGATATCGGAATTCGACGGCTGAGCAGAGAGCGCGGAGGCGAGAATGAGGGCAACAGCGAGCAGGCTGGTGGAGGATTTCATCACTCAGGGACTATATCGCGTTGCTCGGTTCGGAAGCGGTCAAGAGCTTCGGATTGTTGTTGGCGGGCACGCACAGGCTCGGCGGGGCTCACCGCGCGGACAAGAACGGACTATGATCGCCATATGCCGCGCCTGAATGCCTTTCTTCCAGCCGCCGCTCTGACTGCGGGCTTGATTCTCGCGGTCTACCTGGGAGCCCAGGAAACCCGGTCGCCCGATCCCGTCTACCCCTTCGGCGCCGTTTATTTTCGCAAATCCAACCCGCCGGAACAGGACTGGGAGAAGGATCATAAGACGGCCGCGCAAATGGGCGTCAATATTTTCCGCCACTGGTTCATGTGGGCATCCATCGAGAACTCGCCCGGCCAGTATGACTGGCGCGACTATGACCGCATGGTGACGCTCGAAGGCCAGAACAAAATCAAAGTCGTGATCGCCGAAATCATGAACGGCGCGCCCGAATGGATGTGGGACAAATATCCCCACGCGCGCCTGATCGACAGCAGCGGCAATCCGGCCTGGCCATCGGTGAGCCCCAGCAGCGCAACCGGCAGCGCGCCACTTTGTCTCGACAACGAAGATGTCCGCGCCGAAGCCGAAAAGTTTCTGACGGCGCTCGTCGAACACTATCGAGGAAATCCGGCACTACTCGGCTACGACGTGTGGAACGAAGGCGCGGTCCAGGAATGCTTCTGTCCGGCGACTCAGGCCAAGTTCCGCCAATGGCTGAAGGCAAAGTACGGCACCATCGAAGCCCTCAGCCGAGCCTGGCACCGTTACAGTCTCGGCGACTGGCAATACGTCCATCCGCCGAGGGGCAATGCAGGTTATCCCGATTCACTCGACTGGCTTGCCTTCCGGCGTGACGATGCCATTCGCCTGCTGCACTGGCGCACGGATCTGATTCGCCATCTCGATCCGAAGAGCAGAGTCACCGGGCACGGCACCGCCGCGCTGACAGAGATTAACTGGCGGATGGCCGATGCGGTCGATACATACGGCTACACGTGGGTGGCTTCCCGCCATAGCAACGAGCTTGCCGGAACCAGTTCCGGAACGCAGTTTCAGGCGGTCGATCTGGTGCGGGCGGCATCGCGAGGCAAACCGTTCTGGCATGCGGAAGCGACCGGGGGTCCGCTTTGGCTGCAACCGCAGGTGGTCAATCGGCCACTCGAAGATGGCCGCAGCTCGGACGAGAAAGACGTTCGTGTGTGGAGCCTGATCGATATGGCCTGCGGCGCCACCGGAATCTTATTTACGCGCTGGCGTCCCTTGCTCGACGGCCCATTGTTCGGAGCGTTCGGCCCCATGGGCATGGATGGCTCCATCACACCGCGGGCTGAGATGGCCGGCAAACTCGCGCGCTGGGCGAATAGCCATCCGGAGGTCTGGAAGTCGCGCCCGGTGAAGGGCGACGTGGGCATCGTCTTCATTCAGGAGGCAGATGATTTCAACGCGGTCCAAAGCGCTTTGGCCGCAGGTCGGGGCGGAACGGGAGGGGGCGCTATGGTGGCGGGCGCTTACGGGCAATCTGTGCAGGGCGCGTATCAGGCATTTTTCGATTCCGGCATTCAGGCCGATTTTGTTGGAATCGATGACATCGCGCAATATCCGGTGATCTATTTGCCTTTTCCTGAGATGCTCAGGAAATCCACGGCCGATAAGCTGAGCGATTATGTGACCCATGGCGGCAAACTGATCAGCGAGGGGCTGCCCGCTTATTTCGGCGACGGCGGCACTGTTGGAGCCGTGCAGCCGAATCTCGGAATGGACCAGTTGTTCGGAGCGCGCGAGACTTATGTCCAATTCACGCCGGACATACTGGACAAGCTCACCTTGACGGTGAGAGACAAGCAAATAGGCGGCGCGTATTTCCTCCAGGAGTACAGGCTGGCGGGGGGACAGACGGCAGGGCAATACTCCAACGGCCATATCGCCGCTGTCGAACATTCTTCGGGCGCCGGCAAAACCATGCTGATCGGGACATTCCCTGGTGGAAGCTATTACCGAAATCACTCACCGTCCACGCGCGAATTCTTCGCCGGGCTGCTGAACTGGGCCGGGGTGCAGCCGCGGTTGCAGTCGAGTGATCCGCAGGTGAAGGCAAGGCTGCATGAAGGGGCCGGCGGTACTTATCTTTACGTAGTGAATCCAACGCGCACACCAAAGACTGCGAAAATTTCGTTGCCCACGGCGTTTCAAAAGGCCGAGGAACTGTGGCAAGAAACAGGCGCTCCGAGTATCAGCGGCAGAACGGTGACCGCTGTAGTCGAGGACCGGAACGCCGCTGTTATCCGGTTGCAATAACTGTCCTTGATCTCTGTTCATTTGGCGAGCGTGCATCATGGACCGCAGGCTATAGTCGCAAGCCCACCGCCCCCGGAACACAACTACGGTCGCCGCAAGAACGGACTGACCCTCCGGGTGGCTCTCAGTGACAGGTTCCGTCGTCGACAAACTGATTGGCGGTGGCCATTGAGGACAGAGAACGATTGCAAGCCATGATTGCGCGATCGAGGGAGTCGTTGTTCAGCGAGTTCCGATCGATGTAGCTCAGTGACGCAGCCATGCGAAGGTATTTGTCGCTCAGGCTGCTTAACCTGTCGAACTGGGCTTTGAGGAAAGGGGCCGCACTCTGGTCGGAGGCAGTAGTTGCGTTTACGGAAGCGACCTGCACTGCCTGCTGCGCTCGGGCCCGGTATGAAGAGAGCCAGCTTTCCGTCAGAGGATGACCACCTTCGATGGCGTATTGTAACGCGGCCCGCCATTCCCGCTGCTCCGCCAGTGCCTCGATAGCCGCCGTAACGAAGGTCCTGGAGAAACCCGATTGAGTGGAAGGGGCATGGTCCGGCTCGGAAAGGCTCAGGACAATCTGATTGCCATTGATCCGGAGGGAAGCATTGAGCAGCCGGACCAGATCTTCCACATCCACATAGCCGCGCCCGTGGACGTGAATGATCTTGGCCGAACCTGTTTTACCGGTCACGGTCAGAGAGTTGGTCTGCTGACCCATAAGCGGCAGTACCGTCCCTGGGATCAAAAGAATCCAGGCAGCCCACCGTTGCCACTCACCGTGTTCTTTGTATCGAAATCGCGCATGTCGGTTCACAGGGGCACCCCGGAAGAGGCTGATGACTCATTCCAGCCGCCAGCTTGAAAAAATTATTCGTCCGGGGCTCTGGAAGAGGATTGGAATGAAAAGGATTTGCGCGAAAATTTTCTGGTGGCGGGTTTCGGCATCTCATGTATTCGTCCAGGGTCGAGACGAAGGAACTGAAGGCGCCAGGGGACACAAGAATCCAGTTGCTTGGCGTCAACGGCAGCGGCAATGGTCGTTCCGGTTGCCTCTACGGTGATTGTGCCGGTCCTGGATTTCGGCATTCTGCTGGGACGGGCAAAGGAAGACACGCTCGGCAAACAAATGCTGAAGATACGGGTGGTATCGCTGGCTCACCACCACATAACTTTCTGGTATGCCGTGGAGAGGGCGGCGCCGGGCTATGGCGCCGCGCCGCTCGAATTTGGCTTTGGGTTTGTGCGATTTTTTATTCATCCGCACCGGCGTTGTGCGCAGGACCGGCTCGCCGAGACAACTGTGGTGACCGAGTGCAGCAGCACGCGGTACGGGGCCGGCTCGCCCGGTGAAAACAGGGGATGCTGAACAGACTTTGGACTCGCGGGGCCGGAACAATTCTTCGGGCGAGCGCGATTGGCTATTTGGTAATCGTGCCGCAGGCAATGCGGTCGCCTGCGTTGCCTGACGGATCGCTCATGAGGTCGTCCGCTTTGGCGTGGATCACGAGCGCCGTACCGCCGTTGGCGAACACCGAATTATTCCCGTCACCCAGCGTGACTGCTGAATTCACCACGGTGAGCTTCGCCGCGCCGTTCGGTTTCACAGTGAAATTCGGCATATCCCCCGCGTGCGGCTTGGGGCTCGACGGATTGTTAGCGCCGTGGTGGGCGCCAGTGGGATTGAAGTGCCCTCCGGCGCTCGTGAACGCCGGGCCCTCGCACTTGGCGGTTGTGTGGATATGCAGAGCGTGTTCGCCCGGTGGGAGGCCGTTGAGATTCAGCGCGATTCTTACACCCGTCCCTCCCGGTCCGTCGGACAGCTTCGCGGTCCCGACATCCTTTCCGGCTCCGTCCTTCAGGGATATGGTCACTGGCTTGTTTGCGGCTGCAATGGACGCAACACTGAAAAAACTGACCATGGCAATAGCTATCGCTTGTTTGAGCATGAGAGGTTCCTCATTGAAATCTGACCACATGCAATCATACCCCGCAAGTGTAGTGCGCTGAAGAACTCCGATCCTGTGCAGAAACCCGACGTACCGAAATTGCCCGGCCTTGGCGGCGAAAGCGCCGGACGGCTCCTGTTGAAACGCTCGCAAATGGCGCGCTGCGCGTAGCTGGCGAGTGCCAGCGCGTCATTCGGTCCCGCGGTGAGCGCGTCGCAGTGAGCAGTTGACGCCTGACCGCACCCAGCGCGTCAAACGCGCCCGGGCGCATGTTTTCCTGGTTCCGCCAGGCGGCGCTTAAGGTCGGCGACTTCGGGCCTCGTTTGGAGTGAGGCGGTCGGGCTGATTGTTCTTGCTCGCAGTCGGCGCCTTGAAGGTCCCGAAGTGTTTCGCCGGTGCGCCGCCACAATTCGGGTCCGGCCTCGCCAACAGCCATCTTCGGGGTTCCCATTCTCGAAAAGATTGAGTTTGTGCAGCACGGCCCCCAGAAGTTCGACGGTGGCAAGAGCCGCGTGCGCGCGAAGCGCGCGGACAAGCAGAACGGCGTAGTTGTTCTGATTCGAATCGTTCGTCGTTTAGTGTGAGCAAATCCGAAAGTCCGACGCCAAGCGTTTCCGACAACGCGATCGCCACGGCGGACGAGGTCCCCGCCGTTGAACTCGATACCGACCAGAATGGTACGCCTGCGCGCTGATGCCCATCGCCGCCAAGGTGAGGGCGAGAATGCAAATCGAAATGCTTTCCGCCGCCATCGAAAGCGCGAGACCCACGGCTGCCGTGACAACGTACGCGGCGTTAACACGACATATCGGCAGGTGACCGACCGAGAAACATCGTGCGAATGCCGAACTGTTATTTCGGCGCATTCGTCTTCGTCACTGGGCGCAACAAGGAGCGTTGGATGACGCCGTGAAAGAAATCGGCAACGAAGTGATTGGCGTGCGTGCGGACTCTTCGGAGTTAGCCGATCTCGACAGCTGTATCAGACGGCGAAGAACGAGAAGGGCGAAAATCGACATTCTCTTTGCGAGTGCTGGGGACGGTAGCTTTGCATCGGTGGAAGAAGTAACGGAAGAGCAATTCAACAGGACCTTTAATACCAATGTGCGTGGCACGCTGTTTACCGTGCAGAAGGGCGCTGCCGCTGTTCAGGAACAAACGGCTCCATCCTCCTGAACGGATCGATTGCAAGCGTGAAGGGCTTCCAGCGATTTGGCGTCTACCCGGCGAGCAAGGCGGCTGATGCGATCGTTCGCCGCCCCGCCACGCCCACCTGCGGAGGCAAAAAAAGGACTGACGGCGTAACCGAAGGGCTCTCGCAGGCGAAGCTTGCGAGTTGAAGTGTCACGACAACCTCGTTGCTCCGCATGGCGATGGCGCTGCTTCCAGCCTGCGCTCTTTACGAGTTGGCTAACTGTAGTGCTCCATTCGCAAATGCGCTGGCGTAGCGAGCCAGCAATCCGACATCGACGGCGGTAGGCCAGCGGTCGGCGGCAGTGTGGTACACGTCGCTCTCACAGGCGAGAGTAACGAACCTACCCCCGCCTTGTTGTACCGGTCCCACTTCGGCGCGAGCTCGCGAATCGTGTGTCACCCTTGCATTCACGGTTAGTCCTTCTTTCTCCAACGCGGCGGCGATCCACTGCTCCAGCGTGTCGTCGGAGGCGTGGACAAGGTTAGACTGCCGCGGAACGCCAATGCCCGATCCGAAGAAAATCCAGGCTCTTGCGCGTTTCACAAGCTCCGGACGGCGGCTGATGAATGGATCGATCCCCAGAAGTCCGAGTTCATGGCCGCTCAGAGCGACGAAGACGCAGTCCCGCGCTGGCTTGCCAGCAGCGAGAACCCGGATCGCCTCGAGCCAACATGCCAGACGGCTTCCTTGCTCGGTCGTACACTGCCACCAGGCGCTGCGCGGCGCCATGAGAACGAGGGGCCCAAGGGCTGGATTCGTCCCGGGGATTTTCGCGACAACGTTCAAAGCTCGTGCCGCAGTCCGCTTTACGTAGACTACAAGCGTCGCTTCGGCCCGTGCAGCAGCCATCTCTCGCAGCCACTCACTTTCCGAACTCGATATCTGCAGCATAGGCGGTCCGAATGGCTTGAGGAAATCGGCGGCATTTGAAAGGTAGAGTCCCGGTCTGATGCCGCGCGTCAGCACCACAATCCCTTTGTGCTGGCTGCGCCGCGCCCTGAGGACCTGGACGCGCTGTTCGATTCCCGGATCGGCGATCCTGGCCGGCTCCGTTTCTGCTAAGCCAATCTCCGCGTCAGTGCCGAGAGGACCCAATCTACCGTGTATTCCTTCCGCTCCGCTGAACCCTGCATCAAACACCGGCACGCTATCGATTCGACGGTCGCCGGCGCGCAGATAACATGACTGTGGATCGATCCGACTGAGGGAAAATGCCTCAAGAGATACATCAGCGCCGTACTGCCGTGCCTGTTCGGCCAACCAATCAGCCGATGCGTTGTCGATTTCCGTCCCGGTGCGGTGATTTCCCTGGGCATCATATGCCTGCAGCACGTCGGCCACGCGTTGCTCTAATGCTTCGCGTGACGCCACGGGCGCCTTTTGACCGGACAGGACATCGTCCCTGATCGCGTTAGCTGCCAAAGCGGAGACGGCCAGGCGGCCGCCGGCAAAAAAGAGATCTCGACGCTTCATGTCTCCCCCAGACTGGGCGGCTGCCGACCGGCGAACGGACGCTTTTGAGAAGCGCACACCCTGAATCAAAAAAATCTCCCAACCAGGCTTGCCGCACGTTCCATTTTCCAGTCATTCTAGAA
>Ga0126381_100004668_pt1 | contig 14954 bp, 12 predicted proteins | sample PanSoiMetPlot_28_FD_96465 | JGI IMG/M metagenome (GOLD analysis project Ga0126381, IMG submission 96465) | Tropical forest soil microbial communities from Panama - MetaG Plot_28 | ecosystem: Environmental > Terrestrial > Soil > Tropical forest > Bulk soil | place: Panama | collected 2016-02-17
GCCGGTCGCAGTCATCGCCCGACCCGTCACATTGATCGGCACCGGCCCAATCTCGAGCTGAAACTCGGTTCCGCTGAGGACCGGCGCGCGGTTCGGCGCGGCAAGCGCCCGCCGCGGCCAGCGGATGACCGAAAACGCTCCGGCCGCGGACGCACCCATGATGACGCGGCGCCGGTTCATCGAGCGCCTCCCGCCGGCGAAATCGTCTGAATTTCGTAAATTCCGCCCTGACCGCGCTCGATCGTGAAATTCACCCGCGAGCCGGGTTTGAGCGTGCCGAGATCGACTGAAGGAGCAACGGAGAAGTCCATCGTCATCGCCGGCCAGCCAATCTCCGGGATCGGGTTATGGCTTACATTGACCTTGTGCTGGGCCGGGTCGACGAAATTGATCGTACCGGTGCCGTGGGCGTCGTTGTGGCCCTCATGCGCTATTTGCATTTCACCGCCGTTCCGGGCGGAAGCGGCATGCCCCCCACCGCCGCGCGTTGCTCGTGCGAAAGCCCGCGGTTCGGGTCGTGCCACCACCGGGCCGGAGGGCCCGAGGTCGATGCCCAGCGGCGCTGGCGCGCGCGCTTCGGCGACGATGGGCCCGGAACTCATGCAGGCCATGAGGGCGATCGGCAGCAGGGCGATCACCAAAGGACGATAAAGAAGCGCAACCATTGAGATCTCTCCTGACGGCCCGCCACCATCCCGCTTCGGGCCTGATGCCCGGGGCCGAAACTAATGTGAAAGAAAGGGCCGCGTCGGCGGGCGCCGGCATGCGCCGCCCCGTCGAGGCAAACGTCTCCGTGACCCGGGGCGCGGTTGCGTTCCGGGTTAGCTCAGCGTGTCAGGTCTGGGAGGATCGGGCTCGGGTGGTAGCACCCGGCCGGATAGGGCCGCGGTGAGCGCGTCGTAATGGATCCGCGAGGCGAACTCAGCCGGAGTGGTGCTGGGGCGGGGCGGCAGATACGCGGTAGCGCTGCAACCCAGACAGTCGCAGCAGCAGGCAAAGCCCTTGTCGGGCGGATGCTGGTGATGGGGTGACATGCCGCCGTGGTGATGCACATGCTCCTCAGGGCAGGGTTCGGAATCGGCGGCGCCCAAATGAAGCGCCGCATGAGCGTTGCCGTTCGCGAGCGCAAGCGACAGGAGCACCAGCAGGCAGCGGACGAGCGGAGACCGGATCACGGTAATGAGTATGCAGCTCCGGCGGGTCTCAAGGTTCTACATTTGCCGGATAGCACAACGCAGCTGCTAAGGTGAAGTCCATGGTGCCAGGAGCGCGGAAGATGCGCGTGTTCTGAGCGGCATCGATCGCCTTCGGTTCCGCGAGGGAACTGCGGCTCTCCTGCGAATGACGCCATCCTAAAAATCGCCTACTTTGTGCTGCATCCTTGCGACCGCAGGTTTGGTTGAGGTCGTCGCGGTGCTTGATGGGAGTCTATCAAAAGTGCTCCGCTACCGGCCCCTTAACCACAACCAAAAGGAGAGATTCTGCTGCAGATTTGCTGCAGATGCAGCAAAGGGAAATAGATGACGCAAGTTAAGATTGTACCCGAGGGCAGCCAAAGTGGCGCCGGCTCAGTGGCGTATCAAACTGCCGATGTGGCTGATATCGTATAGGGCCTGCCGTCTTTTCCGGTCTGTCGGGAGCGAGTAGGGTGTGAGGTCGGCTTCGGTTTCGGAGTCGCCGATACAGCAGAGCAACCCCGGAAGGGAGTGAACATGCCGAATAACACTCATGAATTCACGACCGAAGATGTCGAGTATCTCCGCCATGGCGACACCCGGCTGATCGCACGGCTCTACAAACCGAAGGGCGAAGGTCAGTTCCCGGCGGTCATCGACCTGCATGGCGGCGCTTGGAATAGCGGAGATCTGACCGGCACCCAAGGGCTCGACGAAACTTTGGCAAAAAACGGCTTTGTCGTCGCTTCGTTGAACTTTCGTCATGCCGCGGACGGCTATCCGACCTCGCTGATCGACATCAATTATGCAGCCCGCTGGCTCAAGGCGCGGGCGCGTGACGTCAAGGTTCGCCCCGACCGGATCGGTATCGCGGGCCAGTCGAGCGGCGGCCATCTCGCGATGCTGGCAGCGATGCGGCCGAATGATTCTCGCTATGCTTCGGCCCCGTTGCCGGCCGGTTCGCCCTCCGTCGATGCGACGGTGCGCGCGGTTGCGATGTCATGGCCGGTCATCAATCCGCTGTCGCGCTATCGCAACGCCCAGAAGCTCGCGAAGGGGCCGAACCCGCCGGCCTTCTCGATCGGTATGAAGGAAAAACACGATACCTATTGGAAGACCGAGGCTGCTATGGCCGAAGGCAATCCGATATTGCTGCTGGAACGCGGCGAAAAGGTGCAGATGCCGCCCGCGCTCTGGGTGCAAGGCCGGCCCGACATCGTGCATGACTACCACGACGACGATTCCGACTTTCCCGGAAACGAGCCCGAGCGGTTCGTCTCCGACTACCGCAAGGCGGGGGGCGATATCGAGATCGTCTATGTCCCGAACGACGCGCGCTCGACCCGCGTTTCGTTCGACCCGATCGCCGCCTTCTTCAAGAAGCAACTGGCCTAGTTCTCTTATGCCGGCTCTTCCCTCTCCCCGTTTGCGCCGTTTGCGGGGAGAGGGGCTTCTCCCGGCAACCAGTCGCCGAGCACCTGCTCCTCGGTGTAGTTAGGCACCGCAAGATTGCCAACGTCTTCTCCGTGAAGCCGGAGCACGCAGGTGGTCAGGCGCGCGACGCGCGGGGCCTCCTCAGTGATGATGCGCGCAACATCCCGTCTGAGGCTTGGGCTGTCATTGAACAAGGACTCAATTTCTGATCGCTGACGCGCGATCGTCTCGATCCATCCGCGACGTGGGTCGATCGCCGGCGAGTGTTCGAGCTTCAGCAGGTGTTCGAGAATTCCGGCGATACGGCTGCGCAGTTCACGCCGTTGCAACGCGCCCAAGCTCTCAATCTCCCCGGCAAGATTCTCCCAATCGAGAGGCAAATTCGTCCCAATGCGGGCCGCCTCCCTCAGCGCGTCCGACTGTTGCTCTGTCCAGCGGACGAAGTCTTCTTTATAAAGCTGGGCGCCGCTGCCAGACATCTTCTCTCCTCAGCCCCCAATTGTTTGTAAAAGTGATCTGCGACTGCGGTTGGATCAACCTCGACCCGAAGAAGCGATCGCCGCGAACAGCCGGTTAGGGGTGATCGGAAGTTCGCTGATCTCGACCCCGAACCCTTTGAGCGCGTCGTTGACGGCATTGGCAATGGCCGCAGGCGGGCCGATGGCGCCGCTTTCGCCGATCCCCTTCTGGCCGAACTCGGTGTAGGGCGATGGCGTTTCCAAGTGCTCGATGCGGACCGCCGGCATTTCGCCGGCGCCGGGCAGCAGGTAATCGGCAAAAGTGCAGGCGAGGGGCTGGCCCTCGCTATCGAACGGCATCTCCTCATAGATTGCGGTGCCGATACCTTGCGCGAGACCACCGAGCACCTGCCCGTCTACGATCATCGGGTTGATCAGCTTGCCGCCGTCCTCGACGACGACATAGTCGAGCAGCTCGACCCCGCCCGTCTCGGTATCGACCGCGACCAGCGCGGCGTGGCAGGCGTAGCTGAACGTTCCGGTGTCGCGCAGCGGCTTATAGCCGATCGTCACTTCGAGCCCGCCAGGATCGACATCGTCAGGCAGGTTTTGCGGCGCGCGGTACCAGACCCGCGCCACCTCGGCGAGGCTGACGCTGCCGACCGGGCCGGTCACGCGCCCTTTGGCGACCGAAACGATGCCCGGGTCGATCTGCAGGAGCCGCGCGCCGATCCGCTTCGCCCGCTCGGCCAGAGCCCCGCAGGCTGCCGCGACCGCGCCTCCGGCCATCACCGCGCAGCGCGATCCCCAGGTGCCGGTCGAATAGGGGGTCAGCGCCGTATCGCCGTGCACAAGCGAGACCCGAGCGGTTTCGATGCCGAGAATTTCGTGCGCGATCTGGGCGAGCGTCGTCTCCAGGCTCTGTCCGTGCGAATGAACGCCAACGCGCAATTCGAGCCCGCCGTCGGGCGTGAGCCGCGCCGTTGCTTGTTCATGGCCGGGCACCATGGGGATCCCCCAGCCGTGATAAACCGAGGTGCCGTGCGCGCCCTGCTCGCAAAAGATCGCAAAGCCCACCCCGGTGCGCCGCGTGCCGCCTTCTCGCGCCTGGCGTTGGCGGATCGCGTCGAGCCCAATCGCGGCGACGGCACGGCGCAGGCACTGCGGATAATCACCGCTGTCGAAATGCTTGCCGGTGATGTTGTCGAACGGCATCGCCTCCGGCGGCACCAGGTTTTCGAGCCGCACTTCGTAGGGTTCGCGGCCAACGGCGCGGGCGATCGCGTCCATCACCAGTTCGATCGCGAAGCACACCCCTGTCCGCGCGACGCCACGATAGGGAAGGATCGGCGGCTTGTTTGTGGCGACCGCCCAGGTCCGACAACGGAATTTCTCGAAACGGTAGGGGCCGGGAAGGATGCTGGCCACCTGCCCGGGCTCGAGGCAGGCCGAGAACGGGTAGGACGAATAGGCGCCGGCATCGACCGTCGCATCGCAATCGATCGCGATCAGGCGGCCCTTGGCATCGGCATAGGCGGTGATCTCGTAGTGGTGCTCGCGGCAATTGGCATTGGCGCTCAAATGCTCGCGGCGGTCTTCGATCCAGCGGATCGGGCGGCCGAGCCGCATCGCGAGCCAGCAGGCGCAAACCTCCTCCGGGAGCAATATCCCTTTGTAACCGAAGCCGCCGCCGACATCGGGCGCGACAACGCGGATCTTCGCGTGATCGAGGCCGAGGCATTCCGCGAGGCCCGAGCGCACGATGTGGGGCAGTTGGGTCGCCGAGTAGAGGACCAGCTGCCCCAGCCTCGAGTGCCACTGAGCGACGAGCCCGCGTCCTTCGAGCGGAGCCATGCACTGGCGAGCGGTGCGCAAAGTTCGCGTGATATTGACTGCCGCGGTGCGCGCCACCTCGGCCAGATCGGCGTCGATCCGGGTTTCGAGGACGATGTTGTCGCCCCATTCCTCATGTATCAGGGGTGCACCCGGCCGGCGCGCCGCAAGCATGTCCGCAGCGACAGGCAATGCGTCGAAATCGACGACGATTTCGGCCGCGAGATCTTCCGCCTCGGCGCGCGTGTCGGCGACGCACATCGCTATCATTTCGCCGACATATCGGACCTTGTCCGCAGCCAACACCGGCTGCTCGGAGGGCTTGAATCCGGGGAGGGCGGCAACCGCCCGGATCGCCGCTACGCCCACAAGATCGGCATGAAGGAACACGCGGTACTCATGGCCGGCGGGCTTCTCGACTGTTCGAATGCGGGCATGCGCAAGCGGACTGCGCAGGAATGCGATCTCCAGCATCCCCGGCAATCTGATATCGGCGACAAATTCGCCGCGGCCACGCAGAAACCGGTCGTCCTCCTTACGCGGCAGAGATGCGCCGACGCCTTCGGCAGCAGCGGAGGCGGCCCAGGAGGAGAAACTCGGCGTCACCTTTTGAATAGCGCTTCAGCGCCGCGCCGCTGACCGAGCTTCGCCGTAATCTCCATCCGCACGCGGGCGATTTCGGCCTCCAGGTCGGCGATGTAGGTCTCGAGTTCGGTAATCCCCATCAGGCTGAGGTCCTTGGGTTGTGGAGGCTTGCGCCGTGGTTCGAGTTCCGATTCGTCCATGCCTTTCCGCTCTCCATGGCTGCCTTCCATGAGCAGACAGCGCGATTATATACTGTTTAACTTTTTCGAGCGGGTCGCGGTGCTTCGGCTCGTGTCCGTTCCACTCTCAGAACCGAGATTTCTGCATGCCCGCTCCGTTGATGCCCAAGGCGACCGCCGTATGGTTGGTCGAAAACACTTCCCTCACCTTCGATCAGATCGCCGACTTCTGTCAGCTGCATCCGCTCGAGATCCAGGCGATCGCCGATGGCGAAGTAGCGAACCAGATGCAAGGGCTCGACCCGGTGGCGAACGGCCAGACCACCACGGAAGAAATCGAGCGCTGCCAGGCCGATCCGGACGCACGGCTCAAGCTCTCCCCGCAGGCCCTTCCGCCGCAGGTCGTCAAGCACAAGGGTCCGCGCTACACGCCGATATCCAAGCGGCAGGACAAGCCGGATGCGATCGCCTTTTTGCTGAAAAGCCATCCCGAGCTGTCCGATACGCAAATCACCAAGCTGATCGGCACGACCAAGCCGACCATTGAGAAGGTGCGCGACCGCACGCATTGGAACGCCCCCAACATCAAACCGCGACACCCGGTCGAGCTCGGTTTGTGCACATTCGAGGAACTTGAGCGGGCGCTGAGCCAAGCCCGCGCCAGACGTCCCGTGCAGGAAGTTGCACTGGACGACGAGGAGGCGGAACGGCTGGAAACCTAGCGCGTCTCACAGAAAAACGTAGCGCATTCCGCCGGATCACTGGGAAAACCCGAACTTCCTTGCCAGCCAATCCTGGAGGGGCGCATAGTCGCTCCCCCACCCTCGGAAAAGCTGGGGGTGATCGAAAAATAAATTCCATTTGGGCAGCAACAAACCCCGAAAAGGGCAAGCAGGGAGGAAACATGAGCAATTCCGATCGCCGTCGTGACGCGACTCGGTCCTCGGATCTGAAAACTGTGGCCGCCAACGGTCTGCTGGACCGTCGTATGCTGCTCGGGCGCGGGGTGGTCCTTGCAGGTGCGATAAGCACCGGCACCGTTGGCTCACTCACCGGCGCGGCTGCCGAGCCCCTGACCGACGCGCCGTGGAGCCAAGAGCCCGGCGCGACCATCGGGCCTTACGAGCGGCCGTCGCGTTTCGAGAAGGACGTCGTGCGCACGCTGAACAATCCGAACGGCCAGCCGGGGGCCCAGGGCGCGCGCACGCCGCACCATCTAACGAATGGGGCAATCACACCGAACGGTCTACATTTCGTGGTGTCGCATGGCGGCGCCCCGGACATCGACCCGGACAAACACCGTTTGGTGATCCATGGGCTGGTGAAGCGGCCGCTGGTTTTCACGTTGGATGCGCTGGGCCGCTATCCCATGGTAACGCGGGTAACATTCCTCGAATGCGGAGGCAACGGTGCGCCGCTGTTTTCACCTCAGCCGCTGCAAGCAAACCTACAGGCACTGCACGGGTTAGCTTCCTGCGCCGAGTGGACTGGCGTGAAACTCTCTACGCTACTCGATGAAACCGGCATCGACCCGAAGGCCAAGTGGTTCATTGCCGAGGGCGCCGACGCACCTCACCTGGCACGCAGCGTGCCTCTAAAGAAGGCCCTCGATGACGCGATGATTGCGCTGTACCAGAATGGTGAGCGGCTGATGCCGGCCAACGGCTACCCGATGCGCCTGCTGTTGCCAGGCTACGAAGGCAACATGAACATCAAATATCTGCGGCGGATCAAGCTCGTGGAGCAGCCGGCCATGAGCTTCTGGGAGGCGAGGACCTATACGCAGATTCTGCCGAGCGGTAAGGCGTACCAGTTCTACCTGCTGCAGGAGGTCAAGTCGTTCATCACGCAGCCTTCGCCGGGGGTGACCTTGAAGGAACCCGGACTCTATGAGATCTCCGGCATCGCCTATTCCGGCACCGGTCACATCTCCAAGGTCATGGTTTCGGCCGATGGCGGGCGCAGCTGGGGGGAGGCGGCGCTGCAGGAGCCCGTGCTGAGCAAGGCCTTCACCCGCTTCCGTATGCCTTGGCGTTGGGACAGCGGCGCCGCAATTCTGCAGAGCCGCGCTTGGGACGAGGCGGGCAACGTGCAGCCGACCCGCGCTCAGTTTGTAGCGCAACGCGGCGAGTTGAAGGCAGTCCCTCCGGTCGGGGCGGTATTGAACCAGCACTTCAACGCCGTCACCAGCTGGGCGGTTGACAGCGCGGGGGAGGCCAAGCATGTCTATGCTTAGCGCTATGATCCCGACGCTTGGGCTCGCACTGTTTGTTGTGGCGGGGCCCGTTTTAGCCGAGGGACCCAATCTCGGCAAACCGATCGATGCAGCCGACAGCGCCGCGTGGGATATCAGCGTTCTGCAGGACGGCACCGGCTTGCCGCCGGGCGCGGGAACGCCTGCGCAGGGAGCCCGCATCTACGCGGAAAAGTGTGCTCAATGTCATGGCCCGGAAGGCAAAGGCGGGGTCGCGGGCGTGACCGCCGCGCCCTTGATCGGCACCGAGCCGATCACCGACATCTCGGCGGCGATGAAGAGGATCGGCAATTTCTGGCCTTATGCCACCACGCTGTTCGACTACACTCGGCGGGCGATGCCCTGGCAGCAACCGATGACGCTCGCGAACGACGAGGTGTACGCGCTGACCGCCTACATTTTGGCGCAGAACAAGCTGATCGGCGAGAATGACGCGATGAATGCCGAGAGTTTGCCCAAGGTGAAAATGCCGAATCGCGACGGATTTATCGTGCGCTTTCCCGACGCGATGTGAGAGGTTCGCCGGCCCTGGCGAGGACCGGCACCATATCCCGCCTTTGTCAGCGCCCCTGCGATCTCGCCGAGGACGGGCCGGGTCGTCGATCGTCGCCGGCAACGGATAGTCCTCGCCATCGGCGATTTTGCGCATCGTGCCGCGCAGGATCTTGCCCGACTGTGTCTTCAGCAAGCCTGCCACGACAAGCGCGGTCTTAAAGCTGGCGACCGGGCCGATGCGGTCGCGGACTAGCTCGATGGCCTCATGTTCCACTTCCGCGGGCGAGCGCCTGACGCCGGCCTTGCAAGCTCAGCAGCACCCCTTCTTCGAGCGCGTCTCCCCAAGCATTCGGCGACCTCGGAATGCGCCGCCAGGAAGGACATCCTCGACCGGTCGAGAGGCGGTGACCCACGACATTGATGGTTCGCACCCGCGATTGGTGACCATCCACGCTGACCGCAGCGTAGGTTACGACGGGTAGCCGGCTTCTGAGTGGCAGGCGTGGTATACAAACTTGCCGATCAAATCGGACACACAGAGCAGGTGGAATGAAATCAAACGGCTCCAAGGCCTTACGATTTGCGCAATTACGGCTGGCGAACTGGAGAAACTTCGTCCGGGTGCAGGTCGCACTACAAGGGCGTGTAATTCTTATCGGACCAAATGCCTCGGGCAAGTCCAACCTTCTTGACGCATTCCGTTTCCTGCACGACCTCGTTGCGCTAGGTGGCGGCTTCCAGGAGGCCATCGCCAAACGGGGCGGCGTGTCAAAGCTTCGCTGCCTTGCAGCGAGACGCTATCCGGACGTCGAGATCGGTGTTGCCGTGGGTGGCGAGGAAGGACGACCCGATTGGGAGTATGATCTGAGCTTTACCCAGGACAACCGAGCGCGGCCGCTTCTCCGGCGGGAGATCGTGAAGCGCTTGGGCGAGGAGATACTGCGGCGCCCTAACGCCGATGATGAGCGTGATCCTGCCCGACTGCATCAGACGCATATCGAACAAGTTAACGTCAACCTCGGCTTCCGTGATCTTGCACAGTTCTTCCAGACGGTTCGCTATCTTCACCTCGTTCCCCAATTGGTTCGGGAAACGGACCGTTACATCGGGCGCGGACAAGACCCGTTCGGTTCGGATTTCTTGGAGCAGGTCGCGCGTACGCCGGACCGTACTCGCAATGCACGTCTGCGGAAGATCGGCGAAGCCTTGAAAGTCGCCGTACCGCAACTTCAGGAATTCCAATATTTCCGAGACGAAGTAGGAACTCCCCACCTTCGCGGCCGATACGAACATTGGCGGCCTCAAGGCGCTTGGCAAACGGAAGAGCAATTTTCCGATGGCACGCTGCGGCTTCTCGGGCTTTTGTGGGCCGTCCTTGACGAGTCGGGACCGCTCCTGCTCGAGGAACCCGAGCTTTCGCTGCATCCCGACGTGGTTCGTTTCCTGCCGCAAATGTTCGCGAGGATGCAGCGACGCACCGGGAGACAGGTGCTTGTTAGCTCCCATTCTGCCGACCTGCTTCGTGACGAAGGGATCGGATTGGACGAAGTGTTGCTCCTCAAACCGGCTCCGGAAGGCACGCGTGTTGAGGTCGCGACCAATCTCACTCAAGCCAAGGCACTGATCGAGGGTGGTGTACCCCTGCCCGACGCGTTGCTTCCCGAGACGCGGCCGCCGAAACCGCAGCAGCTCGCGCTCTTTGGAGTCTAACCCGTGCTCTCGGATGTACGGCCGGTCGTCACGGCGGCCGTAGAGGGGGATTTGGACGAAGCCCTGCTGCGCCGGATACTCGATCACGTCGGAATGTCCGTTCGAGCGGTTTACGGCCGAAAAGGAAAGCGGTTCCTGCTGCAATCCATAAACGGCTACAACAATGCCGCGCGGTATGCGCCTTGGATTGTCCTTGTGGATTTGGATCGCGATTGCGACTGCGCCCCACCTTGCGCCCAAAAGTGGCTTGCAAGGCCGTCCACCCAAATGTGCTTTCGCGTGGCTGTACGGGCGGTTGAGGCGTGGCTGCTCGCCGACCGCGAGCGTTTAGCCCAGCTGTTGGGAGTTAACGCGGCTTGGCTGCCGACAAATCCCGATTACCTTGATGATCCAAAAAGGGAGCTGATCGATTTAGCCCGACGATCGCGGCGACGCGCCATCCGGGATGACCTTGTACCGCGACAGGGAAGCGGCCGGTCTGTGGGTCCCCTCTATACGACCCGGATGATTGAATTCCTCCAGAATGATACCTCAGGCTGGCGGCTAGATCAGGCGCTCCGAGCATCAGAAAGCTTGGCGCGGTGCGTTCTCCGGCTTCGCAACTTAGCCGAGATCACACAATGACACCATCGAGTCCCCGTCTCGTCGTGGTTGGTCGATGCAGAAATGATTTTCCCACGTTGGACATTTCCGGCGAGCCGGAGACGCATATTTTACGTGCGCTTGTCTCTGCCCGCAGTACCGTATCCTGCTGTTTCGAGGACTGTATTGATTTGGGCGAGGACTGCCGGGTCGTCGATCGTCGCCGGCAACGGATAGTCCTCGCCATCGGCGATTTTGCGCATCGTGGCGCGCAGGATCTTGCCCGACCGGGTTTTCGGGAGGCCGGTTACGACGAGCGCAGTCTTGAAGCTGGCGACCGGGCCGATGCGGTCGCGGACTAGCTCGATGGCCTCATGTTCCACTTCCGCGGGCGAGCGCCTGACGCCGGCCTTGAGAACCAAGAGCCCCAGTGGGACCTGGCCTTTCAGCGCATCAGTGACCCCGATGACGGCGCATTCCGCGACATCGGGATGGGAGGCCAGCACCTCCTCGATCTCGCCGGTCGACAGACGATGAGCGGCGACATTGATGATGTCGTCGGTCCTGGTCATCACGTGGATGTAGCCCTCGGCATCGATGAACCCGGCGTCGCCGGTCTGATAAAAGCCGGGGAACGCGCTCATATAGGAGCGCACAAAATTGTCGTCGGCTTGCCACAAGGTCTGGAACGCGCCGGGCGGCAGCGGCAGTTTAACCGCCAGAGCGCCGATTTCGCCTGCCGCGAGCTCTCGCACGGTCGCCGCCTGGGCATCGAGCACACGAATGTCCCAGCCGGGCACTGCCCGCGTCGCCGAGCCGTGCTTGACCGGGAGCCGTTCAATCCCAAGGCAGTTCGCGGCAATCGGCCAGCCGGTTTCGGTCTGCCACCAATGATCGATTACCGGGATCCCGAGGTGCTGCTCGGCCCAGGCAACGGTCGGCGGGTCGGCCCGCTCGCCGGCAAGAAATAGCGCCCGGAAGTGCGCGAGGTCACGGCTGTGGATTAGCTTTCCTTCGGGATCTTCGCGCTTGATCGCGCGAAAGGCTGTCGGGGCCGTGAAGAAGACCCGCACTCGGTGCTGTTCGATGACGCGCCAGAACGCCCCGGCATCGGGTGTGCCGACCGGCTTGCCTTCATACATGACACTGGTGCAGCCCAGCAGAAGCGGCGCGTAGACGATGTAGGAATGCCCGACCACCCAGCCGACGTCCGAGGCGGTCCAGAACACCTCGTCGGCTTGCACGCCGTAGATCGAGCGCAGCGACCAATGCAGCGCCACCGCATGCCCGCCATTGTCGCGCACGACGCCCTTGGGGATGCCCGTCGTGCCGGAGGTGTAGAGGATATAGAGAGGATCGGTCGCCAGCACCGGAACGCAATCGGCCGGATGAGCGGCGGCTGTCAGCTCCTGCCAATCCCGGTCGCGGCCGGCGACCAGCTCGGCACGGCACATCGGTCGCTGCAATATCACGCAGTGTTCCGGCTTCGCCTGGGCTTCGGCAATCGCGGCGTCGAGCAGCGGTTTGTAGGGTATGATCCGGGTGACCTCGATACCGCAGGAGGCGGACAGGATCACCCGAGGCTTGGCATCGTCGATGCGCGTCGCCAACTCGTGTGCGGCAAACCCGCCGAACACGACCGAGTGGATCGCGCCGATCCGCGCACACGCCAGCATCGCAAAGGCCGCCTCGGGCACCATTGGCATATAGATCAGCACCCGGTCGCCCTTGAGCACACCGAGGCCCGTCAGCAAGCCGGCCAGACGAGCGACCTCGTCGCGCAACTCGCAGTAGGTGAACTGCCGGATCTGGCCGGTCACCGGGCTGTCCCAGATCAGCGCGATGCGGTCGCCCCGTCCGGCCGCGACATGACGGTCGACCGCGTTCCAGCAGGTATTGAGCTTGGCGCCGGGGAACCAACGATAAAAGGGAGGGCGGCTCCTATCGAGCACTTGGTTCCATCGGCCCTCCCAATCGATCGCCTCGGCGGCTTCCGCCCAGAGTTCCTCGGGCTGCCCGAGCGAGCGGCGGTAAGTCTCAGCGTAACCTGCGGTCATACGGTCCTCCCTCAGCGCCGCGCAGATTCTCCGCGAATTCGGCGTGCTTGGGAAGCCGGTCGAGCCGCGCCGCGAGTCTCTACCTCGCCCGCTCGCGGGGGAGGGTTGGGGTGAAGGGTTCTTCAGGCTAAAATCACGGGTAGGGAGGTACTGGCCATGACAAACCCGTATGAGGTCGGGCTCGAGAAAAATGCGGCGAACTATGTGCCGCTAAGTCCAATCGGGTTTCTGCTGCGGAGTGCGGCGGTGTATCCGGCGCGGGTCGCCGTCGTGCACGCAGGGCGACGTTACACTTGGCGTGAGGCGCTCGATCGCTGCCGCCGGCTTGCCTCGGCACTGGCCGCGCGCAGCGTGGGGCGCGGCGATACGGTCGCTCTAATGGCCCCCAACATCCCCGAGGCTTTCGAGGCGCATTTCGGCGTGCCGATGGCCGGCGCGGTACTCAATGCATTGAACATCCGTCTCGATCCGGACACTGTCGCGTTCATCCTGCGGCACGGCGAGGCGAAGGTGCTGATCACCGATACCGAATTCGCTCCGGTGATCGGGAAGGCGCTGACGCAGCTCGACCACGAGCCCGTTGTCATCGACATCGCCGATGCGAGCGGACCCGGCGGCAAGCGGGTCGGCGAGATGGATTACGAGACATTTCTCGCGACCGGCGACCCGGCTTTTCCGGAAGTCACACCTGAGGACGAATGGGAGGCGATCGCGCTCAACTACACCTCGGGGACGACCGGCAATCCGAAGGGCGTTGTCTATCACCATCGCGGCGCCTACCTGAATGCGCTCGGCAACGTGCTCGTCTGGGGCATGCGGCAGCACCCGGTTTATCTGTGGACCTTGCCGATGTTCCACTGCAACGGCTGGTGCTTCCCGTGGACGATCACGGCGATGGCCGGCACCCATGTCTGCCTGCGCCGGGTCGAGGCGGCGGCGATCTACGAAGCGATTGCGCGCGAGGGGGTGACCCATCTGTGCGGCGCTCCGGTCGTCATGAACATGCTGCTGAACTTTGACCCACGGGCAGTGCCGGGGATCGAGCGGTCGCTCGACCGCCCTATCGAGATGATGACCGCAGGGGCGCCACCGCCCGCCGCGGTGATCGAGGGAATGGAGGGGCTCGGCTTTCACATCACCCATGTCTATGGCCTGACCGAAGTCTATGGCCCCGCCGTGGTCTGCGCATGGCATGACGAGTGGGACGCGCTGCCTGCCGCCGACCGGGCGCGCCTGAAGGCGCGGCAGGGCGTCACCTACCCGGTGCTCGAGGACCTGACCGTCGCCGATCCGGTAACCCTCGCGCCCGTCACACCCGACGGCGCGACAATGGGCGAGGTCTTGTTGCGCGGCAACATCGTCATGAAGGGGTACCTGAAGAATCCGCACGCCACCGAGGAAGCCTTCGCCGGGGGCTGGTTCCATTCGGGTGACCTCGGGGTCATGCACCCTAACGGCTATATCGAGCTGAAGGACCGCTCGAAGGACATCATCATTTCCGGCGGCGAGAACATCTCGACTATCGAGGTCGAAGACGTCCTGTACCGGCATCCTTGTGTGCTCGAAGCCGCCGTCGTCGCCCGGCCCGACCAGATGTGGGGCGAAACCCCTTGCGCTTTTGTAGCCCTCAAGCCCGAGGCAGCTGCAACGGCGGACGAAATCATCGCTTTCTGTCGCGAGCACCTCGCCCGCTTCAAGGTGCCGCGCTTCGTGATCTTCGGACCGCTGCCAAAAACCTCGACCGGCAAGATTCAGAAATTCGTATTGCGCGAACGCGCGAAAGCCGGCGGCTGAACAAAGTGGACCTTCCTAGGAGGACGACCATGGCTAACAGGGCGCCGTTTCTGAAAACGCGATATGGCGGCTACTATCACCGCGAGGTCCCCGAGGAGGACGTCGAGCTGACCCATGTCGGCCCGGGAACGCCGTGCGGCGAATATATGCGCAGGTTCTGGCAGCCAATCTGTTTTTCCGACGAGCTGGGGGATCTGCCGCACCGGGTCAAGATCCTGGGTGAAGAGCTCGTGGCATTCCGCGACCGGAGCGGCGCCGTCGGCCTATTGGAGCTGCATTGCCCGCATCGCGGCACTTCGCTGGAGTTCGGGCTGGTCGGCGAAAAAGGGATACGCTGCTGCTATCACGGATGGTTGTTCGCAGCGGATGGGACGATCCTCGAGACGCCAGGCGAACCA
>Ga0126381_100004669_pt1 | contig 14952 bp, 25 predicted proteins | sample PanSoiMetPlot_28_FD_96465 | JGI IMG/M metagenome (GOLD analysis project Ga0126381, IMG submission 96465) | Tropical forest soil microbial communities from Panama - MetaG Plot_28 | ecosystem: Environmental > Terrestrial > Soil > Tropical forest > Bulk soil | place: Panama | collected 2016-02-17
AAGATATCAGGATGGAGTCCGAATGATAAGTTGGCGGAATTTACCGGAGTAGTTCACGATGAGGTTGGTTTACGCCTTAGTTTGGTACTCGGGAAGACTGTACTGTTGCAGACCTTGCGACGTATCATGTCATGCTGTGAAGGTAGGTTTAGCTATCTCTTTGATAATATCCCCTTACGAGCTAAACTTTCACTCTCGCGATCTAACGCAAGTGAAGCAGTAGAGTTTAACCATCACAAGTTAGGTTGGACAGAATGGGAGAACCAAGTATGGAAGTTTATAGAATCTTCGGACACGAAATAACAGAAAAGCAAGCTATGCTGCTGTCTACAAAGGAAGATTTGATTAACTACTGCCGGGAGTTAACTGGACTTAAAACAGAAAATGTCGGACCAAGTGTAGTCCCTATTCCTAACGTAGTGCGGAATGAGATGGTTTGGCTACTAGATCGTATTAGTAACTACGATGTAACTTAACATGAGTTAAAATGGGAACGGACGAAATAATACTATCGATAGATCCTAGCATTAACAATCTAGGATGGTCATTTGTTTTCGAGGATCATTACTCCAACGATATTAACCAGTGGCAGTATGGGACTATTAAGCTGCGTAACAAAGAGTTTAATGCCAAGTGCGCTGAGTTACAGGAGAAGCTGGATTTTGCAATTGAAGGGTTACCCGTCAAACAGCTAGTATTTGAAAAGCCTGTATTCTTCAACGCGGAACGAGGTCACATAGCAGCTAAGGAAGGTTATACAATAGACATAGGTATCATTATCGGATTCATTGCTGGATTCTGGAATGTTCCATTTTTCTTTTACACTCCGCAGCAGTGGAAAGGTAGTGTTACCAAAGAAATAACATGGAAGAAGATGCAGCGGAAGTTTGGATCTCAACCCATCACAATAGGCGAGCATGAGATCGATGCCGTCATGTTACTGTACTATCATCTGTTTGAGTCGATTCGGGTGGAAGATTAACAGTAGGGTAATCGTGATGATATTGCTCTACAAATCGTAAGAAGTGGGTAGCTTTCAAGAAAGCCTGATCAGGAGTGCTAACATTTCCGTAGACGTAGAGATCCCTAGCTAACAGGTAAAGATCTTCCCAGATAGGTTTGTTCGGCATATTCAAGATCCTGTTACTCTGGCTAGGTTAAAGTCCCAACCGTGGACTGCTAATGCTTTGCCGTTAGTTCCGTTAATCCAGTAGCTAACTGGGAAGGTAGCGGGATAATTGTTGGTCGATTTGTAGGGTTCCAGATCCAAGTGTCCTAATGCCTTGTGCAAGGCATAGGTTCCATCTATACCTCGATGAGTCCATGCCGCCGGACCTTCATCCACGATATCCACTGCGTCAATCTGTTTCTGGGTAACTTGCGAGTAGATCCCTACGGTTATTCCCTTGATATGACTGGCGCTTAGTCCACCTAACGTCATGGTTAATACTTTCTCAGGCAACGCACAACCTACGATAGTAGTATTGTGAGTTTGCGCTCCCCACGCACCAGTGGAATTGCTACCGTCAAGGTTGAGATCTCCGGTATCGTTAGTGTTATTAAGATTCCACCCGAAACTACTAAGTCCAGTCTTGACTATATAAGGCGCGATTAATGTATCTTCTACTACAATAGGAGGGGGAGGCGCGAGGGTGGACGGTGTTATAGTATCTAACAATTTCAAGTAAGCATCTACTAAAGCTTGAGCATCCTTAACATTTTGCGGTACTGACATAACTTTTCCGGTAGAGTGTACTACATTCTCTCTAAAGCAAAAGTGCCGGGACTAGCCCGGCACAATTGCCTTTTGATTTTGTTAGTTGTTGATGTTAGATAGGAACTTCGTCAGGTACGGGAGGCTCAACTGCTGGCTTGCCGTTTTTCTTAGCAGCTTCTTTCTTGGTAGCCTTGTTGATAGCAGCCTTAGCTTCGTTCCATGCGATACCGGGAGTAGCTTTGTGTTCGGTCAGGTAAGTGTTAAAGCTAGTCAGGGTATACTCGCCACTGCCGAATGCTAACTTAGCTGCGGTAAACAGTTGGCTAGCAACGTGTTTAGCCATCACTTCGAGTCTGTCATCCGTAGTGCGATTTTGTTGTGGTCTGCTAATTTCCTTTCGAGCCACAGTAACAGTAATGTTGCCTGACCGTAACTGTTCACGGGTTTCCGCGTTCTCTGGTTTGAGGATGCCAAAGACGCGGGACAATTCCACCCCCACACTCTTTGTGGACATTCCGCGATCTTCCAAAGTTTTCTTAACTGTCTCGCGAGATAGCTTGTGTTCCTCAACGTAATCACTGACTTCAGTCAGGAGATTACTAACTGTTTCATAAGCACGATCTACCTTGTCGTAGATTTTGCTCAAGCCGGAATCGGCCTTAACTTCTACCTGAACGTCAACGTCAGGAGCAGCCGATGCTGATGCTGATTTTGCCATGTGTCTCTTTGCTGGTTTCGTTTGTTTTTTGGTTTGGGTTTTTTTCATAAGAGCTTCACTTTCACTTTTAATTTAACTTATGTTAATGTGTTATCAAGTGTTATTTTAGTTCTAATTTGCGTCGAATAGAGTGCCACTGACTTAGCAATTTTCTAGTACGTTCTAAGCAAGCTTTCGATGCTCCATCTTCCATATCTGCGTCGAACTTGGAAGATAATACACGTATCTCGCCTAATATAACCGTATCGATTATTTCTTTTTCTACTGAAGTTAGTTTGTCCATATTACCAGATTTGTGGATTATCTTCGATGAATTTCTTGACAAATTTGTAGAAGTAATCAGACTCCTGTAGATATATCTCACCAAACGATCTAACAGTGATGGGAGTCTTGTGTTCGACCAGTTTGAAGATCTCAACTAGCATCTGTGGGTCGATATCATTAAATTCCACCATCTGCCCGACGACAGTCAGGAACAGCTTGTGATCCTTACAGAATCGAGTTGCCATTGCGGCAGTATCATCCTTAGCATGTGACTTGTCCTTATCCTTAGCATTACCTTTATTCCCAACATCTTTTTTGGAAGTTGTTAGCGACTCGCTAACATTTTCGGTTGCAGGAGATGTGTCGCCTGTTGGGTCAGGAGTGCCTGAACCGTCGGCGGTTGGAGCAGTCCAGCTTTGTGGTCCCTGCCGTTCTGGTTTCTTGGTTAGTTCGGTATAGGCAGAATGGAATCCAGTCTTGTTAGATTTCCACTTCTTGAACTGCTCGGGAGTTGCGCTGCAACCCAGTGCCATGATTCGAGTTACTTCTACTCTGCGGCTAGCTTCTTTAGAGGCTCCTGCGCCAAACCTCTCATCTATATTAGTCTGCACTACTTTCCGAATTTCCTTTTCGGTCATTCCCTCGTTGTGTGCTTTGTTAACAGCAAGCACGACTACCCACTTAGCTGATCCTGTTAGCTGATCGGCTTTTTCTTGGGCAGTTACCCAAGCTTCTATAGACGCGGCGATTGCCGCTTCTGCTTTAGCATGGGATTTGGTATCTGCTTTAGGAGCAGGCGTAGGCATCTTATTTTTCTCCAGTAATGTTTGTTCTATCTCAGTTTTTTAGTCGCGGCTAAAACTGTAGCCGTAACTGTACTACAATTTCGACTAAGAAAGGCTTTAACGCAAGTTAAATTTTCACTCCTAACAATGTATTTTTGTGTTTTAGGCCGGCGTTTTTGATTCCTTAGTCAACAATCAGGGTTCGCCCTGATAAGCTCGGAGCAGAATCCACTTGACAAAATACAGTTTGGTGGTATATTAGTAACAGGATGTTACTAGGTTATTCGCAATTGATAAAAGTCAAGTAGAATTTTCTAACTACTTAATTACAATCTTAGAAAAGGTTACGAAATGTCTAGAAAAGGCAGAGAGGTTTTCGATCCTGATAAACTACCCAATTATGCTTCACGCTCTCGCTGGGCTGAAGCATTAGATATTAGTTATAGTTGTGTACAGCAAGCAACCGACAGTGGATTGCTTGAGGGCGACCGTCATGGTAATTCATGGCATCATAGTAAAAAACAAATTCTGAAATGGTACGCACCATCCCTCTACTCAGAATTATATGAGGTTACAATCGCAGCATGAACCATGTCCGAAGACAGGTAACGGAGTCCACGCATGGTTGCATAATCGTGTGTTGTATTTACTAAGGCAAGGTTACGATGAGAACAGTGTTAGACAAATCGTTAGGCGAGATACAAGCACTGCTGGTCGTTCTACCCAAAAAGAAATTGATCATAGTATCGAAAGAGGGAGAGTTTTCCTTCGATTGGGAGGAGCCGATGGAGATAAGCGTTTTCGGAAAGTCACAAATAGCGTTCACAAGTTCAACGGATCTGATGAGGCAATTCGTGGAATTAGAATCGCAATCCAAGAACCAGTTGAGCTTAACCCTGTCGGTTTAACATCTGTTAATGTTGTTAGTAAACTGTTCCATCCCGATGATATAATTTGTTGTGGTAAACAAGTATATGACAAAGGAATCAACGCAAGTGCTAGAGATTGGATCGAATCCGGTGAGTTGGCTAACTACCAATTCATCGTTCCTAACACATTTTCTGAACGAGGCAAAGGCCGAAGGTTACTCGAATGTGTTGATGAACGTCGATTTATCGTTGTTGAGTGGGACAGATGGGATAGAACAACTCAGATTAAACTTATAATCCACCTTAGTCAAATCCACCCGCTTGCTATGGTTGTTAGTTCAGCGGGTAAATCACTGCATAGTTGGTGGAAGTGGGTTAAGGTAGATTGGCACAATAAAAGATTCTTCGATTATTGTATTAGCTTAGGAGCAGATCCCTGTAAGTGGACTGCTAATGGTTGGGTTAGATTACCGGGAGGTTGGCGGGATGATATTAACAAACGCACCAAGGTACATATAACAGGTAGGCAGGAAATTTTATTCTTTAATCCTGAGAGGATATGAAATGTCTAAAGGAAATGGCAGTAACGGACATGGAAAGCCTCCCGGTTTTAAAGAGGCTAAAGAAAAGGTTTATGAAGTTCTAAGAAACTCCCCCAAGGAATCCAAAATTCCACCTCGCCACGAAGTATTTAGCTGCGACGACATTAATGAGCTAGTAAAAGAAGACATAGATCTTGGACCTGAGTTAATAGCCGGGATGTTATATAAAGGAGCCAAGATGATGATTGCAGGGAGTGCCAAGACCTTCAAAAGTTGGTTTGCTTTAGGTTTGGCTACTGTATTATCCAGTGGTGATAATACTAAAAAATGGCTTAATAAATATAAGGTAACTCCTTGTAATGTGCTGTATCTCAATCTGGAGATACGTCGAAATGCTTTCGGTATCAGGTGCAAGAGAGTTTACAAAGCAATAGGTTTAACACAAGTTAAACAGCGTTTTGTAACGTTAAACTTACGAGGCAAAGACCTTAGTTCGGGTGACAATTGGAGAAGATTTGTCGATTATGTAGAGGGTTTAGGAGAGTGGGATGTTGTTATTGTAGATCCTATTTACAAGATTTCCGGCGATAGGGATGAAGTGACAGCAGTAGGAGTTGGATTAATTTGTCGTGATTTAGACTTGTTAGCAGAGCAAACCGGAGCAGCTATTATTTATGTTCATCACTATGCTAAAGGTGATGCTTCGCTAAAATCTTTCATGGATAGATCGTCGGGAAGTGGTGTATGGGGAAGGGATGTTGATGTTTCAATGGGACTGACCAGACACAAAGAAAATGGTTGTTATACTGTTGAATGTGAGGTGAGAGACTTCTCTCCAATCGACAAATTTGTAGTCGAATGGGACAGGGATATGCTAACACATGTTGTTAGAAATGACTTAGATCCTGAAGAATTATGGAATGCTGTGAGTGCTAGAACAAACGGAAAAGCAGTAAAAGTTACATTAGCCGACAAGGTCGAAGACTTGTTAAGAGATGGAGTTAAGCGAACTGTTAGTCAGATTATTGAGCAAACGGGACTATTAAAGTTAGCTGTTATTCGAAGTTTAAGCAAGCTGAAGGAAGACAAAATTGTCAAGCAGCAAGGAAGATTATATTTTATTAAACCTAAGTTATGAAAGAGTTAACAGAGGTAAAAGTAATCATAACACAATTATATAACTGTTATGGTATCATGTTATGGTATCATGATACCTAGTATCGATACCTTTTATGCGTAAGTCGTTGCTAATCAACAGGTTAAGTAACATTAGGTATCATAGGTAGGTATCATCCCCCCTTATAAGGGGGGGATGATACCTATCCTACCTATTGATACCGAATGCGTGATACCAGTATTAGTATCAAAAAAGAAAATTAGTGTTACCTAAATTTTAGAAAGAAAAAAATGTGGCAAGATTTTATTAAGACGTTGTTAGGTGATAGTCCCGGTACAAGTTTAGCCGGATATGTGATAGCAGTACTGACGGCAGTTTTAACTCTGTTAGCCAGCGGAGTAGATTTTAAAGATCCTAAGTTCTGGTCAGGTATGGGAGTGGCAGTGAGTGCCGCAGTGTTAGGTCGCTTGACGCAGCAGGAAAAAAATATTGAACAGGAGAAAGTGGATTTAAAAAGAGAGGCAGAGGTGGATTTGAAAAAGGAGGTGAATCCAGATGCCACTAACAAAAAAGGGTAAGAAGATAATGCGAGCTATGCGGAAGCAGTATGGTAGCAAGAAAGGGACTAGTGTGTTTTATGCTAGTGCTAACAAAGGCCGGATTAAGGGAGTTCACGGCAAGAGGCAGAAAAAAGGACATTAGCGAGATCGCTAACAAAAGAAAAAAAACATTTGACAATGCTCACATAGATGTTATGTTAGTAGTGATTGTAGACTTGTTATCATAACTAACCTAATGTCCCAAAGGTAATCCTGATTGAATTTGGCTAGCGACGTGGATTCAATCAGGAGTTACCTCTAAGAAAAGAAAAATGGAAGCTTTGCCAGAGATTGTTAACAAGACTGAACGCAGTTACCGACAACTTGACAGGAATGGTCATGCAGCGCTCTACGAGGCTCAGAGTCGTCAGTCTGGCAAGGTGATAGGGTATGAGGCTTTCCGCATCAAGAAAGTGCCAACTCGAAGGCTTTTTGGAAGTTCTGAGCCCACTCCAGCTCATGAGGCGTACCCATCTGATGAAGATTTTGGCAAGACAGCTTGGGCTTTTGGGCTGAAGCAGAGGGACCAAGCAGAAGTTAAGTTCCGATCTATTCAGCCAGCGCAGCAAGCTAACAAACCGATTTGATTTTGTTTTGGTAGTAGTGTGTTCCGATAGTGTTAGAGAGATCGAAAGTTAAGGCATCAGTTCAGTTCGTGTTCATAATGGTTGAGTTGAAAAATCTTACATAGGTCATAAGCGCAAAAGCTAGTGGATATGTAGGTTGGAAAACAAAAACCCCGGTAGCTTGCGGTTCCTAAGAGCTTCACGCAAGTACCGGGGTTATGTTGTCTAGGGTAGTCTAGACAGTTTCCAACCTACCTATCGAAGGGGATGAAATTAACTTATGTTAAAGTGAGATTTTGGTAGGAGGAGTGGATTTAGGCTGAATAGATAGATTGAAATGTTCGATGGATTCTAGGCTAGCTTCTGCCGCGTTCTCAAGTCGCGGCAGAGTGTTAGGTTAGAACTTGAGGGTGAGGATGCGTCCTGCTGCACGGTCAATCCTGTTACGCTCATCAGCATACGGCACTGTCTGAGAGTAACGAGTCAATCCTGCTGCCATTCCCCAAGCAGTGTTAGCTGGACCGTCCTCGTCCGGTACGTTAGCATCGTAACCGTTAGCTAATACCTTGCGGCTCAAGCCAACGGAACGAATACCAAACAGAGCATCGAGAACTTCCTCGCGATCAGCCGCGATCTTGGTCTTCGCTGCATGTTTCATAACTTCCTGTTCATGTGAAGTATCTGAGTTAAGATACTTCTCGATGAACACTTCGAACTCATACAGCCGATCTCGCAGATGTTTAGTATGTTTGAGTGAGATACTAGCAACATCACTAGCATCCCAGATGATGAAGTTCCCACATATTCCGTTCATCATCATCTTGGTAACTTTCAACTTGTTGTCGCCGACTTCTGAGTTTTCATAGATAAGTCCACGATATAGTGGCTTATCCGTTTTCTTTCCCCATGACCAAGGTTGTGGCATGTAGACGTTATCCATCATCATGAACGCAAACATATCATGGTCAGAAGCATATAATGCCGCTTCCTGACAGTTGCTCTGTTTGTTGAAGGTTGGACTTGCTGGTCGCCAACCGTTGTCTTCGAGGTGAGCTAACCTTTCGGCTATCTCGTAGTTCCAGAAACGATTGTAACCTTCACCTGTTACCGCTCGCAGCAAGTTGTCACCGTTAACTTGCATTAACAGTTGGGCTTGCGCTTGCGGATCTTCAACTAACAATTGATCACGCATCACTCGGAGATTTTGGACTGCCAGTTCGGTTGGGCATCTCCGCGCAAACTCTGCCGGGATTGCTAACCTCGCACAAGTCTGTCCGAATGCCCAGTGAGTAAACCGTGCGTTCACTCCTGTCTTACCAACCATCAGCACTTCTTCACCATTCTTCGATGCTTCGAAGGTTAGTTCAGAATAAGGACGCACTCCCTGCTTGGAGAGTTTAGCATAGCCGCGAGTAACTTTGATTAAGTCCTCAACGGTATTGAAACGCTCGTCGCTAGGTCGTGTTGCCCACTGCCGATGTGCTTTGAATAGGTTCATATTAATTTTAATCAATCAGGTTGAATTGCAGTTAACATAAGTTAACTGTCAGTTGACTTTGGTATCAACTGACTTCTGCCTGTACCTTTGGGTACAAGCAGAGTGTCAGTGGATTAAGGTTTAGTGAGGAATGTAGAACCACAAGAATACAACGAGTCCGGTAGCAATAGTACCAAGCAACCATCCGATGATACGGATGTAATCATGGTCATGCTGCGGGATTAAGCGCTTGTCGAGGTAGGCAAGCGTGGATTTAACTTTCGAGTACATGCTTTTCATAGAAGAGTGCCAGCGGCATGGATTTTTGGGAGTCCATGCTTTTTCGATTTTTTTAGAAATCTAAATTGTCAACCGGAACATGGTTAACATTTTGTTTGGAAAATCGGTTGGAAAACGGTTTGGATTTTGTTCTGGAATTTGATCTAAAATCACTGGGAAAAAGTTCTACATTATTTTCCTGAAAATATTCCAAAGTTTTTACAACACATTTTTCCTGCGATTCGGTAAAAGTTTTACCTTTGTGCAGGAGGCGAAGCATGTTACGCATGAAGTTATTATGCGGATACTTTTCTACATAGTTTTCTAATGCATCTTGAATAGACATGATTAGGTTTTTTGGTTTGGGTTTAACTAACGAAAACGGTGAAAAAAGGTGAAAATCTATTCCCGGCGAAAAATTCGTAAAAACGGGGAGATCGGTGAAACCTATTCCCAGAAAATCAGTGGAGCTCTGGCACTAAAAATTCCACATTGTAAAAATTCCTATCAAAAATTTCAAAAATTTCAAAAGTTGCAAAAAATTTCAAAAATTGCAAATGACAGAAATGCTGACAATGATAGCAATGCTGACAATGCAACGAATGCTGACATTGCTAGCAATGCTGACGGAAGGAATAGATTTAGTCGATTGACCTTTAACTCATGTTAAACTTTCGGATGAGTCAAAGGTCAATAGGCTTGAATAGTTGCTAATCGACTACTAGCCTCGCCTAGCGTAACGCTAGGCAAGGCCAGAGTGTCGGTTAACTTGTTAGTTTGTCTAATACTGCTTTGGTAGATCCGCGTTTGGCTATCATTTCCAAAGCAGCTTTCCGAAACGGAGTTAAATCTAGTTCCGATTGGATTACTACTCGTTTGATAATAGCCAGCGCACTAACATCGTGTTTCTTCGCTAACATCTTAGCAAATACCGCATAGTTGCGCTTACCTCGTGAACAATTACATGCATGGCAGCATGTTATTAAGTTCATAGGCGAGTTATTAACTCGCCTAGAATTGAATGGCACTATGTGATCTAATGTTAACTGGACGCTATCATCTTCAATGCTAGTACCACAATATTGACAACATAGGTTGTCACGTAAGTAGATCGCTAGCCTAGTAGATTGGCGTATCCAGTTCATGCCATGCCAACTAGCTTTGCGATTAGTCTTCATGCGGCATTTCGTTACGTGTAGGTTTGACGGCATAGTGTAGATAATAGGCTTTTGCATAAGCTTGCCTAGCTACTACGTTCAAATGCCATAATATGTTCATAGCTGTACCAGTCGATACGTTAGCGGTATTAACAGGTATAGCGTTAGCATGAGCTTTTACCAAGGTTAGTAGTTCAGCTAAACTGGATTTGATTTCTAGTGGATCGTTTTCTTTCATAGGTAGATTGGATTTGAACTCGATTTAACTTGCGTCAAATCGACTGCTAGCCTCGCCTAGTGGCATTCTAGGCAAGGCTAGTGTGTCGATTAGCTAGCTAGGATAAACCTAAGACTAGTTTGTCATGAGCAGATAAATGCTCTTTACATTCAAGCCTAGCGTCTCCGAAACTTGGATGAGATTTAGGCCAATCAGAGCAGCCATCCCAAACATTAACAATATAGGCTAATTGACTAACTATTAGCCTAACTGCCGCATCGTTTTGTGGTGGAATACCTTCGTTGCGGCATTCGGCACAAGCTTCGACAATGGAATGTGCAATGCCACTTGGATTGCATGCGCCATTAATGATGTACATAGCATTAGTATGTCTGTCCATATTAGTGCGAGCCTCCATGATGTACGTGTAAGGCATACAGTAAAACTGCGAATGCCATTTCGTAGGACCAGTGTCCGAAAGCCTCATTTAAGGTTTCGGCCAATGTGTTTAGTAGTTCGTTCATAGGTTGTATAGGTTGGATTCTGTTTGCACTTACAAACAGACTACTAGCCTCACGAATGAGGCTAGTGTGTCTGTTAGCTTGGAAGTCCAAGCTCACGATACAGATATCTTGTTAGATTCTTTTGAATCTCTTTCCATTGCCATGTTTGGCTTGAATGGAAAGCCGCACTATCCTTTAAATCGTTTGGATACCATACGCTTTCGATAACCCAACGATTCATCTGCGAGCCTCGCCAGTTAACCGCATTAACTAGCAACGTTGGGACGAAGTAGTTTTCTTCAATGTGCGATTGAATATGCTCAAACGGATTCTTAGGAGCCTCGCCGCTAACAATTCGAGTCTTGTCACTGAACTGGCATCCTAAACAATCACCTTGCGAAGGAGGCACTATTTTTCCGGCTTTCATAGCCTCGATAAACTTGCGCGCATAGTTTTGAACTTTGCGTTTCAAGGCTAACAAAGCTTTTGGATTTTCACCATAACCGGATATTGAACCGTCGGCATGTAACATCATGCCATCTTCAAACACTACATCGTTTTCTAGCTTCCATTCGTTAGATGCATTCGCATCGTTTGCTAATGGGTATTTGTGAACATACCAAACGCCTTTGTTGGCATAAATACGTATGCCTCTAACAAATTCGTTCATACGCTGTTTTGTTGTGACCGTTTTCCATCCACCGGAATCGAACCCGATATCACCATTAGCATAGTACGTTAGAATGTTGGTTCTATGTAGTTTGATATGGAATACCGTTTCTTGCTCCGGTTTGAGGAAATCTCGAATGAGATATGTGTTATTGCATAACTTTCGAGAATCATGGTTTCGACCTTGTAACAGTTTTTCTGCTTCTTTGTAGTTCATGATTTGAATATGATAGGTTGGATTTAATAACTGTTTGTTGCTTGTCTCAAACAGATTACTAGCGAGGCTCGCAAGCCTCGCCAGTGTATCTGTTAACTAGACTTTTGCTTTTCTAATGCTTTGGCAATGTCTATCGCATTAGATGCATCCGTTATTGCGTCTTGGCAGTATTGGGCTGCCATCTGCCAATTGCCACAATCAGCGTATTCAATAGCTTTTCGTTTGCACCACATAATTGAATGCAAATAGCGTTTAAAGTTATCCTTTGATGCAATGATATAACCATCTTCGACGTTATTAGGCATATAGGATTCTCCGATTACATTGTGTAGATATCGTTTTCCTGCCACACATTGTGTGACGCGCAATACGCTGAGATCTCCTGATATTCTAAGCTGTCATTAATGCGTCCGTATAAGTCTTGTTGTTCGACGCTTAGTTGCATTTCCTCCATGACAAGCTGCGATCCGATATTGTGAACATGCATAGTAGGTTGGATTTAATTAGGTTGGATTTACTGAACTGCTTTTAACTTGAGTTAAAAACAGACTACTAGCCACGACTTGCGTGGCTAGCGTGTCCGTATTTAGTTCAATGGTCGAACAACATGGTAGCAGTTAACTGGATCGTTTCCTTTGAAACGTTCACGATTAGCTTTTGATGCTGCTTTGACAGCATGTTGTTTTGTTGTGTGACGGCTAACTAATTCAGTCGTAATTTTTGCGTTCACGAAACGCAATACTTGATACTGATAATGTCTGTTCATGGTTTGAGAACGTAGAGAACGGTTAACGCCATCATGCTTACAAAGCTAATCACTTGCGTAAGCAACGGTAGATGTTGTGTGTGTTCCATGACTATCGTAATGCCTCTTTGTAGTTCGCTATTACTGTCATGAGATCCAAACTCGCTTGAGCAAGTTTGCCAACTTTTACCATATCCTGCAATTGTTCGAATGTTGCATCGTATGATTCTGTCGTGAGCTTAGTAATTAGCTTCCATGCTGCGTCTCTCATTTCTGTTTGCTTGTCTACTAATGGTTGAACCGCATTGTAAACTGCTTCCATCTTGGAAGCTTTTTCATCTGATATATGAGCCATAGTATGTTGATTTGATAGGTTGGATTCAATTTGCAACGGAATGTAGCAAACTGATTAGTAGCCAGACTCGCTGGCTACTGTATCAATTAGCTTTTAGTCGATAGTTAACGAATAGAATTTTGCAAACTCTCTATTGAGTACTTCTCTGGACGCATTGAAATCTCGCCAGTTATTAAACTTGGCATAAGCAGCCATATCGTGGACTAATCCTGCTATCGTGTCGGCAGTTTGTTTGACTGCTTCATTTTTCAATTTGGATTGGTCCTCTAAATGGCAAGCCATTTCGCGTCCAGTCTCGCAAGCGTCTCGCAAATCGTTTGTATAATATGCGGATGCTTCGTTTCCACCTTTGAAGTTAACGCGAAACTCATCGTCTCGTTTGCGTAATGTCATGCCACGATTAGCGAGCCACTGTTTAGCTTCTTTGATGGTCAGTTTCTTGATAGTCATTTGATTTGATAGGTTGGATTTTTGAATCAGTTTGAATTGAACAAACTGACAAGTTGCGTCTCTTGCGAGACGCAACGTTGTCAATCTATCTATTCAACCTAATTTGTAATCGATTGCGATAACCGCATAGCGTAGCTATTCGCTGGCATGATGAAATCATGTTGAATAACTACCTAATCGATCTAAGCGTGGACTTGTTGCTACTTGCGAGTCTCATGGTTCAACTAGGCTCCTGTAATCAGACATAACGCGGAACTGAAAAACAGTGCAAACGCCTATCGAAACAAATCACGATGTTATCTCGGGTTGTTCGTATATCCTGCCGCACCAAACTGGATGCTAGATCACGCAATCTGATTCCCTGAATAGATCTAGCGTTGGATTGTTGGTAGGTCCACTGCGAGCAGCCCAACGCGGGATAGAACCGCATTTAATTTTTAGCCTTGGAAGCTACTAGTCGTAGTCTCATTCGCTTGTACCATCTGCTTTTCCGGTCCGGCTTGTCTAACCCTTTCGAGCCACTGCCGCGCGTTTCCGGTACTCTCACAGATCCCTGCTTACCCTCGCGAACGATGTTGCTACGCTTTTCGCTCCTGTACTCTAGCTGCTTTGGTTTGTCATCCGTTCCTATGTTCCCCCTCGTGTCCTTGAGGGATCTCAATATAAGCTCAAAAAGTAGTACAAGTCAACCGATTGTAAATCGTTGCTATTGAACGACTTACAACATGCGTTTTTACTTTAGTTTTGTAGCCTGCCGTCGCATGTTTTTACGTTCGAGATTCGATTGAATGTTTTAATTTCCTGTCATTTTAACCGAGTTAAATTCGACGCAAGTGATTGGATTGGAACAGTTTACAAAAGTTTAGATTTTTTGAAAATACCTCAAAAAATTGTACGTAAAAATAGAGCTGCGAGCCCGGCTCGGCTCGCATAAACGGTTTATAGGCGCGTTTGGTATCAGACTAGGTAGATGATACCTGATTTGGATTTGCCTGCGTAGAATCGGCTCCTAGCGCGTTTAAATGGCATTCTAGGATTCTGGCCTAAACCGGATTTGCGCGTTTGGTAGTCTGGATACAGCAAAAAGTTTTGTTGTGATATTTTTTCTGCCATAACACAAGTTTGTTGGGTTGTTTGGCACATTCCATGCTAGGCCGATAGGTGATCGCTGATAACCGATATTTGCCTAACACGTTTGGCATGATGTTGTGATCACTTTGAAACGATGTTGTGATTACAGCTTGTCACAACGGTTTTCGAAACGTGTTATGATTACAGGTTGGAACTACGTTTGAGAATCGTGTTAGGGAGCAATTACTTCCAAACAATTTCAAAACACGTTAGGTCGATTGCATACAATGGCGCATAGGTTGGTACATTTGATTGCATACAATCAGCTAGATTTCCGGACAGATTGTTAGGTGAAACTAATTGTTGACATGATGACAATGTTGTGCTTAATATTAACTCATGTTAAATATCTTTTGACCTTGATATGAGGACATACCTTAACCTATCGGATTCCGATAATATCGCAGTCCGATCTTATCACAGTCCGATAATATCGCAATCCGATATGAGGACATACCTTGAACTTTAACTTAGGTTAAATAAATCTTTAAGTTGGGTTAATCAAACTGTTTTAGGCGAGGCTAACTTTCTTAGGTTCTTCGGAATGTGGAAATTTCAATCGGGTGCGCTTCGCT
>Ga0126381_100004670_pt1 | contig 14951 bp, 13 predicted proteins | sample PanSoiMetPlot_28_FD_96465 | JGI IMG/M metagenome (GOLD analysis project Ga0126381, IMG submission 96465) | Tropical forest soil microbial communities from Panama - MetaG Plot_28 | ecosystem: Environmental > Terrestrial > Soil > Tropical forest > Bulk soil | place: Panama | collected 2016-02-17
CGGCAGCTTCGGCTACAATCAGAACGCCGCCACCAACTACGCCTACGATCCGCAGTCGAGCCGGCCGGTCCTGAGCGGCGGCGGCAGCTTCGGCTACAATCAGAACGCCGCCACCAACTACGCTTACGACCCGCAGGCTTATCCCATTCGCAATCCTAATCCGTGGGCCAACAACTACGCTTACGATCCGCAGGCCTTTCCCATGCGCAATCCCGATCCGTGGGCTAACAACTACGCCTACGATCCGCGTCGCGGGACCCAGCCGGCAATGCTCTACGATTCCGATTACGTTGAGTACCGACTCAAGAAAGCCTTCCAAGACAATTGGACGCCAGTCGCCGCGAATTGAGGGACGCCGAGCTTCGATACCCATCGGTTGGAGGAGCTGAGCACGACTCAGTTCATGGCCCGGTGTCCGTCGGTTCCACTACCTTGGGAATTCCAACATCGTTCGGGAGTTGCCGATGCGCCGTCTCACCTGGAAAGCGTCCGGCCTGATCACAGCAGTTCCTGGCTTGGTTCTTGGCGTGGTTCTCGGCATGGGATCGTTGCCGCCAAATGCGGCCTCGGCTCAACCACAGGCGCCGGCAGCAGCGACGATTGCCGACAATGACAGTATATTTATCGACGGCAGGACCTTTTCGGTCACCCCGGGGCGCGCGAAGGGTGACGCCTCGACGCAGATCAAGGCGCTCGGGGCTCGCGATTTGGGTCCAGGCGCACTTGTTTTCCGTTCCGGCGAAAAACTCTACATCGTCTCCAGTCCTCTTGTTTTACCCGACGCTCATAATCGAGCCGGGGAGGGCGTCTACGCGACGGCCACGCAAGTGGATCAGCTCGGCCGGATCAAGATTCAATACGATGCGCCGACCAATCCCGATCTGCAGGCGACCTATCAGCGGCTGAAGGACCATCATGCCCTTGAGAAAGTCCAGCAGATATTAAGCCCTCTTCGTTTGCCCGAAGAATTGACCATCAAGAACGCGGAATGCGGCATGGTGAATGCCTGGTACACCCGCGAAAGATCTGGACCCACCGTGACGATCTGCTACGAGCTTTTGCAGCACATTTCCCAATCCCTGCCCGCGCAAACGAGTCCTGCCGGGATCACGCCGGCCGACGCAGCGATCGGGCAAGCTCTATGGCTCGTTCTCCATGAAACCGGACACGCGATGTTCGATTTTTTCCACGTCCCGCTATTTGGGCATGAGGAGGATGCCGCAGATAATTTTGCGGCCTATGTTCTGCTGCAATTTGGCAGAGGCCAGGCAAGGCAATTGATCGGCGGCGCCGCCTGGGCCTGGAAAGCGTATGTGGCCGATTACCGAACAAATCCCAAAATCCAGCAACAATTATCCGCCTTTGCGAGCAATCACGGTCAGCCGCAAGAACGCTTCTACAACATGATGTGCCTGGCTTACGGTGCCGACCCGGTGACCTTCGCCGATCTAACCCAGGACGGTTACTTGCCGCCCAATCGGTCGCCAAATTGCCAACACGAATACAAAACCCTGGCTTATGCCTTCCATCAGGAAATCAGCCCGCATATCGATCGGGAAATGGCGCGTCGGGTTCTGGATACCGAGTGGCTTCCGGCACCGCAGTCGATGCCCACCGCTCAAAAATAGAACAGGCGGCTGTCACTCGGCTCTCCGCCAGGACTCATAGACTGTCCTGGTCCTCCAGCCTACAGACTGTCGGTGGTGATTCCAGAACAAATGAACGATAGCCGCTTTACGTTTAAAGCCGCAGCGCACGCACCCCGTCGGTTATGCGGTCGTAGAAATGGCCGGGGCCCACGATGTCCTCTATCCCGGCGCGCCGCATGTCGTCTCTGACAGCGTCGCGCACCCGCGCAAAGCCCAGCACGATACCGTGGCTCTGCACCTCCTTGATGACGCGGAGCAGCTCGTCGATGGCGCTCACGTCGATGAAATTGACCTGGCTGAAATCCAGAAGCACCCGCTTCGGGCCTTGACGCGCGGCCAGGGCCGTCTCCAGCATCCGGCTGGCACGCCCGATGCTCGCGAAGTAGAGGTCGCCGCCGATCCGCCAGATCAGCAATCCAGGAAAGGTAATGGCCTCGGGATGGCGCCGGACGCTGCGATAGGCCTCGGTATTCGGCAGTTGGCCGAGCTCTGCTCCGTGCGGATGGCTGGTCCGGTAGATTAACGTCAGTAACGCGAACACCACGCCGAGCGCGATGCCTTGCAACACGCCGAGCGTCAGCTCCGCAATAATGACAATGATGGCGTTGGCAAACGACCAGCGGTGTCGCGCGAACAGCTCCCGCAGATATTGCGGCTTCGTCAGATGCAGCATTGCCGCAATGACGATGGCGGCGAGCGCCGGCTGCGGCATGTTCCGGAACAGCGGGGTCAGCAGAACGAGCGTGGACAGGCAGAGGACTGCGGCGGCAACATTGGCGAGCTGACTGCGGGCGCCCGCCGCCATGGCCACCGAGGTCTTCGACAGACTGCCGACGACCAGAAAACCCCCGAACAGGCCGCTCAAGATGTTGGCCGGTCCGTGCGCGATCAGTTCCTGATTGGGATCGATGTCGCCGCCGCTCTGCATGGCAGCCGCTTTTGCGGCACCGAGTGCTTCCGCGTAGCCGACGAGCACGATGGCGAGCGCACCCGGCATCAGCTCATACCACGTAGCAGCATCGAAATTCGGCAGCGTGAGGTGAGGCAATCCGGCTGGTATATGGCCGGCGACGTGCACGCCGGTCGCCTCTCCGCCGAGGAGACCGATCGATATGGTGGCGGCGGCGAGAACGACGAGCGCCGCCGGTATGGCGGGTGCCAGATAGCGACACAGCAGCATCGCGGTCAGACACAGAATGCCGGTGAGTGCCGGCGCGGCCGAAGCGTCCGGCAAATGCTCCAGGACATTCCACAGTTTGGAGAAAAAATTGCCCGACGCCCCGCCGATGCCGAGAAGATGCGGCACCTGGCCGATGATCGTGACGTAGACCAGCCCCTCTATGAAGCCGCGCATAACCGGCGCAGAAATGAAGCTGGCTACCCACCCCATGCGCATGAGTCCGAACAAAAGGAAAAAAATACCGATCATCACGGCGAGGGTAGAGGTCAGCGTATTAAATTCGGCAGTGCCCTGACTTGCGATGGCGCCGACAGTCACGGCGGAAATCAGTCCCGTGGCAGTGTCGGGCCCGACGACGAGCTGACGTGAAGTGCCGAGCAGCGTATAGGCCAATAACGCCGGGACTATCGTGTACAGCCCCATGATCGGCGGCACGCCGACGATGCCGGCGTAAGCCATGCCTTCGGGCACCATGACCGCCCACAGCGCGACACCGGCCAGAACGTCGAGCAACAGCCATTCGCGCCGATAGGTCGGAGCCCAGCCGAGGATCGGCAGAAATCGATGAATGGCAGGCGCAAGGCTATGGTTCGTCATGGCCCAACCTTACGTGCCATTTTTAGACTGTCGCGTCGTAACTGGTATGGCGCCCCATGTCCGAACGGATGCCGGCGATAGCCTCCCATATAATCGACCCCTCGGACTCATGGAACCGATCGGGAGATCGAAGGTTGTTGAATAAGCTCAAGGCACTGGGGGCTGGTGCGTCGATTCCGATTCAGATACGCTGGAGAATGAAATTTCCGCTCTGAGGTTACGTTCGGAAGCGGAAGCAAGTAGCTGAACGAACGCGGGAAAACGCATGCCGCTGTATACGTTCGAGCTGCGCGACGGGTCCTGCGGTATCGCCGATACCGCTGGCGTCAAGCTTGCCGACCGCGACCAGGCGCTTGGCTACGCCCATCACGTCATCCGCGAGCTTCTCAAAGGCGGCTGCGACTGGCAAACCGGCACGTGGCTGCTGGACGTCTATGAGGATCATGATGAGCGGGTGTTCGAAATCCCGTTCGCGCGCCTCGACGAGACCCTCGATCATCTGAGCCCTAGCTTGCGGAGCATAATCGAGGATTTGCGCATCCGATCACTGTTGCTGCGCGAGGCCTACATGGCGGCCCGTATTACTGTGCGCGAGGCGCGTGCTTTGGTGGCGCGGTCGCGCGGCCGGCCGTATCTTGCCGCCGATGCCGGGCAGCGGACTATTCGCGAGGATGACGAGGTCGATTTCAGCCGCCGGCGTTACACGGCGGGGGTGCGCTAAAAAATGTAGCGTCGAGAATGGAACCGATCCGCCGGTCTGTGCCTTACCGGTGGGGAACTGTGTCGCGTGGTGGCGGCGCAGGTGAGAGAAATGGGATCATGCTCGGATCGGTAAACGAGAAAAACGCTTTTCTATCAGAACTTTCCGCAGCCGAATACGCCGCGTTGCGCAGCCATCTGGCGCCGCTCGAACTGCGCGTCGGCCACTGCCTGCATTACCTCGGCGATACCGTCGAGGAGGTGGTTTTTCCGCATTGCGGCCTGGTCGCCATGAGCATGCCGCTGCGGGACAATCCCGGTGCCGCCGCGGCTCTGATCGGGCGCGACGGCTTGGTCGGCGCGCTGGGTGCCCTGGCCGAGGCGCCGGCGGCCTCCGATGCCGTGGTGCACATCGCCGGCCACGCTTCGCGGATGTCGGCCAGCGCATTTCGCCTGGTGCTGGACGAGCATCCGTCGTTACGCCGCCGGATGGCGCGCTACAGCCACGGGCTGGTCGCGCAGTCGCAGCAGAATGCGTTGTGCCACGCCGTGCATCCGGTCGAAGCGCGGATTTGCCGCTGGCTGCTGACCATCCAGGCGCGCTGTGCCGGCGACAAGGTGCCGCTGACCCAGAGCACGCTGGCGCAGATGCTCGGCGTTCGCCGTACCACGGTGACGCTGATCGCCGGGCGGCTCGAAGCGCTGGGCATCATCAGGTGCCATCGCGGCTATATGCAGATCGTCAACCAGGACGAACTGGAGCGGCATAGTTGCGAATGCCATGCAATGCTCAACGGCTATGTGAGCAAGCTGCTGGCGGCTTCGGCTGACGGCGGCGGTGCGGTTGTTGTAACCACCACCGGCACCGGCGCCCCCCCCCCTCAGCCCAGCAGGCGAGTCCTCTGACGGACCGCTGCTTGTATCGCGAGCCTAAAGCTCGCCCCGCGTAGCCAGCGCCTTGATGCGGTCTGCGGTGCGGCAGGTAATCGCCTGGAAGTTCCCGGGTTGATGCCGGCACAAGGTCGCGTCGGACGACCTGGCCGCAAAGCAAAAGCCCCAGCCTGAGCTGGGGCTTTCCTCGATTCCGTGATCGCTGCTGAGTGCTATTTTTTGTTGTTGTTGTTGCCGTTGTTCGAGCGATCGGGAACCCAGCCGGTCGTTTGCTTGTCGTACTTCAAGCCGGGCGCTGCTTTGAGCTCGTCCTTGTTGGCGTTCATCGTCAGACGGACCGTATTGTCCTTGTCGGTCTTCTTGACCGCGTCGAACTTGACGGCGACGTCCTTCTCGCCCGCGCCGAGGAAGCCGCCGACGCTGAGGATCAATGCATTGATCTTACCCTCGGAATCGACCAGCACGTCCTTGATGTCGCCGATCTTGTTGTTCTGGGTGTCGTAGACGCTCTGCTTGTACCAGTCGGTGACGGTGACGCTTTGCGACGGAACGCTGGTCATCACTTCGCCGGCGGCAAAGGCACTTCCAGTAGCGACCGCCAAGGCGGCGGCGGTCATGAGTAAGCGGTGCATGGGTGAAAATTCTCCGTATTCGGTTGTTGACCCGCCACTGCAACGTTTGAAATCGCGCTTCGTGCCATCTTTGCCGCAGATATTTGGCAGCCGCGTTTTAGGAGTGGCGGAATTTGTAAAATTTGAAACGTGAGATCGTCGCCCTAAAAACTAAGTATCGCTATGCTTGCAGCAGCTTTTCGATACGGATCGGCAGCTTGCGCACGCGGATGCCGGTGGCGTGGTACACCGCGCTGAGGGGACCCGCACCCTCCACGCCGCAATTTCCTGCCGCTTGCCGAGCTGCGTCAACGATGCAACAACGGCGCGCCACATAAGATGAAGGGGAAAACCGCCCATGCGTACCGTTGCACTTGAGGAGCATTTCTCGGTCCCTGCGGTTGCGGGCCGCATCGACAAGAGCGTGCTGGCCCGCCGCGGCTTTCGGCCGCGAACGCTGCCGAAGGGCGCGCCCAGTCCGCTCGAGCTGTTGCCTGAAATCGGCGACGGCCGCCTCAAGTCGATGAACGATGCCGGCATTTCCGTGCAGGTGCTGTCGAACAGCGGTCCCGGGCCCGATCTGGTGCCCGGTCCCGACGGCGTCGCCATGGCGAAGGAGGTCAACGATCATTTGGTCAAAGCGATCGCGCGCTATCCGGACCGCTTTGCCGGTTTCGCGGCGCTGCCGATGCAGAGCCCCGACGCCGCGGCAGTCGAACTGACCCGGTGCGTCAAAGAATTCGGCTTTGTCGGCGCCATGGTGCACGGCACGACCGACGGCCGCTTCCTCGACCATCCGAGCTATCAGCCGATCTTGGCCGCGGCCGAACAGCTCGACGTGCCGGTCTACATCCATCCGCACATTCCGCCCGAGCCGATCCGCCAGGCCTATTTCTCCGACCTGCCGACCGGACCCGGCCGCGTGCTCGAAACGGCCGGCTGGGGCTGGCATTCGGAGACGGCCGTGCACGTGCTGCGCATGGTCGTCGCCGGTACGCTTGACCGCCACCCGCGGCTCAAGCTGATCATCGGTCACATGGGCGAAATGCTGCCGATGATGCTGACCCGCATCGATCAGGTCTTTGTGCACGACATGGATCATCTCAAGCGCTCGATCAGCCGCACCATTCTGGATCAAGTCTGGATCACCACCAGCGGCATTTTCGACGAGCCGCCGTTCCTAGCCGCGCTGCTGACGTTCGGCATCGACCGCATCATGTTCTCGGTCGACTATCCGTATTCGCCGGACGCCTGGGGCCGCGCGTTTCTGGATCGGATCGCATTGTCGCCCGTCGACATGGCCAAGCTGGCGCATGGCAATGCCGACGCCCTGCTTAGGCTGAAGGTGCGCTAAAGGGGAGCCGGGAGCAGGTTCTTCAGCCCGCAAGCATACGCCCACCAAATACTGTATTATCGAGGGCAAAGCTCTCCAGGAGAACAAGCGCGATGGCGGCGCCAATTCGCGTGTTGTTGGCCAAGGTCGGGCTCGACGGCCATGACCGCGGCGTGAAGATCGTTGCCCGCGCGCTGCGCGACGCTGGCATGGACGTGATCTATACCGGCTTGCACCGCACGCCCGACGAAGTCGTCGCCGCCGCCATCGAGGAGGACGCCGACATTCTCGGCGTCAGCCTGCTCTCCGGCGTGCAGATGACGGTGTTTCCCAAAATTTTGGCGCGGCTCAAGGCGGAGGGCGCCGACGACATTATCGTCGTTGCCGGCGGCGTCATGCCCGACGAGGACGCCGCGGCCTTAAGGAAGATGGGCGTGCACGAGGTTATGCTGCAGGACACCTCGCCCGACGCCATCGTGCGGCGCCTGCGCGAACTCGTCGAACAACGCGGAGCGCGCTGACCGCCATGGAATGCTGGTCGTTCCCGCCGCGCTACGACGACGACTATTTTCCTGATAGATCGAGCCGCTATTGGTTTGCCGAGCGCGAGACGATGCCGGCGGGCGCACGCGAAGACTTTATTGTTCGGCGTTTGCGAGAAGTCTGCACTTACGCCTACGAGCACGCCCCGTTCTATCGGCGCAAATGGGACGAGGCGGGATTTCATCCATCGCAGCTCAAATCGTTGGAGGATTTCGAGTCGCGGGTCCCCGTCATTGATAAGCGCGACCTTCGGGCTGCGCAGGAGCGGTCGTCGCCATTCGGCGATTATCTGTGCGTGCCCGAGGCCGAGGTCTTTCATATTCACGGTACCAGCGGCACCACCGGCCGGCCGACGGCGTTCGCGACCGGCCGCGACGACTGGCGCGCCATCGCCAACGCCCATGCCCGGGTGATGTGGGCGATGGGATTGCGGCCCGGCGATACCATCTGCATCGCGGCGATCTTCTCGCTCTACATGGGCAGCTGGGGCGCGCTGGTCGGCGCCGAGCGGATGCGCCTGCGATCCTTTCCGTTCGGCGCCGGCGTCGCCGGCATGACCGCGCGCTGCGCGCAGTGGCTCAATCTTCTCAAGCCGACGGCGTTTTACGGCACGCCGACTTATGCGCTGCATCTTGCCCAGGTCGCCGCCGACGAAGGCTTGAATCCGCGCGATTTCAACTTGCGCATCATGTTCTTTTCCGGCGAACCGGGTGCGTCGATCCCTGCGGTGCGCGGCAAGATCGAGGAGCTGTTCGGCGCGCGCGTCATCGATTGCGGCTCGATGGCGGAGATGACGCCGTGGATGGGGCTTGCCGGCACGGCAGAGACGCCCGGCATGCTGTGCTGGCAGGACCTCGTCTACACCGAAGTCTGCGATCCAAAAACCATGCGCCGCGCGCCTTACGGTTCGCGCGGCACGCCGGTCTATACGCATCTGGAGCGCACGTCGCAGCCGATGATCCGTTTGGTGTCCGGCGATCTGTCGCTGTGGACGAACGACAAAAGTCCCTGCGGCCGCACCTATCCGCGCCTGCCGCAGGGTATCTTCGGCCGCATCGACGACATGTTCACCATCCGCGGCGAAAACGTTTATCCGAGCGAGGTCGACGCCGCGCTCAACGAGCTTGCCCATTATGGCGGCGAGCATCGCATCGTCATCAGCCGTGCGGCGGCGATGGACGAATTGCTGCTGCGGGTCGAAGTCGATGCCGCAACGTTCGCCGCCGGCACGGAAGCGCTCGCCGGCTTTCGCGCCGAGGTCGAGCGCAAGCTGCGCCATGTGCTGGCGCTGCGCGCCGCAGTCGAGATCGCCGCGCCGAACTCGATCGCGCGCACCGATTTCAAGGCCCGCCGGGTCATCGACGACCGCAAGGTTTTTGCCGACATGCAGGCGCAGCTGGAAAGGATCCGGTCGTGAGCCGCAGGGTCGCCTCGTCCGACCTGGTTGCGCGCGTGCAGGCCGGCGAGCGCGCCGCGGTGGCGCGGCTCATCTCGAGGTCCGAGCACGGCGACGCGGAAGTGCGGCAGGCGCTCGGCAGGATCTACCGGCTCGCCGGGCGCTCGCATGTCATCGGCATTACCGGCGTGCCCGGAAGCGGCAAGTCCACCTTGGTCGGCAAGCTGACCGAAAAGCTGCGCGCCAGGGGCTGCAAAATCGGTGTCATAGCGGTCGACCCGTCGAGTCCCTATTCGGGCGGGGCTATTTTGGGCGACCGCATCCGCATGAGCGAGCTGGCTGGCGATTCCGGCGTGTTCATCCGTTCCATGGCGACGCATGGCGCGACCGGCGGCATGGCGCACACCACGCTCGATGCCGTCGATATTCTGGACGTTGCCGGCTTCGATACCATCATTATCGAGACCGTCGGTGTCGGCCAGGACGAGGTCGAGATCGTCAAAGCCTCGCACACTACCGTTGTGGTCACCCCGCCGGGCCTCGGCGACGAAGTCCAGGCGATCAAGGCCGGCGTGCTGGAAATTGCCGACATTCACGTCGTGTCGAAATGCGACCGCAGCGACGCCAACCGCGCCATCGTCGATCTCAAGCACATGCTGATGCTCGGCATGGGCAAAGAACCGCCGCCGTGGAGCGTGCCGGTGATCGGCACCAGCGCGGTAAGCGGCGAAGGTTTCGACGCGCTGGCCGACGCCATCGCGCAACACCGCGCCTACGCGCTCGACAGCGAAGCGGGGTGTGACCGCCGTCTCGCCATTGCGCAATTCCGCCTGCGCAAGACCGCCGAGACCATGCTGCTGCAGCGCTTCGCGGCCGATTTCGACACCGGCGACGGTGCACTGACCGACAAGCTGATGCGCCGCGACAGCGACCCGTACTCGCTGGCGGCCGAATTTCTCGCCCGCACCCCTTTAAGCCGCGAACCGCTCAGGAGCGCGTCATGAACGAAATGCCCGATCCGAAATCTCTGCAACAACTCGCCGCGACACTCGCCGAGTGGGAGCAAAACGAGGTCGCGACGTTCCTGCGCAAGCAAGCCGAGCGGCGCGAAGAGTTTTTCACGTCAGGCGATATTCCGGTCAAGCGCGTCTACACCGCCGCCGATACCGCAGACATTCCGCTCGAGGACGTCGGCCTGCCGGGCCGCTATCCGTTCACCCGCGGCCCTTATCCGACCATGTATCGCAGCCGGCACTGGACCATGCGCCAGATTGCCGGCTTCGGCACCGGCGAAGATACCAACAAGCGCTTCCAATATCTGATCAAGCAGGGCCAGACCGGGCTCTCCACCGATTTCGATATGCCGACCCTGATGGGCTACGATTCCGATCATCCGATGAGCGAAGGCGAAGTCGGGCGCGAGGGTGTGGCGGTCGATACGCTGGCCGATGTCGAGGCGCTCTACGACGGCATCGATGTCGAAAACATTTCGGTGTCGATGACCATCAATCCGTCGGCCTGGATTTTGCTCGCGATGTACGTGGCCATGGCGAAGAAGCGCGGCCTCGATCTGCACAAGCTGTCCGGCACCATCCAGGCCGACATTCTCAAGGAGTACATGGCGCAGAAGGAATATTGCTTCCCGATCGGCCCGTCGGTGCGCATCGTGCGCGACTGCATCACCTACTGCGCCGAAAACATGCGGCGCTATAACCCGATCAACATTTCCGGCTACCACATTTCCGAAGCCGGATCGTCGCCGCTGCAGGAGGTGGCGTTCACCATCGCCAACGGCATGGTCTATGTCGAAGAGGTACTCAAGACCGGCATGGACGTCGACAAGTTTGCGCCGCGGCTTGCGTTCTACTTCGTCAGCCAGGGCGATTTCTTCGAAGAGATCGCCAAATTCCGCGCCGCCCGCCGGGTCTGGGCGAAAGTGATGAAAAACCGCTTCGGCGCCAAGAACCAGGATTCGATGCGGCTGCGCTTCCACTGCCAGACCGCGGCCGCCACGCTGACCAAACCGCAATATCGCATCAATATCGTGCGCACCGCGCTGCAGGCGCTCTCCGCGGTGCTCGGCGGCTGCCAGTCGCTGCACACCAACGGCTACGACGAGGCGTTCGCCATTCCGACCGAGGACGCCATGCGGCTTGCGCTGCGCACCCAGCAAATCATCGCCGAGGAGATCAATGTCTCGAACGTGGTCGATCCGCTCGGCGGCAGCTATTTCGTCGAAAGCCTGACCAGCGAATATGAGCGGCGGATTTTCAACATTCTCGACTATGTCGACCAGAACGGCGGTACCATCAAGCTGATCGAGCAGGGCTGGTTTCAGAAACAGATCGCCGACTTCGCCTACGAGACCGCACTGCGCAAGCAGACCGGCGACAAGCCGGTGATCGGCGTCAATCGCTTCGTCGACGAAGAGGAGGCCCACGAGATCGAGACCCATCCGTACGATCCGGAAACCGCGGAGCGGCAGATCGCGCGGACCAAGCGCGTGCGCGCCGAGCGCGATGCGGGCAAGTATCGCAGGATGATGGAGAAGCTCGCCGCGATTGCCAGGGATGAGCGGCAAAACATCATGCCGGTCACGATCGAGGCGGTCGAGGCCGGCGCCACCATGGGCGAAATCATCGAGGCCTTGAAGAAGCTTTGGGGCACCTACCGGGAAAATCCGGTGTTTTGAGACTGGCACGCGGCGCGGTGCCGAAACGGAGTGCGGGAATGGCTCTCTTCAGTTTGCAAGGGCAGGAGCCCGAGATGGCGCCGGCCGGCACCTGCTACGTGGCCGAGAGCGCCGTGGTCATCGGCAAAGTGCGGATCAAGGCTGGCGTCGGCATCTGGTTCGGCGCGGTGCTGCGCGGCGACAACGAATGGATCGAAATCGGCGAGCGCAGCAATGTTCAGGAGAACTGCACCTTGCACACCGATCCCGGCTATCCGCTCACGGTCGGCGAGGGCTGCACCGTCGGCCACAACGCGATCCTGCATGGCTGCTCGATCGGCCCCAACTGCCTGATCGGGATGGGTGCAATTCTGATGAACGGCAGCCAGATCGGCGCCAATTGCATCATTGGCGCCGGCGCACTGATCGGGGAGCGCAAGACCATTCCGGACAATTCGCTCGTCGTCGGCGCCCCGGCGCGGGTGATCCGCAGCACCGACGAGGCTGCGGTCAAGCTCATCGAGCACGCGGCGGAAGTCTATTTTCAGCGCTGGCAGAACTACGCGGCGAACTTGAAGCGCATCGGCTAAATCGCGGTTGGCTGATGCCTTGATCGGGCCATGATGGCGGGTGAAGACCCTCATTCCGAGCGGGCCGGCCATGTTCAAGCGCCGCGAGAGGCGTTCTGCCGCATGATCCCGCGGGTACCCGGTTTGGCGATGTCGCGCTGTCTCATTGCCGTCTGCTGTGCCGCTACTTTGCTATCGGCAGGCTCCGTCGATGCGCGTGCCGGCGAGACCGAGGTCAAGCTCGATGCCACCTATTCGGCGACGCTGCTCGGCGTCCCGCTCGGACAGATTTACTGGACCGTCGAAGTTGGCGACAAGCGATACGCCGCGGTGGGCGCGGGCGCCACGGCCGGCCTGTTGCGCGTCTTTGCCAACGGCCATGGTACCGCAAAGGCGAACGGCACCTTCAATGCTCAGGAGGCAGTCGCCTCCGACTTTATGGTGAACTACCAGTCGGGCAGCTCCTCGGACGAAATCAAGATCGCGTTCAGTGGCGGCAAGGCCAAGGAAACGCTCGCGCATCCGCCAAAGCCCGATCCGAGCGGCGTGCCGCTCACCGATGCCAATCGGGTCGGCGTGGTCGATCCGATGACGGCGCTGCTGATCCGCGTGCCAGGCAGCGGCAACACCGTCGTGCCGGCCGCATGCGAGCGCAAGATCGCGGTGTTCGACGGCAAAATGCGCTTCGATCTGCAGCTCGCCTTCAAGCGCATCGAACAGGTGCGGGCCAATACCGGCTATCAGGGTCCGGCCGTGGTTTGTGCGCTCTATTTCTCGCCGCTGGCGGGTTACGACATCGGCCGCTCCGGCGTGCGTTACCTCAAGGCGGAGCGCGACATGGAGATGTGGCTGGCGCCGATCGCCGGCACCCGGATGATGGTGCCGTTCCGCGTCTCGGTGCCGACGCCGCTCGGGCTCGGCGTCCTGCAAGCCACCCGCTTTGTGCTGACGCCGCAGATGGCGCCGTCCAGCGCCATGAACGCCCGCTGAGTCGCAAACAGCGCCAAATTCCGTTTTGACTGGGCACCGGGCCATCAGTAGGCTCGGACGCTAGTGGAGCCATCCGCGGCGCGCCTTCTGGGGATTTTTGCCGAATGACCACAATCGCATCGGGGCCAATCCAGGCGCGCGACGCCGGATCGGCCACCAAGCTCATTGTTGCCGCCTCGTTGGGCAATGCACTCGAGTTCTACGAGATCCTGGTTTACGGCTACTTCGCCGTCATTATTTCAAAAGTGTTTTTCCCGGCCGCCGATCCCGCCGTATCCATCCTGATCACGCTCGGCACCTACGGCGTGTCGTTTCTGTCGCGGCCGATCGGCGCGCTTTTTCTCGGCGACTATGGCGACCGGCGCGGACGCAAAGCAGCACTGACATTGTCGATCGTATTGATGACGATCGGCACCGGACTGATGACGCTCATGCCGAGCTACGACACGCTCGGCATCCTGTCGCCGATCCTGGTGATCTGTGCGCGGCTGTTGCAGGGGTTTTCGGTCGGCGGCGAGTTTGCAAGCTCCGTCACGTTCATGGTCGAGCATCGTCCGGATCGCGCCGGCTTCTTTGCCAGCTGGCAATGGTCGAGCCAGGGTTTTGCCGCGCTGGTTGCCACCGGGCTTGGCGTACTGTTGACCAGCACCATGTCGGCGGCCGATCTGCAGGCCTGGGGCTGGCGCATCCCGTTCGCGGTCGGGCTCTTGATCGGCCCGATCGGCTATTACATCCGCAGCCACATGGACGAGACGCCGGAATTCCGCACGGCGGCCCCGCCGCGCACGCCGATGCGCGACCTGATCGTGACGCAATGGGATTTGCTGCTCCTGGTCATCGGCACCGTCATCATCTCCACCAGCTCGCAATACATGCTGGTCTACATGCCGACCTACGCGATCCGCGAGCTGCATCTGCCGCAATATCTGAGCTACACGGCGGCCATGTCGGCCGCCGCGCTGCAGACCGTGGTGGTGCCGTTCGTCGGCATCCTGGTCGACCGCGTCGGCCAGAGCCGGATCATGATGGCCGCCGCGGCGCTGTTTTGCATTACCGCCTATCCGGCGTTCGCCCTGCTCGCCTCGCACGCCTCGATCGGCGTTCTGATCGTGATGGTGTGCTGGATCGGGTTTTTGAAATCCTGCTACAGCGGTTCGCTGCCGTCGCTGATGGCCAGAGTGTTTCCGGCGGCGGCGCGGGTCAGCGGCCTGTCGCTGAGCTACAATGTCGGCGTCACGATCTTCGGCGGCTTTGCGCCGTTCTTTGCCCAATCGCTGATCGACCTGACCGGCTCGAAATTGGCGCCGAGCTTTTATATCATCGTGACGGCGTTTCTCAGCTTCGTCGCGCTGTTCATCCTGCGCCTGCGCGACAAATCCCTGTAGCTTGCCAGCGAGTACAGCAATGAAAGCAGCCTATATCGAAAAATTCGGTGGGCCAGACGTTCTGCGGTACGGCGATGTGCCGGACCCGGTGGCCGGACCCGACGAGGTCCTCATCGACGTTACGGCCGCCACCGTCAACGCCGCGGACTGGAAATTTCGCGGCGGCGAATATGCGCGCAATGCCCAGGTGAAATTTCCGCAAATTCCCGGCCGCGATTTTTCCGGCGTGGTGGCGAGTGCCGGAGCCAACGTCAGCGATCTGAAAATCGGCGATGCGGTGTTCGGCGTGATCGCTGCCGGCCGCGAGGGCGCCTACTGCGAAAAGATTGCGGTGGCGGCCGCGATCGTCGGCAAAAAGCCGGAGCGGCTGTCGCACGTCGATGCCGCGGCGCTGGCGCTGACCGGGCTCACCGCGATCGACACGCTGGAGAACACGC
>Ga0126381_100004672_pt1 | contig 14950 bp, 13 predicted proteins | sample PanSoiMetPlot_28_FD_96465 | JGI IMG/M metagenome (GOLD analysis project Ga0126381, IMG submission 96465) | Tropical forest soil microbial communities from Panama - MetaG Plot_28 | ecosystem: Environmental > Terrestrial > Soil > Tropical forest > Bulk soil | place: Panama | collected 2016-02-17
CAGTTCGTCGATTCGATCCAGCGGATAAAGCGACCGCTTGCGATGCCACGCGTCAGCGCAAGGTTGTATTCGCGGAAGACTTCGGCTTTATGCCAGCCGCCGCTCGGCCAATTCCTGATTGCCTTTTCAAGGCGGCGGAGGTCAATGATCCGCCGCGCCAGCGGGGACTTGGCGAGTTCCGCAATCTGGACGGCGAGTTCGCCGCGCTGGCGGTCGAGCTTTTCATGCCAGTCCGCGCCTTGCAGGCCTCTCAGGCGATTGGTGAGGACGTTCTCCGGCAACAAACCCCACATCGCGCGACGGATCAGGGAGCGATCAACGCCTTCGGCAAGGTATTGCTCGGGGGGTATACCGAAACAGTAGGAAAGCACGTCCATATCGGCGGTCGGATCGCGCACTTCGATGCCGGTAACCGCTTTCTCGGCGGCATGCCAGTCGCCGGCGTAATCGATCTGAACAAGTCCTCTGACGCGTTCGTGTTGCCGCATGCGATAGAGGAAATCATGTCCGACCTCTCGGGCTCGACGTCCGACCGCCATCGTAGCGGCGAAGTCGAAACGGATCGGCGCATGATCTTGCCAGGGCGCAACTCGGTTCGGATGGCGGCGGCGATCTGCCCAATCGCCCAGCCGGGCGGGGATGATTGGCTCGATCAGAAGTTTGCGCAACGCCACCCAGCGCGAATAAGGCGTATTCCGGTAGTAAAGCCGCCATTGCCGGTAAGCCTGCAGTAGCCGGCCGCGCAGCAGGTGCCCCGCGGCCTGCGACCAGCCATCCCAGCTTATGGTGTAGTTTCCATAGAGGCCGCTGAGGAGAACTCGCTGTCCGTGCATGCGCGCGCGTTGAAGCGTTGATGTCGTCCAACCAAAATTGGTCGGATTGCGCACCGGCCCATCCAGCGCGATGAAAAAACGCTCAAGCTGGGCAAAGTCATCGCACTCATTGTTTCGCACATATTCTACATCGATATTGCCAGCCTGCTTTCGGATGGCCTCGACATACGGGGTTTCATCGGCGTAGCAGCCCTGGGGGGTAGCGCCATCGAAGCCGCGCCGCGGGACACCGGTGTAGGCGGGAAGCCGCTGATTCTTTTCTGCTAACGCACGGGCGGCGAGGATGGAGACAGCTGACGAGTCGAGCCCGCCGCTGAGAAGGCATCCGATGGGATGGATGCTGCGCATTTGCCGGCGCACGGCCAGATCGAGTCGCTCGCGGAGACCGTCGGCATAGGCAGCATCGCAAGACAGTTTGACCGGCTTGATATTGGCGGGCGACCAATAGCGATGCTGGTCGATCGATCCATCGGCTTTGACCCGGATCACATGCGCCGGAGGAACCCGAAATATCTTCCGGTACATCGTTGTGACGTGGTCGGCGTGATTGAGCACCAGAAAATCGGCGAGTTTTTCTTCGCAGAGTTCGCGTGGCACATCATTCATCGCAAATAGGCCATTCGGCATGCTCGCGAAGGCGAAAAAATTCCGGGCCTTGTGCCACATCACCACATTCAGTCCGAGGTGATCGCGCGAGAGGGTTAGACACCGGCTGCGCGGGTCAAAGATCGCGGCGGAGAACGGGCCACGAAGCGTCGGCCAGATGTCGTCGCCGTATTTTTCCCATCCCGCGAGGAGAAGCCGCGAATCCGACCAATCCACCGCTTCCCGGCGCGCTATTCCAATCCGTTCGAGCAATTCATCGCGATTGTCCAGTCGCACGTCGGCCGTAATAATTGCGGCGCTGGCGCCCTGGTGCGGCTGTCGATCAAAGCGATCCTCGGGAGTCATCCGCATCAGCGCATGGACGAGACCGATATTTTCTTTGGCGAGTATATCGACGCGGTCGGGCCCATACTGAGTCAGCGCATTTGCGGTACGCTCGAGGTCACGCCGCATCACGGGCCGGCCATCGAAACGAATCAATCCGGCGATTCCACTCATAGAAATCCACCAATCCGGTCAGCAGGCTGTGCCAAACTCGGCGAGACGCGTGAAACGGCTCGCCTCTGGATCTGACACGACTTTGTTCTCGCCGATCTCGACCCATGCATGCGCGACGAGCGCTTGTTCTTGACGGGCAACGCCGAGGCAGAGCTGGCTCGCTATGCCACGCCGGCGCAGCATCGCATGCGTGGCCAGGGCGCGGGGGAGGCAAAGAGCATTCATCCAGGGCTTTGCGCCGATGCTCTCGATCGCCCATAAAACCCAACTTGTCTCATCGACCGCAAAGCGATTGATACGACGGGGCGGCCGACTGGCCCATGCGAAGATACGAGCGGATGGCACAAAGCGGACGACAATCCGCGCCAAGGCGATCGCGAAAAAGGCCTCCCGCTGATATGCCCGCCGGATCGTTTTCAATTTCATCGCAGTTGTTCCGGGATGACCATCCGTATCAATCGCTCATCGACCAGCGTTTGCAGAAAGGGAATGACGTCGCGGTTGAGGGTTTCTGGGGCCACGTCATGCTGTTGCGAAAGGCGGTGAAAAATTTCGCCGACGCGGCAAGGTTCGGCAAGCATGTTCCAGATTTCGGTCCCGACCTGATTGAAGTCAAAATATGAACCGGCACCTGTGCTCAACACAACAACGCGGCCATCGATGTCGGCCACGGCCAGTTGGTTGTCCCGCACCACGACACTATCGTTTGTGACACTCACGGCGTCGGACTCCATTGCGCGCTGGAAGCCGAACTTGCCACTGTCCGATTCAACGGCGCTAATTTTATTGTTCGCTGCGGGAAGACATCGGAAAAGCCATCTCAAACGAAAAACCAAGTTTCGTGGTCGGCGATGATGGCGGCTGCGGCTCGGCAAGACCGTTATCATTCTTACTCTGAGTCACAGATTTTGTTTCAGCACCAATGGCCACCTTGGTTACGACCGGCGGCTCCCAGGTACTGCTTCCCTTGTCATTGGTCCGGCCCATCTTGATCGCTTTCATGACCGACCTCCGAACAATTAAGCCTTCAAGCCTTCTATGGGATCGGGTTAACCATGGCAAGACTGGCGCCATGGAGATGCGGCGGCGTTCAATCCATCTCCTTACGTTTCATTTGTGATCGTTTTCCGACCGCGATGACGCGGAGTCGCAGGCGCTTGGCATCGAATATTCCGCATGATACGCTTTTTGCGCCACGAGGGGTTTCGGGCCGGAAAACAAGCACTTATCGTATGAAAGTGCTGGTCGCGCCCGAGCATGAGAAAGGGATCCGCCATGGCACACAAATCGTCAACGAGTTCGGAGACAGGCGAAGCCATTGCCGCGGACACGCCGGAAACTCGCGAGGAGATGGCTTCGAAACTGGTAGACCGCTTTGCCTTGTGGTCTGGCGTTGCCGGACTTATTCCGGTGCCGGTTGTCGATGTCTTCGCGGTCGGCGGACTCCAGATCCAGATGGTGCGCCGCATTTCTCAAATCTACGATGTCGAGTTCACGGAAAATCGCGGCAAGGCCCTGATCGCGAGCCTTGCGGGGGCGATGATTCCAGCGACCAGCGGCATTGGGGCCGCAAGCGTGCTGAAGAGCGTGCCAATTATTGGGACGATCGCAGGTGGTTTTGTAATGCCCGCGCTTTCAGCCGGCGCCACCTATGCGATCGGCAAGGCATTCATCCAGCACTTTGCCACCGGCGGGACCCTTCTTAATTTCAATCCTCCGGACTATCGTGAGTTCATCAAACGGCAAAGAGACATGTGGGACTCGCGCAAAAATCGCGCGGCCAAGTCTTCTCCGGATGCCGGAGCGACGACAAACCCATAAGTTGCGCCCGCATACGGCGGGCGTTGGGAGCCAAGCCATCCACCGCAGTGATAAAGTTGTCGACCGGCGAGACCGAGCCCCATGCTCGAAGCCTTCGTCTATATAGTATTCTGTGCTCTTACAGGGCTTTGCGGCATCGACCGCCGCATGGGCTTTTTCGGCACTTTTCTTCTGGCACTTCTAACCACTCCATTTGTAGTGTTGCCTGTCCTGCTTCTGACCGGCCCATCACGCCGTGCCGAATGGCCTCGCCGGAATTGACAGAAGTGGTTTGTTGTATTCGGCGGGGGCGTGTCTTGCTGGGCCAGCGGCAGCACTTTGTAGACGTGTAACGGAAGACATATGTCCTTCCTCGATCTCGTTCGCCGCGAAATGCACGGCTCGCTGCCGAAGCTGCTGTTTATGTCCGGACTCGGAGGCATCAGCACCGCGGCAATTCTTGCGGCTATCAATTCTGGTTTGCAAAGCGGCTCGAGTTTGTGGGCCGCTTCGCTCTTTGTGATTGCGCTTTTTCTGTTCATCAAGACTCAATCCTACGTGACAATTACGACGACCGCCGAGATTGAAGCGATCATCCATAAAATTCGCGTTCGTCTGATGGACCAGATAAGACGCTCGGAGCTGCTGGCGATCGAAGACGTCGGCCGAGCGCGAATTGTCGCTGCGATCACCAGCGATACTGCGGTGCTGACACAAGCGAGCAATATGCTTGCCTTTACGGTGCAGGGCGCGGTTCTGATCGTCTTTGTGGCAATTTACGTTGCGTTTTTGTCTGTTGCGGCAATTCTCACCACGATTGTGATCGTCTCGATAGCTGCCGTGATTTTCCACCAGAAGAATCGCCGCTTGGTCGACGAGAAACAGAGGGCGGCTGCGTGGGAGCGCCGGCTATTCGACCGGCTCACCGACTTCTTGGATGGATTCAAGGAGGTACGGCTTAATCGCGCACGCAGCACTGACCTGTTCGACGACGCGGTCGACGTATCGCGAACGGCCGCCAATATCAAAATTAATACCCAGGCCGAAACCTTTAAGATGATCGTGACGTCGCAGATATCGATGTACGTGCTGCTTGGTGCCGTCGTGTTCATCGCTCCCCAATTCAGCAATTCGCTGGGGGGCGCCGCCCTGACCAAGACCACGACCGCCCTGATGTTCATTGTCGGAGCGTGTTTCGGTCTGGTGCAATCGATACCCGTTCTGCTGAATGCAAATGCGTCGGCGGACCGTATCGTGCAGTTAGAGAATGCCCTGCGGGCGACCGTGTCGTCGCAACAGCGCGAGATCCCCGTCGTGAAGCGCTTTGACGAGATCGAGATGCGCAAAATCAGTTTCCGCTACGTGGACAGGTTTTCCGAGGCAGCCTTTAAGATCGGCCCGATCGACTTCACCTTGCGGCCCGGCGAGCTGGTTTTCATTACGGGCGGCAACGGCTCGGGCAAATCGACCTTTTTGCGGGTCCTCGCCGGCCTTTATCCTCCTGACTCCGGCGAGATCATCCTCGACGGCAAACACATAACTGATGCCAATCGCGACGAGTATCGCGCGTTGATGTCGGCGATTTTCTTTGACTATCATTTGTTCCGACGGCTCTATGGGGTGCCGGATGCTGAGCCGGGCGAGGTCGATCGCCTGCTTAACCTGTTCCGGCTGGCCGACAAGACAGGGCTAGTTGACGGCGAGTTTCGTACGCTCGAACTTTCGGGTGGCCAACGCAGGCGGCTCGCGCTCATCGTCAGCCTGCTTGAAAAGCGTCCGATCCTCTTGCTTGACGAGTGGACGGCCGAACAGGATCCGGAATTCCGGCGAAAGTTCTATGACGAGCTGCTGCCGGACCTGATGAAGGCCGGCGCGACCGTCGTCGTGATCACACACGATGATCGGTACCTCGACGAACTGAATTTGCCGGCGCGCAGGATTCGTATGGACGAAGGGCGCATTGTCCAGCAGCTTACGATAAAAGGTACAACAAGAAAGAGACCGCGGTAGCGTTCGATGGGGAAGGCGTGATGGCGAAGTATCCAGAGTCCCTCGATGGACTGCCGCCCAGGCGGCGGACGTGGCGAGGTTTTGTCGGGCGCCATCTGCCGAGCCTGTCGGTTAGCTTGCTGGTAGGTTTGCTGATCGCCACCATCCTATTCCCTTACGTCGTCATCACGGTCCCGAGCGGAAGTGTCGGTGTCCTTTGGAAGCGGTTTAACGGATATGACCTTTATTGCTGGTGCTTTGTCGGGCGTGGCACCATCCTCGATCCCCGGGAGTTGAGAGACGAAGGCCTTCACGTCATTTGGCCGTGGGACAAGCTGTACATTTACAGCCTGCGGCTGCAGTCCTCGACCCAGACCTACAACGCGATCAGCAAAGACGGTGTGAACGTGACCGCGCAGATCAATGTGCGGTTTCAACTGTTGCATAACTACGTTGCTGTGCTTCACAAATTTATCGGCCCACAGTACCTGAACTCAGTTGTGGAGCCGGAGATCGGAAGCCGGGCGCGTGAAGTCATTGCTCAATACACGGCGCAGGAGGTCTACACGTCGCGCGAAGGAATTCAGGCCAGAATTCGGACGGAGGCGCAGAAGAGCCTGAGTACACATCTCAATAGCCTCGTCCAGCCGGAAGCCATGGAGCAACCGGACCCTAAGCACTACAACGACTTCCTGCAAAACTCGATCCAGCTTCTGGACGCGCTCGTCCTCGGCATCGAACTGCCTGCGGAGATTGTCGCAGCGATCAATCGCCAGACCCAGCAGTATTACGAGATTCAGGAGTACAAATATCGTGTCGAGCGTGAGGCACAGGAGTCGACACGCAAGCAAATCGAGGCAAACGGTATCGCCGCTTTCCAGCGGACGGTGAGCGAAGGGATCTCGGATTCCTATTTACGGTGGCGTGGCATTGAGGCGACGCTTGCGCTCGCCCAGTCGCGAAATTCAAAAGTGGTGATTATCGGCGGCGGCAAGGATGGTTTGCCGATCATTCTCGGCAACGTCGAGGGGGCTGCAGGAACAAACTCCAAGGCGACAGCCAACGAGGGTGATGTGGCGCCAAGTGAAGTGATGCCCAACGAAAAGATGTCGCTCCCTACACCGGGTCAAATCAATACGCTGCCCGGGCAAGCAGGTGCTGCCGCGACTCCGCCGGGGCCCCAAAAGAACAACGCGGCCACCATCTCCGGCGCGCCACCGAATGTCACGCAGGCCCCGCCGACGGCGCCAAGCGGAATTCTGCCGTTTGATCTTTCGCGGATGAAAAATTACGTGCCGCAACTTCCCGAGTGGCTACGATCTGCCACCTCGGGCACGGGTTCTGGAACAGGAGCGCCTAAACAGTGACGGATATACGGCAACCGGTTCAGACAAGATCTTGGCTGTATCGTTTGTTCACGGGCCGCTGGTTGTTCCTGCTCGCGGTACTGGCCGGGATTGTTTGTTACATTATCGGCCTCAATGTGGGATATCTCGATATCGCCGGGGCCCGACAACTTATCCAGCAACTTCGGGCCGAAAACCAGAAGCTCAAAACCGAAATTTCAGATCTGAACGCCACGCAAGTGGCTTTGCAAAACAAGCTTTCGACATTCGAATCCGCGCTGGACGAGATCATCCCTTCGAAGAACACCTATAATATCAAGCCGAACCAATCGATGATCGTTGCGAGCGGGCGCTTGACCATTGGTCTGGTCGGCGCGCCCGGCAACGACAGCGTCAATATCAATGTCAACGGAAAGCAGCAGGCCGCGGCCTCAGGCGATGTCATTAAAGTGACGCTCGATCCGTCGACCGTATGCCAGGTGCGGGTCCAGTCGTTTGATATGTTCAAGGCGGTGCTCAACGCATCGTGCGAGAAGGCGCAATAAGCCTTCCGGACTGACGATCGTGGGTTAGGCGCGCGCCCCGCGGTGTGGGAGGCCGAAAACCCCCAAATATTTCCGTCAACCCGACATCATCCGGAGAATGACAGTCCGGAATCCGATAGCATTGCGACAGTGATTCGCCGTAACGCAAATTAAGCGGAAAGGCAGGTCTGCCATGAGACAGATAATCACAGTTGCAACGATGAAGGGCGGCAGCGGTAAGAGCACCCTGGCAAGCTGTCTGGCGGTTCATTGGCATCTGACCGGTCGGGCACCGACGATCATCGACGCCGATCCTCAACGGTCGATCGCGCGCCTTGCCAAGCGCGAGCGTGCGCTTGGCGGTGTTCCGGTGGTCGAGGACGCAACCGCGGACGCGTGGAAGACGGCGCAGAATCTTGCCGCCGGGGGTCGGCCGATCATCATCGATACTCCCGGTTTCCGGTCCCAGGCCACGTTGGCATGCATCGCCGCGGCGGATTTCCTTCTTGTCCCGGTCAAACCGTCGCCGCTGGACGTCGATCGCATGCTGGATACGCTCAACTCGCTTATCGACGGCGCCGGCGGCGCGCGCCCGACCTTCCGTTGCGTGCTCACCCAGACGACGAGAGAATCGGTCATTGCCAAACACATACGTGCGGAACTGATCGAAGCCGGATTTCCGGTTCTTACCAGCGAAATGACCAATCGCGTCGCGTATCCCGAGGCGGGCCTTTATGGCGCGACCCCGAGTCTTATCAGCTGGAAGGGCCACGCAGCCCGTGAGATTGCCGCAATTGCGAGCGAGATCGATGGATTGGTAGGTGTCAAACAGGCGGCCTGATCATGACCAAGAAGACCTTGCCGAAAGCGATCCGCTCAGAGGCGGGCGCCGCGGGTGCCGAGTTGGACCCTCGGTTGTTCGAGCCGGTGCCTGAAAAGACAAAGCATGTCGAGGCGGGCCGGGTCTTCTCGGTTTCGGCGGACGAGATTACGGACATCGCGGCCGCCGAGCGTAAAGGCCGTGCGCGAAAGCTGGTCGAGCGCTTCTCACTGTGGTCAGGGGCTGCCGGACTTCTTCCCGTACCCGTGCTTGATTTGGCCGCTGTCGCTGCGGTGCAGCTGCAGATGCTTCGCCGCCTTTCGCGGATCTACGACATTCCGTTTTCGAAGAACCGTGGCAAGGCAATCCTCGCCAGCTTTGCCGGGACAATGATACCAGCGAGCACGGGGCTCGGCGTGGCAAGCATGGCCAAAACCGTGCCCGTCGCCGGAACCGCAATTGGCGCGCTCACCGCGCCAGCACTATCGGTCGGTGCGACGTATGTCATCGGCATGGCCTTCATCGAGCACTTTGCTTCGGGCGGGACCTTGCTTGATTTCGAACCGCCGGACTATCACGAATTCATCAAAGCCAATGCGGAGACACGCGAGACGACCTGATCGTCGCGCCTCATCCCGAGTTGTGATGCATCTGCGGCGGCAGTCGCAATCTTATTGCGTTTGCCTCTTGCCGCCGGTTTTGGCGGCTCTCTCCGCGTCCCACCACCACAGGGTGGGGAACGCCGCCATGCCATATTTCGGCATTGGATCCGGGCGGCCGAAACGGTTCCACCGCGCCGTCCGCAATTTTCCGTAACCCCATTGCGGCACGACGTATTGATTCCAGAGCAAAATGCGGTCGAGCGCCTTGGTGGCGGCGATCAAGTCGTCTCGCGTCATGGCGGCCAAGACCTTCGTGATCATCTCGTCGACCGCCGGGTTCTTGATTCCGAGGATGTTGTCCGACCCCGATTGATCGGCGGCCTCCGAGCCCCAATAACCTCGCTGCTCATTTCCGGGCAAAAGCGATTCACCCCAGGCAAATGTAATGATGTCGAAATCCCACCCGCGCAGGCGGTTTTCGTAGTGCGCTTCGTCAACCGTGCGCACAGACACGGCGATGCCGAGCCGCTCCAGCGATGGCTTGTAGAACAGGAACACGCGTTCGAAGAGAGGGGCATTCGTGAGAAATTCGACCTCGAACTGCTCACCCGTCTTTGCGTTGACGAGTTTTTGATCGCGGACTTCGTAGCCGGCCTCTTTCAGCAGTCGCAGGGCCTCGCGGAAATTATTGCGAACCGCATTCGCATCGCCGCCGACCGGGTTCGAATAAGGCTTGGTAAAGACTTCGGGTGGAATTTTGTCACGCACCGTCTCAAGCAGCTGGAGTTCTTTGCCCACCGGCAGTCCGGTTGCCGCGAGTTCGGTGCCCTCGAAATAACTATTGATACGCTTGTATTGGCCGAAGAAGATCTTCTTGTTCATTTCCTCGAAGTCAAAAGCATAGTTAAAGGCGAGCCGCACGCGCGGATCCTTGAACTTGTTTCGGCGCAGGTTGAAAGCAAAAGCCTGCATCAGGCCGACATTGGTGATGGGAAATTCCTCGAGGATGACCCGTTTCTCGGTGACCGCCGGAAAATCGTAGGCCGTGGCCCAGTTCTTCGCGCTGTTTTCCATGCGCCAGTCGACCAAATCCCCCTTGAAGGCCTCGATGGCGACGGTGGCGTCACGGAAATATTCGTATCTCAGCTCGTCGAAATTATTTCGCCCGACATTGACGTTGAGGTTTTTGCCCCAATAGTCCTTGACGCGCTCATAGACGATATTGTGCGCGGGCGAGAATTCCCTCACTTTATAAGGACCGCTGCCAAGGGGCATTTCGAGCGTTGTTTCCTCGACGTTGCGTTGCTTGCCGTCCTTGTCGGTGCCCTCCCACCAGTGCTTCGGCAAGACTGTGAGCTGTCCGACAACCTGCGGCAGCTCGTGACTGCCGGTACTGTCGAATGCGAAGGTGACGTCACGCTCGCCAGTTTTTTCTGCCTTGACGACGTGACGATAGCTTGCGCCCGCCTGCGGACTTATTTTTTTGAATGCATTGAAGGAGAAAATGACGTCTTCGGGCGTGACAGGTTTGCCGTCCTGCCATTTCGCCTCGGGACGAAGTCGAAAAGTGACCGAAGAGACGTCTTTTGGAAAACTTACGGATTCGGCGAGAAGCCCGTACGTGCTGGAAACCTCATCCAGCGACTGCACCAAGAGAGTGTCGTAGGTCTGGTCAATGCCTTGAGCGAGCCTGCCTTTGACTCCCGCGACCACCATGTTGAAGTTGTCGTAAGTGCCAAGTGCGATCTGCGACGCTGCGCCAGCCTTCGGGGCGCTCGCATTGACGTACTCGAAGTGTTTGAAGCCGGCCGGATACTTCAATTCCCCGAATTTAGCCAAGCCGTGCCGCCATACAGGACTGGCATCTTGCGCTTCGGCGCTATCTATCCAGTTGGGGAAGGGAAGCCGGTGCCCGGCAAGGACGACCAACGCAGAGGTAAGCAAAGACCGGCGATTCATCTGGTACTCCACGGGGGGTCACTGCTGGCAGGCGACGAGCAATGCCGATGCTAGGTGGTTTTCAACTGCAACGACAGTGTGCAGTGAGGCTCAGCGGCAAAAAGAATCCGGTTCCCGATTACCGAATTTGAAAAATGCTGCTCTGCAAGATGAAACTTTTACAACTTCCAAATGCAACGAGGCGCCGAAATGCTTTCGGCGCCTCGCCTAAGACGTCTCGGTCCCCGCAGGCCAGTTATTTTATTGGGAGGCTAGGACCAGTCTACCAGGCTAGCCGTCGCACACGGACAAGCCGGTGCAAGACCCAAGGGTGAAGCCCGCCTTTTCTTTCGCCATGCCCGCCGCGATCTCCAACGCCTCGTCGGAGACTTCGAAGGCAAGGATCTCCTTCTCTGTCTTTTCAAATCCAACAGTCTTCATGTCACGATCCTTTCTTTCGCCAGCGGCGCCAGCAGTCAGCTAAGAGTTGCTCAAAAAAACGCCCCCTCCCAGCGCCATAAGCCATGATCCGATGCGTCCCTAGCAAAGTCAATTGGAATAAGCCTATATCCGCAGGCACTTATGACAGGCAGGGCGCTGATTTATGGAGATAAATCGTCTCCGGTCTTAACCAAGTCGAGTCATAAAAGCGCACTTGTCACGGCGGCCGGTTGCAGTGGGCATGCCCTATCTGGCTTGGGTTGGTCCAAGCGGCGTGAGACGCCAAATAGACCGCGTAGAGGTCGGGTATATTCCCGACCGGAGTGAGATTGATGGATGCCTTCTATGAGCGCCTGATCGTTCGCGCTGCGACCATCGACGAACTCCTGTCGGACGATTTTGAGGCCCTGCCGGGCCAAAAAGGCGATGCAGACTTGGCTGCTCGCCGCCTTGCTGCCTGGTGTCAGTCATCTGCCAGCGGGGACTGGTCATTATTTGGCCAGCGGCTGCAGCGCGATGGGTGGGCCATTGAAGGGGTCCTGACAAGGTTCGCGACCGTTCGCCGCAAAGCATCCGCCCCGCCCGCGTGGATTGATGATGCTATCTGGATTGAGGCCGCCCTTCGAAATCCCGAAAAAACCGCTAGTCAATATGCGGAGGGGTACGAAGCTTACGCATTCGAGCAATTGTTCAAGCCACTGGTGACGCAAGCGGCGGAACTTCTTTGGTCGGGTCTGGACCGGCGCACGATCGCCAATCTTGCCGACTCGGCGCACGCGGGGCTGCGCCAATCACTGCTCAGGGAACTTTGCAACCTTTGCGCGCCCGCAATCTATGAGCGGTTCGTCGTCGCGCGCAGCGCCGGCGAGGGGCCAAAGCCTGTTCACGGCACGTCACGTTACGATCAGTTTGTCGCTGACATGCAGGCGGGGGGCTTTCGGCGCCTGTTTGAAGAAAAACCGGTGCTTTTGCGTCTGATCGCCATACTGACCCGGCAGTGGATAGAAACATCACGGGAGTTTGCACTTCGATTGGCCGCCGATCTTTCAACGATCCGCCGCGACATCGTGGGTTCGGACGCAGAAAGCACAGTTGCAAGGATCGAAGGGAATTTATCCGACCCCCACAATGGTGGCCGATCGGTCCGCATCGTCACCTTTGAGGACGGTTCGCGGGTCGTCTACAAGCCGAAGGATCTCACGCTTGATATTGCCTGGCACAAGCTCATTGAGCGATTGAACGGGGCGAATCCGCCAATTGAACTCAGGGCGGTGCGCGCCATTGCGCGCGGCGGCTACGGTTGGACTGAATTCATCACTCACGCGGCATGCGCCGACCGCGCAGGATACAAGCGGTTTTTCGAACGCGCCGGCGCCTGGCTCGCACTCTTTCATTGTTTCGTCGCCAACGATATGCACCAGGAGAACATGATCGCGGCTGGCGACCATCCGGTTCCGATCGATCTTGAAACAATTCTTCAATCGACCGCCGTAGAGCACGAAGGCAGCGACCCGGAAGCGGAGGCTTCCGACCTCGCGACGGAGAAACTTGCCAGTTCGGTCATGATGGTCGGCTTGCTTCCCGCCTATGGCCGCACGCCTGACAACAACATCTTCGCCATGGGCGGCATGACGGCTGACTGGAATTCAAAAATTATAATCAAATGGGAAAACATCAATTCAGATGAGATGCGGCCGACCAGATCGAAAGAGGCCAGCATCACCAACCCCAACCTGCCGCACGTTGATGGCCGCTACGCCAGATTGGTGGATCATATCGATGATCTCGTTTCGGGATTCGAGGGCTACGCGAAGTTCCTGCGACGGCAAAACGAGGACTCAAAATTCGGTGACATCTACGAGGGCTTCGCCGGTCTGCCGGTCCGCAAGGTCGTTCGTGCTACGCGCTTCTATTCCATGCTGCTTCAGCGTCTGAAAAATAACCGGACCATGGATGACGGCATCATGTGGTCTGCTCAAGCGGATTTCATGGCGAGGTTGGCAGGATGGGACAAGAATGACGATATCTTCTGGCCGCTTCAGCGGGCGGAACGATCTGCCCTGCTTGCCCTGAATGTCCCGCACTTCGTTTCGTCCAACGATACAAGTGAGATCCACGATGCGGCCGGTTTCTCCGTCCGCACGGGCCAGACTCCCGGCCTCAGTCGCGCCCGCGCCCGCATTCAAAACTTCGATCAGGATGAGATCGACTGGCAAGTCGAGATTATCAGGGAGAATACGCGATCGCTCATACAGCGCTCCAATCCGACAACTTCCAGTGAGACGCAAGCAGCGAAGGTTCTGCATGTCACGGCGGTCCCGGCAAAGAAAGTATTCGTCGCGGAGGCCGACAGGATCGCCGACGCGCTGTCTCATTACGCAATTCGCAAGGGACCGGGCGCCGCATGGATCGGTCTCGACTGGCTCGGCGATGCCGAGGTTTTCCAGCTCGTTTGCCTCGGGCCCGACCTCTACAATGGCGTATCGGGCATCGCACTGTTTCTTGCTGCGCACGCGGCTGTTACCGGCCGCCAGTCTTCTGCCGATCTCGCCCACGCGGCCGTCGCTTATGTGAGAAAAAATCTCAAGAGCCGTGGTGCGGCGCGAATGGCCCGGTCACTTGGCATCGGCGGCGCCACGGGCCTCGGCTCGATCGTCTATGCACTCGCCGTGATGTCGAAATGCCTGCGCGACGACAGCTTGCTTGCGGACGCGCAGGATGCGGCAAACCTGTTCACCAATGACCTTATTGCCGCGGACAAAAGGCTCGACGTCGTCGGCGGGAGCGCCGGCGCGATACTCGGCCTGCTTCGCCTCTATCGGGATAGCCAGGCGAGTGAGGCGTTATACCGCGCGATAAAGTGCGGCGAACATCTGGTCGCGCAAGGCCGTCTGGGACCCGAAGGCCGCCGGAGTTGGGTCGGACAGGGCATGGGCAAGCACGCGCTCAACGGTATGTCGCACGGGGCGGCCGGCTTTGCCTATGCGCTCGCTTCTCTGGCAGCCGCGAGCGGGCGCGAGGAGTTCGCGCAAGCGGCATCGGAATGTATTGCGCTTGAAGATTCGAATTATGACGCGGGCCGCAACAATTGGCCCGACTTGCGCGGCGAGGGAGAGCCATCCTGGCCATGTCAGTGGTGTCATGGGGCAACCGGTATCGGACTTGCGCGGATAGCCATGACCTTGCGCGGCGGAATGAACTCGAAAAATTTTGCAGCTGATATTCAAAACGCCGTGCAAGGTGCGGTGAAAAGTTGGCCAGGCGTCGTCGATACGCTTTGCTGTGGCACCCTTGGCAGCGTCGAATTTTTCTGCGAGGCCGGAAATGCTCTCGCGCGCAACGACCTTCGTGAGCTCGCATCGCGCCGACTTGCCGCCGTTCTTGAAACTGCGTCATTACACGGCGACTACCGCTGGAATAGCGGTAAACAACAGTTCAATTTAGGTTTATTTCGCGGGCTTGCAGGCGTCGGTTATACATCGCTGCGTCAAGCCGAGGCCACGCTTCCTAACGTTTTGATTTGGGAATAACCCGGTTACCGAGGTGCCTTCTC
>Ga0126381_100004673_pt1 | contig 14949 bp, 15 predicted proteins | sample PanSoiMetPlot_28_FD_96465 | JGI IMG/M metagenome (GOLD analysis project Ga0126381, IMG submission 96465) | Tropical forest soil microbial communities from Panama - MetaG Plot_28 | ecosystem: Environmental > Terrestrial > Soil > Tropical forest > Bulk soil | place: Panama | collected 2016-02-17
CTCGAGATTCGTCTCCGGGTCATGGCTAAAGGCGAAATTCGTGTCCGCGGCGATTAGTTCCACGTTGCCGAGTGAAGGATTCAGCCAAAAACCCACTTCGGAAACCTTCGTGGGAAAATAGATTTCGATGAGACCGCTGCTATTGAACTTCGTGGTGAAATCGAAATCGACCGGTCCGAGAACATTCGTGCCGGACTTCGCATCACCGGCGATTGCGCCAGACAAAGTGTAGACCGCGAGTTCGTTCGTACCAACCATACCGCCGACAGAGAACTGCACGCCCGCGATTTGGTCGAAGACAAACGACTTCGAATCCACCGCGTTCCCCGCCGTGTAATTGGTAATGGTTTGCGGAGTAACCCCCGAAATATTTTCGAAGTTCACTACCGTAGCGCCCGCCTGAAATGCCGCGATGACGGCCGGGTCCGTCGTATCGATGGTGGCGGCGCGCACAAATCCTCCGAGAGCAGTGCAAATAATAAGCGTTGCAAACCCAGTTCCATTGAACATTCGTGTTCAGTTCCTCCGCTTAAGACCTGCGTAGTCCAGATCTTCTTTTGGCGGCCGAACACGTTCGAAGCCCCTATTTAGATTGTTTGCAAGAATGTTACTGCATTCTTGCATTTGCATCCCTCGCCCGCCGTACCGCGGAGGTCAAAGCGTCGGCTTGAAGGGGCAGGTTTTGCGGAAGTTATGCAGGAATGGCAGTCACGTCGTTAGTGCGCCGAAAAGACATCATCATTGATACTGTGGAGGTCTGATCCGTAATTTCCATATTCCACGCACCTCCAGTTAAGCCGACGTAGGAATGCCGGCTTTTCGGAGGTGTTATGAATACACAAATCGGAGGAAAGGTGTGTGTATGGATAGGCGCCGCGATGGCGCTCGTCCACGCCGCTCCCATTAATTACGAGGCGCTAAAGAATTACACGTTTACGACCAACGCAAACGTTGTTCCCACGCTGAACTTACAGCGTTATGACCACGCCTACGACTACAACGTTGTTGGCGGCGGTATTGCGCAAAATACAGCCCAAACCGCGAGAGGGTTTGACCCGTTCGCGCCGGATTCCTACAACAAGAACTGGCCGAACGCCGCTAATGCGAACATTTACTACTGGGCCATCTTCAACCGTCCGCCCGAGCTTGTGCCGATCGCGGTCACTAAGGAGCAGGTGAACGGGCTTACCCTCAACGGAAGTCCTTACAATGACTCCTCAGTCGCCGGCGGCGCGAACGCGAACGTCGACGCGTCAGTTACGACACTGGCCGCGAAGAATGCGGCCGGCTCGCTGTCGGTCAATGGTAACGTTCCGGATCCGGTCGCAGGCGAGCGGCTCTTTGCCATGTCCTACGGCCAGCTTACGGCGACCGCGAACGGCGCCAACCTTCGCGGAGTAGTGACGGATGCGGCGGGCCTGGTGATCAATAATCTTGCGGCTCCGCGCGGAATAGGCTCCACCGCGGTGCGAACGGGGGCCGCCGATCCGGTGTCGCTTGCGGCATTCGACTCGTCCGGCAATCTTATGTCCAACACGCTGTTGATGGTCGATCAAGGTGAAATCGACGGCTGGGGATTGCTCGACTGGGAGAGCAACGCCCTCACGCTAAATGCCGACAACGGGTTCTTCTCACTCGCCATTTACCCGTTCACGCAGGGAGACGTCGCTGGCGCCTTGGATCTGACCGTGGTGAACGGCGTGGTCACGTTCGCCACCACCGGGACGGCGTTTCAATCGTGCCAAGCCTCGGCAAAATCGAGCGTGAGTAGCTTCTCCTGCACGCTGCCGACGCTCGAGTCCTGGAACTACGCCTACAATTCGAACGGCAACATGATGAGCCTCGAAGCCAACTTCGATGACGTGGGCTTCACGCAAGCGGAGAATACTCCGGAACCCGGCACGCTCATCACAATCGGACTTGCTCTGGTTGGCGGCGGTTTACTGCGCCGCCGGCGGCGAGCGAGCGCCGCATCGACTGAACATAGATGAAAATGAAGATGCATGAGGTACATTGACTAATGGTCCTCAGCGATTTAGTTTTAAGTCGGCGAAAGCCTCGGGAGGGGAGCCCACTAATTCATGCAGCTTGTTCCTACGCACGACGAAGTCATCTCGCTGCTCAAGAAGACCGGTGGGCTGCGGCAGGGGCATTTCGAATATCCTAATGGACTGCATGCGGCAGAGTATCTTCAGGTCGCGCTCACCATGCGGTATTACGAGGTGGCGAAGATCCTTAGCGTGGGGTTGAGCCGAAAGCTGCGGGCTCACACGGATATTCGCGCCATCATTCCGCAGCTTTCGATTGTTGCGCCGGCGACGGGCGGCCTGCCCGTCGCCTATGGCGTTTGTGAGGCTTTGCGCGCGAAGCAGGTTTACTGGGCGGAGCGCGAAGGCAATCAGGAAGGACTTCGATTCCGGCAGTTCCTAGACGTCCAGCCGGGCGAAAAGGTTCTGCTGGTCGACGATATTCTGCGCACCGGCAGAAAGCTCTCAGAACTCAAGAAGCTGGTAGAAGCCCGTGGCGGGGAAGTGGTCGGTCTGGCGGTCGTAATATATCAGCCTTATCCCGAGGCGGCCAAGTTCGATCCATTGCCGTTCTATTATCTTGCGAAGCTGGATGAGACGTATTCGAAGGATGCCGCGTCCTGCGAGCTTTGCAAGCACGGTGTGCCCATGGCGAAAGTGCTCGTGTAGCGGTCGCAAGTGATCACTCGGCGTTCCGTTCTTCTCAGCCCGGCAGCAGCTTTGCTTGCGCAAGGTGTTCGCGTAACGGTTAATTGGGTCTGGCTCGACGGGGACGATTTCCCTACTGGTGTGGAAGATTCGAGCGTGGTCTTCACTCGCGCTTACGTCGCGGACCCACGCGTCGACGGCAACCGGCGCGCCGCGCTGGCCGGCAAGTTCCCGACCGCGATCTCTCAGGGGAGCCCCACGATCGAGTCCATACTAAATGACGCGCGAATCCCTTATGTCGAAGGGCGGGATGGCTCGGGCATAGTGGTCTTCGTCGGGCAGGGGGAGGGATCGGGTTTCACGGAACGCTCCATTCGTGTTCCCGTGGCGATTCGATACCCTGGCGTTCTGACGCCTCGCCTTTCCAGTGGAGTCTTGCTTTCTGTTGTTGACCTGATGCCGACAGTTCTTTCGCTATGCGGCATTATGGCGCCGGAGGGAACGCAAGGCCGCGACCTGGCGCCGCTGCTGCGGCAGCAATCGGGCGATTTGCCGGAGTCAGTGTTCGTGCAGGGTGAGAGATGGCGTACTGTGATTCGCGGTTATGACAAGCTGGTGACGGATCTGAGCGGCGTTCCCGAATACTTGTATCACCTAGCCGAAGATCCTAATGAGCAGACGAACCTCGTGAGGGATCCAAAGGCGCGGCTGACGCGGGATGCGCTCGCGGCGCTCGTGCAGTTGTGGCTGCGCAGGTTGTCGGACCGTATTGATCCGTCGGGGTTGAAGCAACGGTAGGCGCATGAGTTTCGCGTGGGTTCGTGAACATGCTTGCTACGGGAGTTCGAGACTGTTTAAGAGGGCGGATTGCCAATCCGCCGCAGGCTGCCAGCCTGCACTACATGGCTTTTCAGCGCTGTAGGGGATTGAAGCGGGACAAATTACGAGCGCGAAGCTGGTTGAGAGGCTGCCATCCTGCACTGTATGGCGTGCTGCTAGTTTTCTCGCCTTAATGCTTCGGTCAGCTTCGCGGCGAAGGGTGATGCTGAGGGCTCCGGTTTTTTGGGGGCGGGAGCCGCAGGCACGATCACCCGCACAGGCGCAGGGCTCGGAGCAGGCTCTGGCGACAAGTACTTTTCCTTCTTTAATACGCTCCGCTCCAGCGCGGAGTTGTACCCTGTCCAATTCCCCTCGTACGTCCGGTCCCGCTCGATTAATCCACGCATGCACTCCATTTTCGAGTCCATGTTGTCGAGCAAATGCAGTAGCATCGCTTCCGGAAACAGTGGAACCTTGGGCGATCCATACTCCAACTGTCCGTGATGGCTCACGATCAGGTGCAGCAGCAACTCCCTCAGCTTCGGCGGAAAATCGGGAATCCGCCGAATTTTTTCGTCGACCATCTGGAGCCCAATGACGATGTGCCCAAGAAGCTGACCGGTATCGCCATATCCGAGGCTCTTGGCGTACGTGAGCTCGCTGATCTTTCCGATATCGTGCAGCACGACTCCGGTAAGCAGAAGATCGAAATCGATATCTGAATAATGAGCCGCCGTCAGCTTCGCCAAGTGGCAAAGAGAAAGCACATGCTCGATCAATCCGCCGATCCAGCCATGATGGACGGACTTGGCCGCCGGCGCCGTGCGGTATTGCAGGGCTACCGCCTCGTCCTCGAATATCGAGTCCAGCAGCTTCTTCAAGTATGGATTTGTAACGCCCGCGATCCAGCCCTGCAACTCGCGGAACATCTCGTCGCGATCGCGTTTCGACGCAGGCAGGAAATCCGCGACGTCGCATTCGCCGTCCGGCACGGGTTGAATCTTATGCACCGAAAGCTGTGGACGATTCTGAAAGACCTGCACCAGGCCCTTCACGCGGATGTAGTCGTCTTTATCGAACGAGTCGAGCACCTCGGCGGCGTTGTCGAACATCTTCGCGTCGAGCTCGCCCGTGCGGTCCGTAAGGACCAGAGAAAGGTAAGGCTCGCCCGACTTCTTCTGGCGTATATCCTTCAGCGTGACCAGAAAAATGCCGGTGATTGTTTGGTTGGCTTCTAGTTCCTTAATGTAAGGAGACTTCATTCAGTGGTTGATTTGAGATACGCGCAGTTCGCGCAAGCATTTTATCGAGACGAAGACTGGCCTGGGGAATCGCTATGCGTGCCAGGAACTGGAAGACCCAGAACATGCTTTTTGCGGCCCTTCGCCAGAACTTCCTGCTTCGTCGTGGTCTCCGGCTTCAGCTGCGCGGGATCGTTCCATTTGGTGTCCTTGCCGGGAGCAGCGCCCGTATCAATGTAATCCGGCTTGATCTCAAGAAACGCATCCTGCCGCAGCTTCGTGAGATATTCGCGCAGCATAGGTTCCATCCTCGGGCCGGCGATTTTGTCGGTAACTTCGTTCTCCACTTCGTCGAGGCTCGCAAGTCCCGCCTTCTGGTGATCGTCGACTTTCAGGATCAGATATCCGCCTTGGATCTTGATTGGGTCCGAAACGTATCCCTTGGGCTGGTTCCACACTGCCGCTTCCAGATCTTCGCGGAGAGTGCCCTTGGTATAAGGATCGAGGAAACCGCCGTATTGGGCAGAAGCCGCGTCGGAATTGGTTTGGGCCAGTTCCGGGAATTTCTCACCGGCCCGCGCGCGCGTTACAAGGGTTTTGGCTTTTCGCTCCGCGGCCGCAATGTTGTCCGGATTCGCGGCCACCATGATCTCGCGCAGGAAGATGCGCTCGTCTCGTTGGAATTCGTTCTGGTGCGCGTTGTAATACGCTTCCAGGTCTTCGTGCTTGACTTTCATCTTGCTCGAAACTTCGTCGCGGACCACGCGCTGGGTAAGAATGCTGTTCTTCAAGTCGTTCTTGTAGTCTTCGTAGCTTTGTCCCGTCTGCTCGCGCACAAACTGTTGGAATTTATCGGGATCGACGAGTTCTTTCTGTCCGGCTGCCACGGCGCGGCGCTGAATGTCGGCGAGCTGCTTATTTACGTCGGAATCGACGTTAAGGTTTAGTTCCTTACCCCTCGCGACAAGGAGCAGCGTATCTATACGATTCCGGAGCGAATCCTTGGTTCTTATCTGGAGGGCTTCCGCAAGCCGAGCCCCGCTCAAACCCTGCTTCTTCAGTTCCTCTGTTGCGATGAGCTTATCGCGTTCGAGGTCGGTACGCGTGACGATGTCGCCGCTGACTTTGCAGACGATCTCGTCAACCACTTTGACTTCCGCGAAGGCGGAAACCGCCGAGAAACCGCACATGAGCGCGAGTGGAATGAACAGGGTACGACTCATAGCTTGATTATAGACGGCCCAAAATGTCACAAACGGTACGGATTTCTTGGCGCGTGTGCTCACTTGAGACGATCCAGCGAAGGATGCCTTCTGCCGGAGCTCCGGGGTATGACGAGACCAGAGGAACCACGAACCCGGCATTGAGTGCGCGCGCCGACGCTTCTTGCGCGCGTTCTATGCGAAAGAAAATCGGAGCCTTAGGGCAGGGAATCGCCAGCGACTCCGCCATGAATGCGATGTTCGAACGAAGCCTGGCGATACGTTCGGGTTCGTCCTCCACTACAGTAATTGCCTCCGAAGCGGCCGCGGAAAGAGGAGGGGAGAGGGCGCTGGTGGAGGCAAGAATCGCAGATCGCTCGCGAATTTTGTGAAGCCAGTTGGCGCCGCCCAAAATCACCCCTCCCGCGCAGCCGAGCGCCTTGGTGAACGTGGCGGTGAAAATGGTGCGCGGCGAGCCCGGTTGTGGGCGCTCCATGCCGAACGAGTGCGCGGCATCGAACACGCACAATGCATCTCCTGCTGCAGTTTCGATTTCTTCCCAAGGGGCCGTATCGCCCGTCAATGGAAAAACCAGGTCTGTGAAAATCCCGACCTGACCGCGCGACTTTGCGAGCTTCTGTTTCAAGTCGCTCACGTCGCGGTGGCGATATACGGCGGTTTCCGCAGAGGACATCGGAAGAAAGCCTTTGAAGCTCGCATGCGCCTCTGCATCCACTAGCCAAAGATCTACCAGTCCGCGCAGGCCGTCGATGACTCCGGCATTCGCCAGGGTCCCAGAGGTTGTCACGATTGCTTCATCAGTTCCCGCAAATCGGGCCGCCTTCCGCTCGAGCGCCAGCACTTCCGCGGTCGTGCCGGTGGTCTTGCGTGAAGCGCCCATTCCGAGACCCGAAATCTGTGCTACATGCGTCCACGCCGCGAGGATGCGGGGATGAAATGACAAGCCGAGGTAATTCGTGCCCGCGAAAGACGTAAGAATTCTTCCGTCGATCTCAACTTTTGTGGGCCCAAGCACTCGCACTGCTCACGAGTGTCGCATGGACTGTGCTACACCTGAGAGTTCCCCTATGGCTCGCTTCAAACCACGTGGTTCGTCGAAACCGAAGACGTCCACGGCGCGGGGCCTCATCCCGTGCATGTTCCTTCTGTTGATGGGCTTCGCCCTTGTGTTTTATCTCTTCTATGCAGTTCTAAATTCCAATAAATGAAACGTACTGACCAACGCACTCCGGACCAACTTCGGCCCGTGAAGATAACTTCGAATTATTTAATGACAGCCGAAGGCTCCGTCCTGATTGAAGTAGGCCACACGCGCGTGTTGTGCACGGCTTCGATCGAAGACTCGGTTCCCCCGTTCCTGCGTAATAGCGGTAAAGGATGGGTTACAGCGGAGTATTCCATGCTGCCCCGGGCGACCGCCACCCGCACCGCGCGCGAAGTTTCGAAGGGGCGGGCTTCGGGCCGCACGATGGAAATCCAACGCTTGATCGGACGTTCCATGCGAACCGTGGTGGATTTAAACGCGTTGGGCGAGCGTAGCGTGATCCTTGATTGCGATGTGCTCCAAGCCGATGGCGGCACGCGTACCGCCTCGATTACTGGAGCGTACGTCGCTCTTGCCATCGCCATTAAGAAGTACGAAGCAGCGGGCGCCTTTAAGAAATCGCCATTGATCGATTCGGTCGCGGCGACGAGCGTGGGTGTCTTAAAGGGAACGCCAATTCTAGATCTCTGCTACGAAGAGGACTCGCAAGCTGAAGTTGACATGAACGTGGTAATGACCGGTAAGGGAAAGTTTGTGGAGGTGCAGGCAACGGCGGAAAAGACGCCATTCGATGACGCCCAACTAGCGTCGTTGCTTATGCTGGCGCGCAATGGTATCGCGGATCTAACGCTGATTCAAACTGAGGCTTTGAAAAGCTGACGGGAGTCCACGGGGTGTTGGCGTCGCGGCTAAACAGGGATTACGGCCTCAAAGCGGCTTCCCTGAGGTAAAGGAACACCCGAAATTTGGCCGCCCGCACGGCCCACAATTGCCTCGGCGATCGCGAGTCCGAGTCCGAAGCCGCCCTTATGGGCATCTAATTTTTCGAACGGGATAAACAACCGTGAAGTGAACTGAGGATCCCAGCCCTGGCCGTTGTCCTTCACTACAAGAATCACGTTCGGCGGTTCATGGCGGGCGGCGATCTCCACGAGCAGTGGTCGCGTATCATCACGAAACCGAATGGAGTTATTGATCAACTCCACCAATACGTGATGAGTCTTATTCGGGGCCATTACGTCCGGTATGGGCGTCGTCTCGATTGTGCCTTTCGCTTCGGCAAGCGCTTGTTTCGCCTGGTGCACGGCGGAAAGAACGGCTACCTGTAACGGCAGCCTTGGCTGAGTTTCCGGTCGCGTAGCATCCATCAACGCGGCCACGCGCGCCAGAAATCGCTCCAGATTGCGATTCGCTTCAATGATTTCCTTGATGAGGCCGTCTACTTCTTCATCCGCGCTTCCTTTTAGCCGCCTCTCCAGTAGCTGCGTGCGGGTCGCGGATCTGCGCACCAGCGATCTGGCATCATGCAGGAGCCGCGCCATGTGTTGTTCCCAATCAAGAATGCCGCTTGCCTCGCTGGAATCGAAACCTTTTGCCTCCGCAGTGTCTTTAGGACTGGGGCTATTCGAAAGACTCATGCGCTAGCATGTTCCTTCTCAATGGCATCGGCTTCCCCTGTAGTACCCAGGCGGTACTGTCGCAGCTTCAGGTGCAGAGTCTTCGCGCTGATTCCGAGGACGCCAGCGGCGCGAGTCTTGTTATTGCGCGATTGCGCAAGTGTAGCTTCAATGAGCACACGCTCCGCTTCATCGACGGTCATTCCGACGCTTATGTTCAAACCTGCAGTCGGCGTCGCTTGCGCGCCGGGCATGCTACGCTGGGGCAGGGATAAGTGGGTCTTCGTAATGGGACCTTCGCCTGCCAGAATCGTCGCGCGCTCCACCACGTTTCGCAGTTCGCGCACGTTTCCATCCCAGCGTTGGGATATCAAAGCCTCGCGAGCCTCGGGCGACAAATGTGTGACACGCGTTCCGTGCTTGCCGTTCAGTTTTTCGATCATCGCTTCGACAATCATGGGCACATCGTCAATGTGGTCGCGCAATGGCGGAATCTCGATGCTGAACACATTCAAGCGGTAATAGAGGTCTTCCCGCAGCTTCCCTTCGCGAATCGCTTTTTGCGGATCGCGATTGGTTGCGGAGAGCAACCGCACGTTGGCGCTCAATTCCTGTTTTCCGCCGAGCCGGCGGAAGTGAAAGTCTTCGAGCACGCGCAGCAGTTTCGCTTGCATGGCCATCGGCATCTCGCCGATTTCGTCGAGGAAAAGCGTTCCGCCTTCGGCCATCTCCAACGCGCCGGCGCGACGTTCAACGGCTCCTGTGAACGCGCCTTTTTCGTGCCCGAAGATCTCGCTTTCCATAAGCGTCTCCGGCATGGCGGCGCAATTGATGGCAATAAACGGCTCGCCGCTACGGGTGCTGCATTGATGAATGGCTCGCGCAACGAGTTCTTTTCCCGATCCGCTTTCGCCGGTGATCAATACGCACGCGTTCGTGGGTGCCACCTGTCGAATCAGTGCAAAGATATGCTGCATTGCATGGCTCGATCCGACCAAGTCGCCGAGGACCCCGCGCTGAGCCAAGTCCGCGCGCAGTCTTTCATTCTCACGAGCCAACCTGCCTTGGTCGGCTGCGCGACCCAAGATCGCGCGTAGCGCTTCCAGATCAATCGGCTTTTCCAAGAACCAAAATCCGCCGTATTTGTGAACGGTGTTTACGGCCGTCTCAAGGCTGCCAAACGCCGTGAGCACAATTGTCGGCGGCAGCGTCCCCGATTCCCGCAGCCGTTCCATCATCTCGAAGCCGCTTATTCCCGGCATTTGAAGATCGGTCAGCATGACCGCAGGCGCAAACTCCGCGAGCTGCTTGATCGCGTCGCCGCCATCCACCGCGGTCCGCACGGTGTGGCCCCACGCCTCAAGCACCTTCTGGAGGAGCGTTCTCTGCTCGATTTCGTCGTCAACGACTAGTACGCGCATTTTATGCTGCTCCTCGCTTGTCCTTTATCATTCGCCCCTCTATCTTCTGTTCATTTATCTTCTCTTCGTCTATCCTGTGTTCACCTGGGGCGGCGTTCTCGCTTAGGAGGGCGCCTGTCGATACCGTTTCTTTACTACTTAATTTTTGAAATTCCGCTTTCAAATGTTCCAGTTCCTCATCCGGCCAATCCTCTAAGTGCACCAACCCCGTCCTTGCATGTTTAAGCGCCCGAATCAACTCGTCCAACTTAAGTTGGATGGCAAGTGAATCGCGATTTTGCGTCGCCTGGATCATAAACACCATCAGAAAGGTAACGACTGTGGTCCCGGTGTTAATTACCAACTGCCATGAGTCTGAGTATCCAAAAAGCGGTCCTGTTACAGCCCAACACACAACTACGACCACAGCAAGTACAAAAGCGGTCGGAGTGCCTAGAGCAATAGAGCATCGATTTGAGGCAAGACGGAATCTTTCCCTTAGGTCCACGTAAAAAACTCCGTGCAAGAAGAGGTCCAAAGGCGAATCAGTAACTTCCAGGCCCTTTTAATTACAAAAGTTCCCGTGCGGTAATAATGACACGACCGAGGACCTCTTCGTGACGTTTTTAACCGTGCTTCTCCCAGCGTGACTGCGAGTTTAACTCCTCGATGAACGGGAGAGCCTCAGCAGGGGTCTTCGGGCGGGTTGTTTCCAAGATGTCTTTATTGGAATAGTCGGTATTGTAGATAGCGCGGTTATCACTTTTATCTTCGCGAATCGTGGAGCCCTCCAGCGCTACGCCCGCGAACACTCCGCGTGACCGTGAGTAGCCCAGAATCTCCGCCTTCATAGTCGCGTCGGTTTCCGCCTGGGCTGATCGGCCAACCGGTCCAGCCATCGCTTGCGCTTCGCCGCCGATTTTGAATTCGCTATTGATCATCCGGCGGGCTCCGCTCTCATTCATAACAAGGGCGATCACGTCCGTTTCACCGGCTCCGATCTGCAAACCGAAACTTCCGCCTTCAATTCGAATTGCCGCCGGTCCGGTCCATCCCCCATTCGGCCGTCTGCAGGAAAGGAAGCCCTTGCCGTACTTCGCTCCCACGATGAAGCCGGCTTGCTTCAGGTTAGGGACGACGACAATGCAATGCGCCTTGTCCATTAGATCGTGCGGGATGCCTTTGTCAGGGGCGTCGAAGATTTCTTTCATGACGGTGGTGGCGGCATTGAGCCGCTTTACGACGTCATCATGATCATTTGCCATCGCCATCGGCGCGATCAACGCCGCGGGAAGGCTGAGTGCTAAGAGCCATTTCATAGTAATGTTTCTCCTCTGGGCCGGCTTCAATCGCCTGCACTACGAAGGAAGCAAACATCGTGCCAATCCAGGTGTTATAGGAGAAACAAAAGCTCAGGAAATGTTACTAGCTCGATAAACTCGAACCTTTCGACGCTATACGGAGAAAACGTGGAGATTTGAGCGTTACCGCGTACTCTGCGCAACGATCGGCTGGTGCAATACCGTTGATGCTTGCTGCTTCTGCGGAGGCTCATAATATCCGATCAATCTCCCCGCCGTTACCACGCCGGACCAGAGAACAATCGACATGATCGCGGCGACCTTCGCGTTTGTGGGCAGAACCGGAGCGCGATCTAATTCCTCGGCACGCTTATACACGCTTCCGCGAAACACGAGCGCGTGAATGATGATCAGCGTGAACATGGAAATTTTCATCCAGAAGTACGGATTGGATAGATACTGGTCCGCCTTCGCCCAAAACAGAAATATGCCGCAGCCTGCCGTGATGGTTAGCCCCAAATGCTTCCATTTCCGAAGCCCGTTCACGACTTCCGAGATCGGGTAGCTCTTAAGCGCGAGCCCCAGGATCCGCATGTCTGTCATCAAAATCATTCCGCCGAAGAGCGCCATGCCGGCCAGATGCGACGTCATGACGACGGGGTAGACGAGCGCCGACTCCCTCAGCGCGGTTGCGACGTCCGCGCTTTGTAACCACTGCCCAAAAGTTTCGAGTGACATCCTGCTCTCCTAAACGAAGCGCCTAGACAAAGGCAATGAACAACCCACCTGCTACCACGGATACCCAAAGCGCCAGCGAAATAATGGCGGTCAACTTAGCCCCCGCGCCCTTTGCTTCCGACATCGCTACCTTACGATGGATGGTGTAGTTGTAAATCATCGCCAGTAGTAGCGCGCCGATCTTGAATCGGAACGACGCATTGTTCAGATACATCACCGGGTCCGACGAGAAGATCAGCGGACCAGAGATCCACATCACCACGAGGCCTACCAAGGTCCATGGCGCGGTATCCTTCAGCACCTTGGACGCCGGTTGGCTCTTGAAGGCGAGCCCGAGCAGTCTCAGGTCGACCAACGCAACCGTGCCAATCGAAAATGCAAATCCGAGAATGTGAATAATCTCGCAAAGCGGAAATGCCCATTCGTTGTTATTGAGTGGATTCGTTGCTGGATCGTATGCAAGCATGATTTCTTTTAGGCTACCTTTCAACCGCGCCCACAGCGCGGGGAACATCCATGGGTCGCACTTCGGCGTGAATCTTATCGAGGGGCGGCTCGATATATCCAATTCCGCGCCCGCAAATCACCAATCCCGTCCAAAGAAGCAGGGAAGTTGCCGCCGCCACTTTTGCAATCGCCGGAACTTGCGGAGCGGCGTCCAAAGCCTTCGTGTTTTCATAAACACTCTTCCGGAAAATCCAACCGTGGACAAACACGCACAGGAGCAGGATCATCTTCACACGGAAAAACGCATTGTAATAATACTCCTCTGCCTTCGACCCGGCGAGCAGAATGCCGCAAGTGATCATCAATAGCGCTCCCCATCGCTTAGGCACGCGCAATTGATCGATCAAATCCGAGATACTGCGATTTCGCATGGAAATCCCAAGCATCCGAAAATCGCCCAGCAGAATCATCCCTCCGAACATGCCGATGCCGCACATATGCAGCGAAAGGATAATCGGGTAGGTAAATGCGGAACTCCGAAGATAAGTGAACAGGCCCGTGAATTGCACCCACTGTGCGAACTCAAGCATAGATTATGTCGCGAAAAACCCGATAAAGATTCCGCCGGCTAAGACTCCGGCCCAAAGTAACAATGAGATTATCCCGATAGCCGCCGTCGCTGTGCCTGCGGCGATGGCCTTGCGCCGCAGCGTGTAATGAAACAGCAGCGCCAGCGTCAGGCATGTCATCTTTCCTTGAAAGGGATGGTTCAGGTAGTACATGTCCGGGTCGGTTGCGAACATCAGCGCGCCCGAAAGCAGCATGCTCACGATTCCAAATAACGTCCATGGCGCAAAATCCTTCGCGAGGCTCTGTGCCGTGTCGCGCACCATCCCGTACCCGAGAATCCGGAAATCGACGATGGCAATGGTACCGATCGATACGGCGAATCCTAGAATGTGCCAGCATTCCAGCGCCGGAAACAACCAAGCAGCGTCATTTAGCGGGTTGGCAGGTGGCGCACCAGCTTGTAGGAGCAACATGGACCAGAGATTAACTCTACAACATCCTTGGCGCGTCCATACTGCCGTTCGACGTACCTAGCCAAAAGATAGGCAGTGAAAATCGAGCATCTCCGCTTGGGCCAGAAAGCCAATGTGGGGAAGAATTTATCCCTGGCATTACGCCTGTAACTTCAAAACCAATGCTCCCAGGGGCGGCAATGTTAAACGCAAGCTAGCCGGGTGTCCATGCGACCCAACCTGCTCCGCAAATACAGCGCCCCCGTTGCCCATATTCGAACCGCCGAACATCTCCGCATCGCTGTTCAGTAACTCGCGATAGATCCCCGCCTGGGGCACACCGAGCCGGTATCCATTCCGAGGCACTGGAGTAAAATTGCAGACTACCAGGACAAATTCCTTACGTCCGCGCGACCATCGCAGAAACGCGATTACGCTCTGGTCCGCGTCGTGGAAATCGACCCAATCGAAGCCCGCATAGCTGTCTTCTACTTCGTTGAGCGCAGGCTCGCTTCGGTAAACCCGATTGATCTCCCGCACGAAGCTTTGCAGCTTGCGGTGATAGTCAAAGTTCAGCAAATCCCAGCGCAGCCCCGTGTCGTGGTTCCACTCCGACGTTTGCCCGAACTCGCACCCCATGAACATTAGCTTCCGCCCGGGATGCGTGAACATATAAGCGAAGAAAGCGCGGGCGTTCGCGAACTTCTGCCACTCATCGCCAGGCATCTTCGCGACCAGCGAACGTTTCCCGTAGACAACTTCATCGTGAGAAATCGGCAGGACGAAGTTTTCACTAAATGCATACAGCATGCTGAACGTGATGTTCTGCTGATGAAAGCGGCGGAATACGGGGTCCATTTCGAAGTACGAAAGCATGTCGTGCATCCAACCCATGTTCCACTTCATGGTGAACCCGAGCCCGTTCAAATAGACCGGCCGTGAGACACCTGGCCAGGAAGTGGACTCCTCCGCAACCGTGAACGCTCCTGGTTCTTTGTGCACCAGCTCATTGAAGCGGCGCAAGAATTGCAGCGCCTCCAGATTCTCGCGCCCTCCATAGCGGTTCGGAATCCATTCGCCTTCCTCGCGTGAGTAGTCCAGATACAACATTGAAGCCACTGCATCCACGCGAAGGCCATCGATATGAAACTCTCGCAGCCAATACAGAGCGTTTGACAGCAGGAACGTTAACACCTCATTCCGGCCGTAGTTGAAGATCAGTGTGCCCCAGTCCTTGTGCTCGCCCTGGCGTGGGTCGGCATGCTCATACAATGCCGTTCCATCGAATCGCGCCAGCGCGTGCCGATCTCGTGGAAAGTGTCCCGGAACCCAATCGAGAATCACGCCGATCCCAGCCTGATGACAGCGGTCCACAAACGCGCGAAACTCGTCCGGAGTGCCGAACCGCGAGGTCGGCGCGTA
>Ga0126381_100004674_pt1 | contig 14948 bp, 11 predicted proteins | sample PanSoiMetPlot_28_FD_96465 | JGI IMG/M metagenome (GOLD analysis project Ga0126381, IMG submission 96465) | Tropical forest soil microbial communities from Panama - MetaG Plot_28 | ecosystem: Environmental > Terrestrial > Soil > Tropical forest > Bulk soil | place: Panama | collected 2016-02-17
AAGAAATTCCAAACGATGATGCCCGACCTGTAAAAGACCAAGGGGGGTAAATCGGTGGTAGAAAGGCGAGCGATCTGGCTAAAGACGACAAGGAAGGCGAGGGAAGCGAGAAATGGCTGCACAAAAAACCAGAACGGCCCAAGCGCCGTCTGTTTGTAGGCCGCAACAAAATCTCTTTTGACGAGCAATAAAAATAATTCCCGATAGGCCCAAAGGTTTTTGGGATGGCTATCGAGCAATTTTCCCGGTTCGACCACATAACTCGGTTCAGCAAAGTCTATTTGTGAGGCTGACATTGCATGTGGAATTGGTTTAACCGAACTGCTCCCGGCCGTAAACGGACATGGCTGCCGCCTGAACGATCGAATCCGCCGATTGCGCGCTCACCATCCTTGGTGGGTCCCGAATAAAAGTTGCCCCGATCCATTAAAGAAATTTGCCTGATTAGACACCAAAGCCAGTCGGGCGTTTAAGGTCATTCTTTAAATCTATACTAAAAGAGTATTGTTAATCAATAGCCGACGCCGCCCCCAGCGCGCCGTTCCTGGCGATGTAGACATAGCGTCGATACTGCCTTCACGCTCGGTAGCCGTCCATGAGCGGGAAGCGTGTAGCGTAAACAAGCAAGCAGTTACTTGCAAGGAGGTTGCAATGCGACGACAACCAATCAACCTACCCGGCACAATGTCGCGTTTGTGCGATCTCGCCTCATCGTGGGGATCCGCAGACCGACAGATGGTCTGACTGGTTATCTGGAGAAAATTAAGACCAGCACCGCGATAACAAAAACGAATCCACCCCACAATAGAATCGCATTCCGTTTTCGCGATGAGTCGCGAAAAGCATTGCTCTGACGTTTTACAAAGTCCAAACGCGCGTCAGGAAATCCCAGTACGCAGACGACGTTTACATGGTGAGAGTCGTTAAGCCCGAAGGCGTCGGAGACTTGATTGACGCCGAGGGAACTCTTATGGAGCGCGGAAGGTTCTCTTTCGATTTAACGGAAGAGATCGCGATAGACACCGAACTCGAAGTCGAGATTACAGGAGTCGGGTACTCGACCGACATTTGCTAAGGGATTAAGAGCCTACCCAAAGGCGAGGTGCGAACACGTTATGAGTCAGGGGACAAACCCGGCTTGGGGCGTCCAGGGGTGCGTTACCACGCATCCCGGCGCTGACGGGCGCAAACGGCCATGCGTCAATAAATGTCGAGATACCTTCTGTACCTCTTGATTGGAATTTTGGCCGCAGCATTCTGCGTTCTGGCTTTTCTTCACCGGTGCGTCTCTCTACCGCAGACGACGCCGAGACCATCTCCAACTGCGCATTCTGCGGGTTAGGCCGATAACCTCACTGGCATAAGATTGCGCCGGCTGTAAAATCCGGTTCGCGCTTTAATGCCGTAAACTTGCGGGCCGGGCAAATCCGATCCCCCAACAAGTGGCGAACACTTTATCGGGGAAACAGGGGTGCAAGTCCGGCATGCTCCCTATATTCTGGATAAGCTCAGAGCCCAGCGAGTCCGAGCGAACACTTGCTGGGCTCCTTTCCATTTTTGTTCCATCCGGCGCGCCAACTGGGATAGAACCAAAGGGCTATATCATGCGCCGTTTCCCGCGGCTATCCTTGCGTCTGTTGACGCTTTGATAAGCGAAAGCGTTCTGACATGTCGGCGATGGAGACAATTCATCTAGAGCTGTGCCCTTTCTGTGGTCAGAGCCGGCCGAAGATCAGAGAGATTAGCGGCCTCGAACACCCTGAAATTCTGCCGGTCAGATCCGAAACCAATCCGACGTTTTATTGGGTCCTTTGTCTTTCCTGCCACGCTGGCGGACCGCTTGCCCAGAACAAGCGCGAGGCTTGCCTTAAATGGAATACGCGGGCATCAAGCGAGACACATCAGCAGCCATTACCAAACCGATCCTAACGGCTCACTAGTATCATCCTTCAAAAATCAGGTTAGGATTCCATGGAAAACTTGTAGCGTTTAGCCAAAAGGCGTTCCGAAGCTCTCTGTGCTTTTCCATGGTTGACTTTAAATCCCGGAAATCTGTCAAAGTAGCCTCCGCTTTTTTCCTCTCAAGGCTGCCAGGAGGCAGTTTTTGTGTTCGTTCCTCCTGAATCCTTATTCGGGCCTCGGCCTTTGTAATGTGTTCCTCTGCGGCCGCCAAGTGTGCTCGGATCTTTGCTGGTTGCATAAATAGGCTTCAGTTCTAATCCGGCGGTAAAAGGTCTCTTTACGAGCCTTCCAATCGCACGAAGGCTTTTAGGAACTCCTCGGCCACTTGCTGTGCCTCCTCGATGGCTTTCCGCAGCTGAGTGCTCTTATCTGAGTTCTCGCATCCGCGCAGCCTTGATATCAACAACACGGTTGCTTCTGCATCCTCTTCATCGCCAAAACCACGGAAGAGCTCGATCAAATCCTCACCGTATCGCGTATTAGTGTTCTCGCTTTTAGCTATTCCAATCAAAGAAGGCATCGCTTCCCGAGCCGCCTTGTAATAAGCGACTTTCGCCGTGGAGTAATCGGTGGCCTTGGCACTGATTTCAGAACAATCCGCGTCCTCCGGAAGATTGAGTACCGCCTTCATCGCGGCAACATAACGTGCAGCCGCCTCTCTTAAGGCCTGGAAAGTACGACCCTAAGGGGATTCGAACCCCTGTTACTCCCGTGAAAGGGGAGTGTCCTAGGCCACTGGACGATAGGGTCTCAAAATGAGAGCGGATACGGTTGCATTAACCGGCGAGTCTGCAAGTGAAATAAACGGATGAAAAACGCCGGAAGCGTCGGGAACTGTAGCGCTTCTACTCGCTGGCCTTGTGTTCGCCATGAGCACTTGAAACCTCCGGGACCCGTTCTGGCCAACGGTGCCGTCTCCGAAGTGCGGTCTGAGATCACTCGTTCGGTTGCAGCTGGTTCCCTGTTCCCGGCGCTCCCGGCGTTCTCGCGCGCTCCCGGCGTTCCAAAATGAACCTGGCGCTCCGTGCGGTGGCCCCGCGGTGCTGGGCTAGTACGCGATCGGAATTCGCCACCAGTTCGGAAGCGGCCTTCGAATTGGTGAGGAGCTGTTCTACGGCGGCCGTCAGACCCGATTCGTCGGCCAGCTGCACGACTCCTTTCTCTCTTACAAGTTTTTCAACTAAGAACTTAAAATTCTCCATATGTGGCCCGCAAACAACAGGTTTACGCGCGAGGAGTGGTTCTACAGGGTTCTGGCCACCGACACCGGTAAAGCTCTTGCCGATGACGACGACCGACGCCGTCTGATACCAATCATTCAGCTCCCCGGTAGAGTCGACGATCAGTACAGATGTGTTTTCCTGGAACTCCGCCTCAGAGCGGCGTGTATACGGAATGGCCACGTCTCGCAAGATTTTCTCAACTTCCGGGGTGCGTTCAAAATGACGAGGAACCAGGATAAGGAACAAGTCGGGAAATTTTGGCAATAGGTTCCGAAAAGCTTCGATCAAGAGCGCCTCTTCACCTGCGTGGAGGCTGCCACCGAGCAAGCAGGGACGGCCCGGAGCAATGCCCTGGTTTTGCAGCCAATCGACGAAGCGGGAGTTGGCCGGGGCATCAGCAGTATCGTATTTGATGCTCCCGGTGAGAATGACTTGATCTGACCGCAGGCCGAGGCGGGTCCAGCGTTGGGCGTCGTGTGGGTCCTGGCTTAGAATCGCGCTCAACCGGTCCCAGAACAGCGGTTTCGTTAACCGTTGGAAGCGCAGGTACCGAGCTTCCGACCTGGGCGAAAGCCGGGCATTCGCAAGGATAACCGGGGTTTTTTCCTGTAGCGCGACCGCTAAGAAACTGGGCCAAAGATCGGAGTCAATCAGGATAGCCGTTTGGGGGCGGATGAGACGCCAAATCGGACGTAGCAGCGGATAAAAATCAATCGGGCTGTAAATGACCCGGCTCCCCTCCGGAGCTCGATCAAGCGCCAATTGGTAACCGGTCGAAGTGGTGGTTGAGATCACTGCCCTAAAACTAGGATCCTGCCGGCGCATTTCTTCGATCAAGCGGATGGCGACTAAGACTTCGCCGACGCTGACGGCGCGTACCCAACTCCATTCGCCCTGGCCAAGCTCCGAACGTAACCGATGCGAGAAAAAACCGAAGCGCTGAAAGAAGTTCCGGGCGTACCCGCCTCGCCGGATCATCCGCCGGAGGTAAAACGGAAGCGAAATCAACAAGAGAAGAGGCAGCAGCAGATTATAGAGAAACAAAAGCATCCGAAGCCAAACCGCGAAAGAACACGAATCTTAACCGCGAATGGACACGAATAAAGACAAACCAACTGCAGATGAACGCAGATTTACGCAGATAGGGGTCGCTACCCCAAGAGACTTGCCTACGCCGTATAAGCGGATTTGTACCTCTTCGTTGCGTAGCCCGGCCCGACGACGTGTTTCGCTCTACCGCATTGCCTGACCAACCTGCATCATCTGCATACATCCGCGTTAATCTGCGGTTGGTTTGTTGCTATTCGGGTCCATTCGCGGTTGCGCTTCGTGTCTATTCGCGGTTAGGAAAAGCACTTGGGTCGAGCCGTAGGTCTTATCACGGATAGCAGCCCAGCCATGCGCTTCGACAAAGAGATTGCCGGACGTCTTTTCGAGTACAAGGAGGCCGTCCTCTAGGAGGTGGTTCTTCAGCGCATTCGAGGCGATAAGCTCCGCCGCAAGGTCGGGGTCTCTGGGATGTTTCGAATAGGGCGGGTCGGCGAAGATGAGATCGAACGTTTGATCCGTCTTTTCTAGGAAACGAAAAACATCGGAACGAACCACAGCAGCCTCGAGGCGGGTCTTTTCCAGATTGGCTTTGATCGCAGCAATCGCCTTTGGATGATTATCGACAAAGGTTGCTGTAGCTGCCCCCCGGCTTAAGGCCTCTATGCCGAAAGCGCCGCTTCCCGAAAACAGATCCAGCACCCGAGCCTCGATCACTCGTTCGCCCAGCGCCGAAAAGATCGCGCCGCGTACCATCTCCATCGTCGGGCGCAGATCGTGACTCGGAATCCGGAGAGGTATACCGCCAGCCGAGCCTGAGATTATTCGCATGACTAACACCGGGAGCGCCGGGAACGAGCGGGAACGGTAACGGATCTCATAAACAGCTAGGTTGGTTCTCCAAAATCCTCACTTTTCTATTTCTGTCGTCCTCCAACGAGCAAGCGCGTTGCTGTCCGTTTCTGGCGCTCCCGCGCGTTCCCGGCGCTTCCGGCGTTACTCACTCCGAAGCAGGCGCTTCGGTGGGCGTGGGCCGGCTGCCGTGCAATAGGCGTTGCCAGAGCTTGCGACGGTCCCCAATGATCTTGTCAAAAAGGTTGCTCTCAGGTCGCACCAGCGAACCCGAAACGTGAAAGTCAAGGTAACGGCTCTGGCCGTCGGTTGCCGGTTGAAAATTGTCCTCGAGCTCGTTCGGGATCTTCTGGCTCAGGAACTGGCTGACCGTCAGTCTGCCGTCCAAAGCCAGCCGGTGGGCGTCTTCGACTTGGCCATTCAGAGTGATCTGGCAATTCTTCGAGACTAAGCGGATCGAATCGACCTGAATATTGGGGCCGACTACCCGGAAGTTTGAAACCGCGCGCTCCAGGTCTAACCGCTGTAACTCCTCAATTTGGGTCCAGCGACCGATTTCTTGCATTAAGGGATATTGATCCAGATAGGCGGACTTAATTTCCAGCGTGCCGAGGCCGGCAAGCTTGGACGGGTCGCGTACAGACCCCGAGAGCTCGAATGTTCCTTCGAGGGAGCCATGTGCCCGATCCAAGAAATTGTTAGACCGGCTCGCGACTTCGTTGAGATCGACTCCAACGGCGTGGAGCTGTAACCGATAATCGACACCGGGCCTATTAAAATCGATCGTCAGTTCGCCAGTCAGTTCGCCGCCGGCCACGCTGGCGCTGATCTCGTTCAGGGTAAGAACACCGCCCTGAAATTTTACGGGCGCGCCGATGTCATCGACTTGGACCGAGTCCACTACCAGGGCGCTTTCCGCGTGGGCGCGACCAAGATAATCCCCATGCCGGAAATTCAGAATACAATCAAGTCCTTGAACTAGTGCCACACTTGAACCATCCGGGCGGACGACGGTAATCGAGGCGTCCCGGAGCTTGAATTTTTGAATCTCTACCCAGAACCGCTGGCTCAAGGTGTCACGCAAAGTGGGGGTTTGCTGCACGAGCGGCGACAAGGGAGGGTGCGTGTCCTCGCGCGGCCCTGGCGATGGTGAAGCGGCCGCGCTTTCGGTTGTCGCCTGGCTGGGCGACGGTCGGGAAGCAGCGGACGCCGGGCGGGAGCCTTTCTTTTCCTGAACTAGCAATGACTGGTGCTCGGTCGATCCCATCGGGATCGTGATATCGACATGCTGCAGCAGGATCTCTCGAACAATGATCTTGCGGCGGAAAAACGCGTTGTAATCGCAGCGAACTCGGAGATTTTTGGCTTGTAGCACCGGAGACGACGTTCCAGGCTTCCCGACAGTAACGGATTCCAGGTTTAGCCCTCCCCAGGGGGTGAATGTGATGCGGAACACATCGATTGGGAGATCCAAGCTTTCGCTGACCGATTCACGTAGCTCCCGTTGGATGCCCGGCGATTGAATGTACAGGTTGATAGCGAGTAACGCGACGCCGAAGCAGCCGATTACTCCCAGTACAAGGAATAACGCAATCCGAATAACACGTTTCAAACGACTCACAGCCGCCAAGCCGCTATAATTAAATGCAACGGTACCAATGGACAAGCGGAAGCTGTGTATAATTTTCAACCCTTCTGCGAGAGGCGGCAAGGCGGTTTCTCTCTACGGAGAGCTCAAGGAATTAGCAGGGACGGCGCCAATTTTCGCTGCGGCCGCAGCGGACTCAATTCAGGAGCTGGCTGCCGGAGTGATAAAGCAAGGATATGACCACATTATCGCCGCCGGGGGGGACGGAACGGTCAACGGTGTCATCAACGGCGCCGGGACGGCTGACGTACTGTTGAGTGTCCTGCCCCTGGGGACGATGAACGTTTTCGCCTACGAGCTCGGGATACGTTCGTCACAACTCAAAAAATGTTGGGAGATGATCCAGCAGGGACGCCCGAGAGCCGTGGATTTGGTTTTGGCCAACCAGAATTATTTCGTCCAATTGGCTGGAGTGGGCCTCGACGCGATGACCGTTCAAGCGACCGATTTGCAAATGCGCAAGACCATTGGGCCGGTAAGCTACCTGTTGTCGGCCGCCAAGGTGATTGGCCGTCCGGCTCCAACCCTTCGCCTTCAGTTCGAAGACCATTCTGAAAGTGCCGGCTGTTTTGTCCTGATCGGCAACGGCCGCTTTTACGGAGGGCCCTTTTCGTTGTTCCAGGACGCAAGAAACGACGATGGCTTGCTCGATGTGATGATTTTCAAACACCAGAGCTATCTCGATATCTTCCGATATTTGCAGGGAGTGCTCATCGGGAACCACACCGGTCTGCCCGATATCGAATACCGCCAGGTCCGTTCGGTTCAAGTAGTTAGCGAAGAGCCTGTCCCCTTAGAGCTGGATGGCGATGTAGCCGGTTCTACTCCGGTCCAGTTTCAAATTGCCCCAAAGAAATTGCAGGTCGTCGCCGGGTGAGAGCTTGAGGGTTACGAGTTGCGAGTTACGGGCTGTTTGCTGCGCGTCGGCGGTACGGCGTTTGCTGTTCACGAACCAGGCACATATAGGTCCTATCAGTCCAATGAGTCTCATTTGTATCCCAGAGCTACGAATCACGACGCCCATGCGGATCGACAACGCCCAGCCGAACCCGTAACTCGCAACCCGTAACCCAATGCGTCAGCTGCACGAGCTTCCTAGCCTGTTCCGCCAAGGAAACAGATATCCGATAAGCACTGCACTGGCGTTTACCATCGTATGCGGCTACGCTTTTCAGTGGATCTGCTCTTTTTGGGGGCCCGGACTGATCGAAGCTTGGCTGGGACTTAGCCGCAGTGGATTCTTAGGGGGCTGTCTCTGGCAATTCTTGACTTACCCTTTTCTGGGCGAGCTCGACAACCCCCTGGGGAGCATGTGTCTGGTGATCGGCCTGATGAGCATCGGACGCGAGCTCGAGAATATTATCGGCCGGAAACAGTTCTCGATCCTAATTGCGAGCGCGACGGTGTTGCCCGGTTTGGCTGCCGTGCTTCATTCACCGGCGGCTCGGCTGCTTGGCGCTTGGCCCGCCCTTTTTGCTATCGCTGTAGCCCTTACCGAGGCATTGTCGGAGTGCCAGCTTTCGGTGCCCTACTTGAGAGTAGCCGTGCGTTATCGATTCCTGGGAGCCGGCTTGCTCGCTGGCCTATTTACCAGTTGGTTGCTAGCGTGGTTCCCGTTTGGTCACACTTCTCCTTACGCCAACCTCGTCGGAGCCGGTATTGGGTGGATCTATGTCCGTTTCCTCGGGTTCGGAAAACAGGTTCCGGGCGAAGCGATATTTCGGAGCTGGCTGATAAGGAGGAGGCAAATCGCGCGTATGCCTCCTCGGCAATATGTGACGGAATTTGTTGACCCTATCTTGGACAAAATTCATACCGAGGGCATGGGTCGCCTTAGCCGATCCGAACGCCGGATTCTTCGTAAAGCACGACAAAAGGCACGGCGTCAGCGATTCGGTGGCGGTCCGGCGTAGGCGGATTGCACGAGTCTCGCTGCTGTACGCGAAGCCCAGAAAACCGTGCCATGCTGTAGGTGGTTGCACCTCGACATGCCTGCGACGCGCTGGGATAAGAGAAAGCGGAATGCGGCTCCTCCGAAAATGGCTCGTGGTTGCGCGCTATCTGTTGCCGCGTCGCTTAGATTGACACCTATGGGGCGGCTGCCGAGGCGGCGACCCGTTTTGATCGGAATGAAAGGCATGCTATCTATGGGGCAGGACACGAGATGAGCGGTAGTTTGCCGTGGACGCAGAGACTCTCCGCGCAGTGTTGGAATCCGGAACTGGCCGGCGAAATACTGGTCAGGTTGGCAGAGTTCTCTCCCGATCTAGAGTCCGTCTTGCGCCGGTCGCCACGCGAAGGTGTCGATCTTCTCAATTTTCTCTGTTTCTCGCCGGTCTCATTCGAGAAGATCCACCGATCACCGAATCTCCTGCTTTGGCTGACCGCGCCCGATGTGCTCGACTTCAAGAAGGCGGAACGGCAAGGGAGGGATCGTGAAGGATCAGACCCTGATTTCGAATCTTTGCGAGCATGGAAATCTCAAGAGTTGCTGCGAGTGGCCTTTCGGGAGATCAGCGGGTTAGCTGGGTTCATTGAGACCACGCGTGATATCACGGAGATTGCAGAACGCTGTGTCCGCCAGGTCTATCGCACGAGTTTGACGGCCTTGAGTAATCGCTGGGGTTCGCCCCAGTCCGGTTTCGGTGTGCTAGGTATGGGGAAACTTGGCGGCCGGGAGTTGAATTATAGCTCGGATATCGATCTTATTTTTTTATACGGCGACGAAGGGTTCATGAATCCGCGGTTCAGTTATCATGAGTTCTTTACGCGGCTGGCCGAAAAGATCGTGAGCGAGTTTGCGGAGAGGGGAAACGCGCTCTTCCGAATTGATTTGCGGTTACGGCCAGAAGGCAGCTCGGGACCTTTGGTGCGGGGTTTGGCTAGCACAGAAAACTATTACGCTGGCTATGGCGAGACCTGGGAACGGATGGCGTTGATCAAAGCGAGAGGGATCGCGGGCGACCGAGAACTGCTGTACGAATTCGAGCATCGGCTGCAACCGTTTATCTTTCCGAAGGCGGTATCGGATGAGTTGGTGACCGAGATCTCGGCTCTGAAAGAGCGGATCGAACGTGATTTATTGGATGCTGACGATCTGTATCGGAATGTGAAGCTCGGGTTCGGCGGGATTCGGGAAGTCGAGTTTATCGTTCAGACACTGCAAGTCTTGCATGGAGCTCGCCATGCTTTTTTGCAGGAACGCAACACCCTGGAAGCGCTGAGCGCGTTGGCTGAGCTCGAGATTATGCCGCGAAAAGAGGTCGATGCACTTCGATCGGCCTACGTGTTCCTGCGCGCGGTCGAACACCGTCTGCAGATTGTGCGAGAGCAGCAAACGCACACCTTACCAGCCAAAAGCGAGGACCGGTTTTTTTTAGCGAAGAGCATGGGACTGGATTCGGTTGAAGCTTTTGACCAACAGTACGGCGAACAGACCTTCACTGTACGAGTGATCTTTGATCGCTTGCTGCAGCGGCGCGCAGGTGAAGTTGCCGAAAAACATGCGCGAGAATTTTTCGCGCAACCGGTCGAGGCCGACAAAACCCTGGAACGACTGGAGGCCGGTCCCAGCGATATGCATGTATCGGCGCGTACCCGGCGTCTATACGCAAAATTAGAACCGGAACTATTACGCTGGCTCGCGCGGATGGCAGATCCAGATGCAGCCCTGAGCCGTTTTGTTCGATTTGTGGACAGCTATGGGATCCGCGGACTCCTGTTCGAGACGTTGCTGGCCAACCCGAGATTGCTGGAGTTGTTGGTGCGGTTATTCGATGCCAGCGCGGCCTTTAGCGAGCTGGCCATCCGGCGTCCGGAGCTGATCGAAGAAATCGCTCGGGGCAGAGCATTGCACCTGACGACCAGTGCTGCTGACTATATGGTCGCTCTGCAAGCCAATCCCGAACAGCTGGCGCCTTTAGAGTGGGTGAGATCTTTCCGGGAGTCGGAGGTACTACGAATCTTGCTCCGCGATATTTTAGGTGTCGCCTCGCTAGGCGAACTGCAGACCGAGATGACAAACTTGGCGGATGCGTGTGTCCGGTTCTGCCAAGAAAACATTCCGGGTGCAGACCGGCTCACAATCGTGGCCCTGGGAAAATTTGGTGGCCAAGAACTGCTTTATGGCGCGGATTTGGACGTGGTCTTTATCGGAGAAGAACCGGGACCAGCGGGACAATGGATTGCGGCGCTTAGCGCGACGACCAATGCCAGCCGGGTCTTTCCGATCGATACTCGGTTACGGCCGGAGGGAGACAACGGTATGTTAGTAGTTACTCTCGGTGGTTATGAGTCCTATTTCAATGGACGAGCGCAAACCTGGGAACACCAGGCTTTGACCAAGGCGCGCGTGATTTCCGGCCCCGAAGAGGCGGAAGTGGAAGAGCTGATTACCAAGGCCTGGGAACGGCTCCGAACCAGATCTAATACCAAGGCCGAAATTGCTGGTATGTACGAACGCATCGTGAAAGAACGAGCCAAGGGAGGTGATTGGCCGGAGTTCAAGACCGGTCGTGGCGGATTGATCGCCATCGAATTTCTGGTACAATCGCTCGAAATTGAGCTTGGGGTTCGCGAACCGAATACCTTGAAGGGCCTCGAGCTTGTCAGCGGACAGTTAAGCAACGACGAGTCAGAGACGTTGGCGAACGATTATCTCTTCTATCGACGAATCGAATCGATCTTGCGCCGCGCGAACGATCAATCCGTTTCCAGTCTGCCAGGGCCGGACTCGGAGCAAACAAAACTTGCTCTACGCCTGGGGTTTCGGGATCGCGGCGAATTCACCGATGAATATCGTGTACGTCGCACCCGCGACGATGAAATCGTGCGGAAGTATTTCTATGGAGCGTAACCCCGCTTTGGTGGGGCGAGGCTCCGGCACAACCCATCAATTTGAACAAAGCTGGTTGTTATGCGGTACTACTGGCTCACTAGGCCTGACGATTGCCGACTTGTCCGACGTAGCATCCGAAGCATCGGCTAAGCCTCTGCTACAAGAAGCGAAGTCGGAGCCACAGTCTTTTTTGCCGCCAGGGTTGAAACCCTGGGCTGACTCCTTTTGCCCCTTCGTGGCGTCATCCGTTCGAGCTATGGACAGCTTTTCACCTTTCACCTTTCACCTTTCACGTTCCCTCGCTAACCCCCGTGCCCACTGACGTTTCCATTCAGCTCTTTAACCACGTCGATGATGCCTGGGCGGATGGCCTCCGCGATTGGTTAGAAACAGGATCTGAAGCGGCGTTGTCCGGTCAAAAAGTCTGGATGGTTTGCCGCTCATTTGTGCAAGCAAATTGGTTACGCCGACGTTTTCTGGAAGAGAGCAAGACTTTGATGGGCGTCCGGTTTCTCGACCTGCGGCGGCTTCGGCGTGAGCTGTGCTTGCGGGCTGATCTACCAACTCCTTCTTTTGGGCGGGAGACGTTGAGCCTCATCCTGCGAGCGAACATGACGGAACCGGAAGCCGCGTCCGCCTATGCCGGACAACTGCTCGATGCCATGGACAAGCTGGCGGCTTGCGGCTGGATAGACAGGTTCGGCCCTGATGTGGCCTTGAATGCACTCCACGTGACGCAGACGCTGCGCCCGGCGGTGCGCGCGATTATCGATTCGCTACTTTGGCGCCCGCGGGTGGATCAGACCTTGGTCGAAAAACAGGTCCAGATTCCAGGCTTACGGCTCGGGTTCTTTGGATTGGATGCCGAGTCCCTGGATCAACAAGCGCTCATGTCAGCGGCGGTGTCCGCGTCAGAGCAAGCCCATTTCTGGGTCGCCCAGCCGTTAGTGGCGCAGGATATTTTCATGCGTTGGGTTGAGCGCCTCGAGAATAGTTTGCTCGCGACGGTCACGGTGGCCGCCAGCGAAGGTAAGGCCCGGCCTTATGAGGACGTGGTTAGTCAGTTTGTTTATCCGACCCGGCCGCCGGAGACGGTTCCTCGTGTGGTTCGAGGCGTTCGTTGGTCGGACCAAATCCGCGCCGTGATAGCGGTCGTGCAAGAGGAGTTCAATGCTGGTCGTCACGACCTCGCCGTCGCCATCCCTCAAAACTCACCGTCCGGTCCGGCCATCGTGGAAGGATTGATCGCAGCCGGAATTCCGGTGAGCGACGAGTTTCGCTCAAATACGATTCTGGCTTTCTCAGAAAGGGTTCATCGCTGGTTAGCAGATTGGGTTGCTGGCCCGCGAACCCCGGAAAAGTTGCTGCATTTGTTCGGTTTGCTAGCGCATGGACCGGAGAGCTACGGACGCTTTCGCGACTATCTGTTAAGACAGTTTGATAAGCGTCAGACGCGCCTGGTCGCGCAACTCGGACCCGCCCGGGACGATGTAGCTAACCTGTCCGACGTAGCCAAAGGGGGAGACGGGGCGATGTCTGCCGACCGCGGCTACCTGTGGCTCCGGGAAATAGTGGAATTTGGGCCGGACTGGCCGCGAAGCGGTTCCTGGAACCAGCTTGATGCTAAATGGTCTGAAACACTGACCCGGTTTCAAGAATTTCTAAACCAACATCGATCTTTCTTTCGCTCAGTGCGGATCTCGCTCGAACCGTTACAACCGAATTGGGACGAAATCGGGAACGCGCTGGGAGACCTCTCTATTTCATCGGGCCTGTTTCTCCGGTTCGTTTCCGATTCGCTTTCCGCACCCATCCGGGTTGGGCATCGAGAAGCCTCGCACCGCTACGCTCCGGTTGTAGTGAGTACGCCGGAGCAATTGCATGCGACTAGCTGGGACGCAGTGATCTTGGTCGATGGGATCGGCGATCTCTGGACCCGTCCAGTTGAACAGGATTCGCTTCTCAGCCAGGAATTCAGGGCTCAGGCGCGGGATGGGGGATTCTTGCTGCCAACGATTCAGGATCATGCATTGCTCCGTGAAGACGCGATCCTCCAACTAATCCAGCATGCCCGTTCTGCTGTGACCATTTGCGGATATGCGAAAGAAGAGAGCGGCGAAGAAGTAGACGCGAACCGGTTTGTAACATTTCTCGAACACAGCCTTGGCGCTGTACCGAACCTGTTTGAACCGTCGGCCATAGAGGCGGTAAATCTCTTTCCACAACTGGAAAAGATTCGCCAGGACCGATGCGATCCGGAACACGGTTTTGACGAGTACCTGTTTAACTTTAGTAGCCTTGATCTGAAGGCCGATGCCTGGCCGGCATCGGATCTGCAGAGAGCGATTTCGGCGCCAGGCACCTTTGCCCTTAGACAATTGTTCGGTCTCAGACGGACGTGGGATCGACGCTTTGAACGAGATGCCCGGAGGACTTTAGGTGTTACCCTTCATGACCTGATGAAGGTCATTCTGCGTCATCCATTAGGGGATCTATTTAACGAAGGTATGGGAGATTTGCGGCAGAGTTCCGAATTGAAGCAAAGCAGCGGGCCGAATGCTTATCGTCACATAACCAAGATCGCGCTGGGCTGGAATTTGCCGCCGCAGGACGCGTGGTGGCAATCGGTCATCGCCAAAGCGGCTCACCTGGTTGAAGGCATGTCGCAGAAGGTAGTGGATCGGTTGGTAGATTTTCCTTACGGAATTTCGGAATATTCTTCGGGCGATAAGATCGTGCCCGAACTGCAATTATTTTTAAAAGGCCGCTTTGATCTTTTACTAGGCAATGTTGATCACATTGATGGTGCCGACATTGTCATAATCGACTTCAAAACGACGAACTCGGTTCGGCGCTTGAACGCGGATACTGGCGAAGGTTTCCAGATCATCGCCTACACCTTGTTAGCCAAAGAGATGGGCGCAGCGCATTGCGGTCAGTTTGTGTTCACTCCCGCCACCGCGAAAGAGTTAGATCTTACTAACAAAGCTGACGAGATCATTGCGAAGTTGAATGAATTATCTTGGATCCAAGAGACACACTGTTTCGGACATGCACCGTTATTGCGACAGGAATTCGCCATTAACGAGGCTCTGCCGTTAGCCACGTTGACGATTCCGGTTTGGGTCTTGCGGAAAAAACGGGCGTTGCTGGTGCAAACCATAGAAGAATCCCAAGACTCGGCTCCTCCCACGACCTCTTAATCGTCCTCGTCCTCGATCGTGACCAAGTGTTATCCACCTCCCAAACCTTGCAACTTCCAAACATGTCCGACCACGAAAAACTCGACGTATATCAGCTCGAACTGAAGTTCCTCGCTTGGGCTACGGAGTTCTTAGTCGAGCTAGCCGATGTGCCATCTCCGGTTAACAAACGTGAG